>Ga0068855_100003608_pt1 | contig 18906 bp, 16 predicted proteins | sample KBSCornC52_FD_66592 | JGI IMG/M metagenome (GOLD analysis project Ga0068855, IMG submission 66592) | Corn rhizosphere microbial communities from Kellogg Biological Station, Michigan, USA - KBS Corn C5-2 | ecosystem: Host-associated > Plants > Roots > Rhizosphere > Soil ...
CCGCGCAGACAATTGCTGCGCCGGGCTGCATGAGGAAATCTAGCACGCGCGAATCGGTCGAGTTGATCAGCCGACAACGGCGGCAAGTTTGAATATTGGCAGATACATACCGATGACCAAGCTGCCAACGATGAGGCCGATGATGATCATGATAAATGGCTCGAGCAGGCTGGACAACGCGTCCACGGCGTTGCTGACTTCCTGTTCGTAGAATTCGGCAACCTTGAACAGCATCTTGTCGAGCGCGCCGGCTTCTTCGCCGATGGCAACCATCTGCACGACCATATTCGGAAACAGATTGGCTTGTCGCATCGCTAGTTGCAGTTGATGGCCGACCGAGACATCCTCCCGAATCCTCTTGACAGCTTCGTTGTACACCGGGCTGCCGGTTGCGCCGGAAACGGAATCCAGGGCCTCGACCAGCGGCACGCCGGCGGCGAACGTTACGCCGAGCGTGCGTGAGAAACGTGCGATTGCAGAATGATGCAGGATTTGACCGACTACCGGCAGCTTGAGTACCGCGCGCGCGCAGAAATGCGCGAAAGCCGGCGAGCGCTTGTACAGGGTAATAATCCCGAAGACGACACCGACGATCCAGACCAGCATGATGAACCAATGCGCGGTCAGAAAGCGCGACGTGTCGACGATTGCCTGTGTAAACGCAGGCAACTGCGCGCCAAAATTCTTGAATACGGTTTCAAATTGCGGGACGACGAAAATCAGCAGAATCGCGGAGACGATGATGGCGACGGCGAACACCATCGCTGGATAGAACATGGCTTTTTTTATCTTGCCCTTGATCGACTCGATGTTTTCCTTGTAGGTGGCAACAGTATCGAGCACGGTATCCAGGACACCCGCCGATTCGCCTGCCTTGACCAGATTGCAGAACAACTCGTCGAATTGCACCGGGTATTTCGCCAAAGACTCTGCCAGCGTGGAACCACCTTCGATATTGGTCTTGATATCGGTGATCATGTTCTTCATGCGCACGTTGTTCTGACCACCGGCGACGATGTCAAAGCTCTGCACCATGGGCACACCCGCTGCCATCATGACTGCGAGCTGGCGGCTGAACACCGCGATATCGCGAGGCTTGATCGTTTTGCCGGCGGCCCCGAACAGCGGCTTGCTCTTCTTCTTCACTGAAAGGGGGGTGATGCCCTGGCGACGCAGCTCGGCCCGCACCATCTGCTCGTTCTTGGCGGAATAGTCGCCCTTCATCTTGACGCCGCGCTTGTCGGTGCCGGTCCAGTTGAACGGTTGCAGCTGGCTGACTTGGGCGCGGGCGGCGCCGCGATCTACGGCCTTGGTAGCGGTTGCAGTAGCCATCATTAATCCTTGGTTACGCGGTTGATTTCGGCAAGACTCGTAACGCCATTCTTGACCTTGAGCAAAGCCGACATACGCAGATCGCGTACGCCCGATTGTATCGCGGTCTCTGCGATCTGCAGGGCGTTACCACCGGCGAGGATGATCTTTTGAATATCCTCGCTCATCGGCATGACCTGATAGATGCCAGTACGACCTTTGTAACCTTCGTTGCAGCCGCTGCAGCCGACCGCATCGTATAACTGCAGTTTGCCGTCGATTTCCTTCTGCGTGAATCCTTCGGCGAGCAGTGCCGAGGCCGGTAGGGTCATTGGTTTCTTGCAATCATGCAGGCGGCGCGCAAGGCGTTGCGCGATGACGAGGGTCACCGACGACGTGATGTTGAACGGCGCAATACCCATGTTCATCAGGCGTGAAATCGTCTGCGGGGCGTCGTTCGTGTGCAACGTCGACAGCACCATATGGCCGGTTTGCGCGGCCTTGATCGCGATTTCGGCTGTTTCCAGATCACGGATTTCGCCGACCATGATCACGTCGGGATCCTGGCGCAAGAACGCACGGAGAGCAGCGGCGAATGTCATGCCGCGTTTCTGGTTCTGCGCCACCTGATTGACGCCGGGCAGACGGATTTCAACCGGGTCCTCGACGGTGGAGATATTGCGCCCTTCGGTGTTGAGGATGTTGAGCGCGGTATACAACGACACGGTCTTGCCCGAGCCGGTCGGACCGGTTACCACGACCATCCCGTACGGTTTCTCGATGGCGCTCAGGAACAGCTCTTTCTGCTCGTCCTCGTAGCCGAGTTTCTCGATGCCGAGTTTGGCGGCGGAGCCGTCGAGGATACGCAGCACTACCTTTTCCCCGAACAATGTGGGGCAGGTGCTGACACGGAAATCGATAGACTTGCTCTTCGATAAATTGAGTTTGATACGGCCGTCCTGCGGCACGCGGCGCTCGGCGATGTCGAGCCCGGACATGACTTTCAGGCGTGACGAGATGCGCGGCGTGAGCTTCACCGGCGGCGACGCCACTGCACGCAGGATGCCATCCATGCGCAAGCGCACGCGATAATTGTTTTCGTAGGGCTCGAAATGGATATCCGAGGCACCGCGTTTGATGGCATCCACGAGCACTTTGTTGACGAACTTCACAATCGGCGCATCGTCGTCGCCGGTAGCGTCTACGCCGGTGCTCTCGGTTTCCAGATCGCCGCCTTCAAGGCTCAGCGTATCCAGACCCTCGGCATCGTCCAGGCCGTCGACCGTTGTGCCTGCCTCATTGAGTACGCGCTCGATCGTACGACTGAGCTGTTCCTCATTGATCAGGATCGGCTCGACCGAATGGTTGGTCTGGAACTTGATTTCATCCAGTGCGTGCAGGTTCGTTGGATCCGCCACACCGACGAACAACCGATTGCCGCGCTTGAACAGCGGCAGCGCCTTGTGCTGGGTGATGAGCTTTTCATTGACCAGGCGCAACACGTTCTGGTTGACGTCGAGCGCATCGGCGTCGAATAGCGGCACGCCAAATTCCGCAGAGGTGGCCATGGCAATTTGCATGCCGTTGGCCAGCGCGTGCTCAATCAGATACGTGCCAAGCGGAATCTTCTGCTTGACAGATGACTCGACAGCGCGCCGCGCTTCTTCGTCCGCCAGAGTCCCTTCGACGACCAGACGACGCGCGACGCCGCTGAGCCCCGCAAGTGCAGCAGGATTCATCTGCGTCGCCATAAGAACCCTCGGTAAATGCTCGAAACCATTGTGAATGTACAGCAAAACCTAGAGCAAATGTACTCCATTTGTGCGTCGCTGACATCCTTGCGGGCTTGGGATTACTCTTGTCGGATCGCCTGGCACCCGCTGCATTCGTCGCAGTGACCATTTACTGGGTTACTGCGGTAGCGTAGATCAACGTTATGGTACCTACCAAAAACGAAGCCGCTTTTTTGATACCACGATTGCCCGCGGCTGCTTCTGTTCACTGTTGCCGCGAAAGCTGGAATCTAGCTTAACCAATTACTAGCTTAATCAATTAGTTGTCAAGAGTTAGCTCCGGCCCGCTCAGCTTGAGTGTCGAGAGTCATGGGGCGATTGCTTAAGCAAAAGCTCCTTAACGCGCTCTTAGAACGACAATATCCTGAAAGTCATGGATCGCGGCAGGACAAATGCGCTCGATATCGAAATAGCGGCTCCATTCCCGTTCAATGTAGTCGGCAGAAATGAAGGTGGTGCCATATTCGTATTTTTCCGAGTTCAAACCGCCGGGCTGGAGAACGAAACTGAAGCCGGCCGAGGCGAGCAAATTCCGGGTATGCACAATCGAATGTCGTGGCACAGCGAGCATTTCGAAAATCCTGGTTTCCGTTTCCGCGCGTTGGAGCACCCGTTCGCCGTGAACGGTCAAGAGAAGCGTGGCGCCAGGGCGCGCGACACGCGCCAGTTCCGTCAGATAGAAAAACTGGTCGCGTTCGCTCATATGGGTGAAAACGGAGATGGAAATGATGCAATCAAACCGGTTATTCACGAACGGCAATGCCTGTCGAGGCTTGGTGGCAATTGCATCGACGTAATTCAACGCTTTGGCAACCCAGGCGATATTGCCCGTATCCACATCGATACCAGTGTAGTGGCCGCGAAAACCTTTGAACATGCGCGCCAAACGGCCAACCCCGACGCCGAAATCGAGCACATCGGCAAAGGTAGATAGCGGTGTGGGACTCGCGCGGCTCAAGGCCTTGAGAATGTCGTGGCCGTGAGCCGCGAAATCCTTGGTGTCACGCAAGGCGGTCGTCTTGTGCATAAGTCTGCGCGGCGGAAACGGGGCAACCAAGGCGAGGTTCTGGCGGGAAGCAAACGCTCCCACTCGATTGAAATCGAGCCATGCTTGCAAGTCGCCGTGGATGCCGTCCTCGACCAATGCCGGACGCAAGGCCATTGCCGCATCGCGTTTGCGACGAATTCCAGTGATCGAATCCAACAACCGCCGCAGCAGGCTCGGCCGCTTCGATCCAACGCTATTCTCACGCCGCTTCAAATGCATCTCCCATGAATCAAGAGGCTCCTCTGGCATCCGCGTGGGCTTGCGGATACGCTTGCCGGATTATCCGGCATTGCCTGTATTCGTTTCAGTCATGACTACGTGCCGGGCACATGGGACTGCCGTGATCAGCATAGTACTACCCGCCAAGAATGAAGCGGCATCGCTCGCGCAGATTCTGCCCCGATTGCGCGCTGCCCAGCCGCAGGCACAAATCATCGTCGTCGATGATGGCTCAACCGATACCACGACCCAGGTGTGCATGGCCGCCGATGTGCAGCTTCTGAACCAGCCGTATTCCATGGGCAACGGCGCGGCAATCAAGCGCGGTGCACGTGAGGCCACGGGAGAGGTCATCGTTTTCATGGATGCCGACGGCCAGCACGAGCCGGCCGATATCGCACGCTTGCTCGACAGGCTCAATCAGGGCTACGACATGGTGGTTGGCGCGCGCGATTGGTCTGGGCAGGCCGGCGTCGGCCGCGGCGTCGCAAATGCAGTCTACAACCGGCTGGCAAGCTGGATGACGGGTTTTCAGGTCCGTGATCTGACTTCCGGATTCCGAGCCGTGCGCGCCGACAAATTCCGTGAATTTATCCACTTGTTGCCAAATGGATTCTCCTACCCCACGACTAGCACCATGGCGTTTTTCCGCAGTGCCTATGCCGTGGCATATGAGCCGATAGCCGTCACCAAGCGCATAGGCAAGAGCCATATCCGGCCTTTGCGCGACGGGTTGCGTTTTCTGCTGATCATTTTCAAAATCGCGACGCTATATTCGCCGCTGAAGCTATTCGTGCCGGTTGCATTTTCTTTCTTTCTATTCGGCGCCAGCTACTATGCTTTCACGTACTTCACTGTGCACCGTTTGACCAATATGAGCACCCTGCTGTTTAGCGCGTCCGTTATCGTATTTCTGATCGGGCTGATTTCCGAACAGATCACCGCCCTGACATATTCCAAACATCGAGATGTTTAGGGCGTGCATGCTTCCGATCCCCTACCACTAGCTGATGCCGCGCGTGCTGCTATCGTGAATGTGCACCGGATACCGCATGAACTTGAGCGCCACCTCGCGTGAAGAAAATCCGCTCGCATGATGATCTTGCCATCAATGGCGCGCCACCAGCGTTCGCGGAGCCGCTGCATGTTGGGCGCCCCAATATCGGCGATCGCGCAGCGTTTCTTGCTCGTATCGAAACGATCCTCGACAGCCGTCGGCTGACCAACAATGGCCCAATGGTCCAGGAGTTCGAGCTGCGCATCGCCGAGTATCTTGGCGTAAAGCATTGCGTAGCAATGTGCAACGGCACCATTGCGCTGGAGATCGCGATCCGGGCACTCGGGTTGGAAGGCGAGGTCATCATCCCATCATGGACGTTCGTCGCCACTGCTCACGCTTTATACTGGCAGGGCATTACGCCGGTATTCGCCGACATCGATCCCGAGACGCACAATCTCGACCCTGCCGCTGTGCGCCGCATGATCACGCCGCGCACTACCGGCATCATTGGCGTGCACCTGTGGGGACGTGCCGCGCCGATCGAAGAATTACAGACCATTGCCGACGAACATGGGTTGAAATTGATGTTCGACGCTGCGCATGCCTTTGGAAGCACGCACAAGGGGCAGAGCATCGGCCGCTTCGGCGCCTGCGAAGTGTTGAGCTTTCATGCGACCAAGGCGTTCAATACGATGGAAGGCGGAGCCGTCGTTACGAACGATGACGAACTCGCCGAAGCCATGCGTCTGATGCGCAACTTTGGGTTCAAAGGCTACGACAACGTTATCCATCCTGGTACGAATGGCAAGATGATCGAGGTCTGTGCCGCGATGGGGCTGGCAAATCTCGATGCCTTTGGTGAGATCGTCGCGACCAACCAGCGAAATCACACTGCATATAAGCAGGCGCTGGCCGGCATTCCCCGCATCAGCGTGCTGGATTACGATTTGTCAGAACGCAACAGCCATCATTACGTGGTAATTGAGATCGGCGACGAGTGCGCCGCCTCGCGCGACGAGATCATCGTTGCGCTGCACGCCGAGAATGTCCTGGCGCGAAAGTATTTTTGGCCGGGCTGTCACGCAATGAAACCTTATCGCGACTTGTTTCCACATACGGGGTTTATGCTCTCGAATACAAAAACGATCGCAGGGCGGGTGATCGTTTTGCCGACCGGGACGAACCTGCTCGATGACACGATTGGACTCATCTCGGACCTGCTGCGCATTGTTGCCTCTACTCCAGTGTGCGCCTGAATCGGCATGGAATACTTTCCTAGCCGGCGCCCCTTCCCGTTGCACTCGCTGCCGACCCTGGCAGCGATTCCGGATGCTCAAGGCAAACAATTTCTCGGCGTGACCTTTGTCGATTATCCTCGCGCCGGTTACCTAACCTTTTGCGAGAAGACGCCGCCAAGCGAAGCAATCGATCCGGCCTTCGACTCCACCGTCCTCGTTTCTCATGATCTTGCGGATCGGCTCGCCACATCCTTGCCTGCGGCCACACTACTGCGCGTTGAGGATCCACGCGCGGTTTTCATCGACACTCTCGAATACCTGAGGAGCAACGACTTGCTCGGTGCAAGTTCGCTGCTGCCGAAGGCGCCCGCCGTCTCGTCGGAAGCGCGAATCGGCGCGCGCGCTGTTATTGAAACGGGGGCGCAGATCGACGCAGGCGTAATCATCGGAAATGGCGCGATCATCTACGCCGGCGCATGGCTGAAGCGCGGCGCGCGCGTGGGCGAGAACTGTGTGATCGGCGGCACCGGCATCAGCGCCTACGCTGGCCAGGACGGAAAGCGCCGCGAATTCCCGCACCTCGGCGGTGTCATCATCGGCGAAGGCACCAGCCTTGGTGCTGGATGCATTGTCGTACGCGGCGTCCTTTCCAGCACACGCATCGGCGCCGGCTGCATTATTGGCAACCTATGTAACGTCGGCCACGGTGTCGAGATCGGTGAGGACGTATGGGTCTCGGTCGGCACGATGATCGGCGGCCACACTCGCATCGGTACCGGGGCGACCATCGCGATGGGTTGTACCATTCGAGACAACATCAGTGTCGGCGCACGCGCGAACGTGGGCATGGGGAGTGTCGTGACCAAGCATGTTCGCGTCGGCTTATCGGTTTTTGGGAACCCGGCACATTCCTACCCTACGATCCTTGCCGGTCCGGCACGATGAATGCTCCACGGTTGCCAGTGCCATTGAAAGTCATGCGGTTCAAGGGCGACCGCGATTACTTGCACGGCACCGACATTCTGTCCAGCGCACTTCATGCCCTGTCGGACGGAAGGCCGCTGGACATAATCAACGATATAGACATCGTCTTTCATGCCCTCGCACGCACCGGCTTAACGCTGTGCGAAGACGCGCCACCGGGTTGCGAACCCAAGATACAGCTCAGCTGCAGCATCGAGGGGGTGCGACGCAAGTTCCTGTTGGTGGAAGACGGTCGCCCGATCACCGAGCGGCACCTGTACTCAGAGGACCAGATCGTCGCGGTCAGCATCATCGACGCGAGTTCGCTGATGGCAACGAGCTCAGCGTCCGTGCCTTTCACGAATATCGAACGTTGGATCGCGATGATCAAGGCGCTGCATCATTCGATATATCCGGACGCGCGCGGGAAATGGCTGTTTGCACGCGCGAAGCTCGCCACGTATATGGATGTGTGGCCGAACCAAGCCGAACATCGTGTGGACGTCCAATCCGATTTTGGAGGCAAGCTAACGCGCAGCGCGCTAACTGTCGACGGCTGCAACATTGGCGACATTTTTTTTGTGTTGACATGAAAGTGCTCGGAATCAAAGCCATCGCTGCGTACGTCCCGGAAGGCCGCGCGAGCAATCTCACACTCGCGAAGCGTTTCGACATGGACGAATCTTTCCTGACCGGCAAGATCGGCGTGATTGAGCGAGCGATCAAGGCTATCGACCAGGATACCTCTGATCTGGCATTCCTAGCGCTCGATCGTTTGATGCAACAGCAGGCGCTCAACGCAGACTCGATCCAAGCCCTTGTCGTGGTCACCCAGAACCCCGACCGCAACATTCCCCATGTGTCGGCGCAAGTGCACGGTCGTGCTGACTTGGCCGAAGCATGCGTGGTGTTCGACATTTCGCTCGGCTGTTCCGGCTATGTCTACGGCCTTGCCGTCATACGCTCTCTCATGCAAGCACAAGGGCTGGAACGCGGCGTGCTCATCACCGCCGATCCGTATTCAAAAATACTCGATCCTGAGGATCGCACCACCACACTGCTTTTTGGCGATGCCGCCACCGCGACCCTAATCGACACCGATCCGGTATGGGAAATCGAGGCCTTCAGCCTCAAATCACGCGGCAAGGACTGGGCTGCCATTCGTACCGAAAACGGCAAGTTTGAGATGGACGGTCGCAGCGTATTCAATTTCGCTGTCACCACGATACCGGGAGATGTGAACGCACTGCTGGCCAGTGTTGACATGACCCCCGACGAGGTGGATCGCTATATCCTTCACCAGGGCAGTCGCTTCATTGTCAAGTCCATTGCGGACCGCTTGCGACAGCCGCTGGAGAAATTTCCGATCGAGATCGAACACTGCGGCAATACCGTGTCGTCGACGATACCGTTGATTGCCGAACACTTGCTGCATGACCGTTCTGCGAGAACTGTAGTGTTGAGCGGATTCGGTGTGGGCTTATCTTGGGCCAGCTGCCTGTGCAGGAGGACGGACACAAAATGACCATGAATGATCAGAGAATCATCGATGCCCTCCAGGGCGCAGCCATCGATTACGACGGCGAGAAGTTCTCGCCGGATCTACGCTTCCGAGACATCGGTATTGATTCGCTCGATGTGATGAGCCTGTTTCTCGCAATTGAGGAGAAATATGGCGTGAAATTTGCCGTCACCGAAGCCGACGCGATCAAGACCCCGGCCGAGCTGAGCCGAGCGCTGGATCGCAAATTGAGCTGAAAACACGAATTTTGGTAGTGCTTTCCCTACAGGGATAATTAGATTCCGCAATATGACCAATTCCAAGCATTGGTTCGCGCAGCGCTATCTGCTCGGGCAATTGATCAAGCGCGATGTGCTGCTGCGTTATCGCGGTGCGATGTTCGGTGTGGCATGGGTCTTTATCAACCCGCTGATCATGCTGTGCATATACGCTTACGTTTTCGGTCATATTTTTCAGGCACGCTGGCCGCAGCAGGGCAACGGCGCACCATTCTGGCTGGTGCTCTACAGCGGCCTGATTGCGTTCAATATATTTTCGGACACGGTTTCGCGCGCCCCGACGGCGGTGAAAAACTATCCGAACTTCGTCAAGAAGATCATTTTCCCGGTGGAGATCCTGCCGTTGGTGCCCTTGGGCGCTGCTATCGTGCATGGTGTGTTCAATATCCTGATCTTGCTTGGGGCGTTGGCTTGGACTGGCCTGCTCAATTCTCATGTTGCCCTCTACCCCATCATGCTTGCACCCATAGTGTTGTTTGCTCTCGGGATTTCCTGGTTTCTTGCCGCCTGGGGCGTATTCATCAAGGATATGAGCCAGATAGTGCCGCCGTTCGTGCAGATGGCCATGTTTCTTTCACCTGTACTGTATCCCGCAAGCGCCGTGCCCGAAGCGATTCGCGCCTTCTATAGCTATAACCCGCTCGGTGCGGTCATCGAAGCCTGTCGAGCGGCAGCCCTCGGTCAATCGATCAACTGGAGTAGCTGGAGTGGCGCTCTTGTCTTGAGCATCATCATCACCGGCTTGGGCCTTGCTTTCTTCAGGCACAACCGCGAGGAGTTTGCCGATGCCCTTTGACGACCCGGCAATCTCTGTCCGCAACCTGACCAAGACCTATCGACTATTCGGTCACGCCGGTGACCGTGTCAAACAGTTCCTAACGTTTGGGGTCAAGCGATTCCATCGCGAGTTCACCGCGCTGAAAGATCTGTCGTTCGATATCAATAAAGGCGAAGCCGTGGGCATTATTGGCCGCAACGGCTCGGGCAAGAGCACATTGCTTCAGCTAATTTGCGGCATCCTCAAGCCGACCTCGGGAACAGTGCAGACGCATCGTCGGATTTCGGCACTATTGGAACTTGGCGCCGGCTTCAATCCCGAATTTACCGGGCGGGAGAATGTGTATTTCCAGGGCGCACTGATGGGATTCACGCGGATCGATATGGAAGCACGCTTCGACGATATCGCGGCTTTCGCGGAAATCGGGGAATTCATCGATCAGCCGGTTCGGACGTATTCCAGCGGTATGTTTGTGCGATTGGCCTTCGCTGCGATGATTCATGCCGATGCCGATATTCTCGTGATCGACGAAGCACTTGCGGTGGGGGATGAGGCGTTTCAAAGGAAATGTTTCAGCAAGCTGCTTGACTACCTCGACGGCAATGAAAAGATCCTCTTATTCGTCAGCCACAACATCCGTCAAGTCGAACGCATTTGTTCTCGAGCGATCTGGCTTGAAGATGGTCGTGTAGTGCAGCAAGGGCCAGCGAGGGAAATCTGCGCTGCTTACCAGGACAGGATTCATCAGCAAGTTCAAGACACGCACGAGCGTTCAAAGCTGCGGCCAACCTTTGTCGATTCGGGCGAAGTCGATGTCATTCGCTTACAGCTTTTCAAGGGCGCTGACGAAGAGCCGGTTGATGAAATCGAGATACACACTGCCGTGAAGGTGGTGATCGACTTTCGCTGTCATTCCCGTTTGATAGCACCAGACATCATCGTGGGTTTTCACACGACTGACTCTGTGTTTATCGCCGCCGCCAGCACAGCGATCTTGCCGATGCAACCCGACTTTCCCGCTGGCGATCATCGAGTCGAGGTAAGAGTGGCAGACTTAATTCTTTTGCCAGGCGTGTATCAAATGCGACTGGGTTTTCTTGATCGTCATTTGCGCACGATGTGGTCAGGTCACAAGCTGAGCACTTTTCGCGTCACTGCGCCTGCGAGATCCGACGTAATTCGTTTGCCGCCGGGATTGGTTGACATGCAATTTGAATGGGTGTTCGCATTGCCCGAAGGGAAGCAGTGAAGACGCGGTCTAAGAGGATCAGCCGAAACGTTATTGGAATCCGTTGGCGAAAATAATATCGGACAAAGTGGTGTTTAAAAGCACGGAGACATTGCTGCCGCCTAGGTTGGCGACGACCAGATCGAGCCTGCCGTCGCCGTTGATATCGGCTGTCGTAACCGAAAGGCACGAAGTCCCTGTGGCAAACATTTGCAGTGCGGCGAAGCTTGGAACAGCGGCGCTGTTTGGGGTCGTATTAATCAGGACCGAGACCATACCGCTAAAGTAATTCGCTACGATCAGGTCGGGTTTGCCGTCGCCGTCAACATCGCCGGTGGCGACGTACTCGGGTGTCGCCAGCCCGCCGAAAGTCTGCTGCGCGGCAAAGGTTGGAGTGCCGGCACCAGGAGAAGTTGTATTGAGCAGCACTGAAATGGTGTTATCCGTTGCATTTGCGACAATCATATCTGGCTTGCCATCGCCGTTTACGTCGGCGACGGCGACATTTACGGGCCTTGTCCCTGTGGCGAAAATCTGCTGTGCAGCGAATGTTGGCGTGGGAGCTCCAACAGTGGTTGTGTTGAGGAACACGGAAACCGTGTTTTCACCCCTATTGGCGACGATCACGTCAGGCTTGTTATCGCCGTTAATATCAGCGGCCGCTACAGAACGGGGGTTTGTACTCGTGGTACCCGTACCAGTCAAGAACCCAACAGATGAGGCGAAGGTTGAGGATGCGGCTAAAGCAGCGGTAGTGTTGATAAGCACCGACATCTCGCCTACGGACAAATCTGCTGTGATCAGGTCGGGTTTGCCGTCACCGTTGATATCGGCAGTCGTCACGGAAAACGGTTGTTCCTGACCCGTCGGTCCCAATGCGTAGGTTTGCTGTGTAGCAAGACTCGGAGTACCCGCGCCGGTTATTGTCGTATTGAGCAATACCGAAACGTCACCACCTCCGTAGTTTGCAACAATAACATCAGGTTTGCCGTCACCATTGATATCGGCCGTACTCACGGAAGCTGAATTCAACTCCGTTGCGAAGGCTTGCCAGCCGGCAAAGCTTGGTGTACTCCCATTTTGGGCGGTAGTATTGAGCAGTACGGCAGTTCCCTGCGCAGTGATGTTGTAATTCGCCGTAACAAGGTCAGGCCTGCCGTCGCCGTTGATATCGGCGGTGGCGACGGCGTAGGGTGCTGGCGGTGTGGCAAACATCACTTGTGGTGCAAAGCTCACGGTCGCAGCGATTGTCGGTGCGCTCAGGCACGCACAGCCAGCGAGCAATAACGGTGCCCTACGGCGTGATATCGCATTTTGGGATGCTCCAATGCACTGGGCCTTGGCGTTCATGGATCGTCCTCTCATCCGAGTCTATTAGCGGCAGACAACGCCCTAAGCTTACTCTTTAAGAATGCCTGCGATAAGCTGGATAAGAGTTGTGGCATCCAAACCTGCACCATGGATCGGACTTCCCGGGTTTCATGAACGCTTCTAACCTATGATTGAACCATATAAGTTTGACCCGAAACCGCGAGCAGAATTGATGCCAAAGCTTCCCCTAGTTTCCATCAAGATTGCGTCATACAACCATGCCCGATACATCCGCCAGACCATTCAGTCGGTCCTGGATCAGACATACCCGGATTTCGAACTAATCGTTGTCGACGACTGCTCCCTCGATAACTCCGTCGAGATCATCAAGTCCTTTAGCGACCCCCGAATCCAGTTGCTCGTCAACGAACACAATATGGGAGCGGCGTCCACTTCCAATCGCGCCAAGGCGCTTTGCCGCGGGAAGTACTTTTGTTCGCTTGATTCTGACGACTACTTCCATCCAGAAAAGCTCGCTCGCCAAGTTGCGTTTATGGAAGCGCATCCGGAGGTCGATGTGCTGGCAACCTTCGTCGATGAAATCGACAACCAGGGGAACCATCTTGCTGAACCTGCCTCAGGCAACTGGTTTAGCCAGAATCTTGACTTCAATCGGCCTGAGAGTTGGCTTTTTGAAAATCACCTTTGCCACTCATCGGCACTGATGAAGCGTGATGTGCATGACCGCCTTTGGTCATACGACTCCGGACTTCCCCTGACAAATGATTGGCACAATTGGATACGCTTCTTGGCAAATGGAGCTGTATTCGCACACCTTCCCGAACGACTGACTTATTACCGGCGCCACGCTGAGAATGTTACCCACAGGAATCCTGAACGCGCCTACTGGGAACATGCTTACACTTGTGCGCGCGAGCTTCACCCATATCTGGCGCGCATTGGCCGTAGAGATTTGATACGCGAGAGTATCCGCAACTTTTTTTTTGACGATCGTTACCCTGCCAGTAAAGCGCCACGTGAGCGTTTGCTCTGCCTCCTTCTGAACCTAGGCGTGCACGAGAGGGAATTTGAGGCGATTTGGCGAAATGTCACGAACGCCAATAATTTGCCATCCAACGGCCTTCGCGACGAAATATCATTGATCGAGGAAATGCGTCAGGAGTTGGTCGAGAGCAAGAGACATATGCTGTCCATGCGGATGGACGACCAGCAGGCATTGATAGTTCCGCGATTGCTTGATGCATTGACCCGGGAAAAATGGTCGTTGATGCAAATCGCCAAGATTGGATATCTGACCAGTGCTAGTGTCGTCCCAGACATTCTGAAGTGGCCCCTTCGCCCATTGGCAAAAGTTGCACGGCGGCAGTTCCGACGCTTGAAAGCGAATCGAGGAAACAGCAAACCGTACCGAATAAGAAGTCCAATTCCCGCTCTGGGCCGACGGCCAAGAATCCTCCACGCTATTGGAAACTTCAGTATGGGAGGGTCCTCTCGGCTCGTTGTCGATCTGATCGAAAACCTAGGTCATGACTACGAGCAACGTGTTCTTGCAGGATTTATCCCGTCGCCGGCGGCCTATTCGGGGTGTGTGGCACAGGAATATCGCAGCTCATTTGAGATCCGTGCTGTTGTGGAGAAGTGGCGGCCGGACATTGTGCATGTTCACTATTGGGGCGACACGGATTGGGCTTGGTACGATAAGGTATTCCGGGTCGCAGAAGAGGCTGGTTGTAAGATTATCGAGAATGTAAACACGCCTACCACGCCTTACGTGGCCAAGACGCTGCAACATTATGTGTACGTCAGCAATTACGTAATGGAGACTTTCGGTCGTGCCGAAAGCAGAAGCTCCGTTGTGTATCCAGGCAGCAATTTTGATATGTTCTCCCGCAAGGATACCGGCGAGGTTCCAGACAATTGCATAGGCATGGTGTATCGCCTAGATGCGGACAAGCTAGGCCCGGCGGCTATCGAACCCTTCATCCTCGTGTCCAAACGCAGGCCAAACACGCGCGTGCTAATAGTGGGCGATGGCTGCTTCCTGGATCATTACAAGCAAAGGGTCGCTGAAAATGGTCTGGCTGACTCGTTTCGATTTACTGGAGCGGTAACTTATACGGATCTACCCGCGTTTTACGCGGAGATGAGCCTCTTCGTAGCTCCAGTACAGAGTGAGAGTTTCGGACAGGTCACGCCGTTTGCGATGAGTATGGGGCTTCCCGTCGCGGGTTATGCCGTTGGCGCGCTGGACGAAATACTCGGTGATGCTGAATTTCTGGCTCCGCCGGGAGATAGCGAACGCCTTGCAGACATTGTCATCCGTCTGCTTGACGACCGCTCAAAGCGACTGGCCATCGGTGACAAGAATCGGCAACGGGCGCATTCGCTTTTCTCAGTCGAATCCATGATCCGGAGCTATCAGCGCATTTATCGCGAAACACTCTCCGACGGCGCATGAAAGTTGCCCTTTTCGTCCACTGCTTTTTCCCGGAGCACTTCTATGGCACGGAAACGTACACCTTTGAAATAGCTCGGAACTTGCAGGCAATGGGCCACGAGCCGGTGGTGGTCAGCGCGACGTTCCAAGGCGAACCCACCAGGGAGGCGCCGCTGACCCGTTACGAATATAAAAGCGTCCCGGTTTATCTCATTGACAAGAATTGCTTTCCGACCCGCCGAACCAGGGACACTTACTATCAGCCCGATATGCGCGACGCTTTGAAGCGTATCTTGCTGGAAATCGCTCCCGATTTGGTCCATGTTACTCATTTGGGCAATCACACAGCAGTCCTATTGGATGTGAACGAAGAATTGGGCATTCCTGCAGTGACGACTCTGACCGATTTCTTCGGATTCTGTTTTAAGAAAACTCTCGAGGCTGCCGACGGTTCCTTGTGTCGTGGGCCAAGCAGCACGCGCGTCAATTGTCTTGCGTGCACCATCAAACAATCGAGTCAGAAACGCGCAGACCAGTTGCTCTACCGATGGCTGGCAAGACCCCCATGGCCGGTACTTGGTGCCGCAGCGCTGCGCTTAGTTCACCCCGGCCGGCTGGCAGAGATAGTTGCTGATGTCGTGGCACGTCCCGAAATCCTGGCTCAACGTTATATGAAGTATCGGGCAGCGATCGCGCCGACTCGATTCCTTGCGGCGGCATATGTGGCAAACGGCCTGACAGTGCCTCTCCATTACATGCGTTTTGGTGTCGACATGCGGGCGGTGCCGAAGGTGCCGAAAGCAGCAAACAGTCCATTGAGATTCGGTTTTATCGGTCAGCTTGCCGCCCATAAAGGCCCAGATATCTTGATCGATGCATTTCGCAGGCTACCGAAAGGTGTTGCGGAGCTTCATATTTTTGGTTCCACGAACGAACAGGGAAAACACATCGAAGTACTTATGCAGCGCGCGCAGGGGAACGCCGTGAGATTCCGGAATACCTTCCCTAGCGAACGGATGCCGGAGGTATTCGCGGAGCTCGACTGTTTGGTCATTCCTTCCAGATGGTACGAGAACAGCCCTCTGGTGCTGTTGAATGCACTAGCCAGCCATACGCCCGTGATTGTCTCCGACGTCGATGGAATGACGGAGTTCGTAACGCAAGGCGAAAACGGATTTGTCTTTCGTCGTGGCAGCGTGGACGAGCTGGAAAAAGTTATGCAGGCACTGGTCAAGGACCCGACTGCATTACGTGCGATGGCCAATACCACGAATTATCCTCGTTCAACCCGGCAGATGACCGAAGACGTGGTTGCCCTTTACGAATCTGTTCTAAAGACGTCGACTGCCTAGCTGATCCACATGCGGATTCTTCTCACCGCCCACCAATTTCTCCCCGATCACAGTACAGGTACCGAGGTATTGACCTGTCAGGTTGGCAAGGAACTCAAGCGGCTAGGGCATGAGGTTCGAGTCATTGCGGCCCTCCCGATGAAGAATGCACCCAAACCCGATGTATATTTTGACCACTATGTCTATCAGGGGCTTGAAGTTTATCGATACTACCACCGCCAAGGTATGCCGGTGGGTGAGCAGTCGAACATTGTAGAGCTGGAATACAGTAATCAACTGTTCGCTGACTGGCTACGAAACTTCATCGGTGACTGGCGACCGGATGTTGTCCACTTCTTTCACCTGAAGAATTTGTCGGTCACGGCAATCGACGTGTGTGGAGATGCCGGCATTCCGATGGTGCTCACACCAACGGACTTCTGGCTGGTTTGTCCGACGGTTCAACTGTTGTTGCCGAATGGCTGCATGTGCAATGGCCCCGACCGTCACGGAGTAAACTGTCTGCGACACGCCGTAGCCAACACGCAATCGCCGGCAATCAATCGCGTGGTCGACCTGATACCCGATCCCTTGCTTGGCATGGGAGACCGCTTGTCGCGTGTTCATCCATTGGCTGAAGTTTTTCCGTTTTCATGGGCCGGGGCCTTGGGTCGGCGCGCAGAGTTTTTCCGAGAACGCATAAGCCGTGTTGACCGCATGATTGTCCCATCGCGAGTGGTAGAAAAAGTGCTGGAGGACAACTGGATGCGGGCCAGAAAAATGGTCTTCAGCCGATTCGGAATCGATATGACCGGCTATCGCGAGCGAACCTTTGACCGAAAAACGGCTGCCGCACTTCGGATCGGTTTCATTGGCTCACTTTCCTCGGCCAAGGGTGCTCACGTCCTTTTGAAGGCGATGAGGCTGATTGCGGCAGAACCTGCCGTTGAGCTCCGCGTGTTCGGCAATCCAAAAGCGTACCCGGATTATGCGAAAAGTCTGACCAATATCGCTGGAGATGACGCTCGTATTCGTTTCTGCGGGACGTTTCCGTCAGAGAGCATCGCTGAAGTTCTCATGGATTTGGATGTTTTGGTTGTGCCGTCGCTATGGCGTGAGAACACTCCGCTAGTGGTCTATTCTGCTCAAGCCGCGGGTTGTCCCGTCATCGCTTCGAATCTGGACGGATTGAAAGAAATTGTTCGGGACGGCGTGGACGGGATGCTGTTCCCGCCGGGAAACGCTGAAATCCTGGCTTCAATAATCAGTCGCTTGGGCAAGGATCCGGATCTGGTTTGCTCGCTGGCAAAAAATGCCATACGGCCTAAATCCATTTCCGAATATACGGCGGATCTGATCACCACTTATGATGAGATTGCGAAGATTGGTCAGTGAGCTCAACAGTTCGAACTAAGTGAAGGCAGTCATTTGCATTCCAGGCACAAATCTCTTTCCGTTGCGCTTGCGACCTTCAACGGTGCCGCGTATCTCACCCAGCAGTTGCAAAGTTTCGTGATGCAGAGCCGGCCTCCTGACGAGTTGATCGTTTGCGATGACTGCTCCAATGATTCCACAGTTGAACTATTGGATGCATTCGCAGCCAATGCGCCGTTTGCAGTAAAAATTCATCGCAATCCATCGCGTTTGGGACCCGCACAAGGCTTTGCTCAGGCAATCGCACTGTGCAAGGGTGACCTGATCGCGCTATCAGATCAGGACGATGTGTGGTGTCCCGAAAAGCTGGCACGAATGGAAGCCTGTTTGGTCGAGAGCCCCTTGATATATGCGGTGTCCTGCAACGCTGAAATCGTCGACGAGGCGCTGCGGCCGATCGGGTTCAATGTTTGGGATCTCGTCGGGTTATCGCGGGAATTTCCCGGACAAACAGGACTGGAACTGCCGCTGTCCGCACTGCTCAAACGTTACCGGATACAGGGCGCAACGCTGGTGTTCCGGTCGGAGCTGATCGAGGCAATCCAGCCGATTCCAAAATACTGGAATCACGATGCGTGGATTGCGATCATGGCGGCATCTCTGGGCAAGCTTTGGGTGATTCCGCAATGCCTGCAGAACTATCGCCAGCACAGCAGGAATGTGGTCGGCGCGCGCCCAGGCAGCGTACTCGAAAAAATGCGACATGGTCTCGAAATTTCGCGGGAAACATACTACCGGGAAGAGGTCGCAAAGTATTCAGCGCTGCTGGATCGACTGGGCTCTACAGGTAGCGTGGCGAACTCCGCCAAGGCTGAGATCGCGGATAAATTCAAGCACCTCTCAATTCGCGGGACAATGTCGAAAAGTCGTTGGTTGCGGTGGATCTCGGTTCTTCGCGAAGTGCGCACCGGCCGCTATCGTCGTTATGCGACCGATTGGCGCAGCATCGCGTTTGATCTCTTCGGAACGTGATCGTTGGTACGAGGCAACATCG
>Ga0068855_100003609_pt1 | contig 18904 bp, 19 predicted proteins | sample KBSCornC52_FD_66592 | JGI IMG/M metagenome (GOLD analysis project Ga0068855, IMG submission 66592) | Corn rhizosphere microbial communities from Kellogg Biological Station, Michigan, USA - KBS Corn C5-2 | ecosystem: Host-associated > Plants > Roots > Rhizosphere > Soil ...
GCCGATGACAGGAGGGACTGGGCGATTCTTAGGGAGGCGGCGCGAAGCGCGTTCCCGCGGGACCGCGGCTTTGCGCCCAAAGCAAACGGCCGCGGGCGAATGCCGGCGGCCGCAGGGAGAATCGTGTTTTATGAAGATCAGGAAGGGGGACCGGCGTCGCTTTGCTCGCCCTGTTGCCCTTGTTCCGCCAGTGCATGCAACGCCAATTCTGAAACCCGCTTGATATGCGCAAACGAAGCAGCCGACGCCGCTTCGCCGTCGCGCCGTTCGATCGCATCGAGCAGTGCATTCATTTCGCGGTTAGATTCGCCGCCGCGGCCGGGTACCGCGATGGTCAAGGCGCGCAGCCGGTTGATCCGCGCGTTCAGCATCTTGAGGACCGTAAGCGAGACGTCCTTGCGCGCGCCGGCGAACATCGCGTCGTAAAAGCGCTCCGTGCATTCGAGCACGCGAGGCAGGTCTTGCTGGGCGAACGCTTGCTCGATCGTCGTGCGAATCTCGCGCAACTGATCGATGAGTTCGGGTGTCGCATATTGCGCACACGCGCGGGCGGCGTTGGCCTCGAGCAGCCCTCGCAATTCGTAGATCTCGCCGACTTGAGCAGGGTCGATCCGCGCGACGACAGGACCGTTACGGCCTGTCGTCTCGACTAGCCCTTCGGTTTCGAGATGCCGGAGCACCTCACGAACCACCGTGCGGCTCACGCCCAACTCGTCGCAAAGCGTCCGCTCGACGAGCCGTGCGCCGGGACGGAAATAACCCTGCACGATGGCGCCTCGCAGTTTCTCCAGCGTCAGTTCACGCAAAGTCTTTGCACTACGGTCGATCTTAAGGTCGGACATGGGCAGTCAATTGGGAATGAAAGCGGTCGCTCGGCATCTCTTTCCTATCGAAAGAGCATGCATGGAATGCCGTATTATCGTCCATCGCGACGGGTCGTCGTTCATGGCGCGTGCACGAACGCGCCCTTCAATTTCCGCCTGCGCATGCGCGATGCGAGCGCCTACCCGCCCACGCTCGCCAACACCGCTTTGCACCATCCGCCGAAGGTCCCGCTGTACGGCACGACGGCAAGCCCGCCGCCATCCACATGTGGAAAGACTTTTTTTACGCGCGCGTGCTGCGTGCGCTCGTCTTCGAGATCGATGTAATAAAGCTCGCGCTGCCGGCCGTCGGCAGGCGCTTCCGCAAACTGCCGTAATAACAATCGCAATAGCGCGTCCTCGTCGGGAAAGCCGTATCCGACGAGCACCGCCACGCGCGACTCCTGCAGCAGCCGAACGGCCTTCGGAAACAAGCCCTGGAAGTACGGCGCTTCATAATCCTGCGCACGCGAGGGCAAAATAATCTCGGGCGGATTCGCATGGAGCGCCGCATCGGTGCGGGGCCGATAATCGATCTCGAATTCGTCGCCCGCCCGAAACAGTTCGAAGCCGCCGTTCAGCTTCAGCAAATGGCCGCTTGCATGCGGCTGCACGATGCTCGCCACATCATCGTGCCCACAGTACCTCGTGGGCGTGAAGCCGCGGTAAAGGGTGCGCGAGGCGAGCGCGTCATGCGCCGGCCGCTTATTGCGTTGCGAGGAATCCACGAGCGCCTCGACAACGGGATCGTAGTTCGTCGTGAGGAAATTCAGCCGAATACGCGCGGCCGCCGGTTTCGACGGTTGGGCCGGCACCGCATAACGAGCCAGTGCGCCGAAGAACGACTGAATCGCCGCCTGCTCCGGGGTCAACTCACCATCGAAAGTAAGCCCGCGCCTGCCCAGCCGAGGAAGCGGCGCGCAAGCTCGGAACTTACGATAGACCAGCAATCGCAGTTCGCGCTCGATCAGCGCGAGACAGTAGTCGTCGACGTACCGGTGCCGAATCGGCGGATATTTGCGCAGCATCCCGACTTGATAAACGATATCGAGAAAGGCCGCGCGGTCGAGGCTCGAGCCGTCCGTGTAAAAGTTGATCGTCTCCAAAAAATCGGCGAGCGCGGGGGATAAGCTGCGCCAGTCGTCATTGGAAAAATCGAAGAGATCCGTGCCGACCGGATAGCGTGTGTCCCAAGAGTTCGAGAAACCCGCGCCGAGCACGAAAGTGACGTTGACGGCTGCTGTCGCCGGCCGCTCGATGATCGACCGAAGCGTCGCGGTAAAGCGCGTGGGCGAAACCGAGGAATCGAGCGCGGCCATAGGCGGTTGAGCAGCGAGGGCGATGGCCGCGATATGCAAACGGCGTGCCGCGCACGAGGCCCACCGGCGGCACGATCAGGCGTACGCCGCGAGGCGAGCGCGCTCAGTACTGAACGAGAATGGTCACGCGCCGGTTGGCGGCGCGCGCCGCCGCGTCGTCGCCGAGCACGAGGGGAACGTTGTCGGCCCGGCCGACTGCCGAAAGCCGGTGCGGCTCAATGCCTTTATCCACGAAGTATCGAACGACGGCGCCCGCGCGCGCGGCCGACAACTCCCAATTCGATTCGTATTTGCCGTTGGAAATCGGTGTGCTGTCGCTATGTCCTTCGACGAGAATGTTTTTCCCCGATTGAGCGGCGAGCACTTTCGCCACACGGGTGAGCACGTCGATAGAGTCCGGCAGCAGCCGTGCATCGCCCGAATTGAACAGGACCTTCGCATTGATCGCGATTTCGACCCCCTGCGTCGATTCGCTGACCGTGATCGCATGCTGATCGCTGAGCGGCTTGAGCAGCGCTACGAGCGTCGCCTGGGCGGCCTTGCGCGCGTCGGCTGCCGTACTCGTCGCGTGCTGCGTCCGCGCGCTCGCAACCTGCGCCTCGAATTGCTTGGTCTGAAGATCGTGGTCCTTCGCAAGCTCCAGCACGTACAGCGCGAGAAAGAAGACCATCAGCGTCGTGATGAGATCGGCGTACGAAATGAGCCACCGCTCCGCCTGCTCTTGCTCGGCGTCATGCTCCCCGTGCCCCGTCTCGCCCAAGACAAGCCGTTTACCGTCCGTCAGTACGCTCATCGGCGCTCGCTCCGTTCAGAGGTCGGATAGGCCGTTGCCTAGCCGAGCGATTCCGCCGCACGCTCGCGCACTTCGGCCGCGAGGCGGGTTTCGATCGTTTGCGGCGATTCCTTGCGGGAAATCGCGAGCAGGCCATCCATGTAAAGCTTCCGGAAGCGCAATTCGCTATCGACCTGCGCCTTGATCTTCCCGTACAGCGGCAGGAATACGAGGTTAGCCAACCCGAGCCCGTATAGCGTCGCGGTAAACGCCGTTGCAATGCCGCTGCCGAGTTGCGCAGGCTCGAGCACATGCCCGGTCACATGAATCAGCCCGAGCACCGCCCCCAGAATCCCGAAGGTGGGCGCATAGCCGCCAGCCTGCTGCCATATGCGCGCCGCAGCCATTCGATTGCGCTCGTATGCGACGAGCTCGCGGTGCAGCGCATCTTCGAGCACGGCCGTGGAGACGCCGTTGGCCAGCAACTCCAAGCCGCGCTTGGCGAAGGCATTGATGCCTGTCGCGTCGATCGATTCGAAGGCGAGCATGCCGTTCAGCTTCGCTTGATCGCCCCACTCGAGCAGCGTCGACAGGCTCCCTCGGTCAACGTGCCGCGCCTTCATAAAGGCAAGATGCAGTTGCTTGATCCCGTCGAAGAATCGGGACCAGGTGTTTTGAATCATGACGGCACTGAGCGTGCCGCCCAGCACGATCACAAACGCATCGCCTTGAATCAGCGTCGTGAAATGCCCGCCTTCGAGCCAGAAGCCAAAACCGATGGCCGCGGCGCCAAACAAGGCCCCGATGACGGTTAAAAGATCCATAAGTACCCCAAACGATTCAGTGTTCTTCGCAGCCCAAGGCCTTCTCGAACGGCCGCCGATGGCGGGAGAGCGGCAAGCACGCGGGTGCCCGCGCGCTCGCGAATCGCACGATCAAGCCTCGCGGCTAATCGGCGCGGGAGCCATGCCGCTCGCCGATTTGAGGGTGCGGACGGTGTCGAGGAAACGCTGCTCGATGTCGTCGACTTCGGCTTGATCGATTTTCAAATCACGGCGCATGACCCACGAGACTTCTTTCTTACGTGCCTCGGTCATGACGGACAACAACTTGTCGACGACCATCTGATCGCCGCTCGAGGCCGCGAGCTTGGCGAGATCGTAGGTATCGGTCGCGCTCACCGCATCGAACAGCGTGCGATGATCGACGAACTGGATGTCTTCGAGCGATGCGAGTTGGCCGCTGCGTGCGCGCTTGGAAAAGTAGCTCACGCCCTTCTCTTCCACGTAGCTCAGCACCTTAGTCTTGCGAAACGCGAACATGTCGTCGGCGATTTCATCGTGCGACAGCTTGTTTAGCAGCATCTTTCGCTCGACACCGATCAAGGCTTCGAGATCGGACAACTCGATGAGTTCGAGCTCGCTGTTGATCGCGATGTCGAGTTCCTTATCGGCCACTTGCTGCGCACGCTCGACGATGCGCGCAGGATCGAACGCGACGACCTGCCGATTCGATGCCGCGTCGCGCGAATTTCCGCTTAGCTGCTCGGCGCGACCCGTCCCCAGCGAGACTAGGTTCAGCTTTTCCATTCTGCCGAGCATCGTCATGACGTGCGGGCGCGAATGGCCCGCAATCCCGCGGAATTTTTTGACGACCTCCTGCAGCGGCACGGCCGATTCTTCAGACTGGCCACGGCGCATACGCGAATCCATCGCGTCGCCGCCGATTGCGCCCGCCATCAGCGAGAGCACGTGCGCGTACGAGACGATGCCCGGCAAAAAATCGGCGTGCGTATAAGTGGCAAGCAGATCGTCCTTCTTGCGGCTGCGGCGAATCGTCGTGCGCACGATATGGCGCAAGAGCGGCGATCCGCGCTCGAGTTCCTCCTCCACCATGCGCGCGTGCACGACGGTCAGTTGGCAGAACGCGAGTGCCTTTGCCGTGTGAGCGCGCGGTTCGGCTTGCAGCAGCACGGCCTCGCCGAAGAATTCGCCCTTTGCAAGCGTCGCCAGGACGACTTTCTTGTCGTCGCAGCTCGTGGACAGTTCGACCTTGCCTTCCGTTATGACATACAGGAGCGGCTCGCCCGAATATCCTTCCGAATAGATGACTTCGCCCGGCGCGGCCGTGCGGGTCCATGAGGTTTTTTGCTGGGTCACAATCATTTCCCCGTTCGATTGTTATTCGCGCCGGGCGCGAGCGGCCTGACACGCGAAGTAACGAGCCGCGGTGCTCGGTCTATGCGCAAGTTAACGACCCGCCGTTTTGTTTCTTTAGATCGGAAAGCGGCGTTGCGCCGCATTAGGGCATCAGGTATACGCGCATCGACGCGCGCGTCCGGCGGGCGCCATGATCGAAAGGCTGGAATTGGGCCGCCGATGCAGCGCTTGCGCTGTTTTTGATTTGGATCAAAACGGGGCCGCCGCTTTGTGGGTGGCGGCGGTTACCGTCGATTTCGATAAGCGCGTCAAGCGAGGCGCTGACGGCCCCTGCACCCAAGCTCGACGCGCCCGCTTAGCCGTTCAATGGTGCGCATGCGCCCTTGCCGCGCGCGTGCGTGCCGCCTTCTTCGCGGCGGCCGACCGACCGGCAGCGCCCTTCGTTTGCGCGGCCTTTTTAGCCGCCGCGGAACGACTCGCGGCCGGCCGCTTTGCAGCGGCCGATTTCGCCTGCTTGGAAACCGCTTCGTGAGAAGCACCTCGCGTGCTTTCCCTCTTCAGGACCGACTCGGACGTACGCGAACGCTTCGCTCGGGTCTCGGTGCTGGCGGAGTGTTGGGTCTTGCCGTGGCCCGCAGCCGAGTCTTTTTCCGCCTTCTTGCGCGTCGCCTCGCTCGTCTTCCCCTTCTTTGGAGGCTTCAAATCGACGCCTGCGCGCCGCGCCTTCGACAAGCCGATCGCGACGGCTTGCTTGGCCGAGCGCACGCCGTGCTTGCCGCTGCGCACATGATCCATTTCCTCTTTGACGAACTCGCCGGCTTGCGTCGACGCAGCTTTGCCTTCTCGCTTATCGGCCTCGGCGCGCGACAGTGTTTTCCGTTCTGGCATGAGACACCTCCATTGGAACGATTGCCTATGCCCTCTGCATGCAACGCCTGTGCCTGGTTGGACCTACCCGCGCCTGCCGAGCCCGCCGCACCGTTGGAACGAACAACGGCCCGCACGCTAGCGCCGCGTGCGAGCCCGCGAAGCCTCCTACGACAGGTGAACGATGAAGACGGAAGCCGTTATTGACGCTGACGCTGTTGCAAGTACTGCTTGACCTGGCTCAACGTCACGCGGCCGCTATGCGTCGTATCGATTTCGTCGAAGTGTTTGGCGATATACCCGAGCCCGTTGGACTGAGCTTGCGCCTTTGTGATCGCGGCACCGTTACTGAGCACCGTATTCGCACCGAGGCGCGCATCCAGGCGCTGCTGCGCCTGCTGCGCGAGATCGTTGCCGGTCGTCGGCATCGCGGCGGCCGCCCGCGCACGCGGGAAGTAAGGCCCATCCACCCCGCCGCCGCGGTTGGGCAGACGAGCCGGCGCGACCGCTTGAAGCGCCGCGGCCTGTGCACCGCCGGCCAGCACGCTCAATACGATCAAGGGAGAAAGTCGTCGCAGCATCTCGATGAGTGACATGATCCGCTCGCTATAGAAGGTAGCCGAAAAACGCATGAACGCCAGTTACTGCGTCGTGGATTTGGACTGTGCCGCCAGCGTCGGGGTGCCCGCGGGGCTTTCGTCGCGCCACGGGGGCGGCAACATCCACAGCCCGAGCGCACCGGGTGCCGGCTGGCCGGCATAGAAGTCGCGCAAGTCCGACTTCATCTTCGGACGTGCGTCGTCGTCGAGATAAATCATGTGGCCGCCCGGATAGAACGTCACCTGCAGGTTCGGATTGAGCCCTTGCACCGTCTGCAAGCGCGCGAGTTGCTTCTCCGTGTTGAAGAACGGCGTGGCGAGATCGTGGTAGCCGTTCAGCGCAAGCACCTTCAACTGCGGGTTGAGCTCGATGGCCGCCAATAGATCGGGAATCGTGTCGGGCAGCGGCTGTCCGCCATGCGAGAAGTCCCAAGCGTAGATGACGGCATCGTTCAGCGTCTGATAGGTCGCATCGGGCGCCGTATAGCCGAGATACGTCGGCATCTGCGTCGCAAGCGCCGTCGTGAACGGCTGCGCGATCAAGATGTCGGAAGGATCGCTGTCCGACTGCAAACGCGGATCGGAGTTCGGCAGCGATACGCGTCCATCGTAGCGGCCGATCGTCGTGCCCGGTAGCAGCGCATTGTTGAACGGATTGACGTTGAAGTAGCCGTTCAACGCTTGGAACGACAAATCCGACGCCCATGTCCACGACGCCAGCGTCGGCGCGCTCGGCAACACCGGGGGGCCGAGGAAGTCAGGCACGCCGAGCTGGCTCAGCACCCACGACTGCGCATACTGCTTGAAGGCGCGATAGTGCGTCGAGGCGAACAACTCCGATTGGAATGCGAACAGCGCGGGATCGGGCTGCCCGGGCAGCGCCGTTTGCCGGAAGTAGGCGGCCACCGCCGCATAGCCGGGGTAATAGCCGCTCAGCGTGTCGGTGTCGAGCTTGAGCGCATTCATGTCGATGGTATTGCCGCTCAAGATGGCCACGGCTTCGATCGCATCGGCGAAATAGTTGAGGATCGACGACTGCAGCATGATCCCTGTCACGTGCACGCCCGCAGATTCGAGCGCGAGCGCGAGCATGTCCGTGCGAGGCGTGCCGTACGATTCGCCGTACAAATACAACGACGAACTCGCGCGCTGGTTCACCGCGAGGTAGCGCCGGATGAAGTCGCGCATCACGCTCACGTCGGGATCGCTGCCCCAGAAGGTCCGGTTCGTATTCGGCGCGATCGCTTCCGAGAGCCCCGTTCCCGGCGGATCGATGAAGACCATATCGGTCGTGTCGATCAGGCTCTGCGCGTTGCTGACGAGCGGGAAGTTCGGCCAATTGGTCAGCGACGGATCGGGCGTTGCCACCCGGGTCGGCGCGAACGAGCCCAGCCGCAGCCAGATCGAAGACGACCCCGGGCCGCCGTTATAGAAAAAGGTCACGGGCCGCGGGTTGCCATCCGTGCTCGGTGCCGTATAGGCCACATAGGACATCGTCGCTTCGGGATTGCCGCCCAGGTCCGACGCCGTCAGGTGGCCCGTCGTCGTCGTGTAGCGGACCGTCTTTTTACCGGACTTCCAAACGTGATGCATGACCGCCGCCTGCTCCGCTACTTGGGTCGCGTCGAGGCTGTCGCCGGCATTGCCCGAATACGCGATCGGATCGGTGTAAGGTTTATCGGCCGCCGCCTGCTGGCTGGCCGATTCGGATTGTGCAGCCGCCACCTGCTGAGCGCCCGCGATCGCCGCGGTAGAAGCGCCGCTATCGCCGCCGCAGCCGGCGAGCGCAAGCGCCGCTGCCGCGATTGCGCTTAGCCAGAGCCCACCGCCAGGGCGGCGCCCGAGGCTGGGGATACCACTCCTATTTCGCTTTTTCATTTTTTGTCCTGGTAGTTGAGTTGCCGTTTCTCGATGACCATCGCATGCGTTGCGCACCCTTTTTTTGCGGCAAGCAACGCCCCGCGACGGTCGATATTCAGCCCTCTTCTCGATACGACCAAGAGCCTGACTATCGAACCGCATAAATGAATAACTGCGTGATACGAAACGTCTTCTATTAAGCGTTTTTACTACGGAATTTCGGAGGGGAATGCATTAACACCGAAGACATCGGCGCTAAGAAATTAGGCGCGAACCGGTGGCTTGTCAAGGCTCAGCGCGGCGTTTCGCGCGGCGTGACGACCTTGCAACGCCGCGCCGGCACATTATTGCGTGAACTCAGATCAATTAAGATTGCCTTGCGTTTCGAATAGATGCTTTTAACAAAACAGTAAGGTTTTTGTCAAAAAAGATATAACGGTCTTTCTTCTCCGTCATCAATACAATAAAACGGTTAATACCCGGTGACATATTGAATAACCGGGACCATGCCGGTGTGACGCGCCCGCACGCTCGCGGCGCTAGATCGCGGCATGACGATTGCGACAATCCGTCAAAGGGTGACGCGCTGCATCGAATGGAACGACGCACGGCAAGTCATTGGAGCGCCGCCATGCCCTCGTCCACGGCCCGCGTGTCGCGCGGGCGCACGACACGCGCCACTTCCGTGCCGTCTCGCAGAAAAATCAACGTCGGCCACAGCTTCACCCTGAACGAGCGCCCGAGCGGCCGCCCCGGACCGTCTTCGATCTTTAGATGGCGCAGGTGTGGCGCTCGTTCGAGCGATTCGCCGATATAGCGCTGGGCATCCCGGCAATAGCCGCACCAATCCGTACCGAACTCGAGCACGGTGGCACCCGCGAGCGCATCGACTTCGGCGCGCGTCGGCGCCGTCTTTGCGTAACCGTTGTTGTCCGTCATGACCGTATCCGTCCTGTTCGCTGGCCGCCTAACCATCGCACCGTTGCGGACGCAGGCCTCTGGCCGCTGCCGCAACGTTTGCTGCCGATTCTATGTCGAGCAGGCATTGTGCCGCGGCGGCCGGTATGAGGCTTGCGGGCACTCACCGCGGGAAGGCGGTTCTGCTTTCAATAGGAGGAAACGATGAAGCTGAAAGACAAACGCGCGCTGGTGACAGGCGCCGATTCGGGCATCGGCCAAGCGATCGCGGAAATCTTCGCGCAGGAAGGCGCAGACGTGGCAATCGTCTATCACACCGATCGAAGCGGTGCCGACGAAACGCGGCAGCGCATCGAATCGGCGGGACGCCGCGCGCTCGTCATGCAAGGGGACGTCGGCGATCCCGCGAGCGTGCAGCGCTTCTTCGATGAAGCCGTGAACACACTGGGCGGCTTGGATGTGCTCGTCAACAATGCCGGCGTAGGCGCGGGCGGCGCCACGGTCGATGAGCTCGACGATGGCGAAGTCGAACGCGTGCTGCGCACCGACTTGATGGGGCCGCTGTTCTGTTGCCGCGCATTCGTCAAACTACGCAGGCAATGCGGCGGCGGCGGACGCATCGTGAACATCTCGTCGGTCGCGCAGCATTTGCCCACGCCGGCAAGTGCGCCGTACGGGATGGCGAAAGCCGGCCTCGGGTCGCTCACACGCAGCCTCTCGCGCGAAGTCGCCGACGATAAGATCAACGTCAACAACATCGCGCCGGGGCTCATCGAGACACCCATGACGCAGAGCAGGCTCGAAGACCCGGCCAAACGCGATCAATCGTTCCAGGTGATTCCCTGGCACCGCGCGGGGCAGCCGAGAGAAATCGCGCACGTCGCGCTGTTTCTCGCCTCCGACCACGGCGATTACGTGACCGGCCAGACGTGGACGATCGACGGCGGGCTCAGCATGCAGTGGGGTGGAGCATGAACATGAACATGAACATGAATATGAGCACGCCTCCGGGCGACCCTTCCGATCCGCCGATCCCCGATCAACCGACGATCCCGGATGCGCCGGACCCGGGCGCGCCGGAGGACGTACCCGACATCGGCAAGCCCGAACCGGAGCCCGATCAGCAGCCCGGCAGAACCGGAAACTAACGCTGACGCCCGAAGCGCGGCGATGTCGGCGTCGGCGTCGGCGTCGATACGCTCTCTCGGCGATCGGCCCGTCGCCGCATTGCACTCATGATCGACCCGCGCTCGCCGGTTCGATCCCACATTCCGGGAATGACCGCGCATGCCCGAACGCGCGCCATCGTCAAGCGCCGGTTCGTGTCCTACGCTGTTCACAAAAGTTTGGATCGTGGCGTGCCGGCGTCCCTAAAATCCATCCAGCCCGGGCGGCCGTAAGACGCTGCCCACCCTTCCTTCTCATTTCACTCGGAGCCCTGACTATGCAGGCATTGAGACGCTATATCGCGGAAGCGTTCGGTACATTCTGGCTGGTGTTCGGCGGCTGTGGCAGCGCGCTGATCGCGGCGAGCTTTCCCGGGCCCGTTCACGGCCTCGGTATCGGCTTCCTGGGCGTCGCACTTGCCTTCGGCTTGACTGTATTGACAATGGCGTACGCGATCGGGCACATATCGGGTTGCCATCTGAATCCGGCTGTCACGATCGGGCTGACCGTCGCACGACGTTTCCCTGCCAAAGACGTCGTGCCGTACATCGTCTCGCAATTGATCGGAGCGACGGTGGCCGCTTTCGTGCTGTATCTGATCGTGAGCGGCAAGCCCGGTTTCGATTTGGCCACCGGCGGATTTGCAACGAACGGCTACGGCGACCGATCGCCCGGCCACTATTCGATGCAAGCAGCGTTTCTCTGCGAAGTGCTCATGACCGGTTTCTTCGTCTTCGTGATCCTGGGCGCCACGGACGTGCGCGCCCCGGCCGGCCTCGCGCCGATCGCGATCGGGCTGTGCCTCACCTTGATCCATCTCGTATCGATTCCGGTCACGAACACGTCGGTCAACCCCGCGCGCTCCACGGGCCCGGCGCTCGTGCTCGGCGCGGCCGCCATCGACCAGCTTTGGCTCTTTTGGGTCGCGCCGATCCTTGGCGCCATCGCCGCAGGGCTCATTTACCCGATCGTCGCGGGATACCGGGATGCGGTCTCGAGCCGACCCGCCGATCGATTCGACAGCAAAGGACTCGCCGCACAGGGCGAATGATCGGCCAGACGATGCAGTCAGTCGGCCCGTGGCGAAGCCGGCAGGCGCGGGGGAGGCCAGCTACCCGGCGTATGCGGCTTCGCCGCCGTAACGCGCAGGCAAACGTTTAAACGAAACGATGAGCCGCGGCGGCTCTGACACTCGCGGCGGCGATCCAAGCTGCGGCACCATGGAGCGTATGAGCGGCCGGTGCACCCGCGATCGAGCGCTTAGCGCGGGAGGCGGTAGAAAAAGAAGACCGTGCTGCCGGCAAAGATACCGAACAGCGAAAGGCCCATTGCCATGGCGAGATCCATACTGGCTCCGGAACAGTTTGAGAGGGTCGTAGGCGGGCGCATCGCGACGCACCGGAATGGCGACTTCTCAGGCGTCGCCCGAACTCCGGTTTAAAAAGACAAAACACCCGCAGACGACGCCATTATGGGTCGGGCCCCGCAGGCTCGAAAGCGGCAATTTCCCCAGCAGGGTTTGTCCCAAGACGAAGCCGAAGGCACAATCGCATGTCGCCTCGCCGCGCGCGCGGCTTGTACCCACTTGGTTAGCTGAGCGGATTCCCCGCCAGTCTCATCCCTTCGTTTTGGAGTGCCCCAACATGACCGATTCCCCACAACCGGCCCTAGTCGACCTCGTGCATGGCGCCTCGCGCCTACAGCTCGCGCCGCAATTCGGCGGACGGCTGCTGAGCTGGCGCATCGGCGATCGACCTGTCATCCATTGGCCCGAGCACGCCGACTGGAACGACGTGGCGCACGTGAGGGGCGGCAACCCGCTGCTGTTTCCGTTTCTCGCGCGCCACCGCGTCGACGGGCGTCTCGGTGAGTGGCGCGACGCTCAAGGCGTCGTCCGTTCGCTGCCGATGCACGGCTTCGCACGGGACCTGCCGTTTTCGCACGAAGTGGATGCGGACGGATGCGGCGTGCGCATGGCGCTGGTCGATACACCCGCCACGCGCGCGCACTATCCGTTTGCATTCCGCTTCGAGGCAGCTTACCGGCTCGCCGATGCACATACCCTGGATGTGACGTTGAGCACGTCGAATCTGGGCGAGGCGCCGATGCCCTACTACGCCGGCCATCACTTCTATTTCGCATTGCCGCACACGCTGCGCCGCGAGACGACGCTCTCGCTACCGCCGACGGAGCGCCGCCGCCAGCTCGAAGACGGATCGATCACCGCACCGGAGACCGGCGCGGCGCGCTATACGCTCGACGACCCGCTGATCCACGACCGTTTCCATTGCCTGCGCGACGTGCCGACGCAGCCGGTGCGGCTCGACTGTCCCTCGCTCGGCCGGCGCATCGAAATCGATCTCGACCGTGAAGGCTCCGTTCCGTGGTACGCGGTGACGACCTGGACGCAAACCGATACGTCCGACTTTTATTGCGTCGAGCCGTGGCTTGGCTTGCCCGATGCGATTCACAACGGGCTCGGCCTGCGCTGGGCGCAGCCGGGCCAGACCGAAACGGCTGCCTTGCGCATCACCGTTTCCGAAATTTGAGATGCTGCGCTAACCGCCTCGGCCCGCCAGGGACTCGCTGTCTCGGGCGCAAAGCCGGCCACCCGCGTTGCGCGGTGCGCGATGGGCGCCGGCGAGTGGCGCCCGGCTAGACGCCCCGCAGCTTATGCCGCTCCCGTCCAAGTCGCCGTTTTTTGCACGCATTCGTCGGCCTACGCCCGTTACAATCGGACGTTTTGCCCGCCGCGCCCACTACCGGCGCGGCGGCGCATGTCGAAGCTGTCGAGCGAGGTTCAATGTTGCGAAAAACGATGATGCGGCTCGTGTGCGTGCCGCTGGCTGCGGCCCTGGCCGCGTGTGGGTCGGCGCCCGTCGCGCCCGGTTACTATCGGGTCGAGCGTGGCGATACGGTTTCGAAGATCGCGCGTAAGCATCGCGAGTCGGTTCAAAGCATCGCCCGCTGGAACAATCTGGCCAATCCCGATGCCATCGAAGTCGGCCAAGTACTGCGCATCGCGCCGCCCGGCACCGATGCGGCGACCGGCGCGTCCCTCCGCTCGAACGCCGGCACCGCGGCCGCATCGGCGGGCCGCACGGCGGCACCGCGCGCCCTGCCCGATGCCGCCGCGCCGGCCAACGGCATTTCGCTCATATGGCCCACCGCCGGCAAGATCGTGCGCGGTTTCGACGGTGTCAATTCAAAGGGCATCGATATCGTGAATGCGCCCGGCACGCCGATCGTCGCGGCCGCGACCGGCACGGTCGTCTATGCCGGCAACGGTCTACGCGGCTACGGCAACCTGCTCATCGTCAAGCACAACGCCGATTTCCTGACCGCCTACGCCCACAATCGCAAGCTGCTCGTCAAAGAGGGCGAAAGCGTAGCGCAAGGCCAAACCATCGCGGAGATGGGCGACACCGACAACGATCGCGTAGCGCTGCACTTCGAGCTGCGTTACGGCGGACGCTCAATCGACCCGTCACGCTACCTGCCCACGCGTTAAAGTGTCGGTGGTAGGACGGTGCGCGAAGCGCAGCCCGGCTTTCAGCCACGCACCGTTCTCCCAAAAAAGGCCCGGCTTACGCCGGGCCAACGGGGGTTTGACGCAGTGAGGCAAAGGACCGGTTCGCCATGCGCCAAATAGAAACTTAGCGGCTCTGCAATAGAGGCACAATCGATTTATCCAAACGAAAGTGGTAATTGACACATAACGCGAAGATAACGTCATAGCAATGGAGCAATGCACGGGAATTAAAGAAATTCCGCTCATCGCCCACCAGCAAGGCTTGGCGAGCGGCCCACCGCGACGGTGCGATGGAATTCTCTGGAAATCGCGAGTTATCGTTTGATTAATGACCAATCGACTGACCTAACCAGACGCATTGCAATTGGTCTACATTTTTATCGAGTTCTTCGATCGCCCCATTAACCGGCGCGATCGAAGATAAGAGGAAATCAGGAGACGAAGGATGCTGACTCGAACTAGCAGCTACGAAGCCCTTGTCCAAGGCTTCGAGTGGCCCGTCCCGGAGCGCTACAACATCGGGGTCGATGCCTGCGACAAGTGGGCCGACGGCAGCGGGCGGCCCGCCCTCGTGTATGAGCGGCGCGACGGCACGATCGAGCGCTATAGCTTCGACGAACTCAAAGCGCTGTCCAATCAGCTCGCGCACAGCTTCGCCCGGCACGGTGTGGCACGCGGCGAGCGCGTCGGCATCTTTCTGCCGCAGGCACCCGAAACGGCTCTCGCGCATCTAGCCGCCTACAAGTTGGGGGCGATCGCCGTACCGCTGTTTACCCTCTTCGGCGTAGAGGCGTTGCAGTACCGCTTGTCCAATAGCGGCGCCGCCGCGCTCGTCACCGATACAGCCGGCTTGCAGAAGATCGCGCAGATTCGCGGCTCGCTGCCTGAATTGAAGACCGTCTATTGCATCGACGGCGACGCGCAGGTGCTCGTGGCCGAAGGCGCCCTGCCGTTCTGGTCCTCCCTCGAGCATGAGCCGCGCACATTCGAGCCCGTCGATACGAGCGCCGACGATCCGGCCGTCATCATCTATACGTCGGGTACGACAGGCAAGCCGAAGGGCGCGTTGCATGCGCACCGCGTGCTGCTCGGGCATTTGCCGGGCGTCGAGATGCCGCAGGCATTCTTCCCCGAGCAGGCGCGGCTCATGTGGACACCGGCCGATTGGGCATGGATCGGCGGCCTGCTCGACGTCCTTTTGCCGTCCTGGCACCACGGCGTGCCCGTGCTCGCGCGCCGCTTCGAGAAGTTCGACGCCGAAGGCGCATTCGACTTGATGGCGCGCCACTCGGTCACGCATGCGTTCCTGCCGCCGACCGCGCTGAAGATGCTGCGCACCGTCGAGCGGCCGCGCGAACGGTATGCGCTCGCGCTCGTCGCCGTCTCGAGCGGTGGCGAATCGCTCGGTGAAGAACTCATCGAATGGGGCCGCGCGGCACTGGGCGTCACACTCAACGAGTTCTACGGACAGACGGAGTGCAATGTCGTCGTCAGCTCGTGCAGTGCGCTGTTCGAGCCGCGCATCGGCTCGATCGGCAAAGCCGTGCCCGGCCATCGCGTCGAGATCGTCGACGACGCCGGCCGGGTACTGCCGGCGGGCGCCGAAGGAAACATCGGCATTCGCGCACCCGATCCCGTCATGTTCCTCGGCTATTGGCGCAACCCCGAAGCGACGCGCGAAAAATTCGCGGGCGAGTATCTGGTGACGGGTGACGTCGGCGTCAAGGATGCCGACGGCTTCATTCGCTTCGTCGGACGCAACGACGACGTCATCACGAGCGCCGGCTACCGCATCGGGCCGGGGCCGATCGAGGACTGCTTGCTGGGCCATCCGGCCGTGCGCATGGCCGCCGTCGTCGGCATACCCGACGCGACACGCACTGAAATCGTGAAAGCGTTCATCGTCTTGAATGCGGGCTTTACGCCAAGCGATGCACTCGTGCGTGAGATTCAAGCGCATGTACGCACCCGCTTAGCCGCGCACGAGTACCCGCGCGCGATCGCCTTCGTCGAAAATTTGCCGATGACGGCCACGGGCAAGATCGTACGTCGGGAGCTGCGCACGCTCGGATGAAGATCCGAGCGCGCGGGCAAGCGCGGGCCGCACAGGCGGATGTCGAACCGCTCGCGAACCGCTCGCGAACCGCTCGCGCACCGCCCGCCTATGCCATCCGGCGCAGCACGCCGTCGCGCAGCACGAACTGGTGATAAAGCGCTGCGGCGACATGAAGACCGATCAGCCCGAGCATGACCCAAGCGAGCAAGGCGTGGACATCGCCGAGCGCATGGCCGAGCGAGGAGCCCGTCGCCGAGAGCGATGGCAAACGGGCGCCCAGCAAGGTGACCTTCCAGCCGCGCGAGGACGCATTGGCCCAGCCCAGCAGCGGCTGCACGATCAGCAGCAGATAGAGCAAGCCGTGCGTCAAATAGGCGACAGCGCGGCTAAGAACGGTGCCTTCCACGACCCTAGGCTCCTTGCGCAGCAGGCGCCACAGCACGCGCACGATCATGACCGCGATGATGAAGGCGCCGAGGTCCAGATGCACGGCAATGAGCCCGACCGGTTGCGTGCCGCGGTGAATCCCCGGCATCGTCCAAGCAACGACGTACTGCGCCGCGAGAAGCAGCACGATGAGCCAATGGAGCAAGCGCGCAAACGGGTCGTATTTCGAAACGGCGAAGGGGCCGGCCATAAGGTCCTCTTAGGTAGACGAATGCAATGCGAACGGCAACGCGCACCGGGATCGGTGGCTGCCCGGGTCCGCTCAAAGGGGCCGATTGTAGCTCGGCAACCTTAAGGAACCATTGGATGGGGCGGGATGACGCTGCGCTCGGCGCGATGGTTTATAGTGACGGCCCTCCGGCTTCGTTTTTTCCGTACCGCCGCCATGACTTCCTCTGAGCGCCCCGCCGGCGATGCCGGCCCCAGCCCGCTGTATTTGAAACTGCTCGCCGAGACGGCGAAAATCGGTTGGCCCGAGCTCGAGCGGTTTTTCGCGCGCGGCATGCTGCTGCGCGTCGCCCGCGACCTCGATCTCGTGACCGTGGCAGCCGCCATCGCCGAGGACGACACCGCACTCATCGCACAATGGCTCTCCGCGGGCCTCGTCGAACGGATGCAGGCCGAAACCGCAGCCGATCTCGCGGCCCGCGATCCGAACCTTTGGGCGGTCGTCGTATCGCCTTGGGTCTGCGTGCAGGAGCGCGGCTAACCCTCTTGGGCCGTTCGGCCCCCTCCATTTCGCGTCGGTTGTTCTAGTATGTATTAGCGTGACATCGATCGCGAAAGGAGACTGCCATGGACGCTGAATCGATTGCCGGGCTCGTCGGGCTCGCCGTCGGACTCCTCGTATTGCTAGCGCTGACGATATTCGAGACGCGCTCGTACAAGCGCGAGCACAACGGCGAAGGCATGCTTCACCACTGGATGGCCGAGCACCACATGCTCGGCGGACGCCGGCCTAAGCACTGAGTTGCATTGACTCGCGCCGACCGGCACTGCGTCGTCGAACCCGCCGGCGCCGTGCGTCGGCGGTCGACGCACGTGCCGACGCACATGCGGCACATTCAGGTGCGTGCGAATTCCTTCAACGCTGCCTGCTCCGCGGCCAGCGTCGTGGGCAATTCGTCGCGCAAAAAGTCGACCCACGTGCGGATCTTCGCATCGAGGTATTGACGCGACGGGTAGAGCACGTAGATGTTCAACGACATCGCGGTGTATTCCGGCAATATCCAGACCAATTCGCCGCTCTTGAGCCAGCGCATGGCCGAGTGAATCGGCAATACGGCGATGCCCATGCCTTCGCGCACGGCAATGGCCATCGAATCCACCAGGTTCACCTGAAAGGCAGGCTCCGATACGGTGAACGTCTCGGTGCCGTTCGGGCCGTCGAAATTCCACTTATCGAACACCGAGGCGGGCGTAACGATGCGCAGGCACGCGTGATGGGCGAGATCGGCCGGCGTGCGCGGGACGCCGCGTCGCTCGAGATACGCAGGCGACGCGCACGCAATGCTGAACACACTGCCGATGCGCTGGGAGATCAGCGCCGAATCGGGCAGGTCGTAGCCCAGCACGATCGAAACGTCGTAACCCTCGTCGAGCAGGTCCGGGATTCGCTGCGTCAGCGTCATCTCGACCGAGACGTCCGGATAGCGCTGCTGGTATCGGCCCACGGCCGGCACGATGTAGTGCGCGCCGAAGCTCGTCATCGCATGCAGGCGAAGCCTCCCCGACGGGCGCGCGTGCGCATCGCTCGCCTCCGCCTCGGCTTCCTCCACATACGCGAGAATTTGCTGGCAGCGCTGCAAATAGCGCTCGCCCGCTTCCGTCAGCGCAATGCGGCGCGTCGTCCGGTTCAGGAGGCGCGTATGCAGGTGCGCTTCGAGATCGGAGACGGCCCGCGACGCATAGGCCGTCGTTGTGTTCAAATGCTGAGCCGCCGCCGTAAAGCTTCCTGATTCGACGACGCGCACGAAAGCACGCATGTTTTGAAGCGTATCCATACCGACCATCCCTATCTGCCTGCGCCTTGCGATTGTTGCACGCCCCGCAACGTCGATTATCTCAATGCCGGTAAAGATCCATTACATTCTTACGGCTTACCTCACAATCACGCAAAAAATATAATCGATTGCGTCAAATAACGCTGCCGAGGGAGAGAATCGTGCGATTGCCGATCGGCAAACTGCGCAAAGCATCCGCGTTTCTTGCACTGTCTATGATAATCGCGGGATGCGCGAACACGCACGGTATCGCCCCGCAACGGCAGACGCTCGAGCCGAGCGCACTCGATGCCGGTCATGCCGTACGCGCGGCAGAGCGCAGCGCCCGGTGGCCCGACGCCC
>Ga0068855_100003612_pt1 | contig 18901 bp, 20 predicted proteins | sample KBSCornC52_FD_66592 | JGI IMG/M metagenome (GOLD analysis project Ga0068855, IMG submission 66592) | Corn rhizosphere microbial communities from Kellogg Biological Station, Michigan, USA - KBS Corn C5-2 | ecosystem: Host-associated > Plants > Roots > Rhizosphere > Soil ...
CGTGGGCCACCAGCGCGGGATGCCGGAAGTCGTTGGACAGGACGAGCGTGCCAATGGTCAGGCGTGTCGTTACCGCCGCCGCTGCCGCTAGAGCACTGAACGGCGCCAACTGTTGACCGAAAGCAGCGGCTGAAAAGTGATCCCGGATAAGCAGTGAATTGATTCCTGCCTCTTCGATGCGGCGTGCCTGGTCGGCCCAAGCAGAGCCGTCGAGGACCGTCTCGCTTACCACGCCAAACCGCATCGGGTTACTCACCCGCTGACCATAACGACAGGCCCAGTTCGCGATACCAGCGAGTGACTTCGGACGATCTCGACCGATCCCGCGATGGGGATAGCGCTGGATCGGCCCGTGGTAACACACTGCGGTATGAAGTCCTCCGCGTTGGCCGGTCCCGCCGGCCACCCGTTCCATCCCTTCGTCGTCCCCGTGCCGATCGGGGCGTTTGTGTCGTCGTTGATCTTCGACATCCTCACGTGGACGCGCGCCGACGGTCTGCCGTATCTGGTCGACGGCGCGTTCTGGCTCATCGGGGTGGGCTTGGTCGGCGCGCTCATCGCGGCCGTGTTCGGGTTCCTGGACCTGCGCGCGATACCGCGGCGGACCCGGCCGTTTGACATCGCGCTAACGCATTTGACGTTGAACGCCGGCGCCGCCGTCCTGTTCGTTATCGGGTACGCCTGGCGAGCCGGGGACCATGTTGAGCTGGACAAGACGCGCTGGGGCCAACTCGCGTTGAGCGCGGTCGCGGTCGCCCTGCTCCTTGTCGCCGTGTGGCTCGGCCAGACGCTGACCTATCGCTACGGGAGGCGGGTCGCTCGCGTCGCCGACCAGGCCGACGGGGGGGTCGGCCGCGAGTAGTCGCGCAGGCAGTTCTGCGTCGTTGCTCGACCGCGTGGCTCAGACAACGTCCGAGGTATGCCCAAGCGTGTAATGAGTGGGAGTCGGCGAGGAGGCCAGATGTCGACGTCCGGGCTGACGTTCGACGAGTTCGCCTCCGCGCATCTCGACGCCTTGTTGAGATTTGCGACGGCACTCACGAACGATCGCGAGCTCGGGGCGGATCTCGTCCAGGACGTGCTACTTCGCGCGCACGTGCGCTGGGCGCATGTGGGTTCTCGGACGGATCCGGTTCCATACGTCAGACGGATGATCGTCAATGAGTTCGTCTCGTGGCGCCGCAAATGGGCTCGGGTCGTTCCTGGGGTCAATCTCGCCGACGAAGGTCCTGAGACCGGAGCACCAGATCATGCCGATCGCTACGCCGATCACCTGAGCCTGCTGCACGAGCTCGAGAGACTGCCGCGGCGCCAGCGGGCCGTCATCGTGCTCCGCTACTACGAGGATTTGCCTGACAACGAGATCGCCCAAGTTCTTGGGTGCACGACGTCCACCGTTAGGGGCTACGCCATGCGGGCTCTACGGGCCCTGCGGGTCGAGCTCGCGGCTCCGGGCGCGACGCGTATCGGCGGTGCAGAGCGGAGGAAGCCATGATCCGCACGGAGGAAGCGCTCCGAGAAGCTCTCAAGGTGAGAGCCGGTGAGGCCGTGTCGCCGGCCGATCTGCTTGGTCGCCTCGATGCCCAGGCGCCAGGTCGTGGTCGACGACGTCGGAACGTGCTCCTCGTGACGGTTCTGATCGTGGTGTTTGCCGTCGCCGGCGTCGCTGTCTTCGGCCATTGGCTATACGACCGTCGTCCGCCGGCAGGCATACCCAGTCCGCAGCCGACTCCGCTCGTCAAGTCAACCTTGCGCATGCCACTCGGTCCGCCGTTCCAGGACACGTTTACGATCACGCCGGAGGCCGGATTCGTCGTCCAAGGTCGGCAGATCCGGCCCTGGGGAGAGCGGCAGACCTTGAGCCTGCCCAATGATCCCCGCCTGGGCGTTGCGGCCGTAACGGTCTTCCGAACGGACACTCCCCTGACGATGATCAAGAGAGGGCTTAACGACACCATTGGCGAATGGGAGGCCTTACAAACCGGTGATCCGGTCGTAGTGGCCGGACATCCCGGCCGCCTTGCCGAGGTGAAGATTCTTGGAGCGGCACCGGACATCGCGATGCAACGCTTCATGCGGGCGGAGGCTCCCAATGGCGTTCTTCGAAAGGATTTAGGTCCCCCGCCGTTGCCCGCGCGAGCCCCGATGCTGGCTTGGCAGTGGGCCCCGAACAGCTGGGCAGTTGCCCAGTGGGGAGAAGGCGGACCCGCGGCTCGGGCGGCGGTGCAGCGACTGGCGGCTGCCGTCCGCATCGGACCACGACCGGTGCTGGTTCCGTTCACGATCGACAGCCTTCCGGCGACCGTGGACGAACGGGTCGCACTGTGGCTCTGGGATCAGCCCGCAACCCTGCTCCAGGTGTCGTTCGGGGAGACGGCGGCGCATGAACCCGACCCCTTCGATTGGCTGGCCGGCATCACGATCGATCTCACGCATCAGCGGAACTTTCGGCCAAAACCGACGCCAAGCAACGCGGTAATTTCGATCTTGGTGAACGGCCGGTCGGTGCTGTGGGTGCCAGAGCAACACGGACTAGTGAGTGAAATCTATCCGGACTGGTGGCTCGAGGTCAGACAATTGATGCCTCGATCGAAGAAGTTCACCCAAGCTGACTTCCTGGCAGTTGCGCGCAGCATGCGGTTCGCGACGAACATCGCCGACCGATCGACCTGGTTTGACGCCGCCATTGCTCTGCCGCACTAGCGCTCAGCCGAGTCGTAACGCCATGCCGATAGACGACGGTGCGGTCTCGCGGAAACCGTGCTTCGCGTACAAGCGACGCCCGGGCGGGTCAGCAAGCAAGCTGACATAGGCACCAGGCGCCGCACCGCGGATCCGGTCGAGCAGGTGGGCCAGTAGCGTATCCCCAATCCCGCGGCGCTGATGCTCGGGAAGCACGGCCATGTCGACGACCTGGAAGAAGCAGCCGCCGTCGCCGATGACCCGGCCCATCGCGACGGTTTCCCCGCTCGGTTCGTGGACGACGTGACAGGCGGTCCAGCTGCCCCGTAAGCCGGCTTCGGCCTGCCGCCGGGTCATCGTCGACAACCCGGCCCGTTCCCGTAGCTTCAGATGATCACTGACCGCGGGCACAGTGCTGATCAACCGGTAGGCATCCGGAAGCTTTGCAGTCACGCGCCCCATTCTGGTCGGGCCTCTGCTGCGGCCGCGGGTCTGAGGCGGAGGCGGGTATTTGCTTGCGGTGCCGGTGCGTAGGGTCAGGACGGTGATCAACGTTTGTTTCGCCGGGATCACCGGTTGGGCCGCGCAACCGATCGTCGAGGCGATCGGCCGGACGGACGACTTGGTCTTGACCTCGGGCGTTTCCCGTTCAGCAGCTGGGCAATCTTTGGTCCAGGTCACCGGCAAGAACTCGACCGGGTTAGTGTTCGCCACCGTCGCAGAGGCGCTGGCATCGACCCCGACGGACGTGCTGGTCGACTTCACCAGCGCCACCGCGGTCAAGGTGAACGTCTGGACCGCTGTCGAAGCGGGGGTCCACGTGGTCATTGGAAGCAGCGGGCTCTCGGCTGAGGGCTACGCAGACCTCGATCGACTGTCCCGGGACCGGGCGGTCGGGGTCATTGCTGCGGGCAACTTCTCCGTCATGGCCGCCGTGCTGCGCCGGGCCGCCGCGATGGCCGCACAACATCTCGCGCGGTGGGAGATCATCGACTACTCCAGCGATGCCAAATCGGACGTGCCCAGCGGTACCGCCCGAGAGCTCGCCGAGACGTTGGCGAATATTCACGAGCCGGAAGCGACGATCGGGGATGCGAATCTGCACGGGCCGGCCGAAGCGCGCGGGGCTGCGGTTGCGGGTACCAAGATCCACTCGATCCGGCTGCCCAGCTTCGTGGTCAGCACCGAGATCGTGTTCGGAGGTCCGGGCGAACGCCTCGCAGTGCGTCACGATGCGGGGCCGACCGCTGACCCGTACGTGACCGGCACCCTGCTGGCCGTTCGCCACGTCGCCGACGTGATCGGTGTTCGCCGCGGGCTGGACTCACTCCTGTTCGATTGAGCAAAACGCACGGGAACTGGTGCCTGCCGAACGTTGTCCTGGATCCGGAAACGGCGAGGGTCACCGGCCTGCTTGATACCGGTCGAGTCGGCCGGGCCGATCGGTATCCCGACTTGGCTCTGATGAGTCGCAGCCTGCGATCCGGCGAGCTCAATCCCCAGTACGGCAACGAACTCGCTGACCACTATCTGAACCGCTGCGGTCACGATGCGGCAGACGAGGACAAGCTTGGCTTCTACGCCCTGGTCGACGAGTTCTTCTGAGCTCCGGTGTCCGTGGAGCGTCGTGCTCGGCCCGGCCCGGTACAGCGATGGTTATCGTCGACGAGGTGGCCAAACGCAACCACGGTGACGGCGACGCCCGGGCGGTGAGCGCTGTGCCGACGTCGGCGGACGGGCTGCGCGACTATGTCGCCTGGCATGAGGCGTACGACGATCCACAATCGTCGCTGTCTTGGCGCCTTTCGGTGGTCCGGTCGTGGATCGCGCGGTCGCTTCGCGAATACTCCGGTCCAGTTCGGGTGCTCAGCGCATGCGCGGGCGACGGTCGCGACGTCCTCGGTGTACTGGCGCTGCATTCTGACATGGAGAACATCGACGTCACCCTGCTCGAAATCGACCCGATGCTCGCGGCGCGAGCCCGGCAGCAAGCCGCAGACCTGTGCCCGCGCATCCGGGTCGACGTACGGGTCGCCGACGCCGGAGATCCCGCTGCCTACTCCGGCGCCGTGCCGGCCGACATCGTCGTGCTGGTTGGGATCTTCGGCAATATCAGTGATGCCGACATCGCTCGCACTATCGCGGCGGCTCCGGCCATGTGTCGCCCCGGCGCTACCGTGCTCTGGTCGCGGGGCCGGCAGGGCGGCGATCGAACCGATGAGATTCGGCGCCGCTTTGTCGCGGCGGGCTTCGCCGAGATCGGCCTCGACACCCTGGATCGCGACGGTCAGCCGACGGTCGGGGCAATGCGGTTCGTCGATGAGACCGAGCCGATGCCAACTCATCGGCTGTTCACGTTTCTCCGCTAGCCGCGAAACGCCACCCGGATCAAGTCAACACCTGTTTGATTTCGCTATGCGGCGAAGTCCCCGATGCCGGTTAGCGAGTGATCAGCACGATGGCCACTGCTGCGAGACCCAACCCCACTTGCTGGGCCCGGGACGGTCGCTCGTGCAGGAAGACGATCGCCAGCGCCACGGTCGTCGCGGGATAGAGAGCGGTGATCACGGCCGCGAGCGACAGCAGACCCTGCCGGGATGCGAGCAGAAAGAACAGGTTCGCGGCCGCGTCCAATGCGCCCGCAATGAGGCACAGGGCGAGGAGCCAACCACGGATGACGGTTACTGCCCCGGCCCGATACGCGAGCGGCACGATCAATACCGCGGACGCCAGCCGCGAAATCAGCAGCGGCCACAGTCCGGTTCCATCACCCGCCCGGGCCAGAAAGACGAAGTACCCGCCGAACCCCACGCCGGACGCGATCGCGAGCGCCACCGTCCGAGTGGTGAGCCGGCCGTGGGATGTCTCGGCCGGCTGGCGGCTGACGAGGACGACGGCCACGAAACCGATGGCCACGCCAAACCACGCGGCCGTGGCGGGCCGGTCTCCCGTCAGCACGCCGACGACCACCGGGACGGCCGCCGCCAAGACGGCCGTGATCGGCGAGACCACGTTCATCGGCGCGATGGCCAGCAGGCTGTAGAGCAGCACGACACCGACCAACCCGAACGCGCCGCCCAGAATCCCGAACACGACCGCCCGAGTGGTTAGAGTCCCCGACGTGAGGGGAAGCAGCGCGGCCATCAGCACGGCACCGACGGGGTAGCTGTAGAGCAGGATGGCGAGCGCGGATCGGCGCCGTGACGCTAACCCACCGATGAAGTCACTGACGCCGTAGGACACCGCCGCGAGCAGCGCAAGGACGACAGCCACGCCGCAGGCTACCTGGGCAGGACGCAGATCGTGACTGGATTACGCGAGGGCTCCGCGGACCGGCTTCGCCAGGCAGATCTGGCTGACGTCGAGGCATCCGGTGCGAAATCCTGACTCGGAATACGCCAGGTAGAACGACCACATCCGACGGAACGTCTCGTCGAATCCGAGCCGGGCAATGTCCGCGCTCCGCGCCTCGAAGTTGGCCCGCCAGCGGCGCAGGGTCTCGGCATAGTGCTGGCCGAAGGAATAGCGGTCGAGCAGGTGCAAGCCGGTGTGGCGGGTGATCGTGTCGTGCAAGGCCTCCGCCGAGAGGAGCGCGCCGCCCGGGAAGATGTACTTGCGGATCCACGTCTGGGTGTTGGCCGTCGCGCGCATGAGATCGTCGGCCTGCAAGATGGCTTGCAGACCGGCCCGGCCGCCGGGAACGAGGGCGCGATCGATGGTCTGGAAGTAATCCGGCCAGTAGTTCATGCCGACTGCTTCGACCATCTCGACGCTGACAACGGCGTCGAACCGGCCGGTCGTGGCTCGGTAGTCCTGCAAGAGCACGGTCGCTCGGTCGGCCAGCCCGGCCTGCGCGATGCGCTCCCGCGCCAGGGCAGCCTGTTCGGCGGAGTTCGTGATTGACGTGACCTCGGCACCGCGGCTCGCGGCCCGGATCGCGAGCTCGCCCCATCCGGTGCCGATCTCGAGGACTCGGGTGCCGGCGTACACCTGGGACGTATCGAGGAGCCGGTCGACCTTCCGCCGCTGGGCGGTCGCCAGCTCATCGGAGGACTCGGCCGGATCGCCGTTGTACAGGGCGGCCGAGTACGTCATCGACTCGTCGAGAAATACCTTGAACATGTCGTTGGACAGGTCGTAGTGCCGCTGGATGTTCCGGCGCGCTCCGGCCACGGTGTTGTCCTCGGACGCGGGCGGCCGGCGTAACGCGACCGCTCGCAGCCGCTGCAGCGCGGCTGGGACGACGTCGCGGAGGTGCGCCGCGAATGCGCACAGCACACCGGAGAGGTCGTCGGCGGTCCAGTCACCCGCCATGTAGGCCTCGCCGAACCCGACGCTGCCTGAGGTGCCGACCCGCTGAAAGAACACTGCGGGCCGGATCAGGCGAAGTATCGGATCCTTGCTGCCTCCGCCGCCGTATGTTCGGCCGGACGGTTCGACTACCCGTAGCGGGATACGCGCAACCACTCGGTGGAACAGCCGGCGGGCGATCGCGGCCCGAACCGGTGAGTGTGGTACGACCGCGACGTCCGGCCACCGAGTGGCGTCGATATCCGGTGTGACGGCAGATCCGGCGATGGTCACGTCGGTCTCCTTTCCGGCGCCGGCGGGTGCGCTCTCGGGATCACCCGATGAGCGACGGGCCCGCACAAGCACTTTTTGGCCACAATATTCGGCATCCGGGTGCGGCGAACGCAAGCCGCTGACTCACCGCGCGGGGCAGGTGGTGTTCGGGGTCGGAAGCGTCTTGTTGATCAAGTAGGCGTTGACCGCACGGTCGACGCAGGTGGATCCCTCCAGGTACGAGGTGTGCCCTTCGCCGTTCCACGACAGTAGGGAAGCGCGGCCGAGCTCCTTGGTGAGGTTCACCGCGCCGGCGTACGGGGTGGCGGGATCGTGCAGGTTTCCGACCACCAGGATTGGCGCGCTGCTGGCCGCGGTCTCCGGCGGGATCGGGGTCCGCTGCTTCTGCCAGCCACTGCACTGGGTGAGACCGGCAGCCTGCCAGAGACCGAACATCGGGTACTGCGTCGCCCACGCGCGCCCCATCGCCTGGATCGTCGCGTCGTCCGGGTCTGCGGCGACGTCGTTACAGGTGACAGTGAAGTACACGTCGAGGAAGTTCGAATACTGCCCGGACTCGTCGCGGTCGGCGTAGTCGTCGGCGAGCGCGAGGAGGCCCTTGGCATCGCCTCGGCGGGCAGCCAGCAATGCGGTACCGAGCGTCGGCCACAGGTCGCGACTGTAGAGGGCTTGCAGAACACCAAGGAGAACCAGGCTCGCGGTCGCTCGCCGCGGGTCTTGAGCGTCGCTGGAGCGGATTGGACTGGTTGCGGCCTGGTCCCGGATCGCATAAACAGCCTGCCGCGGATCGCCGAGTTCTCGACAGGGATCCCGTGTGACGCAGTTCGCGGCGAACTGGTCGAAAGCCTGCTCGAAGCCGGCGACCTGCGCGCTGGATTGGCTGACTACGTCGTCCAGCTTGGGGTCGACGGCTCCGTCCAGCGCCGCTACCCGGATCCTCTTCGGGAACAGGTGCGCGTAGACCGCGCCGAGTTCCGTGCCGTAGGAGAAGCCGAGGTAGTTCATCGTCGCGTCGCCGAGCGCTGCCCGGATCCGATCCATGTCTCGGGCGGTGTCCACCGTGTCGTAGTGGCCGATCGTGGCCCCGTACTTCGCGTTGCAGGACGCGGCAAATCCGGCGAAGAGCTGCTTGGCCGCCCGGAGCCCGGCCGTCGTCCGCACGTCGGTGTCGAGCGAGAGCAGCTGGTCCTCTTGGGCCGTACTCATGCATTTGACCGGGGCGGACAGGCCGACTCCGCGGGGATCAAAGCCCACGATGTCGAAGCGCTGCAGCACGTCGGTCGAGAGCTCGCCGGCCAGCCCCACCGCCAGGTTCACCCCGGAGCCACCTGGGCCGCCGGGGTTGACGAGCAGGGAGCCAACCCGCTGCGGCTGATCGGCGTAGTGGATCCGGAGCAGCGCGATGGAGATCTGCGTGCCGCCGGGTCGGGCATAGTCGAGGGGCACCTGAATCCGGGCACATTCGACGGTGAGCTTCTTCCTCCGGTCCTCCGACACCCGGCCCAGATCGAGCAGCCGGGAACAGTCGTTGAACTCCAAGGGCGCCGCCGATTGGGCAGCCGATCCCGCCGGGCTCGGCGAAGGTGGCGGGGTATTTCCGTCAGCACCCGTGCCGTTGCCGGTAGTCGTCGTCGTGCAAGCCACGAGCAGACCCAGGACGACCAGCACGACCGCGGGCCGAAATTTCGCGGATAGCACGATTGCACGGTACCGAGACGACCCATGTCCCGGCTCCGGCCACAATGAGGTCCATGCAACTACCTGTGATGCCGCCGGTCCCGCCAATGCTGGCCAAGGCGGTCGCGGAGATACCCCGCGGCGCGTCGTACGAGCCGAAATGGGACGGCTTCCGTTCGATCATCTTTCGCGACGGCGACGAGGTGGAGATCGGGAGTCGCAACGAGCGCCCGATGACCCGCTACTTTCCCGAAGTCGTCGACGCCGTGCGCTCGAACCTGCCGGATCGCTGCGTCGTCGATGGCGAGATCGTGGTTACGTCCGAACACGGGCTGGATTTCGAGGCCCTGCAACAGCGCATCCATCCGGCCGAGTCACGCGTGCGCCTGTTGGCTGAGGAGACCCCGGCTTCGTTCGTCGCTTTCGATCTGCTGGCGCTGGGCGACTCCGACCTGACCGGGCGATCGTTCGTCGACCGGCGGATGGCGCTGGAGGTCGCGCTCGCGCGGGCGCGGGCGCCGATTCACGTGACGCCCGCCACCCGCGATCCGGCAATCGCCCGCGAATGGTTCGAGCGATTCGAAGGCGCTGGACTGGACGGGATCGTCGCCAAGCCGCTCGATGGCACCTACCAGCCCGACAAGCGGGTGATGTTCAAGATCAAGCACGAGCGGACCGCCGATTGCGTCGTCGCTGGTTACCGGGTTCACAAGAGCGGGCCGGACGCGATCGGCTCGCTGCTGCTCGGACTGTTCACGGACAGCGGCGAGCTGGCCTCGGTTGGTGTCATCGGCGCGTTCCCGCTCGCGCGCCGCAAAGAGCTGTTCCGCGAGATGCAGCCACTGGTGACAACGTTCGACGACCATCCCTGGAACTGGGCCGCGACGGAAGCGGGCAGTCGCACGCCACGAGCAAACGAGACGTCCCGGTGGAACGCGGGCAAGGACCTCTCGTTCGTTCCGCTGCGCCCGGAGCGGGTGGTCGAAGTGCGCTACGACCACATGGAAGGGCCACGGTTCCGGCACACCGCGCAATTCGTCCGCTGGCGACCGGATCGAGAGCCGGCGTCGTGCACCTACGAGCAGCTGGAGCAGCCGATCACTTTCCGGCTCGACGACATCGTGCCGGGGCTGGGACGCCGGACCGCTGGCCGAACACCAGGTCCGCAGTACTAGCGGAACCCTAGCTCCGCCGGGTGATCTCGTACCGGCCGAACAACGTGCCGTCCTGTTCGAGCAGACCGACGAGGTTGAGCGGCGCCGGGTCGCCGGGCCACGAGTGGCCGGCGGTGATCCGGCCGGGACCCGGGCCGGCGAGCAGCGGTGTGATCGAGAGGCACAGCTCGTCGACTTCGCCGGACCGGAGGAGATCAGCGAAGAATGTCGGTCCGCCTTCGCACAGGATCCGGGTCAGACCGCGCGCGACGAGCGTGGACCGCACCTCGGCGAGGTCGACGGTCTCCTTCCCGCACAGCACGACGTCGGCCACGGGGTCTAACGCACGCTGGGCGGTGGCGTCGGCAGTAGCGCACGTAATCACAATGGTCCGGGTGGCCGGGTCGGGGGTTCGGAACAGTTCCGAGCCCGGATCCAGCAGGGCTAAGCGGCTCACCACCGCGATGGGCAGCGTCGGGGCCAGACCATAGGAACGCCGGACTTCTTGCCGGGCCCGGCTCAGGTTCGCGGCGCGATAGCCCTCGGCCCGCGCCGTGCCGGCGCCGACGAGCACGACGTCGGCCAGATCCCGGAGGGCGGCGAACACCAGGTTGTCGCCGCGGGTCTGCAGCCCGCGCGACCGCCCGGCCGTGGACGCGGCGCCATCGACACTCGCCACGAAGTTGGCGCGTATCCCCCCGGAGGTCAGCCAGCCGGCCGCGTAGTGGTCGTGAACATTGACCGGATCGGCCGGTGCCGGGACCAGGGCACGCATCGGGCCATCTCACCATGCGGCTCCTGGCACATCGGCGACCTGGTCGGCAGACTGGGTTCATGGCCATCGACGTTCACCTGGGCGAGCGGTTCGACGCGGCGGTGCCGGCGTCGGCTCGCAGAGGACCGCATGGCTAAATCTCGCCGTCGCAGCATCCCGATTCCGATGCCGTCATTCGTCGAGGGTGTGTTGGACTCCTCGCTGGACCGCGCGATGCGGGTCCAGCGGCCAGGCGTCGTCTCGTATGTCAATCGGGCCCGGGCCAAGCGCGGCCTCACGCCAGCAGACACGATCCGCGAGCTGGAGCGGATCTATCTGGGCACCGTCACCGCAATCGGCGCGATTGCCGGCGGGTCAGCGGCCTTTCCGGGCGTGGGAACGGGCGCGTCTGTCGCCACCGCGGCCTTCGAGATCGGCGCCTTCGCGGAAGCCACGGCGCTCTTCGGCCTGGCCGTGGCCGAGGTTCACGGCCTGCGGGTGGACAACCTCGAGCAGCGACGGGCGCTGGTGCTCGCGCTGCTGCTCGGTGATGAAGGAGTGCGGATCCTCGAGGAGTCCGCTCGCGGCGCGAAACGCTCGCGCGCGAAATGGGCTCAAGTGCTGTCCCAGCACGCGTCGGAGGAGTCCGTCCGCCGGGCTAACCGTCGTCTCGCCAAGCATTTCCTCCCACGCTTCGGCCTTCAGCAGGGCGCGCTGCTGATCGGTCGAGCCATTCCGATGGGCATCGGCGCCGGCATTGGCGCCGCTGGCAACGCGGCCCTCGCCCGCGCGTCGATTGCCGCGGCCCGACGGGTGTTCGGCCCGCCACCTGAGCATTTCCCACCTCGGATCGTCGACGTCCCGCCCGCAGAACCCTCGCCCGGGAGGGTCACGCTCTGGTAGGAGTTCGGGACCGCCTCGCCCGCCGCGACGCCGCCAGCGGCGCTACGCAGGACCGATTGCGGCCGCTCCTCTACGGCCGTTGACCACCCGTCGACTCAGCCGCTCGGGCCGAAGCGTTCCACTCGCACATCCAGTACGGGCACGCCGAGGCCGACAAGCAGCAGGCTGGCAAACTCGGCGAAGCCGGCCGAGCCACAGACATAGGCGGTCGCGCCCGGTAGGAGCAACGGCATGAGGTCAGCGGCGGTCAGCCGCCCGGCCGGCCGCTCACCGTGCGGCACCCGGGTGAGCGCGATGGTGGCCCCGGCCGCGGCCAGCTCATCGGCGTAGGGCAGCTCGGGCAGGTTGCGCCCGGAAACGGCCAGCTTCAGTTGCCGGGTGCTCCCGAGGTCCCGGGCGAGTCGCGCCATGGCGACCAGGGGCACGACGCCGGTCCCACCACCAACGCCCAACGCCGGCGAAGCCCCGTCCCACACGAACCATCCGCCGATCGGGCCGCGGACCTGCAGCTCGTCGCCCGGTCGGACGACGTCGGCGAGAAAGGTCGAGACCTCGCCTGTCTCGAGGCGCTCGACGAACAGCTCGACGAGCGGATCCGACGGCGCGGACGACACCGAGTAGGACCGCTGCGCGGTGTATCCATCGTCCGCGGTGAGCCGGACCACGTAATGCTGGCCCGCCATATGTGTCATTCGGTGCATGACCTCTAGCCGGAGCAGCACCGACCGAGCGGACGGGTGCCGTACCTCGCGCACGACCGCCTGGCGCCAACCGCCGGTCGGAGCATGCGGCGTGGCCGGAAGTGTCAGTGGCGGTTCAGTCACCTTGGTAACGCTGCTCGAGCCATGGATCGCCCCGGTCGTGGTATCCGTTGCGCTCCCAGAAACCTTGCTGATCATGATCAAGCAGGGTCAGCCGGGTGACCCATTTCGCGCTCTTCCAGAAGTACAGATGCGGAACGAGCAGGCGGACGGGACCACCGTGGTCGATCGGCAACGGCTTGCGCTCGTGCGTCCACACGACCCACGCCTTGCCTCCCGTCAAGTCCGCCAGCGGCAGGTTCGTCGTATAGCCGGTCGTCGACGTCGCGAGCACGAAGGCCGCCGTGGGCAGCGGCCGGGCGGCATCGAACAGGGTGTCGACGCTGACCCCGCCGAAGCTCGTCCCGAGCTTGGACCAGGTGGTAACGCAGTGGATGTCGCCGTGGAACTCCGACGCAGGCAACCGATGCGCCTCGTCCCACGTCCAGGTTCTGGTCTCCGTAACGAGACCGTCGACGGTGATCGACCACCGTTGCGGATCCAGCCGCGGCGTCACCTCCGCCGTCAGCACTGGGAAGTCCGACCCGACGTCGTATTGCCCAGGTGGCAGGCGCTCGTCCCGCACCCGATGCAGCCGGCCGCTGAAGCCTCGGGTCGGACCGCTCACGCCTCGCTCCTTCGCTCGACTGAGCCTCACGGTAACGGACGCGATAGGTCCTCAGCGGGCGACGTGCAGCTGCGCGGACGGGTCGTGCGCTATGTGCTCGATAGCTTGGACCGGGACCGGAGCGCCGGCCGGGGCGCGGACGAGCACAACCACGCTGCAGCCCGGCGCACCGGGAACGACCACGGCCCCGTCGGCTGGCCCGGTCGCGGCGAGCCCGGCTGACCGCTCCGGCACGGCCGATCCACCGGGGACGCATTGGGCCGTTGTCGTGACGCTGACCCCCGCGTTGAGGACCGCGGTAAGCGTCGTGCGATAGGTGGCATTCGTCGACACGTCGGAAACGGTGCCGGAGCCGATCACGGTCGGAAACTCCAGCGCCCGGTCGACTGCCCCGAGAACGACGGATTCGGGATCGGACGAGACCCGACAGGTCCGACCGACCGGGCAGCCGGAGGCATCGACTCCGACCGGTACGACGGCTTGGAGGTGCGTCGTCGTCGTCACGGTTCGGGAGCGGGCGACCAGGCCGAGGATCGCGACCGCGAGTGCCAACGTGGCCACCGTGACCGCGACGATGACCGTACGGCGGGACACCGGCCGCGGGGACGATGCTGACGGTGCCGGTGGATTGGCGAGACCGCCTCCGGCCGGATCGCTCGCGGTGATCTCCAGGTCGATCCACCCCGGCGACGTCGGGTGCTCGGGCGTCATCGCGGCGCCACCTGCGCGCCCGGATCATGGGCCAACGAGATCGCCGCCGTGTCCCACGACGTCCCGACGCCGGGGGAGTTCAGGTATACCTGCACGCTGCATCCGGCCGCGCCCGGCACAATCTCCAACAACAGGCGGGCATGCACTACGGTGTTCCCGGCCAGATCGAGGCTGGTGTTCGCCGAGCGAACGGTCTGCTCGACAACCGCGGCTCCGCCGGGAACGCACGCCGCGGTCGCCGAGACAACGGCACCTCCTTCGAGCGCGCCGAGGACCGTGGCTTGGTAGATGACGCCGGGCCGGTCCCGCTCCACGGTGTGGGCGCCGGCCACGACTCGCGCGGCGGGAAACGCGCGTCGCAAGGCGGCTCGCAGCTGCGTCGACGTCGTGGCCGAGGTCGTGCACCGCACCGTGACCGGGCATCCGGCGGCATCAGTGGTGACTGCGGCTGGTGGCCCGGGGTCGACAACGGTCCTCGCGTGATGAACGGGACTGGCGTTCCCTGCGGCGGCGCCGACCACCACCGCAGCCGCCGCGATCACCGTCGCGGCAACCAAGACAATCCGACGGCGGGTCGGCGTTGCGCTCCAGCGGCTCCGAAACCCGGCCGAACCCGTTGTGACGACATCGACAGTGCGATCGTCGGACGGGCTCACCCCGCCGATGATCGTCGCGCGGCGGACGCCGTGCCACTCCGCCTCGATGCGGAGCTCTCAGCCGGCTCGGATGACGGCTGCGCTCTGCCCGTCCAGCGAGAGGCCGTTGTCGGCCGTCTTGACCTCGCCGGTGGCAAGCAGGACCTCGCCGGCCAGGCCAGGCACTACCTGTGGAGCCTCGTCGAAGTTCGCCGCGATCCGCAGCCCACCGCGATGGGCGACCAGCCATCGAGCCGCCTCGTCGTAGTCGACGGCCACTGCGGCGAGCCGGGAGTCCTGCAGATCAGGCTCGGAATGCCGCAACCAGATCAGCCGCCGGTAGAGCGCCAGCATGTTCTGGTGCGGAGCGGCGGAAAGCTCGGACCAATTCAGCTTGGCGCTCTGGAAGGCCTGCGGGTCCTGGGGGTCGAGCATCTCGGTGGTATCCCAGCCGTAGTTCGCGAATTCCTCGATGCGTCCGCTCTTCGCCGCGGCGGCGAGGTGCGGCTCGGGATGAGAGCTGAAGAACGGCCATCGCGTGCCGGCGGCCCACTCCTCACCCATCCAGAGCATGGGTGTGTATGGCGAGGTAAGCAGTAACACCGCACCGACATCCAGCAGGCGCGGTGGGGTGATCTCTGGCAACCGGTCTCCGAGCGCCCGGTTGCCGACCTGATCGTGATCCTGCAAGTACGCGACGAACCGATAGGACGGCGTCCGGAGGCGATCGACCGGGCGCCCGTGCACTCGGCCGCGAAATGTCGAGTAGGAGCCATCGTGCAGGAACGCCGACGTGTAGACCTTGGCGAGGGCGGCAAGTGAGCCAAAGTCCACGTAGTAGCCCTGGCGCTCCCCGGTCAGCAGCGCATGCAACGCATGGTGCATATCGTCGTCCCACTGGGCATCCAGGCCGTACCCGCCCTCGCTCCGCGGCGTGATCATGACTGCATCGTTCAGGTCGGACTCGGCGACGAGGGTTCTCGGCCGGCCAAGCAATGCCGCGAGGCCGTCGACGGCGGCGGACAGCTCAGCGAGCAGATGCGGCTTCGACGTGTCGAGGAGGGCATGGGCCGCATCCAGCCGGAGACCGTCGATGTGGAAGTCGCGCAGCCACATGAGAGCGTTGTCGATGATGTATCGGCGAACCTCCGGCGAGCCGGGTCCGTCGAGGTTCACCACCTCACCCCACGCATTGCGCTGCCTGGCCAGGTAGGGCCCGAAGCGAGGGAGGTAGTTGCCGCTGGGACCGAGATGGTTGTAGACCACGTCGAGGAGCACGGCGAGGCGGTGCGAGTGGCACGCGTCGACGAAGCGTTTCAGCCCGTCCGGACCGCCGTACGGTTCGTGCACCGCGTACCAGCCCACGCCGTCGTAGCCCCAGTTCCAGACCCCGTTGAAGGTGTTCACCGGCAACAACTCGACATGGGTCACACCGAGGTCAACGAGGTGGCTCAGGCGTTCGATCGCCGCGTCGAAGGTCCCTTCTGGCGTGAACGTGCCGATGTGAAGTTCGTAGACGATTGAGCCGGGCCAGTCACGCCCCGGCCACGATCCGTCCTGCCAGCGATAGGTCGAGTCGTCGTAGACCCGGCTCGCCTCGTGCGCGCCTCGTGGTTGCCAGCGCGACCGCGGATCCGGAAGACCGTGTTCGTCCTCGTCGAGCAGGTACGCGTAGTCGGTGCCAGGTGCCGCATCGAGGCTCGTTCCCCACCACCCGTTACCGATGGCGGCCGAGTCGTGCACCTCCGCGCCAAGCCGGACGCGCACCCGATGGACCAACGGCGCCCAGACGCGAAACGCGGTCATGGGGGAGTCTTACCCTGCCAGGTCGGTTACGCACCACATAGGCTGCCGCTTGTGAAAGCTGATCCCAAGTCCGTGCGTGACGTCCTCCGAGCGGCACCGGGTGCGGTAAATCTCGCTGGCTACGAGACGGCGAGCACACCGCTGGCGCCTGGCAAAAAGAAGCGCACGTTGCAGAACCTGATCAAGGAAGGCAGTCTCCTCGGCGATCTCCAGGAAATGCTCTACGCCGAGTCGACCCTAGGCGGCCAGCGATCGGTGCTTCTCGTGCTGCAGGGCATGGACACCTCCGGCAAGGGTGGCGTGGTGAAGCACGTCGTCGGCCTGTGCTCACCCAATGCCGTCTCGGTGAAGGCCTTCAAGAAGCCGACGCCAGAGGAGGCGGCGCATCATTTCCTGTGGCGTATCCGCAAGGCGCTGCCGCGGTCAGGAATCATTGGCGTCTTCGATCGATCCCATTATGAGGACGTGCTCGTTCCGCGGGTCCATGATCTCATCCCCGAGGCGGAGTGGCGACGGCGTTACGAAGAGATCAACGCGTTTGAGGCGGCCCTCGTCGAGCACGGCACGACGGTCGTGAAGTGCTTGCTGCACATCTCGTACGGGACCCAGCGCGAGCGGCTTCTGGCCCGGCTCGACGATCCGACCAAGCGATGGAAGTTCAACGAGGGCGACATTACCGAGCGTGCTTACTGGGCCGACTATCAGGCCGCATACGCCGACATGCTCAAGCACTGCTCCCCCGAGCACGCGCCATGGTACGTCGTACCGAGCGACCGGAAGTGGTACCGGAACTGGGCTGTCGAGCAATTACTCGTCGAGACGCTCCGTGATCTCGATCCGCGTTATCCGGAGCCAGCCCTGGACGTAGACCGCCTGCGGCGGCGCCTGCAGCCGCCGTTCTGAGCCTCGCTAGCGGCGAGCCTGCCCATATTCGGTGATCATGCGTGCGGTATCGCCGAGTTGCGCGAGCGTCTTGACTGTGCCGGTGGGCTTGGTCGGAAGCATCAGCGACGGAGGAACATCTGCGTACGACCCGTCGGTTCGGGTGATTCGAAGTGTCGGCCCGTTGAACCCGCTGCGCCGAACGGAGATCGACTGGATATCCGACCAGTCGATGTTGTGGGTGCGCAGAAGACCGCGAAAACCGATGCCGTACTGGTCTGCGACCAGGTACATACGCAGGCCCTCGATCGCTGCGATGAAGGCGAGCGCGCCGAGCCCGATCGACACGATCCGCACCAGAGTGTTCGGTGACAAGTACAGGTTCAAAGCGACCACCCCGCAGACGAACAACATCATGACCGTGGGCTGCCACGCGGGAACTCGCCAGACGAGGGGCGCGCTCGGATCAGTGGGGTGGGCGAAACGAGCGGGCATGCCACGAGCGTACGGATCCGCGGCTGATGGTCGAATCACGTCCGGTTGGGTTCGGTGATCTCCGAGAGTCGTCCGGCGAGGAAGGCCTGTTCCGCTCGATTCTCGGTCAACAGCAACGCCTCCTCGTATGCGTGCCGAGCCTCGACGTTGCGTCCGAGTCGCCGCAGGAAGTCCGCGCGAGCGGCCGCCAGGTAGCCATAGCCGGCGAGTTGTGGCTCCGCCGTCAGCGGCTCCAAGGCCGCAAGACCTGCCTCTGGGCCTTGCTCGAATCCGACGGCAACAGCGCGGTTCAAAGCGACGACCGGTGACGGCCAGATCTGGACCAGCACGTCGTAGAGGCCGACCACCTCATGCCAGTCGGTGTCATCCCAGGTAGGCGCCACGCTGTGTACGGCCGCGATCGCGGCCATCAGCGCGAACCGGCCCGGCGGCCGGTGTCGTAGGGCCCGCCGCACCAGCTCGGCGCCTTCCCGGATCGCCGCCTGGTCCCACTGTCGTCGGTCTTGGTCAGCGAGCAACTGCAGGCCGCCGTCCGCCCCCAGTCGGGTCTCCCGGCGGGCGTCGGTGAGCAGGATCAGCGCGAGAAGGCCGAGGACACCGGGGTCGTCGGGCAGCAGCGCGGCCAGCATCCGGGCGAGGTCCAGCGCTCGCTCGACCAGGTCTCGGCGCATGAGGTCGCCACCGGCCGGTGCGGTATGCCCGGTCGTGAAAACCAGATGGATGACCGTCAGGACCGCGTCCACCCGAGCGGGCAGTTCCTCGCCCGGCGGGACTCGGTAGGCAATGCCGGCGGCGGCGATCTTGTGTTTGGCGCGGGTGATCCGGGCCGCCATCGTGGACTCACTGACCAAGAAGGCGCGCGCGACCTCAACCGTCGTCAATCCGCACAGGAGCCGCAGGGTCAAGGCAACTTGGCTCGTCTCGGCGAGCGCTGGATGGCAACAGGTGAACACCAGCCGGAGCCGATCGTCTGGGATGTGATCGTCCGGCCGTTCGGGTTCAGCGCCCGGCTGCTCGTCGAGCAGGAGCAGGGGAAGCGCACGGCGCAGCGTCGCATCCCGGCGCAACACGTCGACCGCCCGTCGCCGGGCCACGGTCGTGAGCCAGGCCCCGGGCGACGCGGGAACCCCCCGCTCCACCCACGTCCGTAGTGCCTGCGCGTACGCGTCCTGGACGCACTCCTCGGCCAG
>Ga0068855_100003613_pt1 | contig 18900 bp, 13 predicted proteins | sample KBSCornC52_FD_66592 | JGI IMG/M metagenome (GOLD analysis project Ga0068855, IMG submission 66592) | Corn rhizosphere microbial communities from Kellogg Biological Station, Michigan, USA - KBS Corn C5-2 | ecosystem: Host-associated > Plants > Roots > Rhizosphere > Soil ...
CGTGCGGCGTCATGCACGCGTGCGGCCACGATGCGCACACCGCGATCCTCATGGGCGTGGCCGAGGCGCTGGCCGGCATCCGCGAGCGCATCCCCGGCACCGTGAAGTTCATCTTCCAGCCCGCCGAGGAGACGCCGCCCATCGGCGAGGACGGCGGCGCGAAGATGATGATCGAGGAAGGCTGCCTCGACGCCCCGCGCGTGGGCGCGATCTTCGGCCTGCACATCACCTCCATCCAGCCCACCGGCATGATCGGCTACCGCTCCGGCCCGCTCATGGCCTCGGCGGACGACTTCCGGATCTTCGTGCGCGGCACGCAGACCCACGCGGCGATGCCGTGGCGCGGAGTGGACCCGATCGTCGTGAGCTCGCAGATCGTGCTGGGCCTGCAGACGGTGGTCTCCCGGCGCATGAACATCACGAAGGAGCCCTCGGTCGTCACGGTGGGCGTCTTCCAGGGCGGCGTCCGCCACAACATCATCCCGGACGAGGTGAAGCTCGAGGGCACGATCCGCAGCTTCGACGAGGCGCAGAGGGACGAGATCCACGAGCACGTGAAGCGGATCTCGGAGATGATCGCGGCCTCTGGGGATGCGAAGGCCACGGTTCACATCCACCGCTGGTACGACGTCACCGTGAACCATCCCGCGTTGACCGAATGGGCCGCCCCCACGCTCTCGCGGATCGCCGGCGAGACGAACGTCGGCGTGATCGACAAGATCTGCGGCGCGGAAGACTTCTCGTTCTTCCAGAAGGAAGTGCCCGGCTTCTTCTACTTCATGGGCTGCACCCCACGCGATCGCGACGCCGGCACGGCGGCCCCGAACCACAGCCCGCGTTTCTACGTGGACGAGGAGTGCCTCCCGCTCGGCGTTCGCACGCTCTGCGCGCTGGCGCTCGACTGGCTCTCGGCGCAGCCCCGGTAGGTCCCTTGGATTCGCCGGCGCTGGGCCTGTACGTCGCGGCCTCGCTCGCCCTCATCGCGACACCCGGCCAGGACATGATGTACGTGATCTCGCGCTCGCTCGCGCAGGGACGGGCCGCGGGGCTCGCGTCGGCCATCGGCGTGTGCCTCGGCATCCTCGTGCACACTGCGCTCGCCGCGCTGGGCGTGGGGGCGCTCCTGCGGGCGAGCCCCACGCTTTTCCTGGCGCTTCGCCTGGGCGGCGCGGCGTACCTCGCGTGGCTGGGGCTTCGCATGCTGCTCGTCCCGCCGCGGGACGGGCTTCCCGGCGGATCGGCCGGGCACGCGCCGCTCGCATCCCTCGTGCGCCAGGGGATGGTCTCGAACGTCCTCAATCCGAAGATCATCCTGTTCTTCGTCGCTTTCCTCCCGCAGTTCGTGGATCCCGCGAGCGCGCACCCCACGCGCGACCTGGCGTTGCTGGGCGCGCTCTACGCGGCGCTGGCGCTCCCCGTGAAGTCCGCGGTGGGGCTCGCGGCGGGCACGCTCTCGGAGCGGCTGCGCCGCACGCCCGCCGCGCTCGCGTGGATGCACCGCGCGAGCGGCGCGATCCTGGTGCTGCTGGGCGCCCGGATCGCGGCCGCCGGCCGGCCGTGAATCCGGGCGCGTCGCCGCACGACGCGGCGATGGAGCGCGCGGCGCGCCTCTACGCCGCCGGCGACCTGGAAGGCGCCCGCTCGATCTGCGGCGAGATCCTGCGCGCCGACGCGCGCCACTTCTTCGCCCTCCACCTCCTCGCCACCATCGCGGCGCGCGAAGAGCGGTGGGAAGAGTGCCTGCGCCATGCGTCGGATGCGCTGGCGCTCGATCCGCGCCACGTCGAGGTGCTCTGCAACCGGGGAGCGGCCCTGCGGATGCTCGGGCGCCCGGCCGAGGCGCTCGCCGACTACGATCGCGCGCTGGCGCTCGCTCCCGGAAAAGCGGAGGTCCTCAACAACCGCGGCGTGGCCCTCGCCGCCCTGAACCGCCACGCGGAGGCGATCGCGTGCTACGACGCGGCGCTCGCGATCGCCGCTGGCTACGCGCGCGCCGGGTTCAACCGCAGCGTCTCGCGCCTCGTCACGGGCGACTTCGCGGGCGGGTGGGCGGACCACGAATATCGCTGGCGCGGGGGCGACCGGCCGATGCGCCCGCCCGCGTCCGCGAAGCCGCCCTGGACGGGTCGCGAGGACCTCCGCGGAAAGACCGTGCTCCTCGGAGCCGAGCAGGGCCTGGGCGACCTCATCATGTGCGCTCGCTACGCCCGGCTGCTGCGCGAGCGCGGCGCGCGCGTCGTGCTCGAGACGCATCCGCCGCTCAAGGCGCTCCTGCAGGGCCTGGACGGAAGCGACCAGGTGATCGCGCTGGGGGAGCCGCTTCCGCCGCACGACTATCACGTGCCGATCATGAGCCTGCCGCTCGCGCTCGGGACGCGCGTCGAAACCGTCCCGCGCGACGTGCCCTACGTGCTCGCGCCGCCCGGGCACGTCGAGCGCTGGCGCACGCGCCTGGGAAGCGCGCCACGGCCGCTCGTGGGGCTCGCGTGGTCCGGAAGCGCCACCCTCCGGAACGACCGGAACCGCTCGATCCCGCTCGCGCAGCTCGAGGCGCTCCGCGCCGTGGATGCCACCTTCGTGTGCCTCCAGAAGGAGATCCGCGACGCGGACCGGCCGCATCTCGGGGGCGGCCGCCCGATCGTCCACTTCGAATCCCGGCTCGCGGATTTCCGCGATACCGCCGCGCTCGCCGCGCTGATGGACGTGGTGGTGAGCGTGGACACGTCCCTCGCGCACCTGGCGGGCGCGATGGCGAGGCCCACGTGGATCCTGCTCCCCTTCTCGCCGGATTGGCGCTGGCTCCTCGGCCGCGACGACAGTCCCTGGTATCCGACGGCGCGGCTCTTTCGCCAGCCGCGGCCGGGGGACTGGGAGACGCCGATCCGCGCGGTGGCCGAGGCGCTTCGCGCGCTGCCCGGGGGCTGACGCGCGCGCCGTTTCAGCGCGGCCCGCGGCGAGTCCAGCGCTCGATTCCCTCGAAGATCCCGTGCACGGCGAGCGCCAGCACGGCCGCGGGAATCGCACCCGCGAGGAGCATCACGTCGTCGTTCAACGCGAGGCCCTGCGCGATCCGCTCGCCGAACCCGCCCGCGCCGATGAAGGCCGCGATCGTCGCCGTTCCCACGTTGATCACCGCCGCCACCTTCACGCCCGCGAGGATCGTGGGCGCGGCGATCGGGAGCTCGATCCGGAGGAGCGTGTCGCGGGGGCCGAGGCCGAGGGCCAGCGCGGCCTGCCGCAATCCGGCCGGTACGCCGAGGAGGCCCGCGTGCGTGTTCCGGACGATCGGGAGGAGCGCATAGAGGAAGAGCGCGAGGAGCGCGGGTGTCAGCCCGATGGAACCCGTCACCGGGATGAGGAAGGCGAGGAGCGCCAGGGCGGGCACGGTCTGCAAAAGCCCCGCCGCGATGAGGATCGGCTGGGCGAGCGCACGCCACCGGGCGGCGGCGATCCCGAGCGGGATGCCGAGCGCCACCGCGGCCGCGAGCGAGGCGAAGACGAGCGTCAGGTGCTGCAGCAGGAGCCGCCCGAAATCGGGGGCGAAGAGCGCGCCCGCGAGGCTTCGGGGGGCGCCCCCGGCCGAGCCGCCGAGGAAGCCCGCCGCCACGTCCGCGAACGGCCGCTTGCCGATCTCGGCCTCCGCGTTGAGCTTGATCATCGTCGCGGCGTCGATCCGGTGCGCGAGGGCGGCCACCGCCCGCCATGCCGCGGGATGGCGCTCCGCCACGTCGGCGCGATGGAGGAGCACCGCGTCGTAGCGCGGGAAGAACGCGCGGTCGTCCTCGAGGACCACGATGCCGTAGCGCGCGATCTTCGCGTCGGTCGAGTAGAGGTCGATCGCGTCCACCTCGCCCGCGGCGAGCGCCTCGTAGGCGAGCCCGTGGTCGAGGCCGCGGGGTGCGAGCGCGGAGAGGCCGTAGGCCGCCGCCAGGCCCGGCCAGCCGTCGCGCCGGCCGAGGAACTCGTGCGAGAAGCCGAGGCGCACGCCCGGGACGCGCGCGAGGTCCGAGATCTTCGCGATCCCGTGCTCGCGGGCGAAGGCGCCGCGCACGCCGATTGCGTAGCTGTCCGAGAAGCCGAGCGGGACGGAGGCGCCCAGCCCGCGGGCCCGAAGCCGCGCATCGATCGCCTCGAGCGCGAGGTCCTCCTCCGTCCCGAGGATCTCCCGCGAGATGGTCCCGGTGTATTCCGGGTAGACGTCGATCGCGCCCTGGGTCAGCGCCTGGACGAGGATCGCGGTGTTGCCGAGCCCCGGCGCGTGGGTCGCGGGGGCGCCGGCGCGGCGCGCGGCCTGCGTGACGATCTCGCCCAGGATGTAGGACTCCGTGAAGCGCTTCGAGCCCACGCGGAGCGCCGGCTCCGGGGCGGCGGCGCAGGCCGCGAGCGACGCGAGGGCCGCGAACGCCATGGAACCGACGAGGGCCACGGGGAGAAAGCGCATCGACGCATGATAAGATAGTCGCTCGCGCCGATTTGATCGTCAGCTTGCGGGCGCCCTACAAATGCCGCTAAAGCGATCGGACCTGAAAAACCCGTTCGCTCTGCTACGGGTTTTTTCGCATCCGGGATCCCAATGGACCAAGCCGTCGCCGCACGCCCCGCCCGCATCGCCGCCCTCCACGACGCGTTGAAGCAACGCATCCTCGTCCTCGACGGCGCGATGGGCACGATGATCCAGCGGCGATCCCTCGCCGAGGCGGACTTCCGCGGCGAGCGCTTCCGCGCGCATGGGAAGGACCTCCGCGGCAACAACGACCTCCTCAACCTCACGCGCCCGGACGTGATCCGCGAGATCCACGCGGAGTACCTGGACGCGGGGGCGGACATCCTCGAGACGAACACCTTCAACTCGACCGCGATCTCCCAGGCGGACTACGGGCTCGAGACGATCGTGGCGGAGCTGAACCTCGCAGGCGCGCGCATCGCGCGCGAGGCGGCGGACGCCTGCGCCGCGCGCACGCCCGCGCGCCCGCGCTTCGTGGCGGGCGTGCTGGGGCCCATGACCCGGACGCTCTCGCTCTCGCCGGACGTGAACGACCCCGGCTTCCGCGCGGTGTCCTTCGACCAGGTGAAGGACGCGTACGCCGTGGCGGCGCGCGCCCTCATCGAAGGCGGCGTGGACCTCCTCATGGTCGAGACGATCTTCGATACGCTCAACGCCAAGGCGGCGCTCTTCGCGATCGACGAGGAGCTCGAGGCCGCCGGCATCCGGCTCCCGATCATGATCTCGGGAACCATCACGGACGCCTCCGGCCGCACACTCTCGGGCCAGACCGTCCGCGCGTTCTGGAACTCGGTGCGCCACGCGCGGCCGCTCTCGATCGGGTTGAACTGCGCGCTGGGCGCGCGCGAGCTCCGCCCGCACGTGGAGGAGCTCGCCCGGATCGCGGACGTGTACGTCTCCGCGCACCCGAACGCGGGGCTGCCCAACGCCATGGCGGAGTACGACGAGCAGCCGCGCGAGACCGCGGGCTTCATCCGCGAATGGGCGCAAAGCGGCTGGCTCAACATCACCGGGGGCTGCTGCGGCACGACGCCGGACCACATCCGCGCGATCGCGGAGGCCGTGGCGCCGCTCGCGCCGCGCGCGGTGCCCGAGTGCGCGCCGCTCCTGCGCCTTTCGGGCCTGGAGCCCCTCGAGATCGGCGAGGACTCGCTCTTCGTGAACGTGGGCGAGCGCACGAACGTCACCGGCTCGAAGGCTTTCTCGCGCCTGGTCCTCGCGGGCGACTACGCGCAGGCGCTCTCGGTCGCGCGCCAGCAGGTGGAGAGCGGCGCGCAGGTGATCGACGTCAACATGGACGAGGCGATGCTCGACTCGCAGGCGGCCATGACGCGCTTCCTGCAGCTCGTGGCTTCCGAGCCGGACATCGCGCGCGTGCCGGTCATGATCGACAGCTCCAAGTGGAGCGTGATCGAGGCGGGCCTCAAGTGCGTGCAGGGCAAGTGCATCGTGAACTCGATCTCGTTGAAGGCGGGCGAGGCGGAGTTCGTCCACCAGGCGAAGCTCGCGCGCCGCTACGGCGCCGCGGTCGTGGTGATGGCCTTCGACGAGCGCGGCCAGGCGGACAGCCTCGCGCGGAAGACCGCGATCTGCGAGCGCTGCTACCGCATCCTCACCGAGCGGGTGGGCTTCCCGCCCGAGGACATCATCTTCGATCCCAACATCTTCGCGATCGCGACGGGCATCGAGGAGCACAACCGCTACGGGCTGGACTACATCGAGGCGGTGGCCTGGATCCGCCGCCACCTGCCGCACGCGAAGACCTCCGGGGGGGTCTCGAACCTCTCGTTCTCGTTCCGCGGGAACGACCCCGTGCGCGAGGCGATGCACACCGCCTTCCTCTACCACGCGACGCGCGCCGGCATGACGATGGGCATCGTGAACGCCGGGCAGCTGGGCGTCTACGGGGAGATCCCGCAGGAGCTCCTGGTGCGGGCCGAGGACGTGATCCTCAACCGCCGCGACGACGCGACCGAGCGGCTGGTCGAGTTCGCGGAGAGCTACAAGGCGCAGAAGAAGGACGCCGCGGAGGAGCTCGCGTGGCGGAAGGCGCCGGTGCGCGACCGGCTCGTCCACGCGCTCGTGAAGGGCATCACCGAGCACATCGTGGAGGACACCGAGGAGGCGCGCCTCGCCTTCGAGCGGCCGCTCCAGGTGATCGAGGGGCCGCTCATGGACGGCATGAACGTCGTGGGCGACCTCTTCGGCTCGGGGAAGATGTTCCTCCCGCAGGTGGTGAAGTCCGCGCGCGTGATGAAGCAGGCCGTGGCGCACCTCATCCCCTTCATCGAGGAGGAGAAGAAGCGCCTCGGGACCGCGCCCAAGCCCAAGGGCAAAGTCGTGATGGCGACGGTGAAGGGCGACGTCCACGACATCGGGAAGAACATCGTGGGCGTGGTCCTGCAGTGCAACAACTTCGACGTGGTCGACCTGGGCGTCATGGTGGCCTCGGAGACGATCCTCGAGACGGCGCGGCGCGAGAACGCGGATTTCGTGGGCCTCTCCGGGCTCATCACGCCGTCGCTGGAGGAGATGGCGCACGTCGCGAAGGAGATGCAGCGCCTGGGCTTCACCGTCCCGCTCCTCATCGGGGGAGCGACCACGTCGCGCATGCACACGGCGGTGAAGATCGAGCCGCACTACAAGGGCCCGACGGTGTGGGTGCCGGACGCCTCGCGCGCGGTGGGCGTGGCGACGAGCCTCGCGAGCGAGGAGCAGCGCGCCGCGTACCTGGCGGAAGTGCGCGCGGACTACGTGAAGATCCGCGAGCAGCACGCCCGGAAGGTGGGGCAGAAGAGCGTCCCGCTCGCCGCCGCCCGCGCCAACGCCGTCGCGATCGACTGGAAGTCGTACGCCCCCGTCCGCCCCGGGAAGCTGGGGGTCACGGCGCTCCGCGCCTTCCCGCTGGAGAAGCTCGTCCCCGCGATCGACTGGGGCCCCTTCTTCCAGACGTGGGACCTCGCCGGGAAGTATCCGGACATCCTCCGGGATCCCGTGGTGGGCGAGGCCGCGCGCAACGTCTTCCGCGACGGCCAAGCCATGCTCGAGCGCATCGTGAAGGGGCGCTGGCTCACGGCGAACGGCGTCTTCGGCCTCTGGGCCGCGAACGGCGCGGGCGACGACGTCGAGATCTACACGGACGACGAGCGCGACGGCGTGCTCGCGACGTGGAGGAACCTCCGCCAGCAGAACGAGAAACCGGCCGGCAACCCGAACCAGTGCCTCGCGGACTTCGTGGCGCCGCGCGATTCCGGCGTCGGCGACTACCTCGGCGCCTTCGCGGTCACGGCCGGGATCGGCGTCGAGGCGAAGGTGAGGGAATTCATCGCCCAGCACGACGACTATTCCGCGATCCTCGTGAAGGCGTTGGCCGACCGGCTCGCCGAGGCGTTCGCCGAGCACCTGCACCAGCTCGTGCGGACGGACTATTGGGGCTACGGGGCGGACGAGCGGCTCTCGAACGCGGACCTCATCGCCGAGAAGTACCGCGGCATCCGGCCCGCGCCGGGCTACCCGGCATGCCCGGACCACACCGAGAAGGCCACACTCTTCGAGCTCCTCGACGCGACGCGCAACGCGGACATCGAAATCACCGATTCCTTCGCGATGTCGCCCGCGGCCTCCGTGAGCGGGTTCTACATCGCCCACCCCGAGTCGCGTTACTTCGCGGTGGGGAAGGTCGAGCGCGACCAGGTCGCCGACTACGCGCACCGGAAGGGCATGGACCTCGCGGCGGCAGAGCGCTGGCTGGCGCCCATCCTCAATTACTGAGCGGCAGGCGCGGAACTGCCGAGCGGTCGCACGACGACCGCGAACTCGCCGGCCATCTCCCGCACCTGCGACACCGTGAAGCGCCTCTCCAGCCGCGGTGTCCACCAGGCGATCGGCTCCTGGATGAGGTGGGCATTGCGCCCGTCCGGCAGCGTCTTCTCGGCCTCGCGGGTCGCGATCACGAAGAACCCGATCTTGCGCGTCACGCGCTGCAGGTCGTCCAGGACCTCGTCCAGGCATTCCGGCTCGATGTGCTCCAGCACGTCCGTGCAGACGACCACGTCCGCCGGCTCGGGAGGCGCGTCGAGGCCGGCGATGCACGGATCGTAGTTCCGGATCGGCCAGCCGAGGCTCGCCTCGAGCGTCCTCCTGCCGCAGCCGTAGTCGAGCACGTCCCGCGACCCGGCGACCCGGCACACATTCTGGACGGTCGGCGCCCAGCGCTGCCCGGAGATGCCGTATTCGCCCGCCGCGTGCAGGGCGCGATTCTGGTCGAGGTATCCCGGAGTGATCTTCATGCCCGATTATTCCATCGCCGGTCCCTAGAGCGGAAGGACCCGCGCGGGATCCGGCCGCCGCGCGAACTCGAGGAAGGCGTCCGCGAGCCGCTCGCTCTCGGAGATCGCAGCGCGCCAACAGGCCATGCGCCCCGCATCGTCGCCCGCGAAGCGCTTGAAGTCGTTGCGGTCGGGAAGCTTTCCGTGGGGAAGCTTCGCCAGGTATTCGCGCGACGGCGAAACGAGCACCACGTTCTCCAGCCATTCGCCACGCGCGTGGCGCCACGGCATGCCCTTGTCGAGCCAGCCCGGCACGATGCGATCGGTGAAGTGCGGGTAGAGCACGAGGCCCTGGGCCTGGTGGTACGGAAGGTGGAGGTGATAGTCGATGATCCCGCCGTCCCAGTACATGCCACGCGGGGCCTGCGGGATGTCCGCGACGCCCTCGAGGACCAGCGGAATGGAGGCTGATGCCACGAGCGCCTCGCCCAGGTTCCCGGCATCCAGCGGCACCACGTGCGTATGGAACGCGTCGAAGCGGATCGCGCGGTGCGCCTCCGGCGACGACACGTCGCCCACCGGCACGAAGGGCGGGCCTGCCCGCGGATCGCGGAAGAGCGTGCGGTCGATGAAGCGCGCGAGGTGCCGGCGGCCGAGCGCGTTCGCCATCGCGGCCATGCCGAATCCCAGCGGCGTCGTCCACCCCGCGCGCGCGAGCGGCCAGCGTCCGCGGACGGCGAGGATGTGCAGGCGCCAGCGGGGAGAGGAGAGGATCTCGGCCTCGCGCCCGGAGATGAGCTCGCGCAGCATCGTGCGCGCCGCCTCCGAGACGAAGCGCCGGCTGGGCCGCGGCGGATAGCATTGCTCCGTGTAGAGGCGCGTGAAGTCCGCGAGCGCGGGGAGGCAATCGGCGCGGCACGCGGCGGCGAAGCGCCACGCGCCGATCGACGCGCCCACGAGGTGGCGCACGCGCGGGGCACGTGGCAGCCACTCGCCGAAGATGGCGCGGTCGAGCGCGGCGATGCCGAGGCCCTTGGGTCCCCCGGCGGCCCCGGGGACCACCTCGATGTCGGCGGGATCCAGGCCATGGCCGCGCATGCGCTCGAGCGCGCGGCGGCCGGCGCGGATCGTGAGAACCGGATGGGACTCCATGCGATCGCAACGGATGAGTTGCCGTAATACTGCCATGCCCTGCTGCAGGGGCGCCCCGCCCGGCTACAATGCGCGCTGCATCGCCCTCCCCACTTCCCCGCCGCTTTCATGTCGCGACTCTTCTCGCCGCTCGTCCTGCGCTCGATCGAATTTCCCCACCGCGTCTTCGTCTCGCCGATGTGCCAGTACTCGAGCGAGGACGGGCTTCCGAACGACTGGCATCTCGTGCACCTCGGGAGCCGCGCGGTGGGCGGCGCGGCGATGGTCTGCGTCGAGGCGAGCGGCGTGACCCCCGAGGGCCGCATCACGCCGTGGGACGCGGGGATCTGGTCGGAGGCGCACGCGCGTGCGTGGAAGCCGGTCGCGTCCTTCCTGCGCTCGCAGGGCGCCGTTCCCGCCATCCAGCTCGCCCACGCCGGCCGCAAGGCCTCTTGCGACAAGCCGTGGCGCGGCGGGAAGTCCCTCGACCGCGCGCACGGCGGATGGGAGACGCTCGCCCCCAGCGCGATCGCATTCGGAGACTACGCGGTGCCGCGCGCGATGGCGACGGACGAGATCCGCGCGACCGTCGACGCGTTCGCCCGCGCCGCCGGACACGCGCGGGCGGCCGGGTTCGACGTGGTCGAGGTGCACGGCGCGCACGGCTACCTGCTGCACGAATTCCTGTCGCCGCTCTCCAACCGGCGCACGGACGCGTACGGCGGCGCCTTCGACAACCGCGTGCGCCTGGCGCTCGAGGTGGCGCGCGCGGTGCGCGAGGCGTGGCCCGAGGACAAGCCCGTGCTCTACCGGATCTCCGCCACGGATTGGGTGGAAGGCGGATGGGACCTCGCGCAATCGGTCGAGCTCGCGCGGCGGCTGAAGGCGATCGGCATCGACCTGGTCGACTGCTCGAGCGGCGGCAACGTCCACCACGCGAAGATCCCGCTGGGGCCGGGATACCAGGTGCCGTTCGCCGAGGCGATCCGGCGCGAGGCCGGCATTCCCACCGCTGCGGTGGGCCTCATCTCGGACGCGGTGCAGGCCGAGCAGCTCGTGGCGCTCGGGCAGGCGGACGCCGTCTTCCTCGCCCGCGCGATGCTGCGCGACCCCTACTGGCCCCGCCACGCCGCGAAGGCGCTGAAGGTCGACATGCCGTGGCCGGACCCCTACAAGCGCTGCGACGTGGGCCCGATGGGGAATTAAGGGGTCGGACCCTGGTGTTGCCTTTGCCGGGTTCAGGGTCTGACCCCGGCTTTAACGGTTCCGCCTAACGGGAAACGGGGTCTGTCCCCATCATCTCCGCGGCCTTCTCCGCGATCATCACCACCGGCGCGTGGGTGTTGCCCGAGACGAGCGTGGGCATGATCGACGCGTCCACCACGCGCAGGCCGGAGACGCCCCGCACGCGAAGCGCCGTGTCGACGACCGATGCCGCGTCCGATCCCATCCGGCAGGTGCCCACCGGGTGGAAGATCGTCTGGCCGTAGCGGCGCGCGAAGTCGAGGAGCGCCTCGTCGCTCTGGGTCTCAGGCCCCGGCCGGTATTCGGCGGAGAGGTACGGCGCGAGCGCCTGCGTCGCGGCGAGCCTTCGCGCATAGCGCAGCGATTCGACCGCGTAGCGGCGGTCGATCTCGGCGGCAAGGTAGTTCGGCCGGATCGAGGGCGGCGCGAACGGGTCCGGCGAGGCGATGCGGATCGATCCTCGTGACGCGGGCCGAAGCTGGCACACGGAGAAGGTGCAGCCGGACCACGGGTGCGGCGCGCCGCCCGCGACGTCCGCGGAGAGCGTGCCGAAGTGGAACTGGATGTCCGGCGTTCGCGCCCCGGGCAGGAGCCGCGCGAAGAGGCCGCCCTGGTTGATGCCGACCGCGAGCGGCCCCCGGCGAAAGAGGAGCCACTCCAGGCCGATCCGGGCGCGGCCCGCGAGGGATCGCAGGTCGTCGTTGGTCGTGATCGGCTTCGCCACCTGGTAGATGAGGCGCACCTGCAGGTGGTCCTGCAGGTTCTCGCCCACGCCCGGCATGTCCGCCACGACGGGAATGCCGAAGCCCCGCAGGAGCTCCGCGGGCCCCACGCCCGAGAGCTGCAGGAGCTGCGGCGTCTGGACGGCCCCGGCGGCGAGCACCACCTCGCGCGCGGCCTTCTCCACGCGAAGCTCGCCGTGCTGGCGGTATTCCACGCCCACGGCCTTCGCGCCCTCGAAGAGCACCCGCGCCGCCTGCGCGCCCGTGCGCACCACGAGGTTTCGGCGGCGCCGCGCGGGGCGCAGATAGCCCACGGCCGTGCTGCAGCGCAGACCCCGGCGCGTGAAGAGCTGGTAGTAGCCCACGCCTTCCTGCCGCTCGCCGTTGAAGTCGTCGTTGCGCGGAATGCCCAGCTCGCGCGCGCCCGCGATCACGGCTTCCATGAGCTCGTGGGGCCGCCCGATGTCCGAGCACCATTGCGGGCCCTGCCCGCCGTGGAGCGCGCTCGCCCCGCGCGAATTCCGCTCCATGCGCAGGAAATACGGGAGCACGTCCTTCCAGCCCCAGCCGGCGTTGCCCTGCGCGAGCCAGGCGTCGTAATCCTCCGGCTGCCCGCGGATGTAGATGAGCCCGTTGATCGAGCTCGAGCCCCCGAGTCCCCTTCCGCGCGGCCAGTAGAGGCGGCGCCCTTCCATGCCGGGCTCGGGATCGGTCTCGAAGCCCCAGTTGTAGCGGGGATCGAACATCGTCTTTCCGTAGCCGATCGGGATGTGGATCCACGGCGAGCGGTCCACGGGGCCCGCTTCCAGGAGGAGCACGCGCGCTCGCCCGTCGGCGGTCAGGCGGTTCGCGAGCACGCAGCCCGCCGTGCCGCCGCCCACGACGACGTAGTCGAACATCACGCCGTGCTGGTGGACGCGTCGAGGAGCTTCAGCCGCTGCACCTTGCCCGAAGGCCCGCGCGGGAGCTCCTCCACGAACCGGATCTCCTTCGGCGCCTTGAAGGGCCCCAGGTGCTCGACGCAGAAGGCGCGCAGCTCCTCCTCCGAGCACGCGGCTCCCGCGCGGCGGATCACGCACGCGAGGATCTCCTGTCCGTAGTGCCGGTCCGGGACTCCCACCGCCGCGGCATCGAGCACCCCGGGGTGGCGCAGGAGCACCTCGTCGATCTCGCGCGGCGCGATGTTCTCGCCGCCCTTGATGATGAGCTCCTTGATGCGGCCGGTCACGAAGAAATACCCTTCGGCGTCGCGCAGGCCCACGTCGCCCGAGCGGAGCCATCCGTCCGGGAAGAATGCGGCCGCCGTCGCGGCCGGGTTCTTGTAGTAGCCGGGCGTCACCTGCGGCCCGCGGATCGCGATCTCGCCGGGCGTGCCGTCCGGGAGCTCCACGCCGCGCTCGTCCACGATGCGCGCCTCGCACCCGGAGGGCCGCCCCACGGAGCCCGCCCGCCGCCGGTCGCGCTCGTACGGGTTCGAGAACGCGGGGGCGACCGTTTCCGTGAGCCCCATCGTCTCGATCACGCCGATGCCGAACTTCTCCTCGAAGGCGCGCAAGTGCTCCGGCGGGAGCGGCGCCGACGCGGTGCGGCAGAAGCGGACGTGCTCCACCGACTCGCGCGGCGGCGCCTCGCCCTCGAGGAGGTAGCTCACCATCGTGGGGACCATGTTGAGCCACGTGCAGCGGTGGCGGATCGCGAGGTCCCAGAACCGCGACGCCGAGAACTTCGGCGGCATCGCGAGCGAGCCGCCGTGCGCGAGGGGCGCCAGCATCGTCACCGCGAACGCGTTGATGTGGTAGAGCGGGAGGACCGCGGTCACGCGGTCGCGCCGGGTGAGCCGGTGCTCCGCGCTGATGGCGTGCGCGTTGGCGGCGAGGTTCGACTGGGAGAGCATCACGCCCTTGGGCTTCCCGGTCGTCCCCGACGTGTACATGAGCAGCGCCAGCGCGTCCGGCGCCACGGAAGGAAGCTCCACGGCGGAATCTTCGCCGCGCTCGCCGGGAAGCGTCGCGGCATCCGGGTCGACCTCGATCACGGCGATCGATCGCGGGATGTCCTGCACGAGCGCACGGACCTTCGCGGCCCACTCCGGCGACGCGAAGACCGCCGTCGAGTCGCAGTGCTCGATCACGTAGCGCATCTGCTCCGGTTGCGAAAGGAGGTTCACCGGGTTCACGCAATAGCCGCCCGCCATCGCGCCCAGGAGGAGCTTCAGCGTCGCGATCCCGTTCGGCATGACGACCGAGACGTGCGCGCCCGGCTTCCCGGCGTGGCGCCCGACCATCGCCGCCACGCGCCGGCACTGGTCGGCGAGCTCGCCGAAGGCGATCGTGCGGCCGGTCTCCGCGGCGATGAAGTAGGTCGCGCCCGGCTGCCGCGCCGCCTGCGATTCGACGAGCGCGGAGATGGTCGCCGGACGCTGCGCCGGCATCAGCGGCCCCAGCGGGCGAAGTACGGGCCGAGCAGGTCTTCCAGCGTGGGGACCCGTTCCGGGATCGGGCGCGCGATGCGCGTCACGTTCATGTACTGCCGCACGTTGAGGTTGTCCGAGAAATTGTTCCGCCCCCACGTCCCGCAGCCCATCGAGAGCGAGACCGGCAGCCCGTTCGAGAAGCTGCCGCCGTTGGCGACCACGTGGACCTGGTTCACGATCACGCGCGCGACGGGGAGTGTCAGCCCCAGGTCCAGCGCGCGCTCCTCCACCTTGCTGTGGAGCGACACCGAGTGGCCCGCGCCCTGGTAGGCGTAGATGCGGCGCACCAGCTCCTTCGCGCGCGCGAAATCCGGCACGCGGTACACGGTGAGGACGGGCGAGAGCTTTTCGCCCGAGAAGCGGTGCGCGGGGCCGGTGCCGGACTCCTCGACCAGGAGCACGCGCGCGCGCCGCGTCGCCGGATCCGCGAGCCCCGCGCGCTCCGCGATGGCCGCGGCGGACTGGCCGATCACCGCGGAGGAAAGCTTCCCCTCCGGCCACATGCACGCTTCCAGGCGCTTTCGATCCTCGCCGGAGACGGGAACGCAGCCCTGCCGCGCGAGCGCCGAGAGCATGGGCGCCGCGATCGCCTCGACCAGCACGACGCTGTTCTCGGAGGAGCAGCTGGTCGCGTTGTCGAAGGTCTTCGATTGCACGATCTTCGCCGCGGCGTCCTCGACGTCCGCCGTCTCGTCCACGATGGAGGCGACGTTCCCGGCGCCCACGCCGAAGGCCGGCGTCCCGCTCGCGTACGCGGCGCGCACGTTCGCCTGGGAGCCGGTGGCGACCACGAGGTCGCACTGGCGCATGAGCTCCGCCGTGGCCTCCTTCGTGACCGGCGCGGGCAGCATCTGCACCAGGTCGCGCGGCGCCCCGATGCGGTCGAGCTCCGCGTGGATGTGCTCGATCAGCCGCGCGCAGGTCGAGGCTCCCTTGGGCGAGGGGGCGACGATGACGGCGTTCCGCGCCTTCAGGCTGTTGATGATCTTGTTGGCGGGAGTGGCCGCCGGGTTGGTCGAGGGCGTGATGGCGCAGACCACGCCCACGGGACGCGCGATCTCGACGATGCCGCGCGCCTTGTCCTCCGAGATCACGCCGACCGTCTTCAGACCGTGCAGGTCGCGCAGCAGCCCCAGCGTCTTCCGGTGGTTCTTGAGGACCTTGTCCTCGACCTCGCCGATACCGGTGTCGCGCACCGCGAGCTCCGAGAGCTCGCGGTTGCGCCCGGGCTCGAGGATCGCCCAGGCCGCCGCGGCCACGAGCTCGTCCACGCGCGCCTGGCCGTAGCCGTCCGCGATCGCCTGCGCGGCGCGCGCGCGGCCGACGAGCCGCGCCACCTCCTGTACCACCGGCGCCTGGGTGGCGGCCGCGCTCACGGCTTCGCCTCCTGCCCGAGCGTCCCGATCGCGCCGGGATCGCGGCGGGCCCGGAGCGCGACGCGGACGTAGCGCACGAGCGGATAGGCGAGCGCGAGGATGGTGAACGCCATCACCACGCCGCTGATCGGCCGGGTGAAGAAGATGGCGGGATCGTTCTGGTAGGCGATCATGCTGGTCATGAACTGCGTCTCCGCCACCGGCCCCAGGATGCACCCGAGGACCATGGGCGCGATCGGGAAGCGGTAGCGCTCGAAGAGGTATCCCACGACGCCGAAGATCACGATCATCCAGAGGTCGGTGAGGCTGTTCCGCGCGCTGTACGCGCCCACGAAGCAGAAGAGCGCCACGAACGCCGACGTGACCGCCTCCGGCAGGCGCAGCACCCAGATGAGCGGCCGGATCGCGAAGTAGCCGAGGAGGCACATGCCGAAGACCGCCGCGAACATCGAGGCGAAGATCGTGTAGACCATGTCGCCGCTCGTCTGGAAGATCTGCGGCCCGGGCTGCACGCCGTGGAGGAGGAAGGCGCCCAGGATCACGGCGGTGGCGCCGCTCCCGGGGATGCCGAGGGCCAGGAGCGGGACCATGTGGCCGCCCACGGTCGCGGTCGAGGCGAGCTGGGGCGCCACGATTCCCTCCGGGATGCCCGTGCCCAGCAAGTGGCGGCGCTTCCCGTACTGCGCCTCCGCGCCGTAGGCCACGAACGATCCCACCGTCGCCCCCGCGCCCGGAACGATGCCGCAGAGCACGCCGATGAAGGAACTGCGCGCAATCGTCCCCTTGAGCGCGGTGATCTCGCGCCAGGCGGGGAAGCGCGTCTTCACCTCGCGGCTTCCTTCCATCGCGGGCGTCGTGAATCCCTGCTCCATCCGCGTGAGCACCTCTCCCAGTCCGTAGGCGCCCACCATCACCGTGAGGTACTCGATCCCGTCCTTGAGGATGGGAATGCCGAAGGTGTAGCGATCCGTTCCGTAGGTCTCGTCGACGCCCACGGTCGCGAGGAGGAGGCCGATGCACAGGCTCACGACCGCCTTCGTGAGGGAGCCGCCCGCGAGGGAGACCACGCCCGTCAGGCCGAAGAGGACGATCGCGAAGTACTCGGGCGCGTCGAAGCGGAGCGCGAACTTCGCGAACGGCACCGCGAGCGCCACCGCCGACACCGCGGTGATGAGGCCGCCGAAGAGCGCCGCGAGGAGCGTCCACCCGAGCGCCCGCGCGGGCTCGCCCTGGCGCGCCATCGGGTAGCCGTCCCAGAGGAGCGGCACGTCGAGGGGCTCGCCGGGGATCCGGAAGAGGATCGAGGTGAAGGCGCCGCCGTAGGTGCCGGAGAGGTACATGGCGGTGAGGAGCACGATCGACGAAGTGACGCCCATGCCGTAGGTGAACGGAAGCGCCAGGACCACGCCCATCACCAGGGTGAGGCCCGGGAGCACCGCCACGAGCATGCCCACCACGAGACCCACGAGAAGGGCGGTCGCGTTGGGGATCGTCGCGAGGTGGAGGAACCCCAGGCCCAGCTGGTGCAGGACGTCGTGCATGCGCTTTCCTAGTGGATGCCCAGCACCGACATGAGCGCGGTCGACACGTCGCGGAACGGCCCCACGCCCAGCGGCAGCGAGACGTAGACCACCTTCATGAACACGTAGACGAAGGCGAGGCTCCCGAGGACGCTCGTCGTCGCGACCACGCCCCACCGGCGGTACCGTCCCACCGCCATGAACGCGGCGAGGTACGCGACCGTCGCGAGGAAGAAACCGAGGTAGTCCATGCCCGGCACGTAGAGCGCCGTGATCAGCATGCCGGCGGCGAGGAGCCGCGGGAAGCGCGGGGACTCGTCGCCGGAAGGCGCCTCGATGCCGTCCGTCGCGGAGGCCGCGCGCGCGAAGAACGCGTGGCGCCCGATCTCGATCGCGCACACGATCATGAGGAGCACCAGGATCGCGCGCGGCCAGAAGTCCGGGCCCAGCTGGCCCGCCTTTCCCGCCGAAGCGAACGAGCCCGCGTCGTGATACAGGTACGCGGCCCCCGCGAGGAGGGCCGCGTACGGAGCGATCGCCTTCGCCTTCGCGCTCGGCATGCGGGCGGCTCAGACCTTCTTCATCGCGGCCCGCATGTCCGCGAGCTGGGCCTGCAGGAACGCGACCGCCTTGTCCGCGGGCACGAAGCTGTCGCTCGCGGCGTACTGCTCCTCGAGGAACTTCTTGTATTCGTCCGTCGCGGCCACCTTGGCCATCACGTTGGACAGGAGCTTCACGCGATCCGGGGGCGTCCCGCCCTTCACCACGAAGGAGCGGAACTGCGGGAGCGTGATGTCGAATCCCAGCTCGGTGGAGCACGGCACGTCCTTGAACGCCGGGAGCCGGTCCTTCGCGAAGATGATGATCGGCCTGATCTGCTTGTTCGTGATGAACTGGCGGACATCGCCCGCCTGCTCGTAGAGCGCGTCCACGTGGCCGCCGATCACCGAGACGTAGCGCTCGCTGGGCTTCGCGTACGGCACCTCGACCACCTTGATGCCCTTCGACTCGAGGTAGGAGAGCGTCATGTCGTCCACGCTGCCGAAGCCGAGGGTCGCCACCTTGAGCGTGGCGGGCTTCGCCTTCGCCTCGCGCTCGAACTGCGCCCAGTCCTTGAACCGCCCGTTCTCGGCCACGAAGAGGAAAGAGGGGCACTGCATCATGATCGCGATCGGCTGGATGTCCTTGATCGTCCAGCGCGGCGACTTGCCCGCCAGGAGCGCGTTGGTGTCCGCGATGTAGACCGCCATCGCGTAGCCGTCCGCCTGGTCCGTGAGGAGCTTCGCCATGCCCGTGGCGCCCGTGGCGCCCGGCACGTTCACCACCGGGAGCGACGTCTTCAGCAGCGGCTCGCCGATCTTCGCCGTGAGGCGCGCGAGCTGGTCCGCGCCGCCGCCCGGGCCCCAGGGCACGATCACGTCGATCGGGCGGGTGGGGAATTTCTCCTGCGGGAAGCCCGCGCGCGGCGCGAGCGCGAGCGTGGATGCGGCGATGAGCAGCGATCGGCGCGTCTTGCTGTGGGAATTGCGGTCGTCCATTCTCATTCCTCCGGTGCGTTGTGGTTGCCGCGGCTCTGGGGGGATTTCAAGGATGCCATGGCCGCCGGGTTTGTGCCGCCCATCGGCCCTTGCAATAATGGCGGCGATGCCCATGGACGTCCT
>Ga0068855_100003614_pt1 | contig 18899 bp, 19 predicted proteins | sample KBSCornC52_FD_66592 | JGI IMG/M metagenome (GOLD analysis project Ga0068855, IMG submission 66592) | Corn rhizosphere microbial communities from Kellogg Biological Station, Michigan, USA - KBS Corn C5-2 | ecosystem: Host-associated > Plants > Roots > Rhizosphere > Soil ...
CGATCTCTGGATGGATTTCGCCGCCGGCATGGGAGCAAAGGAAGAATCGGTGCGTAGCCGAAAGCTCGCTGCGGAGACTCTAGCTCTGCTCGACCACTATCGAGCTGCGGTGGGCAAGTCTCCTGCAGAAGCTCTCGCTGCACTGTATGCGTACGAGTCGCGCGTGCCCGCCATCGCCAAGACCAAGGCTGAGGGCCTGGAGCAGCACTACGGCGCGGATGCACAGACCCGTCGCTACTTCACCGTCCATACCACCGCCGACGTTCACCATGCACGGGTGTGGCACGACCTGTTGTCGGCCGAGCTAACATCGCATCCCGAGCAGAGCGAAGCCGCGTTGCAGGCTGCTGAAGACGCCGCGCGCGCTTTGTGGAACACACTGGATGGGATCGAGGCGGGGCGGCAGGCCCGGCTCGCGGCTGCGGCGTAGCCGAGCGGCCTTTTGGAAACTGCGACGGGCGTGGTGGCTTTGTGCGGTCACGCCCGTTCGCGATTTCGGATTACAACGCGGGTTGGAAGCGCGCCCGGATGGACTCGACCAGCGGCTCAAAGAAGCTCGCGCGATCCACTTTACCTGACGCGACCGCCGAGGCTCCGCCGGCAGTAATGAACGAGGCATCGGTGACGCCGAGAAATGCGAGCACCGTCCGCAGGTACGGCTCAACGAAATTCCACGACGCCATTGCGGTGCCCTGATCGTACCTGCCACCTGAACTGATGAGGATGGTTGCCTTTTTGCCCTTGAGCAGGCCTTCCGGCTTGCCGGTCGCGTAGGAGAAGGTCTTGTTGACACGCGCAATCTGATCGATCCACAACTTGAGCACGGAGGGAACCGAGAAGTTGTGCATGGGCACGCCAAAGACGTACTCGTCTGCACTGTTCAACTCGGCAATCAACTGCTCGGAGCGCCTGAGCAAATCGCGCTGTGCGGGAGTTTGCTGGGCCTCGGGAGTGTAGGCTGCGGCGATCCAGGCAGCGTCAATGGGCACGATGTCCGTTGCGTTTAGATCGCGGGTAATGACGCGGCCATCGTGATTGGCGCCCTTCCACATCTCCACGAACTCATGGGTCAACTGGCGCGAGACTGAGCCTTCGCCCAGCGGGCTGGAATCGACTTCAAGCAGGGTCTTGGACACGGTGAAAACCTCCGGGGGTGAACTTACACAACGTATGATGTTTAAACGACTAGTGTCGATTCAGTCGATATGTGAGTCCTGGATTTTCTATGGATCGTCACATAACTGGCTTTCGTAAAATGGGCTGCTACTCAAGCGAACGGTGATCGATGCAGGAAGATCGAGAACAGAGTTGCGAACAGACCTTGGACCCACGCATCCGGCGCACCCGGCTGGCGCTGCAGCATGCCCTCGGCAGGCTGCTGGATAATAAGGAGTTCGACAAAATTTCGGTGCAGGACATCGCCGAGGCTGCTGCAGTCAACCGCGCCACCTTCTATGACCACTACGCCGACAAGTTTGCACTGCTGGAGTGCATGGTGGGCACCCGGTTCGCGGAGCTGCTGAGCGCTCGCGGTATCCAATTCAATGCGGGCTGCCCGATGGCGCTACGCGGGATCGTCACCGGGGTCTGCGACTACCTGGCGACGGCTCCGGGCGCGGAGTGTACCCGCCAGTTGCCACATGTGGAGGCGGCGGTGATCGCAGTGGTGCGGAAGATGTTGATGGATGGACTGAACAAGCATCCGCAGGAACACCGCGCCGCACTGGAACAGGGCATCCCGCCAGCCATGATCGTGGGCACGGCGGCTTGGGCGATCTACGGCGCGGCCAAGGAGTGGATGCGCAACCCCAAGCGCAGGCCGGTCGAAAAAGCTGTCGATGACGTGGTGCGCCTGGTAGGACCCATGCTCGGCGTAGCCGCTGCGCTGGATGCCGTCCACTCGTGACATAGCGCGCCCGGGCAAAGCCACGCCGGTTTCAGGCGATGGCTGCATCGACCAATGACTGCGCTTCCGTCTGGATCTGCTTGAGATGCCCGGGGCCCTTGAAGCTCTCGGCGTAGATTTTGTAAACGTCTTCGGTGCCGGAGGGCCGCGCGGCGAACCAGCCGTTTTCGGTGGTCACCTTGAGCCCGCCGATCGGAGCATGGTTTCCCGGAGCTTCGGTGAGGATCGCGGTGATGGGTTCGCCAGCGAGAGTCTTTGCGGTCACCTGGGAGGGAGAGAGTTTGCCCAGCTTGGCTTTCTGCTCCTTGGTGGCTGCGGCATCGATTCGCTGATACACGGGCGATCCGTAGCGCGCGGTGAGCTCCCCATAGAGCTGACCGGGATCCTTGCCAGTGACGGCGGTCATCTCAGCAGCAAGAAGCCCCATGATCAGGCCATCCTTATCTGTGGACCACACCTGGCCATTGCGACGCAGAAAGCTTGCGCCGGCCGACTCTTCGCCGACGAAGCCCAGAGTGCCTGCGACCAGGCCATCGACGAACCACTTGAAGCCGACCGGAACCTCCAGCATGGGGCGGTGGAGTCCCTTAGCAACTCGGTCGATGATTGAGGACGAGACGAGGGTCTTCCCGATGCCGACTTGGGCCGACCACTGGGGCCGGTGGGTGAACAAGTACTGGATCGCGACGGCGAGATAGTGGTTGGGGTTGAGCAGGCCGGTGGAGCGGGTGACAATCCCGTGCCGGTCGTGGTCGGTGTCGCAGGCCCAGGCCACCTCGAAGCGATCCTTGTTCGCGATCATGCTGGCCATTGCGTAGGGGCTGGAGCAGTCCATGCGGATGCGCGAATCCCAGTCGAGAGTCATGAAGCGGAAGGTCGGGTCGACGTAGGGGTTGAGGATTTCGAGGTTGGGCAGGTACTTCTCGGCAATGCGCGGCCAATAATGGACTCCGGCACCGCCGAGAGGATCGACGGCAACTTTCAAGGCAGTGCCGCTGAGCGGACCGAAGTTGATGACGCTGCCGAGATCGTCGACGTACTCCGAGATGTAATCGTGGCGTCGGGTGGTGGCGGCGTGGAGTGCCAGCGCGAAGTTTTCTCGCTTCACGCCGGTCAGCCGGTCCGCGATCAACTGGTTGGCACGATTCTCAATCCATTTCGTTGCCGAGGTATCTGCCGGACCGCCGTTGGGAGGGTTGTATTTGAAGCCGCCGTCCTCGGGTGGGTTATGCGATGGCGTGATGACGATGCCGTCCGCTTGGGACCCGCTCCCGTTGGCTGTGTTGTAGCAGAGGATCGCGTGCGAGAGCGCGGGAGTCGGCGTGTAGCCCAGATGCTCGTCGATCCGCACCTCGACGCCGTTTGCCGCCAGCACCTCGAGGGCAGTTGTGAAGGCCGGCTCGGAGAGCGCGTGCGTGTCTTGCGCCAGAAACAAGGGCCCGGTTGTACGCTGTGACGCGCGGTACTCGACGATCGCCTGCGTGATCGCAGCGATGTGGTCGTCGTTGAAGCTGCCTTGCAGCGCATTGCCACGATGGCCGGAGGTGCCGAATGAGACTCGCTGAGCGGGATTGTCCGGATCGGGCCGGACGGCGTAGTACGCGGTCACCAGGCGCGGAATGTTGACGAGGGTATCGGGCGAGGGAAGCGTTCCCGGCTGATTGGTCGCGTCTGGCATCTGCGTTCTGTCCTTGAAGGTTTGCTTCGCGATGGCTCTGTCGAGCAGTGAATGAGATGCGGCGCGCCGGGCTGTGCGTTTCGGATGGGTGGCCGCTCCGTCCGGATGGTTAGAGTAGAAGATTCGTGCACTCGCTGCCAATCAGAGCTTCTGTCACACCTGACGCACTCTGGGGCACCCAGAGACGGTACAGTTCTTTGGCAGCGTAAGATTCCGGTATGCGTACTGCAGCCGTCACCAGCCGCACCCATCCGCTGCTGAAGCAGTTACGCGGGGCATTTGCCGGCAATCTTCGTCTCTCCGGTGGGCTGGTTGCGATCGAAGGCGAGCACCTGATTTATGAGGCGTTGCGCAGCGGAGTGAGGCTGGAGCGGGTCTTCCTCGCGGATGACCGTTCGGCACCCGAGTGGCTTCCTGAGGGTGTTGCCGTGCTGGAGGTGGACCGCGAAGTGCTGCGCTCGGCGGCGGAAACTCTGTCACCGCAGGGAATCGCCGCGCTGGTTCGCGCGCCTGAGTGGCGTCTGGATGAGGTGTGCCGTCCAGAGTCCGGGCCGCTGGTTCTGATCGCTGCGGGTCTGCAGGATCCCGGCAATCTGGGCACTCTCGTCCGCTCTGCCGAGGCGTTCGGAGCCGCCTGCGTTCTTACCACTGCTGGAACGGTGAGCGTCTGGAACGCGAAGGCGGTTCGCGCCTCCGCCGGATCTGCATTCCGTCTGCCGGTGGTCCGGATCGCCAGAGAGGACCTGCTCGATCTCCGGCACAAGGGTGTTCCGATTCTTGCCGCGGTCGCGCAGGATTCGCGCGAAGGGACGCCGCCGATCGAAGTGGCAGAAGCGACTCTCCATGGGGCCTGCGCGCTGCTCATCGGGAACGAGGGGTCCGGACTTACCCAGGAGTGGCTTGGCGTTGCTACGGGCCGCATCGCTATCCCAATGCCCGGGCCAGTCGAGAGCCTGAATGCCGCCATAGCTGGCTCCATTCTGTTGTATGAGGCTGCGCGCCAGCGCGCGGAACGCACGTCATGAGCCTGTTCGAGTCCTCGCCACTTGCTGGGGCGGCATCGGCTGCCAGAATGCGAGCGCCGCTGGCCGAGCGCATGCGTCCCGCCAGGCTGGACGAGTTTGTCGGGCAGGAGCAGCTGCTCGGTCCCGGGAAGCCGCTGCGGGTCGCGATCGAGCACGACGACACTTCGATGATCTTCTGGGGACCGCCTGGGACGGGCAAGACGACGCTTGCAAAGATCATTGCGGCGCGCACCCAGGCTAACTTCATCGAGTTCTCGGCCGTAATGTCCGGCATCAAGGAGATCAAAGAGGTGATGACCGCAGCCGAGAAGGCCTCGCGGTTCGGCTCCGGCACCCGCACTATTCTGTTCATCGACGAGATCCATCGCTTCAACAAGGCGCAGCAGGATGCCTTTCTGCCTTATGTCGAGCGCGGATCGATCCGACTGATCGGCGCTACCACGGAGAACCCTTCCTTCGAGCTGAATGCTGCGCTGCTGTCGCGTTGCCGCGTGTACGTGCTGCAGCCGCTGACAGAAGCGCAGGTGATTGGACTGCTGGAGCGGGCACTGACAGATCCGGACCGCGGCCTCGGGAGCTCAGGTGTTTCTGCCGATGAGGACGCGCTGGCCACCATCGCCTCCTACGCCAGCGGAGATGCTCGCAATGCGCTGAACGCGCTCGACGTTGCCGCCAGCCTCGCCGGTGACTCGCCCAGTAAACGTATCACGCGCGAGTTGGCGGCCGAGGCCTTGCAGCGGCGGGTCCTGCTCTACGACAAGCAGGGCGAACAGCACTATGACCTGATCTCCGCGCTGCATAAGAGCGTACGCAACTCTGACGCCGATGCGGCGCTTTACTGGCTGGGAAGGATGCTGCAGGCGGGCGAAGACCCGATGTATGTTGCGCGACGAGTTGTCCGCATGGCGGTGGAAGACATCGGCCTGGCCGCCCCGGAAGCCCTGAACCTCTGCCTCTCCGCGAAAGAGGCGATGCATTTTCTCGGCTTACCGGAGGGTGACCTTGCGCTGGCGCAGGCGGTGGTTTATCTCAGCCTCGCACCGAAGTCGAATGCGCTTTATGTGGCTTATGGTTCCGTGCAGGCCGATATCGAAGCGACTGCTGCGGAGCCGGTGCCGCTGCATCTGCGCAATGCGCCGACGAAGCTTATGAAATCTCTTGATTACGGGAAGGGATACCAGTACGCGCACGATGTGGAAGGCAGGGTAGCCGCTATGGAGTGCCTGCCGCCCTCACTGGCAGGGCGGCGCTACTATGCTCCAACCGAGGAAGGACGGGAAAAGACCCTCGCACAACGCATGGAAGAGATTCGCAGGATACGTGAACAGAACCGGCGTCCCGGCTGAGCGTCAGGCGAGTGCGGGAGCTGCAATGAGAGAGTTCTGAATGCATGCCAGCAGGTCGGCCGGATGCAGCGGCTTATTCAGCAGGGTGAAGTTGTGGCCCATCTCGCGGGCCTTCTCCAGCAGGTCATGCGTTGCAGCGTGGCCGGAAAACAAAATTACCTTGCAGTCGGGATAGACATTCATCAGCTCCATCGCCAGCTGAGTTCCGTCCATACCGGGTCCCATCATCACATCGGAGAGCAGCAGGTGCGGAGGAATCACTCCGGCGATCTCCAGGGCCGAACTGGCATCATAGGCCGTCTGAACCGCAAATCCGCTCTTGCTCAGGATGATGGAGAGGGTATCGGCAATCACCCGCTCATCGTCCACTACCAGCACGACGGGCAGCTGTTTGGATTTGTGTGGCGAGCGTGCTTCGGCCGGAATCGTGTCCATTGCTACAACCTGGATCGGAGATAAGAACTGCATTGGTATTTTCCTCTGACACCACCGTATCCCTGCCGTGGAGCTACGGGTTAACTCTTTAGAAAGGCGGCTTGCAACGCATTTGTGCGGTAAAAGCGTCAGAATCCATTGGCGTACGTTTGCAGGCCGGATCGTAGAATAGTGATACGATCCATTGTCTTTAGTACGTCGTTAGGGCCCCGCAAGGAGGGGAGAGTCGTGGCCAAAAAGCACGGGGATGGCCGGGCAGCGCGATTTGAATCGATTTCGCAAGATGACGTGCCGAAGGGACGGGACGGAAAGCACAAGCAGATCATCCTTGAGCTGCTGGACGGGCTGGAAAACCTCCGTCCAGGCACCGCTCTCAAGATCCCGATCTCAGAACTTCCAGATACCAAAGAAAACATCCGGGCGGCGCTCAGCCGGGCGACTCGGCAGCGAAGCATAGAGGTGGCTACCTCCAGCGACGCGGACCACCTGTATGTCTGGAAATTGGATCCGTAGCAGCTGCAGCTGGCCGTTACATCTGCGGCAGCAGCGCACGCACTCCGAGGAGAATTCCAAGGAAGATCAAACCTGAGGACGCCAGCAGAAGCGTATTGGGTTCCGGCACCGGTCCGGGAACGCCGACCGAGGGAACCGCGATCAGTGGCGTGGCAATCGGTGTCAGCTCGGCAAGTTCCGTAACGGTCGGGGCCGCAGGCGGAGGAAGCTTCAGCTCGGTCGTCATCACCGGCATTGAGATCTCGGGAGTTGCGGGTTCCAGTTGCAGATCCAGGCTGGTTGGGTCGGTATCGACCGCACAGGCGAAATCCACCTTCTTGACCGATTCTTCGCGGGTCATGACGTATTTGGGCCGGTGATTTTTCGGATTCGGCTTCCAGTTCGGATGTGCCGCCCGCCACGCCGCCCATGCATCCGCGGTTTCTTTGCTGAGGCGGTTTCTGACAGGCCGCGTCACATACGTCTTCACAAACCGTTCGCAGGCGGCAGACGCATGGATGGCCAGAACACCTGCCGACGCTGGGAGAAGAAGGAAAATCAGGACTGCAGACTGAATTCGAAACCGGGATCTTTTCATTTTCTACTTATCCTGCGTCGTCCAAGCAGCACGACAAAGGACCTTTCCGCACGTGCGGGATAGCGCGTTATGGTCTCCGAAGCGACCAGTAACGGAGTGAACAGATACGTACGCGTGCTCTGCACTCCCATTCTCGCGAATGAGGAAGGCAGCCCTAGCAGGTGTTACCCGAGTAACCTCATGTTGTCAGGCAACGCACGGAACGTCAACGAAAAAGGATCAGGAAAACAGCGTCCGAATCGTCGAAATCCTTGCGTGCCTGAACCGCACGATGGGGCTGTGTTTTGGCCTGCTCCAGCCTCACTGCCCCACCTTACCGCCGCCCAGATAGCGCAGAAATCCCACTTCCGTGGAACGGTCTGGATTCAAGCAATCCGGAATGTGCGGCTTACTGGATGTTAATCGGACGCTGTGGAGGGAGCATCCTTACGGATCGCCTTCAGCACCAAGTCCTTCGTCAGCAGCTCCGGCAAAACATCGGGACCGGCGGACTGGGCCGCAGGGTAGAGAACATAAGTGGGTACGCCTGCCCGTCCCAGCGAAGCGAGCTTGTTCGTGATCGCCTCGTCTTCGTTCGTCCAGTCCGCCCGCAGCAGCGTGAAGTTCCGCTGCCGGAACTGATTCTGTACTTCGGACGACTTCAGCACCAGCCGCTCATTGACCTGGCAGCTCAGACACCACGAGGCTGTGAAATCAATGAACACCGGCCGACCCGCCGCCCGCGACTCAGAGATCGCCTGGTCTGAGTAGGGCTTCCAGACCAGCGGGCCCGCGTTCGCTTCTGTCGTTGTGTTCGCCGATACTGCTGCCTCGGCCGACCGCAGCATCGCGTGCCGGCGCTCCTGCAGCGGAATCCAGAGCGCCACCAAGGCCAGCAGAAGGGCCGCAATCTGGCCTGCGCGGCTAGCCGGCCAACGTCCGAGCGCCCAGCCGGATATCGCAAGCACCAGGAATCCGATGAGCAGATAGGACACCTGGCTCACCGCGTCGGCCGAGGAGAACGCCTGCCCGTAAATCCACGTGAGCCAGATCACCGTCAGAAAAAGCGGAATGGCGGTAAGCTGCTTCAGGATTTCCATCCATGCTCCGGGCTTGGGAAGCATGCGAGCCCAGGCGGGCTGCCAGCTCAGCAGCACGTAAGGCAAGGCGAGCCCCAGCGCCAACGATGTGAACACTGCAAAAGCGAGCACCGGCGGCTGCACCACAGCAAAGCCGATCGCTGCGCCCATAAACGGGCCTGTGCAGGGAGTGGCCACCACTGTGGCCAGCACTCCGGTGAAGAAACTGCCCGCATAGCCTTGCCTGCGCGCCAGCGAGTCGCCCGCCGACATCAGCGACAGGCCGAAGTCGAACTGCCCCGCCAACGACATCGCAAACAGAAACAGAAAGCACGCCAGCACTGCAACGAACGCGGGGGACTGCAGTTGGAATCCCCAGCCCACTTGGCTTCCGCCGGCACGGACCGCCAGCAGCACGCCCACAATCGCCCAGAAAGAGACGACGATGCCCAACGCATACATCAGTCCATGGGTGAGCAGTTTTCTGCGAGAGTTCTCATCCGCATTCGCGGTGGTCTGAACGAGTCCCAGAGCCTTCAGAAACAGCACTGGGAAGACGCACGGCATCAGGTTCAGGAGGATGCCCCCCAGAAACGCCAGCCCGATCGCAGCCGCAGCGGTCATATGTCCCAATGTAGCTCCGGAACTGCCGGAAGTCCCAATCTCACCCATGGCAACCGGAATCGTCACGTCATAGGCCCGGGTCCCGGAGAGCTTCAGCAGGCCATGCAGAGAGTTTAGCGTGGCGACCTGCGGCGACCGATCCACATACAGCACCGCACCGTCGCTGCGCGGCTCAACCACCTGCTCCGCTGCATTGATCATCGGGTCGGCGTCATGGTCGAAAGGGAAGTACTCGAGGTCCTTCTGGCGCGTGCCGTCGATCAGCCGGATTGCAATGCGCTTCGCATCCGCGTGCGCCGACACACTGTAGTTCGTTGGCAGCGACATGGGCAGCGCGGTCAGCGCCTCGCCAAGCGCGCCGGACTTCGCCTCCTGCGTCGGACCGGGTGCATCCGGCTGTACGTTCAGGTTCAGGCCAAGGTGAGCTTTGCCTGGAACGCATTGGTCTTGGCAGACCAGCCAGGAGATGTGCGCATCGAGGTGCGCGGTACCAATTGCGGCGGAGCGGGCCGCTGTGAGGGTGACCGGAAATGTAACGTGATCCTTATACCCGAAGTCCATCAGCGGTCCCAGCGGAAGCCGCGATGGAACAGGGAACTGCATTGGGCCCGCAGTAAAGCCCTGCGGCAGTGACCAGTCGATGTGAGGCGGCTCGCCCGAGTCTCCTGCATTGACCCAGTACACGTGCCAACCTTGTTCCAGCGTCATGGCGAGGCCGACGACCTGTGAGCCTCCAGGTGCAATTGAGGGCCCCAGGGACACCAGTTCCGCCGTAAGGTGCTGCGCCTTCACCGGACCGGGCCCGCCGTTTCCTATGACGGCAATCTGCGCATGAAGCGGAGGCAAACCTGACGCGACCATCCACAGGCCCGCTAGAAAGACGATCGCGCGCTGCAGCAAAGACCAGCACGTTCCTGCGCGTTCTTGAACGGGGAGGCTCACGTAAGTCGATTGTAGTCGGCGGTCGCATCGCAGTTGTCACCGCCAAGTCAGCGGCCGGAGTGCCTGCGGTGTTCAATCATGATGCAGCGGTCCATCACCACGTGGATGCCGCCCAGCTCGGCCTTCTCCGCGGCTTCACGGTTCACGATTCCCTGCTGCACCCACAGGTTCTTCAGCCCTAGCACCAGCATCTCGTCCACGATCGCCGGAATCGCGTTTGGCAGCCGGAAGACGTCCACCACATCGGGCTTTAGCGGCAGTTCACTTAACGAGCTGTAGCACTTTTCTCCAAGCACCGTCTGCAGCGCCGGGTTGACCGGATAGATTTTATAGCCGTGCCGCTGCATGTACTCGGAGACGTAGTAGCTGGGCTTCGCAGGGTTGTCCGACAATCCGATCACCGCGATGGTGCGACCACGTCCGTCTCCCAGCATTGCGTCAATGGTCTGTGCTTCATTCATCTTGGTCCCACCGTTTTATTTCTTCCAGGCGCCCAGCAGGCGCCGCAGAACGATCAATTCGCCGATATGGTATGACGCGTGGTCTGCGATCAGCAGCGCCTCCCGCAGCAGGTTCTGTCCGGTACCCCACCGGAACGGCTTCACCAGGTCCGCCTCCGGCCTGAGAAGCAGCGCCTTAAAGCTCTCAAGGTCGGACTGGATCGCACCCAGCGACCGCTCCCATGCTTCCGCAGATGGAGGCGCCGGCTGCTTGGGCCAGTAGTCCTCCGGCCAGCGCTTGTGCTGATACCCGCCGCTCGGCGGGGCAGAGAAGTCCAGGATGTCCCTTTGCGCGATCCGGAGGTGCTCCAGCAGCTGCCAGGCGGAATATGGCAGCCCCTCCGGAACTACTCCGCGCAGGTCCGCTGGAAAGTCCTTCACCGCATGGTGCAGCGTTGCGTGTGCCTGCCCGCCATCCAGCAACGCAATCAGCTGCTCACGCACTGCATCCACCGAAATCTCTTTCCCATCCGGCATTCCAGCACCTCGTAGCTCCGCCCCATTCGATGCCGAAGGCATGAGGATTGGCTCGCTTTAATCTGCGCTCTTGCGGCAGGTTCTTTGGGCCGGGATTACACCACGTCGTCGGCTTCTACGGGAGCGGGAACTCCGCCCTCGCGCCTCATCCTCAGATATCCACGGATAAACGGCTCCAGGTCGCCATCAAGCACGCGATCCACGTCGCCTACCTCCACCCGGGTGCGCAGGTCTTTGGCCATCCGGTAGGGCTGCAGCACATAGCTGCGGATCTGCGATCCCCATCCGATGTCCAGCTTCGCGTCCTCGATCTTCTTGGTCGCCGCCTTTTTCTTCTCCAGCTCATACTCATAGAGCTTGGAGCGCAGCATCTTCATCGCGCGCTCTTTGTTCTTGTGCTGTGAACGCTCGTTCTGGCAACCGACCACAATCCCCGTCGGGAGATGGGTGATCCGCACCGCGGAATCTGTCGTGTTCACGTGTTGCCCGCCTTTGCCGCCCGAGCGGTAGGTGTCGATCCGCAGGTCTTCGGTTCGGATATCGATGTTGATGGTGTCGTCGATCTCGGGACTGACGAAGACACTGGCAAAGCTGGTATGCCGGCGCTTGGCGGAGTCAAACGGCGAAATCCGCACCAGCCGGTGCACGCCAGTCTCTCCTGAGAGAAGCCCGAACGCAAACTCGCCCGTGACGGTAAACGTCGCTGACTTGATGCCGGCTTCATCGCCGTCCTGCAGCTCGTTTACTTCAGTCTTGAAGCCCTGGCGCTCGGCCCAGCGCAGATACATACGCATCAGCATCTCCGCCCAGTCCTGGCTTTCGGTTCCGCCCGCTCCCGGATGTACGGTCACGATAGCGTTCATGCCATCCATTTCGCCGGACAGCATGGTCTTCGATTCCAGTTTTTCGGCAAAGGACTCGAGCGCCGGAATCTCTCGTTCCAGATCGGTTTCGGTAGGCTCGCCTTCGCGAGCCAGCTCGAAGTATGCCGCGATGTCGTCGGAACGGCGCGCGAGCTCCGTGTCGTCGCCGAGCAGCGTCTCCAGCCGCTTGCGCTCGCGCATCAGCGGCTGCGAGCGAGAGGCATCCGCCCATACGCTTGGGTCGGAGATCTTGGTTTCGATGTCGGCAAGTTCGCGCCTCAGTCGCGGCGCGTCAAAGATACTCCCGCAGCTCGCGCACCCTGTCGCGAACCGGGGAGTAGCGGTACTCCAGTTCATCCAGCATTTGGATAGTTTACCTTTATCGCTCTGAGGGGAGCGCTGCGCCATCCGCCGGAGCGCTCGGCCATAGAACCACTGCACATCGGCGCACCAACTGTGCCACACCCCAAGTATGATCGGAAGCCATGTATCGACCGCTCCTGTTCGCAGCTGTTATTGCTGCCTCCCTCGCTGCCGCCCAGCCTCCAGCCGCCGCGCCTGCGCAGGCCAATCACGACCTCGGCTTCAAGGACACGCCCATGCTGCCCGGCCTGCCCTGGCATGTGCATGATCCCGATCGTCCGCACCCGCCGGTCGTTACGCCCGCGCCGGCCAGCAGCCCCGCCGCGCCGCCCTCCGACGCTATTGTGCTGTTCAACGGCACGGATCTCTCCGCGTGGCAGAGTCATTACAGCACCATCACGCGTGCCGGGCGGCCTGGCCCTGTCGAGTGGAAGCTGGTAGACGGCGTCGTGGAAGTGGTGCCACACACCGGCGACATCGCCACCAAGAAGAGCTTCAAGGACGTCCAGCTGCACATTGAGTGGTCCGCGCCTACGCCGCCTGTCGGCAACTCGCAGAATCGCGGTAACAGCGGAGTGCTGCTGATGGGCCTCTATGAGATCCAGGTCCTCGATCCCTGGGAGAACCCCACCTATGCCGATGGCCAGGCAGGGGCCATCTACGGCCAGTGGCCGCCGCTCGCTAACCCGGGCCGAAAGCCCGGTGAGTGGAATTCCTACGACATCATCTTCGAAGCTCCCCGCATGGATGGCGACAAGCTCCTGCGCCCTGCCTATGCCACTGTTTTCTTCAACGGCGTCCTGGTCCAGAACCATCAGGAGCTGATGGGTCCCATGATCTACCGCGCCGTGGCTCACTACTCCGCGCAACCCGCCGAAGCCCCGCTTGTGCTGCAGAATCACAACAGCCCGGTGCGCTTCCGCAACATCTGGTTGCGTGAGCTCTCGCTCGACACCAGTCACTAAACCCGTTAACGGATGGGCCGCTATCTCTGGCACTCCGGGCACCAGTACGTACTCCGCGCCTGGGTGCCCTGCTTTCGCATCTGGATGGTTGCACCGCAGCGCCGGCACTCCTGCCCTGAGCGCCGGTAGACCCACACCCGGTCTTCCGAGTCCATACTGCGAGTCGTGCGCCTGTGGCCGGTATAGGTGACAATTCCGTCGCCCTTTCCGTCGACAACATTCGCTCGCATGTATCGAAGCGCGAATTCCACCAGCCGCTCTGTTTCTGTTCGTGTCAGCGTTTCCACCGTTCTCCACGGATTCACCTGTGCCGCAAACGCTACTTCGCTTTTGTACACATTGCCCAGCCCGGCCAGCACGCGCTGGTTCAGGAGCACGACACCCACCTCAGCCTCAGGGTGCTCGCGCGCATAGGCCTCCAGACGGGCGACTCCCGTCTGTGGGGTGAACTCTTCCGCCAGAACGTCCGGCCCCAGCTTCGGCACCTGCGAGCTCCGGGCAAGCGAGCGCGCTGTATGGAACTCCGCAATGGGTACATGGAACGCCACGGCCTCATATGCCTCTGTCCGGACTACGCAACGCATCGCTCGTCTCGGCATGCGCCAGCGCTCGCCCGGCCGGTAGAGATGCCAGCTGCCCGACATCAACATGTGCGTAACCAGGATCAGCGGCTCCGCGCCGTTCTGTCCGCCGGAGAAGTGCATCAGGCACCATTTCCCACGCGACTCCACCCGCTCCACCATCCGGCCCAGCAGCGGGGCATCGTCATTCACGCGCGCCAGCCCGGCGAGCGCAGTCTCAAACCCTGTCACCAGCCGCCCACCCAGGGCCTGATTCAAACTCCTGGCCGTCCGGAAGATTGTGTCGCCTTCAGGCATTCAGCACCTGTTTCCGCACAGCTCAAGCGGGGATAGCGCCGGCCACTGGGCATTCTCTCCGCAACCTTTCGTTGCAGGAACCTAGTCCGCGTCGTCCGTCAAAGCATCCATGTAGGCTACGTCCAGGGCTGTTCCGGGCACCGCCACTAAGCTGTTGTCGATCTCCGAGCCGTCGGTAGTTCGGAACACGTGGACCTGGCCGCCGTATGCCGTATAGACCTTGTTGAAGTTCTGCACCCAGCAGATGCCGGTCAGGCTTCCGTAGTAGTACTGGTCGTTGTTCTGGTTCGGATAAGGCACCGTTGCCGAGCCGCCCGGAGTCACATTGGGCAGCACCTGCGCCGAGAGGGACGGTCCGCCCAGCACTACGCGAGTCAGGCAGTTGTAGTTCTGCTTCAGCTTGGCACGCTCGCCGGTTGCGCAGAACTGGGCGCCGATCCACAGGGTGTTGTTGTCCGCGAACAGCATCTTCGTGTGCGTGCCGTCTGAGATCGAATACTTCCCGGTGATCGCATTCGTAGCCAGGTTCATCGTCGAAAGGAAGCCGGCGAACAGGCCGTCGGACTGCAATTGCTGGCCGGCAAGATATAGCGTCGTGCCATCGGAGAGCGCGGTCGTGACTCCGCCTGGGACCGGCACATTGCTGATCATCGGATTCGGCTGTGTCGGAGAGCTCGGGATTACATCCACGGTCAATGGCGCCTGCTGGATCAGCGAGACGCTGGAGGCCACGCCGCCGCACTCCGCTCCGCAGTTCAGAATGTAGGCCGTCGTTCCATCCAGAGAGAAATACACGCCACCCGGGCGGTCATAGTTCCCTGGTACCGCGACTGCGCAGTAAATTGGCAGCGTCAGCGGCTGGCAGTCCACGGAGCCGGTGGCCGCAATCGCGGCCTCTGCGGTGGGGTACTGATTCTGATTCAACCGGAAGATTCGGTACAGAACATCCGAGTTCCGCACCATCGCCAGTACTACCGTGTCGCCCTTGTTCACTGCGACCCGGTACACGTTCGGAATGTTCAGATCGTAGGTCCCGCCCACTTTGCTGTCGATGATCTCGAGCACGCCGGCGTTCGACTCGGCCCCATAAAAGTGGGCGAATGTAGGCGGAACGGCAATCGAGTTGGTCCCCGACTGGAACGTCCCCACCGGACCCTTGGCCGCTTCGGCACCGTAATCAATGGTCACTAGCGAGCCGTCGCTGGTCGAGTAGACGTATCCGCGCAGCTCGGCTGGGAAGTTGAAGATATTAGTCGGCATTCCGTCGGAGTAGCCGTTGATCTGGAAGTTGGGAATCGTGTTCTCGACATTGTTGCGGATATCGCGGCTCGCATCCACAATCTGCAGGCTTCCCGTCGTCCCGTTAACGCTCATGGCAATCATCACCCGCTGCGCCAGCTTGCTGGGCGGAACCGGGCGGCCTGCGAAGTTATACTCCGGAAACTTGTAGTAGTAGTACTGCGCGGAATGGCACGAGGAAAGCCCCAGCGTACCCACCGCTGCGGCTGCCAGCAACAGGCACTGCAGCAATCGCAAACCGCGCTTCGGCCGGTTGTCCACTGGTTGCGAGCTCCCGCTCAAAGAGGCCTCCGGACGCACTCTCGGAGTCAAACCGGCTTCAGGCCGGTGGGCAAAACACCATCGAATCTTCAACGTGGACCACTCCAACCTTTGTCTGCGAAGGGAAGTACCCTGATTCCAACCATCATATCAAAGCGCAACGGACTCATACTTCGACGGATCGTGTCACGCGCAGTCAACGGCCACACCGTAGAATGTCCACGGACCCTGGAGAAGCGCGATGCCTGGATTTGAAGATGACCTTAAGAAGCTCGAAACCGTGGTCGAGAAGCTTGAGCGAGGAGACCTGACTCTGGAGGATTCAGTAAAGCTGTTTGAGCAGGGCATCAAGCTCTCCGGCGCGTGCAAGCAGGAGCTCGATAAGGCCGAAGGACGGATCCAAGTTCTCGTTCAAGGCAAGCGAGGCGCCATGCAAACCGCCGACCTCGACGTCGAAGCCGCCGAACCGCGCTTCGGCCTCGCCTCCCAGCGCGAAGACTCCTGAGGCCCTACTGCGGAACGATCCGCGAGGCTACCTCGAGCTTATGAAAGTTCCGATAGCTCGCCTGGAATGTCCAGGTCTCCGAGTGGAATGTGTTCGGCTCACCGGTCACACGCGACCGCACGCTCGACGGCATCCAGAAGGAACGCCCATCCAGGATCACTGGGGCGTAGTCCACCGTAATGACCCACTCGCCTTTTACCGTTGGGGAGTACCACTGCGATCGGCCGCTGTTCGGCACGCGATGCTGTGGCATGGTGAGTTCCAAATGCGTCACCTGCAGGCTCGCCGGATCGATGACCGCTCGTCCACGCGCTTTCTCATGCAGGCAGGCGTCATTTTTCAGGTTCTCATCCCGCGTCCGAAAGCTGACCACGAACTGGCCATGCTCTTCATGCTCCAGCTGGTACTCCATGCATGCCTGCTGGCTCATAGAGACCACCGCCAGGCCGCCTTCGAATGCGCCTTCGATGGTTGCCGGCGCGTCCCACCCAGCCGAACTCGAAGGCCTTCCGTCCACCATCTTTACCTCGCGGGATTCAGCCAGGCTCATGCTGCCGTCGGCGCTTGGTTCCCGTTCCAGCCGGAAAATTGAGTCGGCTTCCTTCCTGTCCCACCTGGTCCCCGGCGTCATCTCCGAGACCGAGTGCTCGTCACAGAAGAAGCTCGGAATTTCGCGGTCGTAACGCTGCAGGTTCTGTTCCAGCCCGCGCAGGATTCCTTCGAATGCGTGCTTCTGCTTCGCGGCCAGGGCAGGAACCATCAGCAACGCAACTGCGGCGACCGTCCACCTCTGCATGGTCCCTCCTGCGAACAGGCATTCCAAGGAACAGCACACTGGATCTCTCGATCCTCGTACTTCCAGTTCCTGCTGCGCACTTCAAATCCGCAGGAGACTCTGATCGAACCACACGTCGAGATAATCAGCAGCAAGCAGGAATCTATAACCCGGAGCGAGGCCGAGCAGCCGCCTGATTTCAGGGCAATTCTGGTATACGTGGCCCGTATGGACGGGCTGAAAGAACTTTGGATCTTGTGAGAATTCTTCCCCGCACCATAGATACCATCCCGTCGTATCGGGTGTGGTAGGGTGTCTCAGCCCATGGAACGGAAAGAGGCCTAGGGTCTGAAGTGCGATTCCTGAGTTCACCGTGCTGTTAGATGGCGTAAAAACTGCTCCGTACTCGGCACACAACTCGGCTTGCATGCGCTCCATCTCGCGAACATCTTGCATGTTCATTGCGGGCGTCAAGTTCCGAATCGCATCACTCTTCATGCTTCACTGCCCCGCGCAAACTTCACACTGCTCACGTATCCACTAATACAGGGGCACTGTTGGATCGATACTCCGCGACCAGGCATCGATACCCCCGGCCAGCGATTGCGCAAAATCGAACCCCTGGGCCCGCAGCCACATCGCTACGGACAACGACCTCTGGCCGTGGTGGCAGAGCACCACGATCGGAGCGTCCGGGTCCAGCTCTGCATGCGCGCGCGAGGGAACGTCCCCCATCGGCATCAACAACGAATCCGGCAGATGCGCGGTTTCATACTCCCATGGCTCACGCACATCCAGCAGCACCACCGGCTCCCCAGCCGCGCGCAGCCGAGCGTACGCCTCCACCGTAATTTCCGGATCCAAGTTCTCCATCCCTGACTCCACCTTTTCCTCGCTCCCCAGCATACGTCTGAACCTACTCTGCCTCAGGCAGGCTCCTGCTGGCTAAGGCAGTGCAACGTGCCCAGCCCCCACACCAGATCCACAGCATGGATGCCGACGACTTCGCGGTCGGGGAAGCAGTCGGCGATCGTGTTCAACGCATGACGATCGTTGGCGTCGTTGAACGTAGGAACCAGCACCAGCCCGTTGGCAATGTAGAAGTTGGCATAGCTTGCCGGGAGCCGCTGCCCCTGGAACAGCACAGGGGAAGGCATCGGCAGCTCGCGAATCTCGAACGGCTTGCCCTTCAGGTTCCGCGCCGCACGCAGACGCTCCAGATTCTCCGCCAGCGGAAGGTGATTCTCATCCGAGGTGTTCGGCTCTACGCAGGTGAGGATCGTGTTCGGCTTTACGAAGCGCGCGATGTCGTCGACATGTCCATGCGTGTCATCGCCCGCACAGCCGCGGTGTAGCCAGACGGTCTTCTCGATACCCAGATACTCCGCGAACGCCTGCTCCAGCGCAGCGCGGGTGACCTCCTCGTCGCCTAGCCCGGGATTGCGCTGCTGCACCTCTGAGAGCAGGCACTCCTCGGTGGTGAGGAGGATGCCGGCGCCGCTAACGTCGATCGATCCTCCTTCGAGCACGAGCCGATGTGGCCTGCCGGCGGCATCTTCGATCTGCGGCTTGATCTCTTGCAGCCCGTAGTGCTTCGCAACCTGATGCGGCACCTGATCGTCGCGGTTCCAGTTGTCGTACTTCGCCCAGGCGTTGAACTTCCAGTTTGTGACTGCCAGTTGCCCCTGGGGCTTGCGCACGAAGATTGGGCCGGAGTCGCGCAGCCACACGCGGTCTGTTTGCCACTGATGAAAGTGAATGCGCGCGAGGTTGGCGCCGCCCCTTCGCAGGACGGAGGTCGCAGACCGCTCGGCGGTCGCATTGTTTACCAGAATGTGCACGTCTTCCACGCGCGAGAGCTGGCGAACAATCTCGGCGTATACCCAGGCAATCGGGCGAAACTTGCCCG
>Ga0068855_100003616_pt1 | contig 18897 bp, 19 predicted proteins | sample KBSCornC52_FD_66592 | JGI IMG/M metagenome (GOLD analysis project Ga0068855, IMG submission 66592) | Corn rhizosphere microbial communities from Kellogg Biological Station, Michigan, USA - KBS Corn C5-2 | ecosystem: Host-associated > Plants > Roots > Rhizosphere > Soil ...
CGCGGCGGTCAAGGCGCCGGGCTTCGGCGATCGCCGCAAGGCGATGCTCGAGGACATCGCGATCCTGACCGACGGCCAGACCGTTTCCGAAGATCTCGGGATCAAGCTCGAGAATGTCACGCTCGAGATGCTCGGTACCGCTAAGCGCGTCATGATCGACAAGGACAACACCACGATCGTCGATGGTGCCGGCAGTGCCGACGCGATCAAGGGCCGGGTCGAGGCGATCCGCCAGCAGATCGAGAACACCACCAGCGACTATGACAAGGAAAAGCTTCAGGAGCGCCTTGCCAAGCTCGCCGGCGGCGTTGCGATCATCAAGGTCGGCGGCGCCTCCGAGATCGAGGTCAAGGAGCGCAAGGACCGCGTCGACGACGCGCTTCACGCGACCCGCGCCGCGGTCGAGGAAGGCATCGTCCCGGGCGGCGGCACCGCGCTGCTCTATGCCTCACGCGCGCTCGACGATCTCAAGGGCGTGAATGACGATCAGACCCGCGGCATCGACATCGTTCGCAAGTCGCTCCAGGCGCCGCTGCGCCAGATCGCCGAGAACGCCGGCCATGACGGCGCGGTGGTCGCAGGCAAGCTGGTCGAAGGCAATGACCAGGAGCTCGGCTTCAACGCCCAGACCGAGGTCTATGAGAATCTCGTCAAGGCGGGCGTGATCGATCCGACCAAGGTGGTGCGCTCGGCGTTGCAGGACGCGGCATCGGTCGCCGGCCTGCTGATCACCACCGAGGCCGCGGTTTGCGAGCTGCCCGACGACAAGCCAGCCATGCCGATGGGCGGTGGCATGGGCGGCGGGATGGGCTTCTAGTCCATTCGCCAACGCCGGATCGAGAGGGCCGGGGCGAAAGCCTCGGCCCTTTTGGTTTAGCCGCTTTACAGCCGGTCGGAAGGGCCGCCATCATCGGCGGTCTTCGCCATCAAAGCGACAGGAAGAGGGTGACCATGCCGAGCTTGCAGGAAATGTCCGACAAGTGGGAAATCCAGCAGAAGATGATCGACTACAGCACCGCGGTCGACACGCGTAACTTCGACGGCCTCGACACGGTGTTCACGCCCGACGCGCACATCGACTACAGCACCTTCGGTGGCATCGACGGCAAATATCCCGAGGTGAAGCAATATCTGATCGACGCGATGCCGGCCTTCCCAGCCTATTATCACATGATCGGCAACGCCGACATTCGCCTCAACGGCGATACCGCGACGAGCCGGACGATCTGTTTCAACCCGATGGAGATCACGCTCGCCGACGGCAGCAGCCAGATCATGTTCTGCGGATTGTGGTACGTCGACAAGCATGTCCGCACGGCCGACGGCTGGCGCATCGCCGAGCGGGTCGAGGAAGCCTGCTACACCTATAACGTGCCGGGCGGCAGCATCGAGGCGATCGCTGCGCCGAAGAGCTAGGCAAAGGCGACTCTTGTTTTTCGTCATCCCGGCCTTGAGCCGGGATCCCGCTGCCTTTCGGGTCATCAGTGGCTGTCGCGACGTCTGTCAAAAAACAGAAGCGGGATCCCGGCCTTCGCCGGGATGACGAAGAGAAGAAAGATCCGAACGACGTCAGTCGTGGACGTAGCCCTGCAGGCGATCGGCGACGGCGAGGATCTGCTTCGCCGGCGTCGCATCGCAGCTGTCGCGCAGGATCCCGACATCCTTTTTCAGCAGGAAGGCGCCGTACTCGAAGGATTTGATCGAGGGCAGGCCGGTGCGCACGGTCATCGAGAAGCTGGCGGCGCTGCCGTTGCAGATCACCTGGGCGAGGGCGTCCTTGTCGAGCCCCAAGGCTTCGCCGACCTCATAGGCCTCATGCGCCAGGACGAAATTGGCGCACATGATGGCATTGTTGATCGCCTTCGCTTTCTGACCCGCGCCGACGCCGCCGAGATGGACCATGGTTTTGGCGAAGGCCGGGAAGATCTCACGGCAGACCGCGACGCCGGCGTCGTCGCCGCCGAGCATGACGACCATCTCGCCGGTCCTGGCGCGCGCCTCGCCGCCGGTTACCGCGGCGTCGACCAGATTGACGCCTTGTTTGGCGGCCTGTTCGGCGAGCGCCTGGACGGTGGTCGGCAGCACGGTCGAGTGGATCGCGATGATCCCGCCCGGCGCCATGGTGGTCAGCAGCCCGGTCGGCCCGGCGACGACCTCCTTGACCCCGGCATCGTCGACCACGCAGACCTCGACGAAGTCGCAGACCGCGCCGACCGCGGCGGCGCTGTCGACGACCGTCGCGCCGGCGGCGGCGAATTCCTCCTGAACCTTCGGATTGAGATCGAACACGGTCAGCTGATGGCCCGCCTGGACCAGCCGCATCGCTAGCGGTCCGCCCTGATTGCCGGCCCCGACGAAGCCGAGTTTCCGTTGTTTTCCGCTGGCCATTCCGCTCTCTCCTCGGCCCGGATCGTCGGGCGCCGCAACCATCATAGCCACGGGCGCGGGCGCTTGGCCAACACCCTAATTTGGCTAAACGGTTCGTAACGTGTCGCGGGACATTGACAGACGTTGGGCGATGGCGAAGGTCGCCTGCCGTGGGGAACTCGGGGAAAAGGGACATAGCCCTGTCGGAGCGGCTGCTCGGCCGCGCGGACGGGCTGCTGACCGACATCATCGGGGTGTTCGCGGCGATCGGCTTTTGCGTTGCCGCCCGGCTGATCCTCAACATGATCGCGCCTGGAATGGTGCCATTTGCGCTGACCTTCCCGGCGGTCATGGTCGCGACCCTGTTCGCCGGCGCGCGCGCCGGCGTCACCGCCACCGTCGCCCTCCAGCTGCTGGTCTGGTACTTCGTCCTGCCGCCGCAGCGCAGTTTCACGGTGACGCCCGATCAGGCGATCGGGCTGGCGATCACCACCCTGTCGCTGTTCCTCATGGTCTGGGTCGCCGCCTCCTATCGCAAGGCAATGCTGCAGCTCAGCCGCGAGAATGAGGACCATGTCGAATTGCTCGCAATGGCGCTGCGCGAGGTCGATCACCGCACCAAGAACAACTTCCAGATCGCCGCCGCGCTGCTCCAGACCCAGGCCAACGCCCAGGAGGATGAGGTGCTCGGCGAGGAGCTGCGCCGCGCCGCCAACCGGCTGATGTCGATCGCCGAGGTTCACGCCAGCCTTGCGCTCAGCAGCACCGATCTCTCGACCGTGCTGCTCCACGACTATCTGCGCGACCTGTGCGACCGCGTCCGCGATGCGATGCTGCCGGTCACGGTCGAGCTCAAATTCACCGCCGCGCATATCGAGCTGCCGGCGCGGGTGGCGGTCAATGTCGGGCTGATCGTCAACGAATGCCTGACCAATGCCGCCAAGCACGCCTTTCCGAACCATAGCGGCGAGCTGAAGGTCGATGCCGCGATCGACAACCGTGACGTCGTCATCACCATCGAGGACGATGGCGCGGGTAGCGCGTCGAGCGCGATCGGCATGGGCTCGCGGCTGATCACCACCCTGGCGCGGCCGATCGGCGCCGAGTTCACCCGCCACGGCGAGCATGGCACCAACTGCGTGCTGCGCTTCCCGCTCGAACAGCGCGAGTCGAAGCGGACCGAGCGTTAGCCTCGGGTCTCAGCTCGCGGCCGACATGGTGAAATCGACCATGATCTCGCCCGAGATCCGTTCCAGCGCCTGTTGCACCGCTTCCGGCGAGGTTCCCGCCGGCACCATCAAGCGGGCGCTGGCGCGAAACAGCAGCGCGCCCGACATCGAGCTGTTCTCACGGCTGGTGGCAAAATCCTCGATGTTGACGCCGAGCCCGGCGAGCACCGTCGTAACCTCGCGGACGATGCCCGGGCGATCCTGACCGACCAGCTCGAGCATCAGCGCCTGACCCTCCGTCCTGCTTTCCGCGTCTGCCCCGACCAGCGCGACCTTGAGCCCGGCGGTATCGATCTCGCGCGCCGCCTGCTCCAGCCTGGCGAGCCCTTCCTCGGGCAGCTCGACGAGGACCGAACCGACATATTTGCCGCCGAGCCGCGAAAGATGGCTTTCGAGCCAATTGCCGCCCGCCGCGAGCACGGCGTCGGCCAGGGCCTGGGTCAGGCCGGGCCGGTCGCTGCCGACCACCGTCAGGATCACCGAAACCGTCATCGCTCACCTTTCCCGGCGTCCTGCCGCCGCAGCCCGCTGTCGAGCGGTGCTGCCCGTCCGGTCGTGCCCAATATGCCGCATGGCATGAGGCGCTGGCGCAGGTCGCGGTCGAACGCCTCTGCTATGCTCTCGATCGTCCAGCCATTCCCGTCGCCCTTGACCGACGGCATCTGGATCGCCGGATGCGCGTACAGCGCAAGCTCGTCGCGGTCGATCCGCACGATCTGGCCGGTGATCCCCGCCGCACGGTCGGACAGCAGATACTCCACCACCGGCGCATTGGCCTCGGGCGGCTGGACGTCCATGAAGCGGCTGGGATCGCCGCCATGGCTGCGCGCGTAATCGGCGGTGTCGGTCATCATCCGCGTCTGGGCGAGGGGCGACAGCGCGTTGACCCTGACCCCGCTGTCGGCCAGCTCCATTGCCCAGATATAGGTCATCGAGGCGATCGCGCCCTTGCTCGCGCCATAGACGCCCATTGCCGGATTGCCGAGATGCGCGCCTGAGGTGACGTTGACGATCGAACCGGATCGCTGCGCCAGCATCGGCTTCACCGCATGCGCCGCGCAATGGAACGCCCCCAGCACATTGACCTCGATGAGACTGCGTGCCGCCTGCGGTGCGAAGTCGGTGAGCAGGCCCATGTGAAACAGCCCGGCATTGTTCACCAACCCGTCGATGCGACCGAAGGCTTCGATGCCGCTGGCGATCAGCCTGCCGGCGTCATCCCAGTCGGTGATGTCGGCGACGCAGGCGATGGCACGCCCGCCAGCGGCGATGATCGCGGCGACGACGGCATCCGCCTCGCCGCCGTCGACGTCATTGACCACCACTGCGGCGCCCTGCGCCGCCGCGCCTTTCGCGCAGGCAGCGCCGATGCCGCGGCCGGCGCCGGTGATGACGACCGCCTTGCCGGCAAGGGCTGACATCTTCGCGGCGCCGCCCCGTCAGCCGAGCTTGTAGCCGCAGAGCTTGTTGCCATCGAGATCGCGGAAATAGGCGAAATAGGCGCCGGGATTGCGCTCGCCCGGCGCGCCGTCGTCGGTCCCGCCGAGCTCCAGTCCCTTGGCGTAGAAGGCGTCGACCTCGGCGCGCTCGTCGAAGGCGAAGGCGAGCATCGAGCCGTTGCCGACGGTCGCGGCCTTCTTGTCGAACGGTCCGAAGACGCCGAAGATCTGGCCATCCTGATTGGCATAGGCGCGGCCGCCGGAATGATGCTCCATCGCCGGGGCAAAGCCCGCGAGCGGCAGCAGTGCATCGTAGAACGCCATCGCGTCCTTGAGCTTATTGGAGCCGACGGTGGTGTAATTGATCTTCGCCATCTCGCGATCCTCTCGATTGATTGCGTCACCACTAGGCATGGCGGCCCAAGGCGACAATCCCGCGAAGGCTTGGCTCGGCTCGGTGCTACTGCCGCCTCGGGGGCGCATAATAGGCCCCCATCGGCCCGCGCACCTCGCTCCAGCGAAATTGGGTAGTGGACGCGCGAATGACGTCGATCACATCGCCCATCGCATCCCGATCGGGCAGGTCCGTCGTTTCGTCGAAGAAGATGCTTCGATCCGGGCGTCCCAGGCCGGCGATCATCAGCTCGTGGTGCCCGATGTCGAACAGCGTTCCCCAGCGCGGGATCGGTGCCTGACAGAATGCACCGGTGTCGTCGATGACCGCTTCGATCCGCGCGACCGATGCCCGCGGCACCTTCATGCGGCGAAGCGTTCGAAGCCCGGGTGCCGCGCCCGCCGTTGGTTCGAACACGATCAATTGCGCCGTTCCGCTCTTATCGAGGGAGAAGTAGAAATTGTCGCCGCCCATGGACCCGTAGGAGAGATAGTTCAGCGTCCATTGCCTGGCACGCGCCAGGGGAGAATATCCGAGCTGGTAACAGCGCCATTTCCTGACCGGCGTGGACGTCCTGAATTTGTACGAAAGATACAAGCCGGCATGACGAGCGGCCGGCCGCAGGACGGCGACCGACATGAGAATCCAAATCACCATAACGATCGATACGCCGATCATCGCACGGCGGCTGAGTTCGCCGTACTGGCCTACCTTCGCGGCGCACCAGTTGATGAGTCCGAAAACGACGGTCAGTCCGAGCAGCACCGCGACGATAGGGAGGATGTCGTTTCGCGTCGGGCGAGGGCCGGCGATGTCGCCGACAACGAGGATCAGGAAAGCGGCAGGCAGCGAAAGCCAGATCAACAGGCGTATGACGAGCGCCGGCCTGCCGGCCAGCAGGCGCGGCAGCCGAAGGGTGAGGATCGGCCCCAGAACAAAAATGGCGATCAGCCAGGCCATTGATCAAGCTAGCGCGGCGATGGCGACGAGATCCATCGTCGATCGATCGGTTTTGGACTGTGTCGACGGATAAGGTTGATGCGGCGCCAAGGCGCCGTCGGGGACTAGCGTGCCTGGACGAGCACCACGGTCACATTGTCGCGCGCGCCCTTGGCGAGGGCGGCGGCGATGAGATGGTCGGCGGCCTGTTCGACCGGGTGGCTGGCGAGGATTCGCCCGATCTCGCTGTCATCGAGCATGCCAGTGAGGCCGTCGGAGCAGAGCAGCAGCATGTCGCCGGGCTGCACCGTGTCATGGCGCAGCTCGATCTCGAGCGTCTGATCGGCGCCGATCGCGCGGGTGACGACATTGGCGCGCGGATGGGTGCGCGCATCGGCCGGCGCGAGCGCACCGGCATCGACCAGCTCCTGGACGAAGCTGTGATCACGGGTGACGCGGACGAGGTCGCCGTTGCGGTAGCGATAGCCGCGGCTGTCGCCGGCCCAGAGCCAGGCGCAGCGACCCTGCCGGGCGACCAGGACGACGATCGTCGCGCCGCTGGTGCGGCCCGACATGCGGCCGCGCGCGACCAGCATCGCATTGGCTTCGAACAGGCGCAGACGGATGTCGTCGAGCAGGCCCCAGCCGGAGCGGGTGCCGTCCGCCTCGCCGAGGCTGTCGACGATCATCTGCGCGGCGCGGTCGCCGGCATCATGGCCGCCCATGCCATCGGCCACCGCCCAGAGCGCGAGGTCAGGGCGATCAAGCGCGCGATCCTCGTTGATCTGGCGCACGCAGCCGACATGCGAGCGCACCACTGTGTCCCAGTGGGTCGTCGACGAGCGCGGGATCGGCCAGGCAGCACTCATCGCGGCTTGCCCGAATTGGCGGCGGAGTCGGCCTGCTCCTTGGCGGTGGCGTCGGCGGCACGGAGCGCGGCGACCAGCGCCAGATTGGCGTCCGCCTCGCTGCTCTGCAGCAGCGCCTTGTGCAGCATGCGATACTGCTTCCAGTTCGCGCCGGCGCGGCCGGTGCTGAACAGGCTGCTGTTCCGCGCGGTCTCTTCGTCGATCGCCACGGGATCGAGCGTCGCAAGCGTGTTTGTGATCGCCGAGCGCGCCGCGCCGGACAGCGCGGCGACATGGCTGCGGATATCGCGGAACGAGCTGGCGACCGCTTCGGCGCCGCTCATGAAGGCGTCATTGCCGCCACGCAGCAGGTCGAGCGTGACGCGGGCAGGGGAGGCCCATTTGAACGGGTTGTTCTGGCTTGCGCCGATCGTCGTGCGATCGAGATCGATCCCTTGCCGCGCGGTGCTGCGCTCTTCCATCAGCTGGCCGACGCCGAGGACGGTTTCGCGATAGATCGCGCCGAGACGGCGCAGCAGATCCGCCGGATCCTGGCCGGCAAAGACGGAGCTGTCGATCTGCGCGCCCTGACAGAAGGCTTCAATCAGCGATCCGTCGTGCGCCGGAAATTGATCGAGCGCCGGCGTGGTCGCGCGGCTGGTATTGTCGGCCGCGATCGACAGCTCGGGCGGCGCAACGACGACCCGATCGACATAGATCATGAAATTGCCGATGCGCACGCCGTCGCCGATCTTCACCGGCATCGGCTCGCCCAGCGGCAGGCGATCTCCGGTCTCGCGGAACACGCCGTTGGAGCTGGTGTCGCGGACGCTGACCGCGCCCTCGCGGTCGACCGAGAAGACGCAGTGAATGCGCGACAGCTTGCGGTCCGGATCGTCGATCCGCCAATCGGCGCCAGGGTCGCGGCCGACCGACATCTCGCCGTGAGTCAGCTCGCGCGAAGCGGTGGGACGGAACGGATCGCGCTCGTCGATCAGGCGAAGAGTGACCATGGGACCTCAGGCGACCTTGCGGGAAGGCGACGGCTTGGACGGCGCCGGGGCGGGCGCCGCGTTGAGCTGCGTCGCGGCGAGATCTTCTTGCTCGACCCGATGATCGAGCTCGCCGACCAGCCGGTTGAAGCAATCGAACAGATCACCGAACTCGTCGCTGCGACGATGCGAGATGCGCATGTCGAGATCGCCGGCGGAGACCGCATCGAGCCCGTCGCGCAACCGACGGATCGGATTGGCGAGCGCGCGGGCGACAAGATAGCTGGTGCCGGCGACGACCAGCAGGATCAGGAGGGCGAGCGCCGAAAGCAGCATCTGCGAAAGCTGGGCGGTGCGCTCCAGCTCGGCCTTGCTGAGGGTGAGGTCAACCGTACCGAACGGGCGGCCGGCATAGAGAATCGGACGAACGAAGCGGAAGCCGTCGGCGCCGTCGGCCAGCCGCGCGTTGGTGACCTTCTCGTCGGGCGCGTCGTGGACCACCGTTTCGCCGGCCGGCGCGTGATAGCGCTGGCCGATCAGCCGCTGGTCGCTGGCACCGCGTACGACGCCATCGGCATCGACCACGGTCATGCCCTTGACGTCCGCCTCGACGCTCGCGGCGGTGACAAAGGCGGCGATCGGCGCCCAATCCTGTTCTGCGCTCGGCAGGCTGGCATTCTCGACCGCCCGCAGCGCGGCATTGCTCGCGACAAATTCGGCGATGGTCGAGCCGGAGGTCAGCGCGACCCGCTCCATCGCGGTGTACTGCCGCGAGAGCATGGTCTGCGTGCCGATCACCAGGGCGATAGCGGTTACGCCAGCAATGACGAGGGTGGTGCGCGCTTCGAGCGGCAGGCGCCGGCCATGACCGCGCGCGCGGCCTTCGGCGATCACCGCGTTGAGCCCGGCCTGCTCGCGGCGCAGCGCGGCGGCGGCCTGGGCGCCGTCGGCAAAGCGCTTATCCGGCTTCTTGGCGATCAGCTTTTCGATGATGAACTGGAGGCCGCGTGGGCAGCCCGGCGCGCGCAAGGCGATCGGCTCCGGATCGCTCATCGTGATCTGCAGGGCGAGGGTGGCGGCGGTGGTCGCCGGAAAGGCGGCGACGCCGGTCGCCATCTCGTAGAGCAGGACGCCGAGCGAGAAGAGATCGGAACGGCCGTCGAGCGGCAGACCCTGGGCCTGTTCCGGGCTCATGTAGCGCGGTGTACCGATGACCTGGCCGACCTGTGTCTTGAGATTCTCGCCATCACGGCCGGGGTGGGCTTCGACGACCCGGGCGATGCCGAAGTCGAGCAGCTTGGCGCTGCGGCCGTCGCGCGAGATCATCACATTGGACGGCTTGATGTCGCGATGGACGACGCCGAGGCTGTGGGCATAGGCGAGCGCCTCGACCAGCTGCAGGCCGATCGCGATGAGATGCTCGGCGCCGAACTGGCCGGTGCGCTTCAAGAGATCGTCGAGCGGCTCGCCGTCGAGCAGCTCCATGGCGATATAGGGATCGCCGTCGGACTCGCCGACGTCGTGGATCGTGACGATGCCCGGATGCGACAGGGCGCCGGCGGCGCGCGCCTCGCGGAGGAAGCGCGTGCAGCATTCCTCGCTCTGGCGAAATTCGGGCTTGAGCAGCTTGATCGCAAGCGAACGGCCGATCTCAGGGTCATAGGCGCGATAGACATCCGCCATCGCCCCTTCACCGATACGCTCGTTCAGCTGGTATCGCCCGACTGTACGCATGCCGCCCCTTTCGCGTCGCCAAAGGCTTAGCGGTATTGCGTTAATTCAGAGTTATGGGCCGCCGGGCGGCCTAGCGGCGGTGGACGGTCGCCTGGATCTTGCGGGCGCGGTCGAGGTCGCGCGAAATCAATGCGTTACCGGGATCCGCCTGCTGGGCCTGCTTGAGCGTCCAGACCGCACGATCGATCGCCCCCTTGCTCATCGCGGCGAGGCCGGCGGCGCGCAGCCGGGCGGCGCGGGCGGGATCGCGCGCCGGCGCCGGCGGTGGCGCGGGTGGCTTTTCGGCAACCGGCTTTTCGGCGGGCTTTTCGGCGGGTTTCTCAGCCGGCTTCTCGACCGGCTTGGGCGGCGCCTCGACGCGCAGCTTGCCCGGGATGCGGATCGTGGTGCCGGCGGCGAGCGAGCGCGGGACGGCGATGTCGTTGTAGCGCGCCAGCGCATAGAACATCATCGGATCGCCCAGTATGCGCTGGGACAGGCCCCACAGCGTCTCGCCCGGCTTGACCTTGTAGGGATAATTGTCGCTGCCGAGCAATTTATGCGGATCGTCGGTAATCTGCTTGAGCAGCTTGCGCGCGAGCGGGTCGTTCGGCGTTTTCTTGAGAATCTTGCGCAGCTGCTTGTCGGCCTTGGTGGCATTGCCTTCCCACAGCGCCGTGACCGCTGGTGCGGCGGCACCTTCGGCCTTCGGCTTGGCGATCGGCTTGGTTGCGACGGGCTGCGCTCCTGGCGAGGCGGGGTGGGAGCCAGTGGTCGGTCCGCACGCGGCGAGTGACAGCGCCAGGGCAAGCGCAAGGCTGCCGTACGAAAGGGAGCGACGCGACATCATGCGCTACGCTTATGGCCTGCCTTGTCGGCTCCGATCAACCGCACGAGCCAGCTTTGGTCGGCAACCGCCGCGTCGAAGGCGATGCCCGGCAGCGGCCGGAAGAAATAATAGCCCTGGAAGGTGGTGCATCCCAAGGCGGTCAGCGCCTCGACCTCGGCCTTGGTCTCGACCCCTTCGGCGAGCACGGAGAGATTGAGGCCGCGGCCGAGCGCGACCAGCGCCTGGCAGATCGCCTGGCTGTCGGGGCGCGTGTCGATACCCTGGACGAATTCGCGGTCGATCTTGAGTTTGTCGAACGGCAGCTTCTTGACGTAGCTGAGGCTCGAATAACCCGCGCCAAAATCGTCGATCGCAAGGCTGACGCCGATCGCGCGCAAGGCGGTGAACATCGCCAGTGTGCGGTCGGCATCTTCCATCGCAACGGTCTCGGTCAGCTCCAGCTCGAGGCTGTCGGACGGCAGACGATAGAGATCGAGGGTACGGGCGATGGTCGCCGGCAGCGTCGTGTCGCGCAGCTGGCGGGCGGAGAGATTCACCGCGACCTTGAGCGAGGCCATGCCGCGGTCGATCCAGCCGCGCGCCTCGCGGCAGGCGGTGGTCAATGTCCACAGGCCGATCTCGTCGATCAGCTCGCTGTCCTCGAGCATCGGCACGAAGCGCGACGGCCCGATCACGCCGAGCTTGGGATGCTGCCAGCGCAGCAGCGCCTCGGCCGACACCACGCGCTGCTCGACTAGGTCGACGACGGGCTGATAGTGCAGGGCGAATTCGCCGCGCTCCAACGCGCGGCGGAGATCCTGGGCGAATTCGAATTCCTGGCGCGCGGTGACCGCGGCGGCGCCGGCGAAGAATTGGGGCGAGTCCTCGCTGCTCTTGGTGTTGCGCGGGCGGGTGAGCGCGGCCAGCGCACGGGCGAGCAGCACCGCCGCCTCCTCGCCGTCGCCGGGATAGACCGCGGCGCCGAGCTCGATTTCGGGGGTCAGCTGGAAGCCTTCGCCGACCAGCTCCTGGGTCAGCACATAAGTCAGCGCCTGCAGCTCCGCGCCGGCGGCGGTTACCGTCTCCGGGCAGAACCAGATTGCGAAACACGCGCGGTCGACCTGCGCCAGCGGGCGATTGCCCGACAGGGCCCGCCGCATGCGCTGGGCAAAGCCGCGCAACGCCTCGTCGGCGGCGTCCTGGTCGAACGCCGACAGGCGCTCGTAATCGGCGAAGCGGATCGCGCCGAGGACGCCCGATGCCGGCGCGCCCTGGTTCAGCTCGCGCTGGACCTTGGTGAGGAAGGGCTCGCGCGTCATCAGCCCGGTGATCGGATGGCGCATCGCCTCGCGATGACGCAGCTCGGCCAGCCGGCTGGTCACCTCCTCGGCATCGGCGAGCAGCCGGCCGCCGCTGCCCTCATCCTCTTTCTCCGGGGTCTCCGCCAGATCGATCGAATCGCGCAGGCGCATTGCCGTCTGGACCAGCGGCGATAGCCGTCGGACGAGCAGGATCAGCACGGTCAGGCTGGCGGCCAGCGCCAGGACGAAGGCTTGCCGGTCATAGCTGTAGAGCCCGGCCAGCGGATAGGCCGTGGCGAGCAGCGCGAGCGCGACGATCCGGGCGCTGTAAGCGTTGATTCCGCCGCCGTTGACGCCGGACAGCCAATGGGGTGCGAGCGGGCGCATCGCCCCGCTTATGTACTAGAGAGTGCTACCGGGGGATTAATCCCGTTGTGCAGTGATTTGGTCAGCACGTGCCGGGCCGTTTAGAAGGGGTTAATCGAGCAGGCCAAGCGCCTCGACCCGGGCGTAGTCGCGATCGATCAACCGCTCGCCGATGTCGAGGCGATACCGGGCATTGGGAATGATCGCCTTGGAAGCGCGCCGATAGGCGGTGCTGCGCGCCTCCGCGATGCTCGCGGCGGTGCCGGTGACGACCATCGTCCAGCCGTAAAGCCCGCTGGTGACGAGCGCGCTGTCGGCAAGGCCGAGCTCGCCATAGTGGACGTGGCGATCGTCCTCCTCATCGAGCGGCGGGTCGAACAGCACCGGCAGGCCGACAGGTTCATCGATCTGCTTGCGCGAATAGGGAAAGGGCGGAGTGGTCACGACGATCGCGACGGAATAGCCGGGGCGGGTCGGAAAGCGGTCGAGCGACCGGTCGAGCATCGCGCGCAACAACGCGCCCCAACCGATCGCCTGCAATGGCTCGAGCACGGCAAAGCCCGGATAGCCGAAGCGGCAGGTAAACTCGAGTGGCCAGATGCCGCGCTCGTTGACGATCGTGTTGAGATTGACATAGCCGACATGACCTTTGCCGCGCAGATACGGCGCGAGCTTCCCGAGCGTCAGCGCGAAGAACCGCGCGGAGCGGTCATAGGTCGCGACCGTGCCCATCTCGCCGGTCAGCTCGCCGAGATCGCCGGCGAAGAAGCGCTTGTGTTCCCAGTCGAGGCAGGCCGGGCTGAGAAACCGCTCGCCGTCGAAATAGGCGCCGACGCCCATTTCGACACCGTCGATGAACTCCATCAGGATGAACTCGGCATCGCGGTTGCGGCGCTGGCGCAGCATCGCGCGAATATCGCGGCCGTCGCTCATCCGGCCGACGTAATTGTCGCTCGAGGCATGGCCGGGGCCGCTGAACTTCAACACATAGCGGCCGGGATTGGCGGCGATGAAGGCGTCGGCATCAGCGTTGTCGGCGAACTGCCAGACATGGCCCGCCGGGAAACCGAGATCGCCGAGCAACCGCTGGGCAAAGGCGCGGTCGTTCTCGAGCCGATCGCCATAGGCGCTCCCGCCGATCACGCGATAGCCGTCGCGGCGCAGCGTGTCCTGCAAGGCGCCAAAACCCTCGGACACGCTTTCGAACAGGATGAGGCCGTCGTCGCCGGCCGCCCGGATCCAGTCCAGCTCGGCCCGCCAGTCGCCGACCTGCGGGATCATGCCGGCGAGCGTCCCCCGCGCCAACGGCTCGGAGATCGCCACCCGCACGTCATGCTCCTCGGCGGCCAGCCGGAGATAGAGCGAGCCGAGATCGCAGCTTTCTGTAACACCGAGGATGCGCATGGTATTCAGTGCCCAACGGTCGCAATGATGGCGGCGTTCCGGGGCGGGAGCGGATTGATGGCTTGGGGCAGATCCACAGGGCGCTTCAGCGCCGAGGACAACGCCCTGGTCGATCTGCTCGGCAAACTGAGGGCGCGGGGATACCGCTTCACCACCATCACGCCGAAGAGCCATGCCCGGGTGGTCGCCCGCAGTGGTCGCGAGCAGGCGCGGACGATGGAGGATGCGCTCGGCTGGAGCCTCGACTTCGCCACCCATGTCCTGCCCGACGATGTGCGCAATTGCCTGCGTCGCGCCGATATGATCGATCGCAACGGCGGGGTGTGGCGGAGCCGCCTGCGCGTATCGTCATTGGGCGACGATCTGTTCATCCATTCGGCCTATCCGACCGAGGCCGATGACGCGGTCTTCTTCGGGCCGGACAGCTATCGTTTCGCCGATGTCATCGCCGCGGAGCTGGCCTTGCAGCTGCCACCGCTGACGCCGCGAGTGATCGACATCGGCGCCGGCGCGGGGGTCGGCGGATTGGTCGTCGCGCGGATCTGTCCCGAAGCGGAAATACTGCTCAGCGACGTCAACCCTGCGGCGCTGCGGTTCGCCCGGGTCAACCTGGCGGCAGCAGGCGTGCCTGCGACGCTGGTCGAGTCGAACGGGCTGGAGCAGGTCGAGGGCCGCTTCGACCTGGCGGTGATCAATCCACCGTATATCGTCGATCCCGATGGCCCGGCCTATCGCGACGGCGGCGGCAATCACGGCGCGCAGGTCGCGCTCGAATTGAGCGCCGAGGCGGTCGACCGGCTCAATCCCGGGGGACGGCTGATCCTCTACACCGGCAGCCCGATCATCGCCGGCAAGGACCGGCTACGGGCGACCCTCGCCCAGCTCGCCACGACCTATGGCGCGAGCCTCTCCTATCGCGAAATCGACCCGGATGTCTTCGGCGAGGAGCTGGCGCGACCGGTTTATCGCGAAGTCGATCGCATCGCCCTGGTCGCCGCCGTCATAACGGCGCCGTCCTGATCGGTCCGCCCGGGTGGTCTAATCCAAGCGATTGATTCACATCAATTCGCGGAACTTGCCGAACGAGGGGCTCGTTCAATGCGCCATGACGAATGAAGCGCGACAGTCCCGCCCGAACCCCTCTCAATTTCTCATCGATGACTTCCAACGCGGCCTCGCGCATTGGAACCGCCAACGACTCGCGCCCGGCTTTCCGGAGGCTGACTGGTACGCGCGGATCGATCGCGACATGCGCATGCTTCGCCTCGAGACGGCCTTTCTCGAACAGCTGCGCCGCGAGATCGCGCCGGCGGCATCCGCCGCGCCGACCGATGCGGACGGCTTCGTCGCCTGGTTCGAGGGCTTGCGCGAGACCGGTCCGGGGCAGGGCGATCCCTTGTTTCCGTGGCTCGCGACGAGCGCCAGCCGCGACGAGCTGCGCTGGTTCCTCGAACAGGAGGCCGCGGGCGAGGCCGGCTTCGACGATCTCCTTGCCTATACCCAGGTCAAGCTGCCGGTCCCGGCGAAGCTGGAACTGGCGCGCAACTATTGGGACGAGATGGGCCGCGGCAAGGCGGCCGGCATGCATGGTCCGATGCTGGGCGCGCTGGTCGAAACGCTCGCGCTCAGGCCGGCGATCGACACCACCATCTGGCAGAGCCTGGCGCTCGCCAATGCGATGACAGCGCTGGCGACCAACCGCGGCTATGCCTGGCATGCGATCGGCGCGCTCGGCGTGATCGAGCTGACTGCCCCGGGGCGCTCGGCCGAGGTTGCCGCCGGGCTGCGGCGGATCGGGCTCAGCGAACGCGAGCGCCGCTACTTCGACCTCCATGCCCACCTCGACCTCAAGCACAGCGAGGATTGGAATCGGGAGGCCTTGCGGCCGCTGGTCGCCGAGGATCCACGCCGCGCGACGGCGATCGCCGAGGGCGCGCTGATCCGGCTGCAATGCGGCGCGCGCTGCTTCGGACAATACCGGGCCCATTTCTGGGGAGAAACCGCCAGCGTCGCCCGCGACGTTGCCTGATCGGGCCGAATCGGTTTATGTCGAAACAAAGACATAACGGGAGTGGATACCTTCGGGGCTAACATGCGTTATGACGTGGCGCATGGAAATCGGGGGTAAGTATGGCTCTCTATTTCTTTCATTGCTCGGATCTCGAAGGGCGTCACTCCGACACCTGGGGCCTGGACCTCGCCGATTCCGAATCGGCCCGGGAGATCGCACCCAGCTTCCTCACCCAAGTGCCGCCGCCGGAGCGCTCGCGCTGGCGCGCGGTCGAGGTCGAGGACGAAATGGGGCGGCTGGTCCTGAATGTGACGATTCCCGTCTGAGGCTGGCTCAATCGATACCGGCGACCTCGTCGGTATGAACCTCGAACCGCGCCAGCGTGACCGGCCCGAAGGTCGTCGTCAGCGCCGCGTCGGCCGCGTCGCGGCCACGGGCCATCAGGACACGGCCGATTCGCCGGCGGTTGTGCCGCGCATCGAAGGTGTACCATTGCCCGCCGAGATAGGCCTCGAACCAAGCCGAGAAATCCATCGGCGCATCGACTGGGGGCACGCCGATGTCGCCGAGATAGCCGGTGCAGTAACGCGCCGGGATGTTCATGCAACGGCACAGGGCGATCGCGAGATGGGCGAAGTCGCGGCAGACGCCGCGCCGCTCGTCATGGGCATCCCAGGCGGTCTTGGTCGGCCGCGCATGGTGATAGCCGAATTCGACCCGTTGATGGGTGTAGTCGACGATCGCCTGGACGCGCGCCCAGCCGGGCGCGGCGCCCGCGAACAGTCCCCAGGCGAGATCGAGCAGCCGGTCGGTCTCGCAATAACGGCTGGCAAGCAGATAGACGAGAACCTCATCGGGCAGGGCGGCGACCGGCAGCTGCGGTTCATCTGTCGCCAGCAAGTCGGGCGCGCCGCTATCCTCGATGACGAAGTCGCAGGCCAGGTCGAGCCCGCCCTCGGGCACGGTCATGCGCGTGCAGACATTGCCGAAGCCGTCGACGAAGTCATAGATCGGGACGTCGGGCGAGACGGCGATCCGGTGCGGCGTGCGCAAATCCTGATTGCGCGAGGGATGGATGCTCAGCAGCGCGAGCATCGGCACCGGCGTAGCGGCCTCGAAGCGGATGTCGTAACCGCAGCGGATCAGCATTGCGCCCGCCTTTGCTGGTCGAGCTCAAGGCCGGCATCATCGACATCCGGATCCATCGCGACATCGACCGTGACTTCCATGTCGATGTAGCTGCCGGGGGTGCCGCGCCAGGTCCCGGACAGCGGCACCGCTTGCCTGGGATCGCGGGCGACGGCGACACGGACCAGCCCGCGGCTGCCGACGATGCCGTTGGTCGGATCGAACTCGACCCATCCCGAGCCGGGCAGGAAGATGCGCACCCAGGCATGGGTGTTGCCGCCGCCGACGCGATCCTCGTCGGCCCTGGGGGAATAGACGTAGCCCGAGACGAAGCGCGCGGCGAATCCGAGCGCGCGCGCCGCTTCGATCATCAGCACAGCGAAATCGCGGCAGCTGCCGCCTTGGCTCTCAAGCGTTTCGAGCGGCGTCTGGGTGCCCGGCTCAGGGCGGCGGACATAGGTGAATTCCCGCTTTATCGCGCGCGTCATCTCGGCCAGCATGGCGAGGGTCTCGGTCGGACCATCGCTGCGGACGAAGCGATGCGCCCAATCGTCGACGACGCGGTACAGGTCGCCGTGATCGCGCTCGATCGAACGCAGCAGGTCGGGCATGTCCTCCGAGGAATAGGTGAAGGGGTAGCACCGTGCATAAGCCTCGACCTCGACATCGCACCCTTCGGTCGGGATATGCTCGACCCGCGCCCGGCTATCGACGCGCAGCGTCGCCGCCCGTTCGTCAAAGCGGGCAATCGCGACCGAATTGCCGAACACATCGTGCAGCCAGCGCAGCTCGGTCGGCGGGGGATCGATCTCCAGCCGGCTCTCGATCAGCCGCTGATCATGGCCTTCGCGCGGCCGTATCATCAGCCGATGCTCGCCAAAAGCGACCGGCTGATGGAAACGGTAGGTCGTCACATGGTGGATGGTTAGGACTGGCATGACCGGCGATCGGGACTCCAACGACGTCACAGCAAACGGGTTGCTTGGCGCCGCCGATTTGCCGGCGGTCGATTTCATCAACCCGCAGGGCGCGTCGTCGTTCCTGCTAATCGGCGATCACGCGGGAAATCTTGTACCACAATCACTTGGCACGCTCGGTCTCGATCCGCGCGAGCTCGAACGGCATATCGCCTGGGATATCGGCATCGCCGCCCTTGGCAGGGCGCTGGCCGAAAAGCTCGACGCCCCGTTCATCGCCCAGCGCTATTCGCGGCTGGTGATCGACTGCAACCGCGACCCGCTGTCGCCCGAGGCCAATCCCCGCGAAAGCGACGGAACCCGGATCCCGGCCAATCACGATATGGACCCGGCGCATTGGCAGATGCGCGTCGTGGCGATCCACAACCCCTATCAGCATGCGATCCATGAGGAGCTGGTCCGCCGGGGTGCGCAGCATATCAATACGACGCTGATCTCGCTCCACAGCTTTACCCCCGCGTTGAACGGGCAGGAGCGGCCCTGGCACGTCGGCGTGCTCCATGCCGGCCATAATGACCGCTTCGCCAGGCGTCTGCTCGACCGGCTCCAGCAGAACGACGGTCTCGTCGTCGGTGACAACGAGCCTTATCGGATGGACAGCACCGACCACACCGTGCCGCGCCATGCGTTCCCCAGGCTACCCTATGCCGAGCTGGAGGTCGCGCAGGCGCGTCTCGGCACGCCCCAGGAGATCGATGACTTCGCCGAGATCCTCGTGACGGCGCTGAACGCGGCGCTCTAGATCGCGCTTAGCTCGCGCTCGCCTGCTTTTGCCGCGCGACCCGCAAGGCATGGCCGACATCGACCAGGCCATGGCCATCGCCATAACGGTTGGGGTGCCCCCATTCGGCGGTGCGCAGCAGGATGTTGCCGGCTTCCTGCGGTGAGAGGTCCGGTCGGCTTTCGAGCATCAGCGCAAGCGAGCCGACGACATAGGCGACCGAATAGGAGGAACCCGAG
>Ga0068855_100003621_pt1 | contig 18885 bp, 7 predicted proteins | sample KBSCornC52_FD_66592 | JGI IMG/M metagenome (GOLD analysis project Ga0068855, IMG submission 66592) | Corn rhizosphere microbial communities from Kellogg Biological Station, Michigan, USA - KBS Corn C5-2 | ecosystem: Host-associated > Plants > Roots > Rhizosphere > Soil ...
ACCCACGCGCCGATGGCCGGGTCGCCGCCGAAACGATTGCCGCAATTCATCTGATACATCGCCGTCGGATGATTCACGCTGTCCACCTGGCAGCCGCGGAAGAAACAAATGTCATCCGCCACGCCGGCGAGATGCTCCCAATTTTCCGCCATGTCCGCGCCGCTCTGTCCGCATCGGTGAAAGGCGAAAGGGCTGCGCACGTAGTAGCGCTTGCCGCTCTCCATCGCGGATTTCTGTTTCCCCGCGCGGACGAATTCCTGGAGGTGCAACTCGGCGAGCTTGGGCTTGGGATCGAAGGTGTCGATGTGCGATGGCCCGCCTTCCATCATCAGGAAGATGCAGTTCTTCGCCCTGGCCGGAAAATGGCCCGGATGCGGGGCCAGCGGATTCGGTTTTTCTTCCGCGCGGAGCAACGAGGTGAAGGCGATGCTGCCGATGCTGGCGCCGAGGCCGTAGAGGAATTCGCGCCGGGTCGGTGCGTGCAAGGCGCGGGCGCCGGCGCAGGGGAAGAAGGGCCTAGTAGACATAAGCGAAGTCGTTGGTGTTGAAGATCGCGAGACAGACATCGGCCAGGGCGCGCGTGCGGGCGTCGACCGCGCCGGGTTGCAAGTCGGTGACGTAATCGGCGGAGTCGTAGAGCTTTTCCGCGAAGATGAATTTTTCCCCGGTGTTTTCCTCGATGGCCTCGCGCCGCACTTCGAGCGGTGGCCGGGCGAAGACGAGCGGCGCCGGTGATTGCGCCTGCACTTTTTGCCAATGCGCCAGGCAGGCCGCGAGCTCGCGGTCATCGGGCAGGCGGCCGCAGGACAATCGGAAACAGCGCTCGAGAGCGGCGCGATCCGAGGTGGTCTCGCGCACCGCCCGGGCGGCGAGGGCGAGCGCCCGGGCATAGCTGGCCTTGCTGTTGAAGAGGCTGAAGACTTGCGGCGTCACGGTCGAGGCTTCCCGCCGCTCGCAGGAGAAATCCGGAGCCGGGGCGTTGAAGACCTCCATGGCGGGATCGACCAGGCCGCGCAGCTTGAGCGCGTAGAGCGAACGGCGGTTCCGCTGCGCGGGCAGCGGATTGGGCGTCCACGCCGCGGCGAAGGTCCCCATGATCTGGCGCGGTTGCAGCGCCGCTTCGAGATTGATTTCCGGTCGATTGGGAATGCCGCCCATCGTGAGATTGAGCTCACCCGTCGCGGAGAGCATGGCGTCGCGCAGTTCCTCGGCGGTCAACCGTCGCGGCCGGAAGACGGCATAGGAAGTGCCGTCCGGATCCTTCTCCGTGAGTAGCTTCCGGTCGGGGTGCTCGGCCGCGCGGCGATACGCTTCCGAGTTCATGATCAAGCGGTGCAGCGCTTTGCCCGACCAGCCCTGCTCGACGAAAGTCGCGGCCAGCCAGTCGAGCAATTCCGGATGCGTTGGCTTCTTGCCGGTGCTGCCGAAGTTATTCGGATTGCCGGCGATCGCCTGGCCGAAATGCCAGAGCCAGATCCGATTGACGATGGCGCGGGTGGTCAGCGGATTATCCCGGCTCGCCACCCACTCGGCGAAAGCCTTGCGCCGGCCTTCGATGCCGTCGGGGATCGGCGTCTTTTGGATGTCGCCCAGCACGCTGAGCACACACGGCGACACGGCCGGTCCTTTGGAGAAGGGATCGCCGCCGAGATGGATGCACGCGTCTTCGAGTTCCCCGGCGGTCAGGCGATTGGCCAGCATGCGTTGCGGACGAGCCACCGCCGTGACCTGCGGAGTGCGCCCATCGTAAACGGTCAGGGCAAAGGGTTCGTAACGATCCAGTTCCCAGGCGAGACGCTCGAGGCCTTTGTTGGCGATGCGCTCCAGGCCGAACTCCTCGCGGGTGAGCGCGAGTTGGCGCGGCGGAAATTGATCTTCCGGGACGCCCTGCTTCAGCAGCAGATCGCGGGCGGTGTTGAAGACCGAGCCGCGCTGGAGCTTCGGCATTTTCCGCGCGCGTTCCAGGGCGGCGTTCCATTGCGCGGGATCGATTTTCTTTTCCGCCAGCCAGGCGTCGGCCGCCTGCAGCGATTTTTCATCGAGGCGGGCGAGCGTGGCGCGATGATCGGTGAGACTTTCCTCGAGATAACGTTTCTCCTCGAAGCCGTGGGTGTTTTCCGCGGGCAAAAAGGCGGCGGCGCGCTCGGCGAGTTGGGTCGTGGCGAAGACCGCCTGGATGCCGTAGTAATCGCGCGTGGGGACGGGATCGAATTTGTGATCGTGGCAGCGCGCGCATTGCAAGGAGTGCGCGAGAAACGTTTCGCCGACGCTGTTCGTCACGTCGTCGAGGAAACGCTGGCGCGCGACTTTGGCCACCTCCATCGAGGTCAATTCCCACGGGCCCATGCGCAGGAAGCCGGTGGCGATGAGCATCTCGGGGTTCGCCGGGTCGATCTCGTCGCCGGCGATTTGTTCGCGGACGAACTGGTCGTACGGTTTGTCCTCATTGAAGGCGCGCACCACGTAATCGCGATAGCGCCAGGCGTTGCCGCGCACGTAGTCATTGGAGAAGCCGGAGGAGTCCGCGTAGCGCACGACATCGAGCCAGTGTTGCGCCATGCGCTCGCCGTAGTGCGGCGAAGCGAGCAGGCGGTCGACGACCTTGGCAAAGGCCGCGGTGTCGGGCAGGGGATCGTGGACGAAGGCATCGATCTCCTCGGGTGTCGGCGGCAGGCCGGTGAGGTCAAAGGTGGCCCTGCGAAGGAGCGTGACGCGATCGGCAGGCGGCGCGACGGGAAGACCGGCGGGCAGCCGGGCCTGGATGAGTTCGTCGATCGCGGCGGAGCCCGCGCTCGTGATCGCCGGCTTCTTCACGGGCTGATAAGCCCACAGGTTCTCCGGCTTGTATTTGCGATTCGTCCACTCGGCGCTCAGGCCGCCGGAGGTCTTGACCGGCGCGCCATCTTCCGCCGCCCACTTGGCGGCATTCGTCTTCGCGATTTTCTCCGCCCGCGCCTCGTCTGGCCACGGCGCTCCACCGGCGATCCATTCTTTGATCCACTCGACCTGTTGGGCGTAAAGCTTGTCCGCCTCCTTCGGCGGCATGGGCTTCCAATCCGGTTCGTGCTGGCGCGTGACGGCGAGATAGAGCGGGCTTTCCTCGGGCTTGCCCGGATTGATCGCCGCTTCCTCGCTGTCCCCGCCTCGCAGGACCGCTTCGAGCGAACGCATGTCGAGCCCGCCTTTGATCTTGTGCACATCGTTGCCGTGGCAGGAGAGACACTTTTCGGAAAAGAGCGGTGCGATGCGGCGCACGTAGAGCAGTTCGGCGGGATCGTCAGCGCAGAGCGCGCTGCTCGGCAGGAGGACACCGAAGGCGGCGATGGCAAATAGCAGATGGCAGAGAGGCTTCATTCCGGTTTACCGATTTCAAACAGCTCGTGAATTTCCGCGGGCGAGAGCGCCGCCTGGTAGATGAGGAATTCATCGATGCGGCCGTTGAAGTTGCGGATGGGGAATCGATGGCCTTGCGTGGGCAGCCCCCAATTGCCGATCTCGCAAGGGCCGAAATGGATCGGCCGGCCGGGTTCATGCATGGGGCTGACCTCGCGGCTGATTTCCTGGCCATCGAGATACTGCACCGCCTCGCCATTCTGGTTGTCGTAGGTCACCGCGACGTGATGCCAGCGGCGCTGATTGGTCAGGTCGAAAACGCGCGGGGAAAAATAGATCTGGTTGTTCTTGTTGCCCACGCGCTGATCGTCCGGCGCGAGATAAGCAATGGAGAACATGAGACGGCCATCCTCGTAGATCTGCCAGTGCGGATTGCCCGGATCGTAACCATCGGTGAGCAGCAGTGCGTTGTATTTGCGATCGAGTCCGTCCACCCGGACCCACGCCGCGAGGGTGATCGCCGAATAGATGTCCTTGCCGAGACTCACCCGCACGCGGTCGCCCGGGCTCTTGAATTCCAGGGCATCCTTCATCGGCCAGCGGCCCTCCGTCCAGCGCACGCCGACCGCGCCGCCCGAGCGGGACGGCACGCGCGGCTCGGCGGCGTTCTCGACCAGTCGATCCCAGCGATCATCCGGTCTGTGGCGGAAAAGGTAGCACGCGATGAGACGCGGATCGGTTTTCGTCTGCTGCATGTGCTGCCACCAGGCGTCGTAGCGCTCCTTCGCGTGGGTGGAACTGAGGGCGTTCAACTTCTCGATGCTCGGGAAATCCTCCGGCCGGGCGTTGCCGGGCGAGAGCGTATGATCCTCGGCGCGGCGCAAACTCTGTCCGGTGCTGAGCAATTGCATCGCGGCATTTTCGGGATGCGCTTCCACCTTGCCTTCGAAGACGTGCACCTCCGTCGCGCCGCCGGCATCCGCGTTCACCCCGAATTCCGTGCCCAGGTCGACCAGGTCCATTCCCGCCGTGCGCAGCTTGAATCCCTGCGCGGGCGGCGGCACGCGCACTGTGACCTTGCCCGTGCGGCAGACCGCTTCCCACGGCGAGACCAGCTCCAGCGACGCGCCCGCCTCGAGGATCATCGAGGCGCCGCTGAAAAATTCGATCTGCGCCACGCCGTGGGTGAGGCGCAGCGCGCCCGGGCGAATCGTGTCGCCGACGCGCAGTCCTTTGGCGCCGGCAAATTCCGCATCGGTGGACCGGGTGAGAATGGCGCAGCCGGTATTGGTCTGTTCGGGCGCCTGGCTGGTCAAAGCGTGGGCCGCGCCCTGCTGGCGCTCGTGCAGCCAGAGCGCGGAGAGACCGAGGAGCGCGAGGAAGGAAGCCGCGGCGGCCATCCAGCCGAGCATGCGGAAACGCAAGGCGGGAGCGGGCAACGGCACGACGTTTTCGGGCAGGGCGGTTTCCGCGCTGGGATCCGTCTGCTCGCGCAAGGCGGCGTCGAGTTGCGTCCAGCGGCGAAACTCCCCGCGGGCCGCCGCCGAAGTGCGCAGCATCTCTTGCAGAGCGGCCGACTCTTCCTCCGTGATCCGGCCATCGAGCCACGCGGCGATCAGCCGGTGCAGTGATTCGTCGTTCATGCGAGCCCCTCCTGCGCGAGGGTGCGCGAGATGCATTCGAGCAGCGCCGCGCGAAGGCGTTGCATCGTCTTGTAAAAAGCCTGCTCGCTGCTCCCCGCTTGCTGGGCGATTTCCTTGAGATGCGCCCCGGGAGCGTAGGCCTTGAGCACCAGTTCGCGCTGCGTGGCCGGCAGTTTCCCGAGACAACGCTCCAGCGCCTCGCGTCGCACGAGACCGCTGTCCGCCGCGCTCTCCGCTTCATTGGCCAGCAATTCCCAAACCTCCTCGGAAAAGACCAGCGGGCTGCGGGCGACGTTGCGGCGATGCTTGAGCGCTTCGAAGCGCGCGATGGTCAGCAGCCACCCGGCGAAGTTCGTTTCCTTTTCGAAGTCCGCGAACTTCCGCCACGCCACGAGGCTGGCGTTTTGCATGACCTCGTCCACGTCCGCCCAGGTGGGCAACAGCCCGCGCAGGTAGGCGCGCATCCGCGGCTCATGCTCGACCAGCAGCCGAACAAAAGCCTCATACCCGGCGTCGGTGCGGCCAGCGGCCGGGATGCGTTCTGAGGTGTCGTCGGTCATGGCAAGGAATCACTCCCGAGGCCAGCGATTGTGGACAAAGAATTTGCGCGCGGCAGCAATTTAAAGTGGCAGCGGCATCCCTGCCGCTGAACCCCGAGGTCACCGAGGGCGCAGCGCGGCAAAGCCGCCACCAAAGAATTTTAAAACGCAGAGACGCAGAGGCGCGGAGAAGAAGTGTTGAGGTGTTGGTTGGAACTGGAGCACTCGCCAAAAAATAACGTCCGGATAACAGAAAGCGCGTTGGAGGGCACCGCGCCGTCGGTGCTGGGAGTTCGCCTGCCCCGGCGGCGAAGATCACCGCCCTACAATACACCGTCGCAGCGCCCTCCTCTATTCGCGTCTATTGGCACCGCCCATCGTCAAACACCAAACGCTCCCGCCATGGCGAGACGAGAGACCGGCCATGGTAATCCGCCCCGCCAACCAAGAAGCGGCTATCAACTATCAATTGTCCCCACGGCACCGCGGACTTCTCGCCAAGCCTCGAATCTCAACCATCAACTTTCTCCCCCTCCCGCGTTACCAGATCGCCATACGTTTTGTATACATGTGGACACGTAAGGATTTTCCCTACTACTCTCCTCGCGCATTCGCCGCCTTCGCGGTCGTGCTTCCGCTGCATGTCTTCTCAACTCGTTTCCGAACGTGACGCTTTGCGCCAGGCGGTCGAGCTCGCCGAGAAGCAAGCAGCCGATGCCCAATCGGCCTTAAAACACGCCGAAGTGCGAGTCACGATCATGGAATCCCGGATCCGCGCGCAGAAGACCAAGCTGGAAGCGATGTATCATCGCCTGGAAAAACAGTTCGGGCGGCATCGGCATCACATGCAGGAGGCGCACCGGATCAGCGTCCTCGAGGCGCAATACGAGCAGTGCCTCCACGAGAACCGCACCTTGCGAACGCGTCTGTTGGACACCGCTTCGAAACGGTCCGCGGCCATTCGCGGCCCGATCCGCTGGCCTGCCTAGGCGCCCCCGTCCGGCCATTCGCCGGAAAGGGAAGAGGGGATTGGCCACAAAAAGGCACAAAAGGCACAAGACAAAGGGTAGCGGGGCTCTCTGACTTGATCTTCACCCACATCAGTCCTGGCAAGATCGGCTTGGAAAGACGAGTCAGCGGAGATGCGCCTGCGGCCTCCCTGGGAGGGGCGATCTCCAAGAAAAAACCCTGCATCGCGTAGCGATGCCCTGAAGCATGTGGCGCTACGCGCGTTGCTTTCGGTCGGCGACCTGGAGATCGCCGCTCCCAGGAGCGCCATCTGGAGCGGCGTCCCTTGAAGTACGCGAATATACGCTGCGAAAAGTTGACGCTCTGGTGCCGCAGTGGCACAGAATCGGCTGCATTCTGTGGGCGCCACCCCAGAATCCCAATTCCCCTACCCATGGCCAAGAATCTCCACGCGGAGCGCGATGCCTTGCTGAAGGCGCTGGAACTCGCGCATCAGCGCATCCATGCCGCCCAGAAATCCCGGAAACAAGCGGAGGAACAGGTCCATGGGTTGGAAGGGCACGCCCGCGAGTTGGAGATTCAGCTCGAATCCATGCACCGCCAGTTTGAAAAACGCGCCGGCGAAATTGCCGCCTGCCATGGTCGTGGCGAGGAGCACATCCAGATGCTCGAACACAAGATCGGCCAGGGCGTGGCCGAGAATCAGCGACTCCGCGCCCTCCTCATCGAAGCCGAAGCGGAGCACAGCACCAATCACGTCCCCGCCCCGAAACGCGGCGTGCATCACGAACCCGGCACGCACCGCGTCGATCCCCACATCGAAATCGAAGCCGCGCCCCCCCACGTGCGCCGGCATCGATCGTAGGGGGAAAGGGAAAGTTGATAGTGGATGGTTGATAGTGGATAGACCTCCGCCTGGCCGCCTTGGTGTCCGCTCCGCCGGTCGGGGTATTTCGACCACGCGATGGTGCACTTCACCGGGAAAAGCGCTCGCTGAAGAGGTAATGGCGCAGGGCGACATGGGCTGGACATTGCGCACAAACTGGAACGGCAATTGTCCAGGCCGAAGGCCTGAAATAAGCCAGCCCAAGGCAGAGCGAGTCTGCGAGCGCCGCTCTGGGTTTATCACCAAAAGAGCGCCAGCCCCAACGGGGCGAAACAAATCCCACCTCGTTTCGCAACGCGTTGTGACGCCCACTTCGGGGCTGATTGTGTTTTGGGACGCATTCCCAGGGCGTCGCTCGTTCCTCGCTTTGCCCTGGGCTGGCTTGTGTCAGGCCTTCGGCCTAATAGAGCGGTTCCGACTTATGGGTGATGTTGTGGGTCCGCCGCTGCTTTTCGAAGACCGGCTCCCAAAGCGGCGGATGCAACGCCGCACTCCAAGACGCTGCCGCGCCATGCGGTATCTCACACTATCGTGAATATTCCCGGGTGGGGGGATATGTTGAATTTGTGGAACTTGCCGAATCAGGAGGGTGATGGAAACGCAATGGCGACCGCCTTCCGCCACCCCTCCGGGGTGATTCGCGAGGGAGAGGGAACCGGGGGTGACGCTCGCTAGACTCGCTTACCCCCGGCTACGGTCCATCAGCCCTTCGGGCTGCAGACAGCACACGCTACAGCACACGCACAGCACACGCACAGCACACGCACAGCACACGTTGAGCGGCTACCCCGCGTTGCTTGGTCGTCCAATGCCATTGGCCCGCCATAGCGAGACGAGAGATTCTCTACTGCGAACCCGCACTGCCAACCAAGACGCGGCTATCAACTCTCAACTCTCAACTTCCTCCCCCCTACGCCATCGCCGGAACGGGCGGCGGGATCTTGGTGGAGATGCGGCCCAGGGCTTTGCGCAGCAGGGCGAAGTCGACGGGCTTGATGAGGTGTTCGTTGAAGCCGGCGGAGAAGCTTCTTTCCAGATCCTCGGGCATGCCGAATCCGCTCAGGGCGATGCCTGCGATGGGGCGGTCGCCGGCGGCGGCGGCGAATTTGGGCATCAGTTCCAGGCCGCTGCCGTCGGGCAGGCCGATGTCGCTGACGAGCAGGTCGAATTCGCCTTCTTCCATGCGCTGCAGGGCGCTGGCGACGTCGGTGGCCATTTGCACGACGTAGCCGGAATTGGTGAGGAGACGCTGGAGAGTCGCGGCGGTGTCGACGTGGTCTTCGACGAGCAGCACGCGGAGGCCCTTGGGTGTCGCCTGCGCCGGCGTGGCCGGTGCGGTTTGCTGGCTGGGCTGGACTTCGCGGACGGTCGGCAACGTGACGACGAACACCGAGCCCTGGCTGCCACCACTGCTGCGCGCTTCGATCCGGCCGCCGTGCAGCGTGACCAGGGCGCGGCAAATGGCGAGGCCCAGGCCCAGGCCGCCGGAGCGCCCGCTGTTGGCCTGTTCAAAGGCGTCGAAGATCCTTTCCAGCCGGGCCGGCTCGATGCCGATCCCCGAGTCCTTGACCTCGACGCGCAGCGAGCCGCCGCCTTCGTCGTCCTCGGTGCGCAAGGAAATCGCGCCGCCGGCGGGCGTGTACTTCACCGCGTTGCTGATCAGGTTCCAGAAAATCTGCTGAATGCGCGCCGGATCGGCCTCCAGCGCATGCCGCTTGGCGTGCAGCTCGACGGTGAGCTGGAGCTGGCGCGTTTCGATATCCGGCCGGCAAATGTCCACGGCACGGGTGAGCAGGTCGTGGGCATCGACCGCCTCGGGCTGGAGCTGGAGTTTGCCGTTGCGGATGCGGGCGAGGTCGAGCAGGTCGTCGATGAGCCGCGCCTCGAGTTGCACGTTGCGGCGGATGGTGGCGATGGTGCTGCGCATCGGCTCGGGACAAGCGAACTCTTCGAGCAAAGTGGTGGCGTGCAGGACGGGGGAGAGCGGCGTGCGCAACTCGTGCGAGAGCATGGCGAGGAAACGATCCTTGGCGGCGTTGGCGGCCTCGGCGGCTTCCCGCGCCTGCTTCGACTCGGCGTAGAGCCGGCTGTTGTCGAGCGCCATGCCGGCGCGTTCGGCGAGTTCGATGGCCAGGGAAAGATCGGCGTCGTTGTAGCGGCGCTCCGTCATGCTGGCGAAGCACAGGCCGCCCAAGGTGCGGCCGCGGGCGCGCATGGCGACGACGATGTACGACTGGATCTCGAGAGGGCGCAGCGCCTCTTCTTCCTCCGGGCTGCGGGCAAAAGAGGCCATCTGCTTTTCGCCAAATTGCTTGCAGAGCACGGGGATGCCGCCCTTGAGGGCCGCGGCGACGCCCTTGCCATCTTCGAGGCGGGCCGGGAAGGCGTGGCGAAATTCACTGATCTGCTGCTCGAGGGCCTTGTCCTTGTGCGCCACGACGAGCGGCTTGAGCATGCCGTCTTCCTGCACGAGATCGACGATGCAGCAGTCGGCGAAATTCGGGATCAAGAGCTGGGCGAACCCGGTGAACATCTCGCCATAGTCGAATGACGAGGCGAGGACGCTGCTCGCTTCCGCGAGGAAACTGGACCGCTCCCGGGCGGCGTCGGCTTCCGCCTTGGCGGCCTCGGCGCGCATCCGGCGGACGCGATCCTCGGCCTGGCGGCGCAGTTCGGCGTTCTTCGCTTCCAGCTCGGCATTGGCCGCGCGCAAGGCCGCCTCGGCCCGCTTGCGTTCGGTGATGTCGACGAAGGAAGCGAGCTTGAAGATGCCGTCGGAAGATTGGAACTGGCTGAGCCCGACCTCGAGGGGAATCGTCGTGCCGTTCTTGCGCTTGCCGACCAACTCGCGCGGGACGCGGGCGGTCTCGAAATCGTGCAACGCATCCTCGGCGATGAGCACGCTGATTGGCTGGCAGACCAATTCGTCACGGTCGTAACCGAAGAGCGATTCGGTGCGCGAGTTGACGAGGATGATCTGCCCATCCGCGGCGATCATCACCATGGCATTGGGCGCGGTCTCGACGACCATGCGGAAACGCTCCTCGGCCTGCTGCCGCTCGGCGATCTCCGTTTCCATGGCGCGATTCATCTCGGCGAGCGCGGTGGTCTTGCGGAAGAGATCGATGAAGACGCCGATCTTCGAGCGGAGCACAGCGGGGTTGACCGGCTTGGTGATGTAGTCGACCGCGCCGGCGCCATAGCCGAGCACCACGTGCTCATCTTCCTGGTAGTAGGCGGTGAGGAAGAGGATCGGGACGTGCTGCGTTTTCTTGCGCTGCTTGATCAGCCGCGCGAGGTCGAGCCCGCTCATGTCGGGCATCTGGACATCGAGCACGATGGCGGCAAATTCCTCATTCATCAGCGCGAGGAGCGCTGCATCTGCCGTGGACGCCTTGACCAGCCGATACTCCGAAGAGTCCAGGATGGTCTCGAGAACCATCAGGTTCTTCGGGTCATCATCGACGAGGAGGATGGAGATGAGTTTGTCCATGCGGAGTGGTTACCGATGCAGCCAGACGCGGAGGAGGGAGAGGAGTTGGTCGGTGTTCACCGGCTTGGCGATGTAGTCGCTGGCCCCGGCTTCGAGACACTTTTCCCGGTCGCCCTTCATCGCTTTGGCGGTCAGGGCGAGGATGGGCAGGCAGCGGAAGCGGGCGATGTTGCGAATGCGCCGCATCGTTTCGTAGCCGTCCATCTCGGGCATCATGATGTCCATGAGGACCATGGAGAGATCGGGCGTGTTCTCGATGAGCTCGATGGCCTGGCGGCCGTTGGTGGCGCTGATGATGTTCATCTCCTGGTTCTCGAGGACGATCGAGAGAGCGAAGATGTTGCGGGCGTCATCGTCGACGACGAGCACCTTGCGTCCGCGCAAGGCTTCGTTCGAGCGATGCAGCGTCTCGAGCATGTTGCGCTTGGCCTCGGGCAGATCGCTGATGATCCGGTGGAGGAAGAGCGCCGTCTCGTCGAGCAGACGCTCGGGCGAGCGCACGTCCTTGAGGACGATGCTCTTGGCCACAGTCTTGAGGTGGTTTTCCTCCTCGCGGGAGAGGTCCTTGCCGGTGAAGACGACGATCGGCACATCGCGCAGGTTCGACTCCGACTGGATGCGATCGAGCAGCTCGAAGCCGCTCATGTCCGGCAGACGCAGGTCGAGCACGCCGCAGTCGAAAGGCTTGTCGAGCAACTCTTCGAGCGCTTCCGCGCCGGTGCTGACGGTGGTGATCTCGATGTCGTCGTGCCCGAGCAACTCGACGATGCTCTGGCGCTCGAGGTCGTTGTCTTCCACGACGAGCAGGCGCTTCTTGCGCGGGATGGCGAAGTTCTTGATGCGCTCGAAGGCGATGTCGAGATCCTCCGTCGTCGCGGGCTTCACCATGTAGGAGAAGGCGCCGTGCGAGAGCCCGTGCTGGCGCTCCTCGTCGAGCGAGATGATCTGCACGGGAATGTGCCGCGTGCCGGGGTCGAGCTTGAGATTGTTCAGGACCGTCCAGCCGAGCATGTCGGGCAGGAAGATATCGAGGGTGATGGCGGTCGGCAGATATTGCCGGGCCAGGGTGAGGGCGTGCTGGCCGCGCATGGCGACGAGGCCCTTGAAGCCCTTGTCGCGCGCCAGGCCGAGCAGGACGCGCGCATAGTGGGGATCATCCTCCACGATGAGCAGCGTCGTGTCGCCGGGGCGGATCGCTTCGCGGTCATCGAGAATCTCTTCGTCGCGGGCCACGGGGAGCACGGGCAGCGACACCGCGCTGGGCGTGCTGGCGATGGTGCTGGACACGCGAATGGTCGCGGCGGCCGGCCCGGTGTAGTTCAGCGGCAGGTAGAGGGTGAAGGTGCTGCCTTCGCCGGGCACGCTGTTCAGGCGGATTTCGCCGCCGAGCAGGGTCGCCAGTTCGCGGGAAATGGCGAGGCCGAGACCGGTGCCTCCGTATTTGCGCGAGGTGCCGGCGTCCGCTTGCTGGAAGGCCTCGAAGATGAGGCGCTGTTTTTCGGGGGCGATGCCGATGCCGGTATCGCGAATCGCGAGGGCAATCACGTTCGGCGCCCGCTTGAGGACCGGGTGATCCATCGTCCAGCCTTCCGTGGCCGCTTCCACTTTCATGCTGACCTGGCCCTGCGAGGTGAACTTGAAGGCGTTGGAAAGCAGGTTCTTGATGATCTGCTGGAGGCGCTTCCAGTCGGTGCTGAATTGCCGCGGCAGGGCCGGATCGAAGTCGACCGAGAACGGCAGGTTCTTGTTTTCGGCGATGTGGCGGAAGTTGCGTTCCACGGATTCGCGCAGGGAGGCGAAGGTGATGTCCTCGGCTTCCACCGCGACCGTGCCGGACTCGATCTTGGAAAGGTCGAGAATGTCGTTGATCAGGTTGAGGAGGTCGGCGCCGGCGGAGTGGATGTTGCGGGCGAAATCGACCTGCTTCTCGCTGAGGTTGCCCGCGGTGTTTTCCGCGAGCTGCTGGCCGAGGATGAGGATGGAATTGAGAGGCGTGCGCAATTCGTGCGACATATTGGCAAGGAACTCTGACTTATATTTCGAAGTCAGCGCCAATTCGGCCGCCTTCTCCTCCAACGCGCTGCGGGCTTGCTCGATTTCCTTGTTCTTGCGCTCGACCTCGGCGTTTTGATCGGCGAGCTGCCGGGCCTTCTGCTCGAGCTCTTCGTTGGTCTGCTGCAGTTCCTTCTGGCCGGATTGCAGTTCGGCGGTGAGCTGCTGGCTTTGTTGCAACAAGCCTTCCGTGCGCATCGTGGCCTCGATGGTGTTCAGCACCACGCCAATGGATTGGGTGAGCTGTTCGAGGAAGTTGAGGTGCGCGTCGGTGAAGGCGTGCAAGGAAGCGAGTTCGATCACGGCTTTGGTTTCCCCTTCAAAGAGCACAGGCAATACCACAATGCTGACCGGGAGCGCTCCGCCGAGGCTGGAATGGACCGGGGTGTAGGAAGCGGGGATGTTCGAGAGGAGGATGCGCTGCTTCTCCCGCGCGCATTGGCCGACCAGGCCATCGCCCACGCCGAGGCGCTCGGCCTGATCGGGACGGGTGGCGTAGGCAGCGAGCAGACGGAGCAGGGGGTCGCCGTTGTCGCCGACGGTCATCTGATAAACCGTGCCCTGCTGCGCGAAAATGAGCGGGGCCAGCTCGGAGAGGAGCATCTGGCCGACGGTGAAGAGGTCGCGCTGGCCCTGGAGCATGCGGGTGAACTTGGCCAGGTTCGTCTTCAGCCAGTCCTGCTCCTGGTTGCGCTCCGTCGTCACCCGGAGGTTGTCGATCATTGTGTTGATGTTGTCCTTGAGCTCCGCGACTTCACCGCGGGTCTCGACCTGGATGGAGCGGGTGAGATCGCCCTTGGTCACCGCCGTGGCCACTTCCGCGATGGCGCGGACCTGGGTGGTGAGGTTGGCGGCGAGCAGATTGACGTTGCCGGTGAGATCCTTCCACGTGCCGGCGGCGCCGGGGACGTTGGCCTGGCCGCCGAGCCGGCCTTCCACGCCGACCTCGCGGGCGACATTCGTCACCTGGTCGGCGAAGGTGGCCAGCGTGTCGGTCATGTTGTTGATCGTTTCGGCGAGCGCGGCCACTTCGCCCTTGGCCTGCACGGTGAGGCGCTGGCGCAGGTTGCCGTCGGCCACCGCGGTCACGACTTTCACGATGCCGCGCACCTGGTCGGTGAGATTGGCCGCCATGACGTTGACCGAGTCGGTGAGATCCTTCCACGTGCCGGCCACGCCGGGCACCTGGGCCTGGCCGCCGAGCTTGCCTTCGGTGCCGACTTCGCGGGCCACGCGGGTGACCTCGGACGAGAAGGCGTTGAGCTGGTCGACCATCGTGTTGATGGTGTTCTTCAGCTCGAGGATTTCGCCTTTCACGTCGACGGTGATCTTGCGCGAGAGATCGCCGCGGGCGACCGCGGTGGTCACTTCGGCGATGTTGCGGACCTGGGCGGTGAGGTTCGAGCCCATGGCGTTGACCGAGTCGGTGAGATCCTTCCACGTGCCGCCCACGCCGGGCACCACTGCTTGCACGCCGAGGCGGCCTTCGGTGCCGACTTCGCGGGCCACGCGGGTCACTTCCGAGGCGAAGGAACGCAACTGCTCGACCATGGTATTGATCGTTTCCTTGAGCTGCAGAATCTCGCCGCGGACGTCGACGGTGATCTTGCGGGAAAGGTCGCCATTGGCCACGGCAATGGTCACCTCGGCGATGTTGCGCACCTGGCCGGTGAGGTTGGAGGCCATGGAGTTGACGTTATCGGTCAGATCCTTCCACGTGCCGGCCACGCCGGAGACCTGGGCCTGGCCACCGAGCTTGCCCTCGGTGCCGACTTCGCGGGCCACGCGGCTGACTTCGGAGGCGAAGGCGTTGAGCTGATCGACCATGGTGTTGATGGTGTTCTTCAGCTCGAGAATTTCGCCGCGGACATCGACGGTGATCTTCCGAGAGAGATCGCCGCGCGCCACCGCGGTGGTCACTTCGGCGATGTTGCGGACCTGCGCGGTGAGGTTCGTCGCCATGGCGTTGACCGAGTCGGTGAGATCCTTCCACGTGCCGGCCACGCCGGGCACGAGCGCCTGGCCGCCGAGCTTGCCTTCGGTGCCGACTTCGCGGGCCACGCGGGTCACTTCCGAAGCGAAAGAGCGCAACTGGTCGACCATGGTGTTGATCGTTTCCTTGAGCTGCAGAATCTCCCCGCGGACGTCGACGGTGATCTTTTTCGAAAGGTCGCCATTGGCCACGGCGATGGTCACTTCGGCGATGTTGCGCACCTGGCCGGTGAGGTTGGAGGCCATGGAGTTGACGTTATCGGTCAGATCCTTCCACGTGCCGGCCACGCCGGAGACCTGGGCCTGGCCGCCGAGCTTGCCCTCGGTGCCGACTTCGCGAGCCACGCGGGTCACTTCCGAAGCGAAAGCGCTGAGCTGATCGACCATGGTGTTGATCGTCTCCTTGAGCTGGAGGATTTCGCCTTTCACGTCGACGGTGATCTTGCGCGAGAGATCGCCGCGGGCGATGGCCGTGGCGACATCGGCGATGTTGCGCACCTGGCCGGTGAGGTTGGAGGCCATGGAGTTGACGTTGTCGGTCAGATCCTTCCACGTGCCGGCCACGCCGGGCACTTGCGCCTGGCCGCCGAGTTTGCCTTCGGTGCCGACTTCGCGAGCCACACGGGTCACTTCCGCGGCGAAGGAACGCAACTGGTCGACCATGGTGTTGATCGTTTCCTTGAGCTCGAGAATTTCCCCGCGGACGTCGACGGTGATCTTTTTGGAAAGGTCACCATTGGCCACGGCGATGGTCACTTCGGCGATGTTGCGGACCTGCGAGGTGAGGTTCGAGGCCATGGAGTTGACGTTGTCGGTCAGATCCTTCCAGGTGCCGGCGACGCCGCCCACTTCGGCCTGGCCACCGAGCTTGCCTTCCGTGCCGACTTCGCGGGCCACGCGGCTGACTTCCGAGGCGAAGGCGTTGAGCTGATCGACCATCGTGTTGATGGTGTTCTTCAGCTCGAGAATTTCGCCCTTCACGTCGACGGTGATCTTGCGCGAGAGATCGCCGCGGGCCACGGCCGTGGTCACCTCGGCGATGTTGCGGACCTGTCCGGTGAGGTTGTCCGCCATGGAGTTGACGTTGTCCGTCAGATCCTTCCAGGTGCCGGCCACGCCTTGCACCTCGGCCTGGCCGCCGAGCTTGCCTTCGGTGCCGACTTCGCGGGCCACGCGGGTCACTTCCGCGGCGAAGGCGTTGAGCTGGTCAACCATGGTGTTCATCGTTTCCTTGAGCTGCAAAATCTCGCCTTTCACGTCGACGGTGATCTTGCGGGAAAGGTCGCCCTTGGCGATGGCCGTGGCGACATCGGCGATGTTGCGCACCTGGCCGGTGAGATTCGAGGCCATGGAGTTGACGTTATCGGTCAGATCCTTCCAGGTGCCGGCCACGCCGCGCACTTGCGCCTGGCCGCCGAGCTTGCCTTCCGTGCCGACCTCGCGGGCCACGCGGGTGACTTCGGAGGCGAAACCGTTGAGCTGGTCGACCATGGTGTTGATCGTTTCCTTGAGCTCGAGGATTTCCCCTTTCACGTCCACGGTGATCTTGCGCGAGAGATCGCCGCGGGCGACCGCGGTGGCGACGTCGGCAATGTTGCGGACCTGCGCGGTGAGATTGGAGGCCATGGAGTTGACGTTGTCGGTCAGATCCTTCCAGGTGCCGGCGACGCCGCCCACCTCCGCCTGGCCGCCGAGCTTGCCTTCGGTGCCGACTTCGCGGGCCACGCGGCTCACTTCCGAGGCGAACGCATTGAGCCGGTCGACCATGGTGTTCATGGTTTCCTTGAGCTGCAAAATCTCCCCCTTCACGTCGACCGTGATCTTGCGCGAGAGATCGCCCTTGGCGATGGCCGTGGCCACGTCGGCGATGTTGCGGACCTGCGCGGTGAGGTTGTTGGCCATGAAGTTCACGTTATCCGTGAGATCCTTCCAGGTGCCGGCCACGCCTTGCACTTCGGCCTGGCCGCCGAGCTTGCCTTCGGTGCCGACTTCGCGGGCTACGCGCGTCACTTCGGCGGCGAAGGCGTTGAGCTGATCGACCATCGTGTTGATGGTGTTCTTGAGCTCGAGGATTTCGCCTTTTACCTCCACGGTGATCTTCGAGGAAAGGTCGCCTTTGGCAATGGCGGTGGCCACGTCGGCGATGTTGCGCACCTGGCCGGTGAGGTTCGAGGCCATGGAGTTCACGTTGTCCGTGAGATCCTTCCACGTGCCACCGACCCCGGGCACGATCGCCTGGCCGCCGAGCTTGCCTTCGGTGCCGACTTCGCGGGCCACGCGGGTCACTTCCGAGGCGAAGGCATTGAGCTGATCGACCATCGTGTTGATGGTGTTCTTCAGCTCGAGGATTTCGCCTTTCACGTCGACAGTGATCTTGCGGGAAAGGTCACCGCGGGCGATGGCCGTGGCCACGTCGGCGATATTGCGGACCTGGCCGGTGAGGTTCGAGGCCATCGAGTTGACGTTGTCCGTCAGATCCTTCCAGGTGCCCGCCACGCCCGAGACCTGGGCCTGGCCGCCGAGTTTGCCTTCGGTGCCGACTTCGCGGGCCACGCGGGTCACTTCCGCGGCGAACCCGTTGAGTTGGTCGACCATGGTGTTGATCGTTTCCTTGAGCTCCAGAATTTCGCCCTTCACCTCGACAGTGATCTTACGGGAGAGATCGCCGCGGGCCACCGCCGTGGTCACCGCTGCGATGTTGCGCACCTGCGCGGTGAGGTTGGACGCCATGGCGTTGACCGAGTCGGTCAGATCCTTCCACGTGCCCGCCACGCCCGGCACCACCGCCTGGCCGCCGAGCCGGCCTTCCGTGCCCACCTCACGAGCCACGCGCGTCACTTCCGAGGCAAACGAGCGGAGCTGATCGACCATGGTGTTGATCGCTTCCTTGAGCTGCAAAATTTCGCCGCGCACGTCCACGGTGATCTTCTTGGAAAGGTCGCCGTTGGCCACCGCGATGGTCACGTCCACGATGTTGCGCACCTGCGCAGTGAGGTTGACCGCCATGAGGTTGACGCTCTCGGTCAGTTCCTTCCAGGCGCCGGAGACATTCTTCACCTGGGCCTGGCCGCCGAGCTTGCCTTCGGTGCCGACTTCACGGGCCACGCGGGTCACTTCCGAGGTGAAGACGGAAAGCTGATCGATCATTCGGTTGACCAGCTTCGCGGAGTGCAGGAACTCGCCTTCCAGTCGCCGGCCGTCGACATCCAGGGCCATCGATTCGCTCAAGTCGCCCTTCGCCACCGCGCCGATGGTGCGCGTCACTTCCGTGACCGGCCAGACGAGATCGTCCACGAGCCCATTGAGCATCTCGACTTCATCGCCCCATCCGCCGACCAAACCCGGCACCCGCATCCGCTGCTTCAGCTTGCCTTCCTTGCCCACCACGCGGCAAACGCGCGTCGCTTCCTCCGAACGCCGCTTGTTCATCGTGGCGACATCGTTGAAAGCATCGGCGATCTTGCCAAAAACGCCGGTCCATCCCGCGGGCAGCCGGGTGCCAAAATTGCCGCTGCGCAGGGCCAGCATGGCTTCGAGAATTTCCAGCGCGCGATCCTGCTCGTCTGGCGAATGATGGCTGCCGTTGCTCTGAGGAAGGTTCCCGCTCGCTTTGGCTGAATCTTCGGGGCTTTCGGGTTTCGTGGGGAGAACGGTGGATGATCCTGGCGTATCCATAAATTACGATTGAGGGTGAACGGAATGGGGTGGAGGAAACGATGCCGGTTCAAGACGACGCTCGCCAGCGGAAGGCTTGGAACGACTGTCGGGGGTGCCCATTATTATCTTATCGGGGAAAACCCGGGGGTTGGATGCGTCATGGTCCGTAATTTCTCGAACTGCCAAAATTGCTGGCTGCCATGTTTTCTCGGTTCGCAGCCAACCCGCAACACTTTCATATCGTTCTGTCGGCGGCTGTTTCTCGTAGTGGTTTCCCCTACATTGACTGACACGCGTCCGATTCCTGCGTGGGTTTCGAAA
>Ga0068855_100003623_pt1 | contig 18884 bp, 15 predicted proteins | sample KBSCornC52_FD_66592 | JGI IMG/M metagenome (GOLD analysis project Ga0068855, IMG submission 66592) | Corn rhizosphere microbial communities from Kellogg Biological Station, Michigan, USA - KBS Corn C5-2 | ecosystem: Host-associated > Plants > Roots > Rhizosphere > Soil ...
GTGCCCGGGACTGGATTCGAACCAGCACATCCTTACGAACGCTGCCACCTGAAGGCAGTGCGTCTACCAATTTCGCCACCCGGGCATTTCCAAATTTTTCATTTTGGTTGCCAAAAGTAACGGTAATATTGAAATAAATTATTTTTTCATTTTCATTTTTCTTTTTTTAATAAAAGGTTTTCAGGCTTTGGTTAATTTTATTATTTTTAATAATCTGAATTCTCAACTTTTCATTCCAATTCTTTTTTCTTATGGACTCATCATGAGATGAATTTATAAAGAGAAAGCGATCAAATGGCTGAAAGAAATTTCTCCTGAAAGAAATGCGATTACCAAGGATTTAAAAATTTGAATTATTCCAACAGAAATTCTTTTGATTGGCAGGCTTTGATTCAATTGAAAAATGAATATGGTCATTATAAACTTTGTTTACAATGTGCTATCGGAAATTCATTCTTTAAAAAAGATATTTAATGTGCTGATGTAATGATTAGCCCAACTTAGTCAATAAAAATGACTAACATGTTGAGTTCTTTTCAACTAGCAAATTAGGAAATTAGCTTAAATTCCAGTCATAGGTCAATACCAATTCAATATCTGGATGAACGCTTTTTGCAACAGGGCAATTATTGCCGGTTCTTTCTAAAATAATTCTCTCTTTTTCGTCGATCTTCGAAGGCAAAGAAACCGCCACTTCAATTTTCGCAACCCTGCGGGGTTCGCTTGACATGTGTTTGGTTACAGCCGCTTTTGCGTTTGTCATGTCCACATTCATATCTGATGCTTTTATTCCCATCGTTGTCAACATGCAGGTTGCGAGTGAAACACAGAGTAAATCAGTAGGAGAGAAGCGTTCTCCTTTTCCGCGGTTATCCGTTGGTGCGTCCGTTTCGATAGTTGATTTGCTTTGTAAATGTTCCGCCTCACAGCGCAAATTCCCCTTATAAATTATTGATGCAGTCATTATCTTATTTTTGCCATAAATTTACAGCACTAATATAACAACAGCAAATGCGTAAAATACTTTTCGTTTTTATGATTCTTTCTTTTGCTCTTAATTCGTTTTCCCAGGATAGCCGAAAACAACGCCAGCAGCAGAAAAGAGAGCATGTGAATGACATGATCAAACAGCAGGAAGAAGGAGTGATTACTTATAGAAAAAGTTTTCTTTTTGGTGCCAAGTTGATCAGTGATGGTTATGGAATCTTCTTTGAGCTGGGTCGTGCCAGTTCGGTAAAAAAAGCATTGCTTTATCAATTAGAGATCAGTGAACGCAAACATATTAAAGAGGAAAAGTTGAATAGCTACTATTCTAATTCTGTTCCTTTTATTTTTGGAAAGGAAAACTTTTTTTACCCTGTTAAATTGGGTGTTCAGCAACAACAGTTGTTAGGAAATAAATCAAATAAAAATGGTGTTGCAATTACTGCAAATTATGGCGGTGGAGTGGCAATCGGATTATTAAGGCCTTATTATGTTCAGATTCAGGATGGAAATCAAATTACTTACGTAAAATATAATTCGCCTGATAGTGCTGCATTTCTTGGAGGAAGGATTATAGGTGGTCCAACAACGGGAAAGGGATGGAATGAATTAACTGTTGTTCCAGGGCTTTACGCTAAAGCCGCTGTGCGCTTTGATTACGGAAGTTATAATGAAGTTATTTCTGCGATAGAGGTAGGAATTACAGCAGATTTTTATTCTAAAAAAATTCCCCAGATCGTTTATAATCCCGAGAAACAATTTTTCTTTAGCGGGTATGTTGCCATTTTGTTTGGCAAAAGAAAATAGATTTCTCTTTTCAAATTTTAGTTCAAAAATATTCAAAATAATGAGTGAAGAAATTACCGTGGAAGCAGATGCAAAACCGAGAAAACCCTCATGGCTTAGAGTGAAACTGCCAATTGGAGAAGAATACAAACAGGTAAGAAGGATTGTTGATACACATAAACTACATACAATCTGTGAAAGTGGAAATTGTCCAAACATGGGTGAATGCTGGGGTGAGGGAACGGCGACTTTTATGATCCTTGGGAATATTTGTACAAGAAGTTGTGGATTTTGTGCGGTGGCAACCGGAAGACCTCTGGCTGTTGATTGGCATGAACCCAAACGTGTGGCCGAAGCAATTCATTTAATGAAAGTGAAACATGCCGTCATTACTTCTGTTGATCGTGATGAATTGAAAGATGGCGGTTCAATAATTTGGTATAATACCATTAAAGCCATTCGTGAATTAAACCCTGAAACTACTTTGGAAACATTAATTCCTGATTTTAAAGCTGAGGAAGAAAACATCCAACGTATTATTGATGCGGCTCCTGATGTGGTCAGCCATAATATTGAAACTGTTGAACGCTTAACCAGGAATGTAAGAATCCAGGCCAAATATTGGCGCAGTATGGAAACTCTACGTTTTTTGAAAAAAGGCGGCATGCGCACTAAGAGTGGAATCATGCTCGGGCTTGGCGAAACAAAAGAAGAAGTAATCCAAACAATGCAGGATTTGAAAGATAGTTCCGTAGATGTAATTACTATTGGTCAATATCTTCAGCCAACGCCAAAACACTTGCCCGTACAGCGTTTCGTTCATCCTTCCGAATTTGCAGAGTACCGCGAAATCGGTTATAAAATGGGTTTGGATTATGTAGAAAGCGGGCCGCTGGTTCGCTCCTCTTATCATAGCGAAAGACATGTGCATCCGGGGCTTGGAAGAGAAGCGTGGGAAAAAGCAAATGCATTAAAAGCAATGGCTGCTGCCAAAAATAATTGATTGAAAATATGGTGCAACAAAATGAATAAACTTAATTCCCTGCTTATCCTATTTGTTGTAGTATTTCTTGCTCCTGTTACTTCTTTTTCTCAATATATTTTGAATGGGAATGCCACGCAGGAAAGTTGCAATTGTTATTTGCTAACTGAACCAGAAATGTGGCAGGGAGGAAGCGTATGGCAGCAAACGAAAATAAGTTTGAACGAGCCTTTTGATTTTAAATTCAATGTTTATCTCGGAACAATTGATGCGGGAGGAGCTGATGGAATAGTTTTTATGTTGCAACCATTGAGCACCAGTCTTGGTGCGGAAGGTGGAGGAATGGGCTTTGATGGTGTTTCTCCTTCTATTGGGATCGCGTTAGATACATGGCAAAATATAAGTGATAATGATCCTGATTTTGATCACATCAGCATCCAGGCAAATGGAATTATAAAACATGGTAATGATCTTGCCGGACCTGTCCCTGCTTCTTCATCAGGTAATAATATTGAAGATGGAAACTGGCATGTTTTGCAAATAAAATGGGATCCCTCAACAAAAACTTTAAGCACTTATTTTGATGGTGTCTTCAGGCTTTCAGCAAAAAAAGACCTCGTTGCGGATATTTTCAAAAATGATCCAATGGTTTATTGGGGCTTTAGCGCAGCCACAGGGGGTGCATACAACATTCAAAAATTTTGTACGGCGCTTAATCCGGTGTTTAATTCAGGATTGGCAAACGATCAAATTTGCAATGGAACTCCGGTTACTTTTAAAGATAGCTCTACATCATTCACCACTATTAAAAATTATTATTGGGATTTTGATGATGGAACTACAAGTGATCTCGCCAATCCTCCTGCCCACCTTTATGCAAAACCGGGCATTTATCAGGTTAAACATTTCATAACAGCAATGGACGATTGTGAGAGTGAGCCTTTTGTAAGAACCATAAAAATTGGCGACAATCCCGTTATTTCATTCGGGATTTTTGATACCTGCCAGGCATTGAATCCACGAATAATGCCGGATTATAAAGTTGATGTTGGTTATATCAATGAATGGAAATGGGAATTGAATGGCAACCCCTTTTCAAATGCTGAGCACCCGGATTTTACTGCACTTCCGCAGGGAAATTATTCTTTAACACTAACTGCAAAAAGCAGTATTGGATGCGGGTCCAATTCATTTACAAAAGATTTTATCGTTGAACCAAAGCCACAGATCTCTGCTGATATAAATAATGGTTGTAAAGACATTTTATTATCGTTTGGCGGGAATCAAACTGATGATTTAACAACAATAAAAAACTGGCATTGGGATTTTGGCGATTCCAATTTTTCAGATCAAAAAAATGATCAGCATACTTATTCGTCAGTTGGAAATTATAAGGTTGCATTATCCGCTGAAGCAACTAATGGCTGTATAACAACAATCCCTAAAAATGTTTTTATTAATGAAGCCCATGCAGATGCAGGTAGGGATACGATTGTCGTGAGCAATCAGTTTTTTCAATTAAATGGAAGCGGCGGAAAAACATATTCATGGTTGCCAACGATAGGATTGAGTGATCCTTTTGTCGCCAATCCGATGGCAAAGATTACGGAAGACACAAAATATTTACTGACCGTAAAAACAGAGGAAGGATGTGTGGGAACCGCTTCAAAGAATGTAACGGTTTTTAAAGGTTCGGCAATTTATGTTCCTACTGCTTTCACTCCGGATAATGACGGCTTGAATGATATTTTAAAACCGTATTATGTAGCGATTAAATCTCTTTCCTATTTTACAATTTATAACCGGTGGGGACAAAAAGTATTTTCGACCAATGACTTAAACGCGGGATGGGATGGGATTTCGAAAGGAAATCAAAAAATAGAAGGAGGCTATGTCTGGGTTTTGAAAGCGACAGATGTAATTGGAAGAGTGTATAATCAGAAAGGAAGCTTTGTATTGATAAAATAAATTTTAGCAAAAATCAGAAGATGAAAAAAACAGTTTTTTATTTTGTGTTGAATCTATTTTTTATAACTGCTAATGCACAAACAAAATGGGTGAATATCGATTCGTTGTATCAGCCGCTTCCTGCTTCGATGCATGTGTATAAATCTACGGGTACCTTGGACGGGAAGCCAAACATTATGTATTATGTGACCGCCGATCTGAAAGATAAAAATTTAAAATTTACCACAGACACAACGTTTAAAAGAAGATTAACGCCCGATCAGTTTTATCAAAAAAATGACCACCCTTTACTCGTTGTAAACTGTTCATTTTTTTCATTTGCTACCAATCAGAATTTGAACGTGGTAATAAAAGATGGAAAATTGCTTGGTTATAATGAACAAACCATTCCTGCAAAACGAAAAGATACGCTTACTTATTTTCATTCATTTTTTGGAGCTTTAGGGATTTCAAAACAGAGAAATGCGGATGTTGCATGGGTCTATTCAGATTCTTCCAAAAGATTTCCTTATGCTTCTGAAACTCCGGTTCCATCAATCCATGATTCTGTTTCGAATCCTTCCTGGGATTATATAAATAGAAGCACCACAATAATTCAGGGACATACTGGAAAATCCTCTCGTTCTTTTAAAAAATGGAAAATGCAAACAGCGATTGGTGGAGGTCCTGTTCTTTTGCAAAATGGTGAAATAAAAATTACTAATAATGAAGAAAGAAAGTTTGGAGGAAAAGCAATCAATAATCATGAACCCCGAACTGCCATAGGTTACACAAAAGATCAGAAATTAATCATTTTAGTTTGTGAAGGAAGAAGCGATAGCGCAGCCGGGCTGACATTGATCCAGGAAGCAGAAATTTTTAAAGATTTAAATTGTATCGAAGCGCTAAACCTTGATGGCGGCGGAAGTAGTTGTATGATGATCAATGGAAAAGAAACAAATATTCCTTCATCCAAGGGTGTTCAACGTGCTGTACCTTCTGTGTTTTTGATAAAGAAAAAGTGATTTTTTTGGCGCAGAGTACACGGATTTTCACTGATGAATGCAGTAAATAATAAAAAAAGATCGATTAGTAACCCAATAACCGGGTAATCCGTTCATTGACTAATTCAATATAAAATAATCAGTAATAATTTCGAATCATCTCTCAAAAACTTTTTCTCCATTTACAAAAGTCATCAGCACTTTTGTATTCAACACATCCTTTTCATCTGCATTCATCAGGTCTGTGTCAAGCAAAACAAAGTCAGCAAATTTCCCTTTTTCCAAACTTCCTTTTTCATGTTCTTCAAAGTTTGCTTTTGCTGCCCAGATGGTCATTCCACGGATCGCATCTTCACGGCTTAATGCATTTTCCATTTGGAAACCTCCTTCTGGCCAACCTTTTGCATCCTGACGAAAAACCGCTGCATAAAATGTTTTGATCGGCGAAATGTCTTCAACAGGAAAATCTGTTCCAAGCGGAATCCATCCGTTTTGATTTTTCAAATCTTTATTTGCGTAAGCATATTTTAATCTTTCTTTTCCAATCCGGTCGCCGGCCCAGTACATGTCAGAAGTGGCGTGAGTTGGCTGAACAGAAGGAATAATGTTATAATCTCTGAAATAATGAAAGTCATTTTTATTCACTACCTGTGCATGTTCAATGCGCCAGCGCTGATCATTTTTCCCTTTTAAATATTTTGCATAGATTTTCAACATCATCCTGTTTGCCGAATCGCCAATCGCATGTGTACACATTTGAAAACCGTGTTGAGAAATAATATTCGCCATTGAGTCAAAATGTTCAGGCGAACTTAATAAGAAACCGCTCCAACCCGGTTTGTCAGAATATGGTTGCAATAAACATGCGCCTCTTGAGCCCAAAGCGCCATCGGCAAATAACTTGAATGCGCGAACATTCAACCGATCTGTTTTTATTTTTCCATTTGCAAAAAGAAAATCATAATCTCTTTTAGAATCAGTCAGCATTACATACATCCGCATTTTCAATTCATTCTTTTTTTGAAGAGAGTCTATCAGCAGGGCCATCGAATAATCAAGACCGCAATCAGAAACAGTTGTTAAGCCGGCAGCAAAACATTTTTTTTGCGCATCTATTAAAGCGTCTGCAAGCTGCGCTGTTGTTGGCTCCGGCACTTTTGAATAAACTAAACGGGTTGCATTATCAATTAAAATGCCGGTCAACCTTCCATGGATTACTTCTACTTCTCCGCCTTCTAATTTATCACCTGCTTTTACTCCCGCCAGTTCCAATGCTTTATTATTTGCGATTGCAGCGTGCCCATCTATTCTTGATAAGATCACCGGCCTGTCAGGAAATAATTCATTTAATTTTTCATTGTCAGGGAAGTTCTTTGAAGTCCAGTCATTTTGATCCCAGCCATTTCCAATAATCCAGCCTTCTTCATGCTCTGCTCCAAATTTTTTAACTCTGTCCAGCACATCATCCCAACTGGTAGTACCAACCAAATCTGTTTGGTTTAATCCCAATCCATAATCGAGAAAATGCGAGTGCGCATCCATCAATCCAGGGAAAATATATTTTCCTTTTGCGTCAATTTTTTTATTTGCGTCAAATTGATCCTGCAAATCTTTGGTGCTTCCAACCGCAATAATTTTTCCTTTATCAATGGCCAGCGCTGCGGCTTTTGTAAAAGCAGAATCAACCGTGTAAACGCTCGCATTGTAAACCAGCAGGTCAATTTTTTGCAGGGATTTACAGGAAGATAAAATGGAAACAGACATGACAAGAGTTAGTAGTTTCATGAAAGGGAATTTGTTTAAAAAAATAAAAATAAGCTTTTCTGTTTAACTGATTTGGCGAAAGGTGACACCTCCAAATCAAAAAATATTAAATTAGCGGACTTTAATATTACAATTTGAAAACCACTCCTTTTCTTTTTGTTATTTGCTTAACCGGCTTCATGTTTAATTCATGTGGCCGCTATCCTTGCGGAAATGCTTCCTCTTTCATTGGATTGATAAATTTTACGGAAGCAGAAAGTGATACGATCATTCTTCGCCGATTCACCAAAGGCACTGGTTTCGCGGCTTTGCATGATTCAATGGTTATCACGCAATCTAATGCTAACTTACAAAGGCAACATGATACGGTGCTTGTATTGTCTTCATTTGATGGCAACAAAATGATTACAAGTGATTATGATTTTGAAATCTTTTTGCCTGCAACAAACAGCGTTTATAAGTTAAATGCAATCACAGAAGACATTCGTTATGGAAGCAAAGCGGGTGCAAAAATTTACTGCATCAATCCCATCACCTCTTATAAATTGAATGGTGAATTAATAAAAGCGGATCCGTTTTATCAACCCATTTATCTCAGAAAATAATCCTGCATGAAGAAAATTGCTTTCGAATTGATTTGTTTTGAAAAATATTTTGCAACATTCATTGCGCTGTTATTTACAACAGTTTTATTTGCTCAAATTCCAACAAACGGGCTTGATGTAAAGCATTATACGTTCTACATCACAATTAATGACAGCAATAATATTATAATGGGTACAGCCGAGGTTACTACTGGATTTATTGAAAAAGAAAATACAATCCGGCTTGATCTCGTCAATAAAAATAAAGATGGAAAAGGCATGAGAGTGACATCTGTTTTGAAGAATGGAGCTGACTTGGAATATGAGCAGGATTCGCAACATTTAATAATTTCAGATAGAGGAACTCCCGGAAATGAAAATACTTACACAATCAGTTATGAAGGTATTCCCACAGATGGATTAATCATCAGCAAAAACAAATTTAATAACCGCACTTTTTTTTCTGACAACTGGCCAAACCGTGCTCACAACTGGATTCCGTGTAATGATCATCTTTCTGATAAAGCAACTGTCGATTTTATTGTCACCGCGCCTGATCATTACCAGGTGGTTTCTAATGGGAGAAAAACGGAAGAAACGAATTTGCCCAATCATTTAAAACTTACTCACTGGAAAGAGGAAATTCCTTTGCCGACAAAAATTATGGTGATCGGTGTGGCAGATTTTGCTGTAAATAATATTGGCGACGCTGTTGACTGCATCCCGGTTTCCAGCTGGGTTTATCCTGAAGACAGGGACAGTGGTTTTGCACATTATGCAATTGCAAAAAATATTTTGAAATGGTACATCAATCACATCGGGCCATATGCGTTTGAAAAGCTTGCGAATGTTCAATCGAAAACAATCTTTGGCGGAATGGAAAATGCCGGTTGCATTTTTTATTTTGAAAATTCAGTGAATTCAAAAACCCTTGAAAGCCTGATGGCCCATGAAATTGCTCATCAATGGTTTGGTGATAATGTTACAGAAAAAGATTGGCCGCATTTGTGGCTTAGTGAAGGTTTTGCCACTTATATGACCGATCTGTATTTTGAAAATAAATATGGGAAAGATACTTTAAAAAGTCTGATGAAAACGCAAAGGAACCAGGTTCTTCATTTTTCAAAAGAACATCAAACGCCGGTTGTTGATACCACTGAAAAAGAAAATTTAATGCATTTGCTGAATGCAAACAGTTATCAAAAAGGAGCGTGGGTGTTGCACATGTTGAGAAGAAAGCTGGGTGACAGTCTATTTTGGAAGGGAATTCGACTTTATTATAAAAGTTACGAAGGAAGCAATGCCAACACACATGATCTGCAAAAAGTTTTTGAAAAAGTGAGTGAACAAAATCTTCAACCGTTTTTCAATCAATGGCTTTTTACTGCCGGGCATCCGGTATTGAAAATTGATTGGAACTATGATCAAACAAAAAGATCTCTTTCTTTGAAAATCGAACAAACGCAGGAAAATCTTTTTGAGTTTCCTTTGGAGATTGCATTTAAAGAAGGCAATAAAACGATTATCAAGACGATTGAAATTAAAAATAAAATCACTCGGAAAAATATTCCGTTGACCATGAAGCCAACGGAATTAATTTTAGATCCTAATGTAAATTTATTATTTGAAGAAGATGATTAAATATGCGTGGGGTAAGGCACTTTCTTCATAGCAGAGGACGAAAAGAACAGTATTGATAATCAATATTTGTAAATTGCTTGGCTTTCGTTTAATATTGTTGTTGGTGAAACTGGTTTCAATCTCATTATGATGTAAGCAGACAAAAAGGCTTTTCCTTTGATAGATTTTCCGAGACTTTATTAATCATATTGGCAGTTGCAAGTTTTGCAGTTGCGATCATTTTCCTTTCCTGAATAAAACGAATAGTTTTAGAATTACAGAGGCAACAATGAATTCGTGAAAGAATTTGATATCAGGTATATTCCAAGATACAAGCTGTTAGATCAATCCGCTTTAATCAGTTCACAATTTTCTTTTGAATAAATTTTAGTTTTATTAAAACACTGAAGGATCCCCATCCCGGGATTTTCATGTCTCCACCAAGCCAATAGTAGTTTACTTACTTTCAGGATCGTTCACCGTTCCTAAAAATAAAACCGCACCGGTTTGCTTTTCTACAATTAAATATAGAAATGGATGATCCAATTTAAAAACAGGAAGAGAAGGAATTGAATTTGTATAACCAATTCCAATTACCGTAACTGCTGCTGCTTCAGTGCCTGCTTCATTCACTTTAATATACGTTTTGTGAATCGCTTTTGAAATATAAACCTTCACCTGCGCCGGATCATAAATTTTAGAAAAATCTGCCAAGCCTGAAAAAGCAATTCCCATCCCGAGTTTTGATAATTCAGGTTTCATGTTCGGTATTTCATAAGCATATCCCCATTTAGGTATTTGCACATCAATGGGGATACTGTCCATTTTATTGATTGCCCCTTTAAGAGTATTTTCATTCAGAGACAAAGCAAATGATTCCAAAGATTCCTCCACGTTTAGGGGTTGCAAAATATACATACTAAAACTATTGCCACCTCCATAAGGAAGCTCTATCATTTTAAAAGAATTATCAGCAAACATTTTTGTAGATATTTTTTGTTTCATAAATGGGACATTTTTCGTTGTTCCATCTGCAAGATAGAATTGGTCATTTGAGGTGTTTGATGAATTGAAAGCATACTTCCAGCTACCGTTAAAATAAATTGCGTTTATCAGAAACACCAGATCATCAGGAGAAATACTCTGAAACACTGATGGAATCTTTTGATTTGTTTTATCAGATACCCAGTTATTAATTGTCTTTACTGCACCGGGATCATCAAAATTTAATGGCGAGATTGAAGCAAGGTAATTATCCTGTACGATATTTAAAAAAGAGGAAAAAGGTTGGTAGCTGTTTTGCCTGTACCAGATAGAATTAGCGATAGCCAGGTGCACCTTGTTATCTTCATCAGGCAGGGAAGTGATAAGCGTATTGCAAAGATCATTCAGGCTTTTCAGATCAGTGCCTTTAAGGCGCAGAGCCGCTTCCATAGAATCTTTGGTTGCATTGTCTGCCCCGTTATACACCATTGACAAAGCAAGGTAAATGCTTAAAGGAGATATGAGTTTATTATTCTTATCAGCATCGTTTTGTAATGTTGCATGGAAAAAATCAAATGCAAATTGATTACTTGCCTGGATAACTGAGGAACCGTTTGGAGGCAAAATAATAATGTTGGTTCTTTGATCCGGAAGGGAAGGGTTTTTTGCACAGGAACTAATCAGTAAAATCAAAAAAAGACAAAAAACCAGAGAGAAATTCTTTTTCATAAAAACTGTTTTGTACCACTCTGACCTCATGCTGATTTAAAACGTTGCATGGCTTTAAAAATAAACAAGAAAAGAGTTTGATACCGTCAATCGCTTAGAAACAATTAGCATTAACAATATATTACCTGCAGAAATCTCCCTGAAGAAGATAAGTGTAATTATATGGGCAGAAACGATCGATACCAGGAACGATCTGTACTTTCATTTTTAGTTTTATATAAATTATATCTCCCAATTTGATATTTGCGGGATATGCAGACTGATCCGTAGTAAAATCTACATAAGTGCCACGGGATATTTCCATATCAGGACTTTCTTCCACTACCCAAATATTTGAAGCACAAGCTGTATTGCTACCCTGGTAAAGGTAAACTGCCTTTAATTTAAAGCAGCCGGAACGGAGATTGTTTTTTTTACAACCTTCAATAAATAAACCGGTAAATAAAAGAAGGAACGCTGCAGTTATAGATATTTTCATAAGAATAAATGGCCTTTAAGTTAGTGTGGTAGTGGTTTTTTTAAAGCTTCAAATTTAAAAGTAAAAAGCTTTTCACAGCAAGTTTTTAATAAAAAAGTTCCCTAAATAATTTTCCCCATAAAAATATTTCAAAATATCCTATCTTGTATTTGATTCAAACGCAATACGGTTTATTAAATACAATTCCAATGAATGAAGCAAATTTTTCAAAAAACTTCGGTCGATATCGGTCTTTTTTATTGGTTACTCTTGCGTTGTTTCTTTCTTCTGAAAGCTTCGCACAGGCTGGAAAAACCAAGATTACCAAATGGCAGGGTGGTAAGAAAACCGCTGTTTCAATCACCTATGATGATGGTTCCAGAAATCAGTTCGGGGTGGCTTTGCCTATCATGGAACGGTTACAATTGCCGGCTACTTTTTTTGTGATAACAGGCCCGATCAAAGGTTCTGTTCATCCTCCAAAATTTGTGGGAAGGCCGGTTAATGAAATTATTGCTGAAACAGCAAAGGTTCCGACCAATCAAAATAATTTTTTTGAACGCGCTTCGGCCTGTTTATACCTCGGGTATGCCGGTACCTTGCCTTATTATAATAAAGCAGATGCGCTTTATGAAAGAGGAAAACCGGAGCAAGCTTATAAATTGATGGACACACTTTATATGCAGGTGCGCAATAAAGAGCTGAAACCAGGCAAAGATACCAGCATGGAAATGGGGCAGGAAGAAGGTTTGACCTGGGAACAGGTAAAAAAAGACGCGGCAAAAGGATATGAGTTTGCGAGCCATACGGTTACTCATGCGCATCTTGCCATTTTAGATAGTGCGAACATGGCTTATGAATTGAGAAAAAGTAAAGATGATATTTTAAAGAATCTCGGGGCGAAATATACTTTCTCTGCCGAAGTGCCTTTTGGGATTGAAGACAAAAGGGTGATGAAATTTGGCTTTCCCATTTATGAAGCGTTAAGAAATTCCATGCCTGAACCCTGGATGCAGGAGATCAACCGGGGCTATAAAGAACAGCCGGGAAACTCAACCAAAGAATATGTGCAATGGCAAAGAGGGCCTTTGTCCAAAACACCGATGGATTTGATGAAATCGTGGATTGATACTTCTGTTGCGCATAATAATATCTGGCTCGTATTGGTTTTCCACGGAATCGATGATTTAGGCTGGGAACCAACTCCACATGAAAAACTGCAGGAATATTTTCAATACATCAAATCAAAAGAGAACAATATTTGGGTAGCGCCTTTTGGCGATGTGGCGCGATATGTAAGAGAAAGAATGAGTGCGAAAGTGAAAACGAATGATGAAAAAGATAAAATAACTGTTCATCTTACTCATTCGCTTGATCCGCAAACGTATGATCTGCCTTTGACATTAAAAACATATGTTCCGGCAAAATGGGAAAATGTTTTGGTGAAACAAAATGAAAAGCAACAAAAAGTTTCATGCAAAAAAGATTCAAACGGAAGTTATATTTTATATCAGGCTTTTCCGAACAAAGGAATTATAGAAGTTTCGTTAAATAAATAAAGTAAAATGGATTCTAACAATGAAAACCGACTTTCGATTTTCCGGTTATTACTAATTTCTTTTTTTTCTTTTTATTATTTGTTTAATTCTTCTTTCACTAAAATTTTAGGTTTGAACTGGTAATATCAGAATTGGTTTCTGTCTGCAAAATCAAGTGTTGGAACGAAAAGTTAACAAAAAATAAAATCAATTTATTGGTTGCTTTACTGGAAGAGCAATTTTTGATATGTCAAAACAGGATTTTTATTTCTACATTTATACGACCTAATAAATGTGATTTAGACAATTTATTCTATCATCAGCCAAAAGTTTTTTCTCATGCGAAAATTTACAACCGCGTTTTTTATTATCTCTTTGATCATAATCTCACCTTCACTTTCCTTTTCACAAACTGGTTCATGGAAGGTAAATAACCAAGAATTGCAGGATCATTGGCAAATACAGTCTTCTGCAAAAGTGAATGCAAATGATGAAGCGGTTTCCACTTTACAATTTCATCCTAAAAACTGGTATGCAGCGAAAGTGCCTAATAGTACTTTAGGTTCTTTAGTTGATGCCGGCATGTTTAGAGATATTTTCTTTAATAGAAACCTGGAAAAAATTCCTGACAGTTTGTTTAAAGCCCCATGGTGGTACCGGCATACAATTAATGTTGAAAAAGTAAATCCGGGACAAGTGTATCGCTTGCGTTTCAATGGCATCAGTTACAGCGCGGATATTTGGCTGAATGGAAAGAAAGTTGCTTCGGGGGATACCATAAAAGGAAGTTTCCGTCAATTTGTTTTTGATGTAACTCCTTTTATTAAAAAAGGTGAAAACGTGCTGGCAGTAAAGGTTACACAAGGTGGCCAGGCAGATTTAAACATTGGTTTTGTAGATTGGAACCCTGAACCGGCCGATAATCACATGGGCATCTGGCGTGATGTTCATTTAATGGAAAGCGGCCCAGTAGCAATTGAAAAACCTTTTGTGATCACTGAAGTTGATACGGCTACACTTGATCATGCCAACATTACTTTGCGCGTTACGTTGCAAAATTTCTCTGGTAAAAAAGTGAATGGCGTTTTAAAAACAACGATTGAAAAAGACATTCATCTTTCAAAAAATGTTTCGTTAGATCCGCATGAAACCAAAGAAATAATTCTGACTCCTGAAGAGTTTCATCAACTTTCTATGGATCACCCAAGATTATGGTGGACACATGATTTGGGAAAACCGAATTTATACTCTTTAGGAATCAATTTTGACATCAACAACCACCTTTCTGATAGCAAAAAAATAAAGTTCGGTATTCGTTCGGTTTCCGGATATATGACTGACAGAGGATTTCGGGCGTATCGTTTGAACGGAAAAAATATTTTGATCAAAGGCGGTGGCTGGACAGATCCGATGTTGCTGAATGCCACACCTGAATATGAACGCGCAGGAATTGATTATGCCGTTCACATGAATTTTAATGCGCTTCGCATGGAAGGATTTTGGGGAGAAGATCAGCATTTGTACAACCTGTGTGATGAAAAAGGAATTTTGCTGATGGTAGGTTTCAGTTGCCAGTGGGAATGGAAAGGAATTTTCGGTGGAAATTATGAAGATAAGTACGGCGCCATCATCACTCCTGAGCAAATTGATATTGCTGCCAAATCATGGGATGATCAGATCGTTTGGTTAAGAAATCATCCGAGTATTTTTCTCTGGCTTTACGGAAGTGATAAATGGCCGAGACCGGAACTTGAACAAAAATACCTGGACGTTTTAAAGAATGAAGATCCAACCAGGCCTTATGCGCAATCTGCCAAAGAATGGAAAAGTGAGATCACCGGCCCAACAGGAATGAAAATGCGCGGGCCTTACGATTACGTTCCACCATCATATTGGTACGTGGATACAGCTTATGGTGGCTCATTTGGTTTTAATACCGAAACGGGTCCTGGCCCACAGGTTCCTGTTTTGGAAAGTTTGCAAAAAATGATTCCAAAAGATTCTCTCTGGCCAATTGGAAGTTCATGGTTGTATCATGCAGCAAGAGGAAAGTTTCATAACCTGGATGCATATAATAACGCGATGGATAAAAGGCTTGGTACGGCGACTGATCTCACCGACTATTTGCGCAAAGCACAATATCTGAATTATGAAGGCATGCGGGCCATGTTTGAAGCGTTTGAAGCCAATCGTCCTGAAGCCACCGGAATTATTCAATGGATGTATAACGCTTCATGGCCAAAGCTTTGGTGGCAATTGTATGATTATTATTTAATGCCAACCGGTGCATTTTATGGAGCAAGAATTGCAAATGAGCCATTGCATATTTCTTATAATTATGGACATAATGCGGTTGATGTAATGAATAACACTTCTAAAAAAACGGGTGCTTTGTTTGCGGCCATCAATGTGCTTGATTTTAATTCAAAATCAGTATTGAAAAAATCCGTGCCGGTTTCAGATATTGGTTCATTGAAAACTAAAGAAGTTTTTGCTTTGCCTGATAATTTGAATCTGAGCAAAACATACTTTCTGGATCTACGTTTGTTTGATTCGAAACATCAACTAATCAGCACGAATTTTTATGTTTTGTCCACGCAAAAAGATAGTTTGGATGAAAAGAAAAGTACCTGGTACATCACACCGGAATCGCAATATGCAGATCTTACTATGTTGGAGAAATTGCCGAAAGTAAAATTGCAAGCCAGTGAATCCGTTGCGGTGAAAGGAGAGAATACAGTTGTGAATGTGAAAGTGAAAAACCCTTCATCTCACCTTGCGTTTATGGTTTACCTGGATTTGAAGAAAGGAAAAACATCTGAATCTGTAGTTCCTGTTTTCTGGGATGAAAATTATTTTACGCTGTTGCCCGGAGAGGAAAGAACAGTTTCTGTTTCATGTCATACTTCTGATCTTGGAGGACAAAAAGGGAGAGTCGTTGTTGCAGGATGGAATATAGAATAGTTCGTGGTTTCATAGTTAGTTCGTAATTCGTAATTAAAATTAGTTAAGGATGAGGATATTAAAAATTGCTGTAGCACAGTTTGAGCCGAAAGACGGTGATAAAGATTATAATCTTTCAGTGATAGAAAAATTAACAGCAAAGGCAAAAGAGGGTGGGGCAGAAGTAGTAAGTTTTCATGAAATGTCGATAACGGCTTACACTTTTTTTAAAGACCTTACAAGGGATGAAGTGGAAAGTTATGCAGAAAAAATTCCTGGAAAGAGTACACAAAAATTAATTGAAATCGCTGCAAAGTATGGCGTCACTGTATTAGCGGGACTTGTTGAAATTGATGACGAGAATAAATTATATAACACCTACATCTGTGTTGATAAAAACGGATTGAAAGCAAAATACCGGAAGATCCATCCGTTCATCAGCAAATATTTATCGCCAGGAAATGAATATGTTGTCTTCGATATCAAAGACTGGAAATGCGGCATTTTAATTTGCTATGATAATAATGTGGTGGAAAATGTAAGAGCAACATCCATACTTGGCGCGGAAATAATTTTCGCTCCACATGTAACGATGTGTACCCCTTCTTCCATGCCGGGAAGAGGTTTTGTAGATGATGCACTTTGGCAAAAAAGAGAGTTGGATCCTGTTCCTTTAAGAATGGAATTTGATGGGCCAAAAGGCATGAAATGGCTGATGCGCTGGCTCCCTGCAAGGGCATATGATAACGGTGTTTATTATGTTTTTACCAATCCAATCGGTTATGACGGAGACCAATTAAAAAATGGCAATTCATTAATCCTCGACCCTTATGGAGATGTGATGGTGGAAATCAAAAGTTTCAATGATGAAATTGCGGTAGCAACGGTTACAGAAGATAAATTAAAACTTTCGGGCGGGTATCGTTATAAGAATGCCAGAAAACCTGAATTGTATAAAGATATTCTTGGCGCAGAACATCAGTCGCAAACCAGGCCGGTTTGGATGGAGAAGGAGGAGGTGGTTTAGTTCGCAGTTCAGAGTTTGTAGTTCTTGGGGGCATCTTTTTGTCAATCTTTAATATTCATTATTTGGTTCAATAATTCACCATTCACAATTAAAATTCAATGGCAACTACCACCACTGCAAAGAGAAACTATTACATCGTTTTCCTGATCATGCTGACGTTTTTCGTGATCTCATTTCTTACAAACATTATCGGCGCATTGATCCCTGATATCAAAACAGGTTTTAATCTCAGCTTAACGGAAGTAGCTATTTTGCCGTTTGCATTTTTTATTGCTTACGGTGTGATGTCAATTCCATCCGGAATAATGAATGAAAAATATAAGGAAAAGAAGATCATGGTGGCAGCGTTTGTGGTCTCATTCGTGGGTTCATTGCTGCTTGTTTTATTTCCCAATTATTCCAGTTATATTATCTCATTATTTTTGATTGGCTGCGGAATGGCGATGCTACAAGTGGTTATCAATCCATTGCTTCGCACTTCTGGTGGAGAAGAGAACTATGCGTTTAATTCTGTATTGGCTCAACTGATTTTTGGCGCTGCTTCTTTTATTAGTCCGCTTGCATATTCTTATTTAGCGGTGAACCTTGCGAACAAAGGGGAAACAGATCCGGTTCAACGGATCTTTGCTTCTGTCGTTCCGCAAAATCTTCCATGGATATCATTGTATTGGGTATTTGCAGCCGTAAGTTTGATCATGTTCGTGGTTATTTGGATATCCCGTTTTCCAAAAGTAATTCTAAGTAAAGATGAAAAAGCCGGTGCCCTAAAAGTTCATTTGGATCTTTTGAAAAAGCCGATCGTAATTTTGTTTTTCATTGCCATGTTTTGTTATGTGGGAACCGAACAAGGCACCGCAAACTGGATCTCCCAATTCCTTTATGAATATCATCATTATGATCCCCAAACCACAGGAGCCAGTGCTGTAGCGTATTTCTGGGGATTGATGACAGCAGGCGGCGTACTCGGATTGTTTTTATTAAAGATCATGGACAGTGCCAAAGTGCTCATCGCGTTTACCATTTTAGCAATCATCACGTTGAGCATTGGACTGTTTACCGGCAGTGACCGCGTTGCATTATATGCATTTCCAATCGTTGGTTTTTTTGCCTCAGTGATGTACCCGATCATTTTTTCACTGGCTTTAAATTCAGTGGAAGAACATCACGGTGCTTTCTCAGGAATATTGCTGACCGGCATTATTGGTGGTGCAGTGATCCCATTGATCATTGGAGCAATTGGTGACCATTTTGGATTAAGAGCAGGAATGTTCTTTTTGTATATTACATTGGGGTATATTTTAAGCGTTGGTTTTTGGGCAAAGCCGCTAATTAAAAATAAAACGATACAGATGCAGAAGGCAGAAGCTAAGGGAGGAGAGTTTAGATAGTTTAGAAACAATTTCTAAATTATTCAAAGCTTTTTCTAATCTTTTGAATAAAATAAAAAACAAAAAAAAGGAAATGGATCAAATAAGCATCATTGGAATTGACCTTGGTGGAACTCACGTTCGTGCAGGCGTTGTGTCAGACGGACA
>Ga0068855_100003626_pt1 | contig 18882 bp, 17 predicted proteins | sample KBSCornC52_FD_66592 | JGI IMG/M metagenome (GOLD analysis project Ga0068855, IMG submission 66592) | Corn rhizosphere microbial communities from Kellogg Biological Station, Michigan, USA - KBS Corn C5-2 | ecosystem: Host-associated > Plants > Roots > Rhizosphere > Soil ...
CATTTCGGGTATTTCGATGGGGGGCGTATTGATAGGCAGCGCTGCGCTGATCATCATTTTGTCGGTTTTTAATGGTTTTGAGGTAACGATACTTAACCTGTACAGTAATTTTAGTCCGCAGATAAAAATTGAGCCCCGACTTGGCAAAACCTTCGACCCTAATACACCTTATTTTCTATCGCTTAAAAACGATCCCAAAGTTTTTGCATTTACCTATTCGCTCGAAGAAAAGGCACTAATTAAATATAATGACCATCCTTTTATTGGCACTATTAAGGGTGTGAGCGATGGGTTTTTAAAAAATCCGATACTGGACAGTTCGTTGCTGGCAGGCTCCTTTACATTGCATGCGCATAACCAGGATTACGTGGTATTAGGGGGCGAAGTACAAAACAGCCTGGGTATAAATGTGCACGATAAACTGGCAACTTTGCAGATATACGCCCCGCGCCGGCTGGCCGGGAATGCCGGTGATCCGCTAAGCGAATTTAATGTGAAGGCTATACCACCCTCGGGCGTTTATGCTGTGGGCGAGGAGTTTGACAAAATGGTAGTTGCCCCTATTGATTTTGTGCGCCAACTGCTCGATCAGCCGGTAAATGTATCGGCCCTGGAGATCAATTACCACCAAGGCACCGATATTGATGCTGTGCAGGCGGCTATAAAAAATAAATTGGGCAGCCAATACATTGTAAGCAACCGCCGCCAACAAAATGCCGAATTGTATAAAACATTAAACTACGAACGCTGGTTTATATTTATGATATTGGTATTTGTAGTAATTATTGCTACATTTAATATTATTGGCTCATTAACGATGCTGGTGATTGATAAAAAGAAAGATATTGCCGTTTTAACCAGTTTGGGGGCCAATAAACGGTTAATACAGGGTATCTTCTTTTTTGAGGGATTGATGATATCCATCAGCGGTTGCGTGGCCGGTTTAGTTTTAGGGCTGGGATTTTGTATATTGCAGCAGCAATTTGGCATGGTAAAAATGGGATCGAAGCTCTCAATGATTGATGCTTACCCAATTTCGCTCAGGCTTACTGATTTTGGATTGGTATTTTTAACAGTGAGCGCTATAGCTGTTATAGCCTCCGGAATAAGTGCACGCTTAAGTATTAAAGGATTAAATGATATTAAACAGGACCTGTAATATTACCATATGCGGTTAAACTTTACCTTATTTATTATTATATTAATAAGCCTGGGTTTATCGGGATGCAATGGCCGTGGGGATAAGGACGGTGTGCACGTTGTTTATAAGGGCGTTTACAGTTTTGGGCCCGAACAAAAAACTTTCAGAGATTGCGACAACGGGCAGGAGTTGTGGGTTACCGATAGCTCCAAACAACTGGAACTAAAATATTCGCAGCTGAGCTTTGAGAAACCTTATGAGCCGGTTTATATTGAGGTGGAAGGTGTAAAAATGCGCTCGGGCAAAGAAGGCCTTGGCGCCGAATACGACAGCACCCTGGTAGTGCAAAAATTAATAAAGATAACCAAGGAGATACCGCAGGATAAGTGTAACTAAGGAGGTGAAAGGTTAAAGCTGAAAGGCGAAAGGTAAAACCAGAAAGCAAACGAAACGTCGGGACAGCCGGTTATTTGCATCACCCAACAAAAAGACAAAAAATTTACAAACAATTTGCCTGTAAACTGTTAGTTTTAGGCGTTCCGCTTTAAGCAGCCCGCTACACGCTTTAAGTTAACAAAAAACACCATGGAATCAAAAAGACAGCAAAAATTTGCAGGCGTAATTCAGCAGGACCTTGCCGCTATATTTCAGCGCGAAGGGATGAATTACCTGCCCAATGCGCTTATCACCATAACCAAAGTACGCGTAACACCCGATTTGGCCATCGCCAGGGTATTTCTGAGCTTTTTTAATACCGCCAACGCGCAGTTGGCCCTGCAAACCATCAAATCGCACGGCAACGAAATTCGTTATAAACTGGGCGCCCGCATTAAGGACCAGGTGCGGATAATACCGCAACTCGAGTTTTTTATTGACGATACCAGCGAATATGTGGAACGTATGGACAAGATATTTGATAAAATAAGTAAAGAAGACCGCCAGCCCGAAACCGAATAAAATTAGTATGAGTGCCTCTGTTCAATTAGCAGCTTTTGTAAAAGCCCATCCCCATACCGTTAGTAAAGTGGTTGATTTTAACCCCGCTACTGATAAATTATACCAGCTTGACCTCACTATTGGCAACAAGGACCTTGATGCCGCAACCATAGCCGACAAAAGCCGGTTTGGCCAGTGGGTAAACGAAAAACTGGCTGCCAACCATTGTAAATACGGTGTAGGCGGCTATATGGAAAACCGCAACATATACGCGCACAGCAAGTTATTTAACGAGGGGCCGGTGCCGCGCCGTCACCATTTGGGGGTTGATATTTGGGGCAGAGCGGGGATACCTATTTATAGTCCGTTAAAAGGGAAAGTGCACAGCTACCAGGATAACGACAACCAGGGCGACTACGGCCCCACTATTATTTTGGAACACGACCTTGACGGATTAAAGTTATACAGCCTGTATGGCCACCTGAGCCGCAAAAGTTTGGATGGCTTAAGCGAAGGCCTGATATTTGAGCCCGGCGAACAGATTGCGACCCTGGGCGATACCAACGAAAACGGTAACTGGCCGCCACACCTGCATTTTCAGCTGATGTTTGATATGGAAGGCAAAACCGGCGATTATCCCGGTGTTTGCAGCCTGGACGAAAAAGAAAAATACCGTAAAAACATTCCTGATCCGCAATTGCTGCTGCAGTTTCCTAAGGCGGTGAACGCATAGAAGTTCCCGAAAGTCATGCTGAACTTGTTTCAGCACCTCACGCGCTGAGCCGCATGCAAAGTCACCCGGCGCTCGGCCACCTGTCAACGGAATATCTACTTGTGGGGTCCCGAAATAAATTCGGGATGTGGTGCTTTCACGCCGCGGCAACAGCGATTAACATTTATGCTATAAAAATTGTCAATATTACAATATTAACCTTTGGGATTTTATTTAGTTTAGTCCCGTTAATAAACCAATCCGCTTAAACTAAAATTACCCACCCCATGAAGGCCAGAATTTTATTGCTGCTGTTTATCCTTTCGCCGTTATGCGCAGTATTTGCCCAAAGCGCTAAAACTTACCAGGTAAAATCGCCTGATGGCAAAATCAATATTACTGTCAATACTGGTGCAACTGTTAACTGGTCGGTGAAATATGGGGATAAAGACGTTATTGTGGCGTCGGCGATATCGGTAACGCTGGACAATGGCGAGGTGCTGGGTAAAAATACGGTGGTAAAAAAAGCTACGCCGCTGACGCTGGCAGATGATTTTGCCACGCCTTTTTATAAAAAGGACCGGATTAAAGATACCTTTAACCAACTTACCATCCTGTTTAAAGGCGACTACGGCCTGTGTTTCCGTTCTTATAACGATGGGGTGGCTTACCGGTTTTTTATGGAGAAGAAGGGTGAGGTAACGGTAGTTAATGAAGAGGCCAATTTTAATTTTAAGGATGACGATAAGCTCTTTTTGCCCTTTGCCAATGATTATCGCAATAAAGACAAGTTTAACAACTCGTTCGAGGCGCATTATGATCGACTAAATATTTCAGCGATAAAAAAAGATACACTGGCCTTTTTGCCGGTATTGGTTGATTTAGGCGATGCCGTAAAAGCAGTTATACTGGAAGCCGACCTGCAAAACTACCCGGGTATGTACCTTACCCCAGGGGAAGGAAACAACCTGCATGGCGTTTTTGCGCAGGTGCCCACCGATGAATTTGTAAGCCGCCTGAACTACGCGGTGAAAAGCCGGGCCAATTATATAGCCAAAATAAGCGGCATGTCGGCTTTGCCCTGGCGGGTGGTGACGATTAGCAATGAAGACCGCCAGCTGGCCGATAACGATATGGTACAGCGCCTGGCCGAGCCATCAAAAATTGCTGAAACCGACCAGAGCTGGATAAAACCGGGCAAAGTGGCCTGGGATTGGTGGAACGACTGGAACATTAGTCACGTTGATTTTAAGGCCGGGATAAATGTGCCGACTTATAAATACTACATCGATTTTGCGGCAGCCAACAAACTGGAATACATTATTATTGATGAGGGATGGTCGGATGATCACGATTTAAATATTTCGAAACTGGATGTGCAGGCTATTGTGGATTACGCCAGGCAAAAAAATGTGGGCGTGATACTGTGGAGCACCTGGCACGCCATTATCCGTGATACCGAGGGCCTTTTTGCCAAATTTGCACAGATGGGTGTAAAAGGTTTTAAAATAGATTTTATTGACCGCGACGACCAAAAGGCTGTAGCCTCCTTATATGAAATTGCGGCGCTGGCAGCTAAACACCACCTCATGGTTGATTACCATGGCATGTACAAGCCCAGCGGTATGCAGCGTACCTGGCCCAACGTCATTAATGCCGAAGGGGTAAAGGGCCTTGAAAATATGAAATGGGGTGTGCCTAACCAGCCGGAATATGATGTTACCATCCCTTTTGTGCGCATGATGGCGGGCCCAATGGATTATACCCCCGGTGGTATGCGCAACGCCAGTAAAGATGCCTGGAGGCCGGTGAATTCGAACCCGATGACACAGGGGACCCGCGTTCACCAAATGGCCATGTACACCATATTTGAGGCCCCGCTGCAAATGCTGGCCGATAACCCCACCATTTATATGAAGGAGCAGGAAAGTACCGATTTTATTGCCGCTGTGCCCACTACCTTTAGCCAAACCGTGGCCCTCGACGGCAGCGTAGGCAACTTTGTAAGCATTGCCCGCCGCCATGGCGATACCTGGTATGCCGGCGCCATGACCAACTGGGACCCGCGCGACATCACCATAGACTTGAGTTTTTTAGGCCCCGGCACCTACAAAGCCATCATTTTTGAGGACGGCCAAAACGCCGGTAAAGAGGCCACCGACTACGTCCGTAAAGTGATAACCGTAACTGCCAAAGACAAACTACCCATTAAAATGGCCAGTGGTGGCGGATGGACGGCGAGGTTTGATAAAGAGTAACAGGCTTTAGACCCCTCTCGCTACAACCGCAGCGTTAAGATATTAATATCGAACGACCAATATCGAATGATGAATGTGGGAACTTTGACATTCGGTATTAAATTTCTCTTTTTTGGGATCTATGGAAGGACAAGCTGTAATTTTTATAGATTGTTTACGTATGGGGTTAAATAAAAGGAAAATCACCCATGCGGAAACCGATTCTTATCCTTGCCTTGATGCTATCCATATTGGCAGCCGCTGCCCAAACCCTATACCGCGATTCTATCAACCGAATAGCCCAACAGGATGCCGAACTTTTCTGGCTCAATAAAAAAGACCTTAAAACATTCAGGAAAGACCGGCATAATTATACTTCGGACTTTTTTAAACCCTCCAGAGCCGTGGTGAGCGATAGTACGTTGCTAAAAGATTCGGTTTATGTGAAGGCTTACCGGCGCTTCGCCTATGAAAAAACACGCAAGCGGCGCACTATCGGTCACTACGTGTTGTGGGGGTATGCAGTTTTAGCGCTGACGCTGGGCGTGGCTTATGCTACCACGCCCGGCAAGCATTGAAAGAATGCAGCGCCACCCCCGACGTGTTAAAACAGCAATTAATCTCTTCAATAAGAAAATCCAGCTTTATCGGCTAAAGGTTTGTTTGTGAATTTGTGACTTTAATCATCAATTACCGTGGCAATAATCATTTAAATAACGCGCGGTGTAACGGAAATTTGTGATAGACAATCAGGCCGATGATGTGTGTCCGGCAAGTTTTGGGACATTCATTGTTAGCGGTTTGTATGATGTTTAATGCCGATCCGTATGGCTAAAGCTTATCAGATTTCGGTGTAAACGGTTTATTAAAAATTAAAATTAGCCAGTAATAACATGAAAAGATTTCTGATCGCTTTAACCGCTGTTGTATTCAGTTGCAGTGCAATGGCGCAAACCAAAATGGCCGACACATCGATGCATATGATGTCAATGGATTCAATGAAAAGAATGGATAATGCCGCAACGATGATGCATGGCAAAATGATGATGATGATGCACGGCAAAAGCATGCCCATGACCAAAACCATGACCATGAAAAACGGAACAATGGTAATGCCGGACGGCACCGTAAAAATGAAAAACGGCAAAAAAATGAAAATGCGCGAAGGGCAGTGTATGATGATGAGTGGCGAAATGATGAAAATGCCGATGAAAAAAGGTATGATGGCAGATACCATGAAAATGTAATGCGACCCGGAGTATACGGTGAACACATACACAGTTTTAAAAAATGATTACCATCATTTTTTAAGTAATACTTTCTGTTCAACTTTAATAAATTGTTTTGTTGTTGTGTTTGGTCATATAAGTTGATAAAAGTCGGGGTAAGCTATCCCGGCTTTTTTAATTGGGGGCTAAAATCGCGGAGATGTGTTGTAAGGAACAATGCCCTTTGATGATCTTTCATCATTCCCGGCATGCGGCATCCTTTTATTTATCATCAGGGGTAAAACCAAATATGGCCAGGGGCGGCGAGGAATTGCACGAAAAGATCGGGCTTGAATACCCGGCCCCCATCGGTTTAAAAAATAAAGTGCAAATAAGGCGGATACGTCAGGCTTATGATTAAAATACGCCCAGTTCAGCTTTGGACTTATCGCGGTAACCCCATTCGTCGCCGTCGGCCAATTCGGGATACTTAATACGGCTATCTTTTAATACCACATAAACCGTGGCTAAAACAATAATTGGCGACCCTAAATACAATGCAAGCACAACCGGATAATTGTAACCGGCCGCCGCTAATGCCGAGTATACCATTAAATATACTGTGGCTATAATAACTGCTGCTTTTGCGCTCATAACCCTTCGAAATTAGATTTAAGCAATAACGGAGCAGCTAAAGAAATGTTTTGTGCGGTTGAAAGGAATCTGGTTACTTAGTTTAGGTGCAGGGGGTGCAAATCCACTATATTTAGGTTGCGGATTGCAAATCCCGGCTAACAGATGTACCCGGAAACCTGGTTTGGCCTATAGCTTTACAAATGTAGTTCTGCCCACCAGCTGGTTGCTACCGTTATTGCTTACCTGTATAACATAGGTGCCCGGCATAAGATCACTAACATCGGTTTGCCAGTCCTGCAGCTCGGTGGAAGCGTTTTTTATCACAGATCCTGTAATATTTACTATTTTGATAGTATACAGCGCATTGGGGCCGAGTAAAGAACCCGGACCGGTACCCGGGTTGGCCGATGTTGGACTAAAACCGGGGTTTATAGTTAAATTAAGTACGCCTTTAGCAGGATTAGGATAAACGCTGATGGCGCTTTTAGCTAAGGTATTGTTAGTATTTGCATACATGAGTGTAACAATGTTTGAATAGGTAATGGCGCCATTCAGATCCTCAAGTTTTAAGCGGTATTGATTTACAGCTGCAGGCGTTTTATCCAGGAAGCTATATGTACCTAAATCGTCTGAAGCAAAACCACCCAGCACGTTAAAGGTTTTTCCATTATCGGTGCTTCTTTCAATTGTGAAGTTGGTATAGTTAGCTTCATTTTCGGTTACCCAGATACACTGGGCGCCGTTTACAACTTTTGCAGCAGCAAAGTTTAACAGGTGAACACCCAATGCCGGGTTTTGACGGATAACTACTGTAAAACGGTTATTCCCAAAACTTGCCGTATCGGCCAGGTTAACGTCAAATGCATAGGTTGTGTTATTCCTGAGATCGAGCGAGTCTTTTTTGTATCCGTCCATCAGCCAAACTTCATATATGGCAGGTATGGTTTCAAAATCGGTACGGTTAAATTTATAAGTACCGTTTGCCTGGGCCCAAACGTAAAGTTTTACCACCTGGCTAAGGTTACTTTTTGGGAAGGGCACCCATTTGGCCGAAGTATTTATACTATCGGCGCTTACAGCGGCAACGGACTCCGGCGTTCCCATCCCCCAAACAAATCGCGAATCTTCCAGCGGGTTAAATTTGGTGTTCGATGTGGAGTTAAACCCAATCACTACATCGCTGTAATTAACACTATCGGTAACCATTTTTAAACGCAGGTAGCTATTATAGGCGCTTTGCTGTAACGTTGCAAGCGTTGAATGGGTACTCATGAGCAAGGTGCTTCCCGCGGTTGGCTGCGTACTGGTTTTGGCTGCTTCCTGGAAAGTAAGCGATGGAGCTGTGGGGGTTGCTGTAGTGGCCTGAACAAAGAAACCCTGGCCGCTTGCTATAATTTTACCTCCGTTACCTGTTGAAATATTTGTAAGTGCATTGTAGGTAGCGTAGTTTTTGGTAGAAGGATCAAATGTCCAGATAGTGGGCCCTACGTTAACGCCGTATATTGCTGCAGCGGAACTGGAGTTGCTGAATTTACTCCAGTCGATTGAACTTGCATACGGGTTGCCCACCAAATTAAACCCGCGAACGGTGGAGTTTGTGCCAGCCCCGGAACCCGAACCGGTATAACCAATATTGGTGGATGCAGGTGTGTACCAGTCGCGCACAACGACCTGTCCCTGGGTAAGCGAACCGCTAGTGCTTAAGGTAACCGTTACCGGCGTGGTGTACGAAGGCTGTGTTTCGGTAGCCAGGCTGGCAGATGCCTTGTTCCCCCTGAAGAAAAACATAATACCGTTGCCCACAGGGATGTTATATACGGTAGCACCATTGTTTAAATAATAATTGTAAGTAGGTGAATTGTTTATGGCACTGATACCCCAAAAATTTCCGCTGGTAAAAGTTGCGTTTGACGGAATTTGATCTTCCCGGTATAAATAAAGGGTGGGGTTACCGGTTTTATCAAAACCGCCACCACTGCTGCCGGTTAGCCAAATACTGTTTTGCAGGTAATTAAGGCTGTAAACATTATAGGTGCTGCTGATGGTAGCTGTATACACAGGTGAAGATAGTAAGCGATAAGTGCGGTATCCACTGCCGCCGGTTATATAACGCTCTGCAGTTACATTGCCGCTGATTACGCTTCCTGAAGGAATTGCCGCCACACTTGCGGTTAAAGACGATGTGCTTTTTAGCGTTAATGCTGCCGGCGATGCCGCAATAGTGAGGCTTCCATTGGTGAGGGTGAGTGTATTATAAATATCTACCGGTCCGCCGCTGATAGTAACTGTCCCGGCGGCTGAGTTATTCACCGTCATATTACCTAATTGAGCAGTATTGGATGTGCTGGAGCCTGTATAAGTTTGTGTTGCTGCCGATCCGTTCCAGGTGATGCCTGAAGTATTGGAACTGCCATACAATATTTGCCCGCCGGAGCTGTTATAAATATTGCAACCCACGCTGAGGGTATGCCCGTTTAAATTTAAAGAGGCGCCGCTGGCTATGGTTAAACCATACAAACTTTCATCGGCAGTTAATGACGGGTAATTGGTTAAACCTGTCGGGATCACTAATGTGGCAGTCCCATCAAATGCAGGTAACTGAGCGGTTGTTCCTGCGGTAGTGTTATTCCAGTTGGATGCTACCGTAGGATCGGTACTTGTTGATCCTGTCCAGGTATATGTTAATGCACCCGATACGACCGCCGCATTGGCGGCAGTGGTTACAGTGGAACCAACGGTTGTAAAAGTGGTCGGGCTGTTTTGGTCTCCGTATTCTGCCTTTATCCAGTCAGCCGATTTCGCCACGTTCGAAACACGCGGCTCGTCAATTGTTCCGTTAAAATAGAATGTGGTCCCCCCCTCGCCAACGCCAATGTACAGGTTTGGATTAGCAGACGGATTGTTTAGCGTAATTAAGATTTTATATTGCGCTCCATCAACGTAAGTACTAAGGGAGGTGCCCGTATAAACGCTCTGTATATAATGCCATGCGCCACTGGCAAATGCTGTTGGGTTTGGTGTGCTGAGCCTATTAGCTGCAATACCCGATTCCGATTCAGGAATATTAGTGGTATAAACACCAAGTTTGTACCCTCCGCTAGTGCCTCCGCCGGCACTCTGATTGGTTATTACTTTTTGATCCAGGCCGGTCGCACCCAATTTCACCCAGGCAGATAAAGTGAATGTGCCGGTAACTGATACGGCATTAGTCGTAATTTTTTTGCTCGATCCGTTAAATGAGTAGGCAGTGCCAATTTTACCAGTTACCAGGTCGGCCGAAGTCATCCCGCTGGTAGTGCCGGTATGCCCGCCGGAGGTGCCATCAGTTACTGAGCCGGTATAGCTCGACTCATTAAAATGAAATACCGCCAGGTAGTCACTTGCCCAGGTATTTTGAAAAAATGCAGTGTTATGAGTCACCGTGGGCGACTTGGACCCATAAAAAAAGGTGATAGTATTATTTGTTGCGTAGGTTAACGAGGGTATTTGTACCCAAACCAGCAAGGTGCCGGTTGTTTGGTTGTAACTTTCTACCTGGTAATACAACTCACTGCCGCCACTTACAAAAGCAAAATCATAATTGGGGCCATTGGGGTTATACACCTTATCGGTACAGGTGTTTGAAATAATCAAATTATTATCCTGTATGCTAAGTAGTGCCGGAAAGTTGGTTAAGTTGGAAGTGATCCCCAGGGAGGTTGTATTTAATGTAATTGTTTCCCCAAAACCATAATTACCGTAGGTTAGGTTGTTGACGGTGATAGTGACCGTAGTGCTGCCGCTGCCGCTTGCATTATAGGCCGTAACTGTATATACGGTTGATGCCGACACTGCCGTTGGCGTACCGCTGATAGCGCCTGTGCTACTGTTGAAACTTAAACCAGCGGGCAGGTTTTTGTTTAAATAATAGCCGCCGCTTGGTTTAAATTCGCTCATTCCATTAGCCCAGTAACTTGACACAAACATATCGCCTTTGCTGTCCACGGCAATCCCTTCGGGGTCGGTAACAGCCTTACTGGTAAGCAAGGTGCCGCTTTGGTTATAAACATACACCGTATTAGTTGCGGGATCATCGCCTATGTAGAAATTCCCGGAGCCATCAATTGTAATAGATTGCGCAGACGTATACCCGCTAAGAAAAACAGACTGATATGTTCCGGCCGAATTATATTTCGTCACATTGCCGGTGCCGTTATTCAACACATAAATATTACCCGAGGCATCAACGGCTACGCCAAGAGGGGTACTTAAATTGGTGGTGGGTAACGAAAGTAAAAGTGTTCCGCTGGTGCTATATTTTTTTACTGTGACAGCGCCCTGGTCGGTGATATAAATATTATTTGATGCGTCAATAGTCATCCCCAGGGCATAATTTAAACCGCTGAGTATGGTTGACTGGTATACCCCGCTTGAATTATACTTGTATACTGTGCCGGTGCCGGCAGTTGCACCCAGGTTTAAAACATACGCGTTGCCCGAAGAATCAAAAACAATGCTTTTTGGGAAAGACATCGTAGCGCCTGAGCCAAAAGTGCCAATATAAGTGCCCGTTGGGCCGTATTCACTAATGGTATTGTTGCCGCTGTTGGTTACATAAACATTGCCGGAGGCGTCAATCGCAACACCGTGCGGGTTGCTTAGGGTTGCCCCGGTAAGCGCTGTAGCCGCACCATAAGCAAATGCCGCAACTGCGCCTCCACTATTGCCTGGTGTTAATGTGGTAATGGTTGTACTAACCGTATAAGTATTTGTGGAAGGCGTATAAGTAATGACGGGAACAGCGGCAAGAATTTTGCTGCTCCATGTTGTTAGCCCTATCACCAGAAAAACATAAAATAGTCGTTTTTCCATACCCTTCAAAATTTAAGAAATCCCTATTCAACCTTTTACGTTTAGCCTTGTTAAAATGTTTTGATTTTTTTTAAATAATTTCCTCAAAATCAGGGACAAGGCATGAAACAAGTTGATTTTGGCAATAATGGTTTTTGTAGATAACAGCCGGGGTCGTTAACGACCTCATTTACAGCGAAAAAGTGATGAAAAATTTAATAAAACACAAAGTATACAGGGAATTATCCGGCTTTGTGTAATTTGAGGGGATCCTGTCCGAATGACTATTTCTTCAAAGGCGACACATGTGGCTGTGATTATAAATCCACTATATTTAGGTCGTGGATGGTAAATCCAACTCAATAGAGATTGTTACCTTAAGTTGCACAAAAAAATACTAAATATGGCCGTAGAGTTCTATGAAATCACTGGGGAAAGAGGTAAGAAGATTCTTTTTACTTTTGACAATCAAGATTTTGAAATTCTGGAAGATACGCTCTCGGTTTTTAAAAAGAAGACAGGATTAGATATTGACCAATATGGTACCACCAGGATAGCTCAAGGACACATTCGCTTAATAATGGACTTAATCGAATTGCAGTTAAATGATGTTTATTCTGGTGCGGGTAAGTCGCGGGAAAGATTATTGGAAATAATGAAAAAATTAATGCAAGCAAAAAGTGATTTGCTTGCTATTGGAGATTAGTGGGGAGGATTGATATTGAAGACGGCCGACCTTGCCCAATTTGTGCGGAGCGCTGGCCTTTCACTTTAGGTCGTGTATTGCAAATCCAGACCAATGGATACGAGGCCTATAATGATTCAAAATATCTCGTGTTATGATCAATAAGAAAATTAATATTTGGTTTTGCATAGGCTTAACGATTGCTGCTTTAAGCGGTTGCCGTAGAAGCGTCACTAACAATTTGATCAATAAAGTTAAATACTGTGATAAACATTCAAATCAAGGATGTAAAATAGATTTGAATGAAGTAACAGGATTTACTTGGGATAAAATGTATCTTTTTGGTGATTGGACTAATACAGATTCAATTACTAATGCAATTAAGTTTAATTATCAGGGGAGCGATGTGCCGGATGATTATACCAGGATGCTATTTACCTATCAAAATAAGGTAGTGTACGAGGAAGATTTCAAGGCGCTGTTTTACAATAATTCAACCCTTGAATTCGAAGGAGCAATAGATAGTTTTGAAAAGTCCCGGCCGTATCAATTGAACGCTCCAAATGCTACTTTTTTCTTAAAAAAGAGCAAAATAAATGGAACTTGTGCTGCGTGTTTTGCCTACACTTTGGCCCGGTAGTGGCCGCTCCGCCCTGCTAACTGTATCACTTGGTCGAAATAACGGAATGGCTAACAAAAATGAGAAATATTACAAAGAATATAAAAAATGCAATATCTACAGAAGTCCTTTGGAGCATCAACGATTTTTTTTATTTCATTGAATGTCTTAGAGAAAATAAATTTGAAGTTTCTTTTTCATTAAGTGACGAAGAATGGGCTCAACTGTTGAGTACAGGAATTTTGATTGGATATATTTGGAAGAAAAGTCCTTTAATATTTCTTAGTACCGCTATTATTGAGTTACCAAAACACATTCTTAAAGAATTAAGTACCTTGAAATAATTAAGACGGACAATTTAGATGAAGAAGTTTTTTGTTTGGACTTTGATTCAGAACTTGCAAATAGAATTAGTTACATATTTAATATCAAAAGCTTTGCCGCAAGTGATTTTTGGTTTTACAACCAAAGGTAGATTCCCATTCTGGCTAAGTGTGTCACTTGGCCGAAATAAGGGAATGCCTGAAAAGAAACAAAGCCTGCCCGCCCTTTAGCGGGCGGGCTTTGTTATTTTAGGGCAAAAGATAATTATTGAAACGCTATGCCGCGTGAGGGGGCGAAGTGGATACCGGCCTTGTGACTAATGCCCGTGCAGTATGAGCGCAGCACCCGACCCGGTTTCTATCAACCGGGGCACGCCCTCCTTCGCCAGGCTCAGGATGACATTCAGTTAGCAGTTACCAGTTCGCAGCAGGCAGGTTTTAGTGTTTCATCTCTGTTAGCAGTTTTTAGCGGGCAGTTTGCTGTATTTCATCCCAGCTGATCACCTGATACCGGTATTTCTATGGTGAACTTTGTGCCTTCGCCTAATACACTTTGTACGCTGATTTGGCCGCCCAAACTTTCAACCTGTGTTTTTACCATAAAAAGTCCCATTCCCTTACCTTCGGTATGCCTGTCAAATCTTTGGTACAGGCCAAACATCTGCCGGCCATATTTTTCCAGGTCTATCCCTTTGCCATTATCCTCAAAAGTTAACGTGGCAATATTTTGGTTGAGTGTGGCCTGCATCGTAATAACAGGGGCCTGATCAGGTCGGCTGTATTTAATGCCATTTGTTATCAGGTTAAAAAATATATTGCGCAAAAAGCTTTTCTGGCTCCATAGTTTGTCTATCCCGTTAAAATGGCTTTTTATAATGGCGCCATTTTCGGTGATCATATCGGCAATATCGTCCTGTATATCTTTAATAATTGAAGCAAGCCCTACCCATTCGTACCTGTCGTTAATGCGCCTGCCAACCTGCAATATTTGATTCATATCGATAACAACCTTATCAAGGTTATTTGCCGAAATGGTAAGGGCATGTATGGGTTCCTTCATGTCGTCATTTTCAAGCTCAGCAATGCTCAATATATTTGACAGCCCCACAATATTTGCTACCGGCGCCCTTAAATTATGCGAAACAATGTAGGCGTATTCTTCAAGGTCCTTGTTGCGTTGCACCAGTTCTGCCGTCATCCTGCTGCGCTCTTTCTCATACTGTTTCTTGCTGGTGATGTTTTTAAAAGTAAGTATCACGCCCACGTTCTCGCCTTTGTCGCCCGAAACGCCTATCCACTTTACATCAAACCACTCCGTTGAGCCGTCTTTCAAATTATAAAAGGCATCATAAGTAACTATCTCGTTGTTTTTAACACGCCTGATGCTTTCTTTTACGATGTCGTTTCGTTCTTTTGGTAAAAAGCCAGGGCCCAAACTGCCGATTTTTAATTTTTTACCCAAATTTTTTAAGGTGAGATTTTGGGCATTGGTGTTAAATGACACTATTTTGAGGTCGGTATCAAGTAGCACGATCGAGAGGTCGGTGTTTTCAAATATCGAACGAAGATTGGCTTCCGATTTTATTAACGATTCTTCGGCAATTCGGCGATCAGTGACATCAAGATGCATCACAATCACATTTTTACTGCTTTTTTCCTGCAAGGGGGCCACCAAAAGCCTGAACCAATGTTTGTGATCTGCCAAATCTGCCGGATGCTCAAGGTCAAACTCTTTTATATTACCTGATAGTACACTTTTTATGCCTTTGGCTACTTTATCAATATAACAAGGGTCCAGACCCACGGCCTTTTCGCAAATGGATAAATAGCTGTATCCAACGCCAAAATGCGGGATGCCGAGATTGTTTTCCAGGGTGAATTTTTTCCAGGAATCATTTACAGCGATGATCCGGCCGTCTTCATTAAGCAAAGCTATTAAAGGCGGTAAAGCATTCAGTATAGCGGCCTGCATTTCCAGGGCCTTCCTTAGCTCCTCCTGCTTTTCCAGCACTTGTTTTTCAGCCTTTCGCTTTTCGCTTATATCCTTAATAAAAACAGACAGGCCTCCTTCTGAAGGATAAATATAAGCCTCATACCATAAGCCCAATGGCGCATAATAATCTTCACGCTGTACAAATGTTTGTTCGGTGTAAGCCTGGCAGAACGCTTTATAGGTTTCGGAACCTACCGACTCTGGAAACATATCCCAAATGTTTTTGCCAATCAGTAAATCAGGCGGCAGACCGACAGAGTCGCAAAACTTTTTATTTACATAAGTGTAGCAGAAGTTACTGTCCAGCGCGATGAACCTGTCGGTTATACGAGCCAGCAAAAGCTCTATCTGTTCTGTTCTTTCCCGCAATAAGTTTTCTGCATCCTTTCTTGCGCTTACATCCCTCGCATTACAAACGATGGCTTTTACATCGGCATCGTGCAGCATATTGGTATAAAGGTTTTCGACCCAAATATAATGTCCCAATTTATGCCTGACACGGAAGGTTGCGAGCCCGGATGCGCCTGGTTTTGATAAGATCTCCCCGAAAGTTTTGCCAACAATCTCCCTGTCATCAGGATGGATCAATGAAGAAAAATCATCTTCGCGTATTTCGCCGTTTTTCCACCCGCTTATGCGCTCTGCCGAATTGCTGCGGAAAAACACGTTAAAGCTGCTATCCATCAGGGCGATTCCGTCATCGCTGTTTTCTATCAGCTTCTGAAAGCTAAGTTGACGGTCGGTTGTTTTTTCAGAACCCTTTGTTGCGTGTGCAACTGTTTGTTTCTTTAGCTGTTCGGGTTCTTTCCGGAGCTGGGTATCCCTGGTGAACTTTGCAAACCCCGAAAGTTTTTTATAGCGATCATAAACAGGGGTGAAAATAATGTTGGCCCAAAACCTGGAACCGTCCTTCCGAACCTGCCAGTTTTCGCATTCATGCTTCCCTTTTTTAAGCGCCTGTTTGAGGTTATTTTGCGGCTCATTCTTCAGCACGTCTTCCGGCGTATAGAAAACAGCAATATGCTGCCCCACTATTTCCTTTGCGGTGTAACCCTTAATGTGTTTTGCCCCTTTATTCCAGGTCAAAACATAGCCGTCGGGATCCGTCATGAATATGGCGGCATCACCTACACCTGATACAAAAAGGCTGAAAAGCCTGTCGTTGGTTTCTTTCGCCAATTTTAAATTGCCTGCATCTTTATCAGACATTTTATTTAATTAAAATAATCATTAACGGTATTGCCGCTGTTACCCGGCAAAAACTTGATGATGGCATAAAGGGGGTATACATCTTTTAAGCGATGAAATGTACAAAAAAATTTCAATTTTCCTATACTCATCCAAACGTGCCGCTTCCCTGGAGGGGATTTTAAAATTGATAGCTTGAGCGTGCAAAGGTAAAAACCGGCAATTACTTCCATGGTGGCGCTATTTTGTCAGTACAGGTACGGATTTTTGGCAAAATTGCAGTTGCAAACAACTAATAATGAGGTGTTCCAAAAATAGTGATGTGTGGAACCTGGAACACTGGAACAGTAAGGGAGCCTAAAAAAACGTCAATTTTTAATGGTTAGCGGGAAAATGTTACGCGGCAGGCGAAGATCAGCAGAAACGTTTTGCAGGCATGACAATCAAAATAATGCCCTTATACACCAAATTAGCCGTCTTTTTATTAAATTAGCTACATTGATATGATGAAATACATTTACCTGTATGTTTTGTTGTGCCTGGTTGTGCTGGCGTCGTGCTCGCCGAAGGGGCCGTATGCCTTAACCGACAAGGTGTACCGCGATAAAACAAAGGGTTACGTAGCCACCATACAAAAACAGTTACCCGATTCGCTGGCCGATAGTACCGGCGCCCAGATACCTTCGGCCTGGGTGGGCACGGTTAATTTTGGGATCCGCAAGCCCAATTATGTCATCATCCATTTTACCGCGCAGGATTCGGTGCAGCAAACGCTTAAAACTTTTACGGTAACCAGTACGCAGGTGAGCGCGCATTATGTGATAGGTAAGGACGGCAAGGTTTTTCATATGGTGAATGATTACCTGCGCGCCAACCACGCCGGGCTGGGCAAATGGGGCAGCGTTACCGATATGAACAGCTGCTCTATCGGCATCGAGATTGATAATAACGGGAACGAACCGTTTACCGCTCCGCAGATAAAAACCCTGCTTGCGCTGCTGGCACAGTTGAAAAAGAATTATAATATACCACAGGCAAATTTCATCGGTCACCAGGATTTTGCCCCCAAACGCAAACCAGATCCCGGTCCGTTTTTCCCCTGGAAAACCCTGGCCGAACATGGTTTTGGCTACTGGAGCGATGACGTGCTGGAACTTACACCCGATGGTTTCGACTACACCATAGCCCTGAAACTGATAGGCTACGATACTTCGGATATTAACGCCGCTATTATTGCCTTTAAACGTCATTTTATACAAACCGACATTACCGCCAATTTAACCCAGCTGGATTTAAATGTGCTGTATAATGTGTATCAGAAATATGCTGGTTTGTGATTTTCAGTCTTGAGTCGATAGTCTGAAGTCTTGAGTCAAAAAAGCCGAAGGCGGAATGCGATTCCAGAGCCGAGGCTTCTGACTTGGAACTCCCGACTCAAGACTTAGGGCTCGAAACTCAGGACTCAACCAAAAACCTGTCTCCGTGCGATTTTGGTTCAGATATTACGAGGAAATGCAGGTCGGCATGGCCGGTGTTAAAAATACAGTGGTGGGTATTTGGCATAATATGGATTGACTCATTGGCCTGCACGGTTAGCGACTCTCCGTTTATTTCGAAAGTGGCGATTCCTGATAAAATATAAAAAACCTGTTGCGCGTGTTGGTGATAATGCAATTGTTCGCCGGTTTTGGGCGGCATGCGTTCCTGTATTACGCTTAGGGTATCTGATTTTAGCAGGTGCCAGCCATCGCAATGGTTACCCCAGGTATAGTGTTCGGCATTTTGGGTAGATGTGATCATTGTATTTTCAAATTTTCGCGGAATGCTTTCAGCAGTTTGCCCGTTGCGCGGTTTTGGTAAGCGGTTATCAGCAGGCTTACCAGGTCATCGGGCGTAACGCGCTGCAAATTTATCAGCATATAGTCGTAATTGAGGTAATGGTCGGTAATAAAGAAGGTTTCGGGGTCGGCATCCATCCATTTATCCCTTTCGAATGATTGTACTACCAGGGTTTCGCCGTCTTCTTTTACGCGGGCAAACAGTTTTTTGCCAACAAAGAAACCCGGGGTACCATAACTCAACTTTTCGGTAACGCCCGGCATAGGCAGCAGGGTGTTGCGTAAAAACTGGAGGTGGATAAAATTGCTGGTGTTCATGAAACTAATATCGGGAGAAGATTTGAGAAGTGCATGATTGTCGCGCGCATAGTTTACTCACCCCGACTTCGCTGCGCTGGTCGACCCTCTCTACGACAAGGTGGCTGTTGCACAACTCAGACGAGCGAATAAAACAACTCGTCTAAAAAGTTCTTTGAAATATTGATTAAAACAATGGTTTTTAGTAAATTAAGCCATGCAAGGGAAGAAGACGCATC
>Ga0068855_100003631_pt1 | contig 18863 bp, 16 predicted proteins | sample KBSCornC52_FD_66592 | JGI IMG/M metagenome (GOLD analysis project Ga0068855, IMG submission 66592) | Corn rhizosphere microbial communities from Kellogg Biological Station, Michigan, USA - KBS Corn C5-2 | ecosystem: Host-associated > Plants > Roots > Rhizosphere > Soil ...
GAGAACCCGCATCGCGTATCGATGGACCTGCCGGTATCACAAGAGGTGATCCGCACGGTCGAAAGCGTTCGAGGTCCGGCAGTGAAGATTCCCACCTCGGGCGGGACCGGGCCGGACGTAGCCGAAGCCGTCCTGGGCATGACTGAGATCGGCATCCCCATCGGCAATCACGACAACAACCAGCACAGCTACAATGAAAACCTGCGCTTGCAAAACCTGTGGGACGGGATCGAACTGATGGCGGCGCTGCTCACCATGTGAACTCGTCCACGATCCTGCTATCGCTTCTCATAAATCGCGAGCAAACTGCTTGCTCTAACGCGCCTGACACTTCTTCCTTGGTGCGTGTTTCCCGGACGAATACCTGCGAGATTCGCAAAGAGCGCCTCTGGAAACGCCCGCTACTTTTTGAGTGCAGCTTCCACTGCGGAGATCAGTTCTTTCGACATCGGCTCAACTGGCGCGTCGAAGCGGGCCAGCACCTTTCCGTCGCGGTCCACCAGGTACTTGGTGAAGTTCCAGGGAATCTCGCCGCCGGTTTTGGGATTGGCGGTCTTATCGGTCAGAAACTGGTAGAGCGGCGCCTTATCCTTGCCGGCCACCGAAATCTTCGAGAACATCGGAAACGTGACGCCAAACTTGGATTTGCAGAACGCGCCGATCTCGGCGTTGGACCCCGGTTCTTGGCCGCCGAAATTGTTGGCCGGGAAGCCGGCGACCACCAGGCCCTGGTCTTTGTACTTTACGTACAGTGCCTGCAGGCCCTCGTACTGGTAGGTATAGCCACATTGGCTCGCGACATTGACCAGCAGCATCACTTTGCCTTTGAAGTTCGCAAGCGGCGTGGGCGTGCCATTGAGCGCGTCCATGGTGAAGTCATGGACAGTGGACGCGGCAAAGGCGGCGCTGGACATAAGCAATACGGCTCCCAATACAGATTTCATGCCCCGATTCTACTACGTTTAAGGTTAGAGGATGGGTCACCGCAGTTCCCACTGCCGAGTGATCTCGTCGATGACTTCATCCGGCCGGTTCGTGTAGAGCCAGAACAATTGCACGGCGTTGGTGCCGCGCACCTGCATCTTGAGGGCGCCGCTGGCTTTGGTGAACTTCAGACGCTCCTCGCCGTTCTTCGTGGGCGTGATGATGCCCAGACCGATCTTCGTCACATGCGCGCTGGCCTTAGCGGCTTCGACCGCGGGAATAGCGCTAGGAATCACGGTGGAGTGGCGCCCGTTAAATTTCGCTCCCTTGAGCAGACCCTTGGCGTGGCTCACGCCTAATTTTATCGGTTACCACTCAAGCGGTTTCGTGTTTTACTTTACGGACTACTTGGTGGCTACTGCGACCGGAGCTGCGGCGACCTTCTTTTTAGAACTGCGGCGTTTTTCGGCCGGGGGTACACGGTCACTTTTCTTTAGATTCGGCAGAACGATCGAGAGTACGAACTTTTTCTCGCCGTGGTCGTCGAACTTGATCACTATATATTCTTCATTACAGGAGAGGACGCTGCCCAAGCCGAACTTGGGATGGTCGACCTGCGCGCTCTGGGCGAAGGCGGGTTTGCTGGCCATAAAAAACGAGGACCTTCTTTCGGAGCCGTAGCTCTATAACTAATTGTATCAAAAGAGTTACGTAGCCGCACTAAGGCCCGATTGGCGGGTTCTCGACCCCCATGCGAGCTCTTTGGCCCGCAGGTCCGCGGGGCTCGCAGCAAATGGGAACCTTCCGGGCGTCGCCGGTGTCTACGGTATTGACGGTATAGTTGGAGGCGGTACACTGGATGAGCGGCATACTTGTGGCTCACGCGACTATTGGCTTCCAGTTCGATGCGGCGAAGGCACCCGCCGTCGCAGTCAGCGCTCAGGAGGAACAGGAATTGGTCGCCCGCCTTTGCGATGGCCAGGAAGCCGCCTACGAAACCCTGATCGAGCGCTTTGAGCACCCGATCTATAACCTGGTGGCCCGCCTGACCAACGACCCCGGCGACGCGCCTGATGTGGTGCAGGAAGTGTTCCTGAAGGTTTTCCGGAACGTGCACAGCTTCCGCGGGCAGAGTTCCTTGAAGACCTGGATTTACCGCATCGCGGTAAATGAATCGCGCAATCATCGTCGCTGGTTTGGCCGCCATCGCAGCCAGGAGATCGCGCTCGAGCCTACGCCCGGCGAAACCCATAGCTATCTGGATTGGCTGCCGGACCCGGCCCGTTCCCCGATGGAACTGGCTATTGACCATGAGCGGGAAACCCTGATTGAGGCGGCGCTTGCCGAAATCAACCCCAACTATCGGGCGGCTCTCGTGCTCAGAGAGTTGGAAGGTTTGAGCTACGAAGAAATTGCCGAAATCCTGGAGACCTCGCTCGGTACGGTCAAATCCCGGATTTTGCGCGGGCGCGAAGCACTGCGCGGGCGTTTGACGGAGCGCTTAAAAACAGAAAATGCGCCGGGGGATTGGAACCCGAGGGCGGTGATCGCGGAATGAGATACCATCCCGGCAATCTACGGAACTCTGACTCGATCAGCGAAGAGTTGCGGAGGCTTTCCGTCAAGGTCCCTGGCGCGGAACTGCGCACGTCGTTGCGCGTGATCGCTTCCCGGGAGCGGCAGCGGCGGCTTGAACGGCGAGACTTTCATGCGATCTGGAACGTATGGCGTGACCGCACCCATTTGTTCTTCGATAACGTGGTTCGTTCCGTGGCATTGCCGGCGGCAGGCGGTGTCTGTTCCACCCTGGTTTTGTTCAGCATGTTCGTAGTGCCGGCCTACCCGCTGCTGACCAGCGGCACTGCGGACGTTCCCACCATTCTCAACACTCCGGTTTCGGTGAAGAGCATGGCTCCCTTTAGCGTGGGCGACACCGACGTGGTGGTGGATGTGTCAGTGGATGAGCAGGGCCGCATGATGGACTACACCATTATCGCGGGCGCCAGTGTTCTCGCCAATGCGCAGACCCGAAGGCGCCTGGAGAACGCACTGGTGTTTTCCAATTTCACTCCGGCTACCAGCTTCGGACGGCCCATGATGGCCAAGATGCGGTTGTGGTTCCACTCCAGCCGTATCGATGTGAGAGGGTAATCCTGGGGCGCCGCTTCGGGCAGCATTTCCTGACCCGTAAATCGATTCTGGATCGCATCGCGGAAGCGGCCTGCGGCGAAAGTGCGCCGGCGGTCATCGAAATTGGAGCCGGTCGCGGCGCGTTGACCGAACCGCTGCTTGATCGCTCCGCGCATGTGATCGCCATCGAAGTGGACTCGGTGCTGGTCCACTATCTGCGTCAGAAATTTCGCGAGGCCATCGACACAGGCCGCTTGGAACTGATCGAAGGCGACATTCTGAAGACTGATTTCGCCGCGATGGCGGCGCGGCCGGTGATTGCCGGGAATCTGCCTTATTACATCACTTCGCCCATTCTGGAGCGGGTGTTCGGTTTGCACGGCGCCTGGGAACGCGCGGTGTTTCTGGTGCAGGCGGAAGTAGCGCAACGCATCGCTGCCGGACCGGGCAGCCGCGATTTTGGATATCTCAGCGTCCTGGTGCAAACCCACGCCCATGCGGAAATTCTGTTTCCGGTGGGCCGCGAAGCGTTCCGTCCCCAGCCCCAAGTTGATAGCGCGGTAGTGCGCCTCTCCCCCCGCGATGCCGCGACGGAACTGGGTGTGAGCGACGTGCCGGCGTTTCTCAAATTCGCGCAGCACTGCTTCCGCCACAAACGCAAGACTTTGCGCAACAACCTGGGCGCAGTTTATGGCTTGAAGAAAATCGACGCTCTGGCCGAGGCGCGGCTCCGCGCAGAACAAGTGGGGCTGCCGGAGCTCGCAGCGCTCTATCATAAGCTGACCGATGCCTAAGAACCCGTTGCAGATCTTAGCCGATGAGGTGGTGGTCTGCACGGACTGTCCGCGCCTGGTAGCACACCGCCGCCACATGGCTGAGGTGAAGCGCCGCGCCTTTCGCGATTGGGATTATTGGGGCAAGCCGGTGCCTCCCTTTGGCGATCCGCGCGCCACCATGCTGGTAATCGGCCTTGCCCCAGCCGCTCACGGCGGCAATCGCACCGGGCGCATGTTTACCGGCGACCGCTCCGGCGATTTTCTGTATCGGGCGCTCTACGAAACCGGGTTTGCCTCTCAGCCTACCAGCCTATCGCGCGACGACGGGCTGACCCTCAACGGTGCCTATATCACCGCTGCGGTCCGTTGCGCCCCGCCCGATAATAAGCCTACGCCTGCGGAGTTCCAAACTTGCCGCAAGTATCTGGAACGCGAGTTAACGCTTCTCAAAAACCTGAAGTGTATTGTGGCGTTAGGGAAGCTGGCGTTCGACGTGTACCTGGGGATCCTGCGCGACCGCGGCGTCATTCGCAGCCGCGCGCCGTTCGCATTCGGCCACAACGTGCAGTACCAGATCCCCGGCACACCGGTTCTGCTAGGTTCCTACCACCCCAGCCAGCAAAATACCTCCACCGGCAAGCTGACAGCAGCCATGCTGCGGGATGTCTTCGAGCGGGCGCGAGCCTTAATACCGCGCGAGCAATAATACAAGGATGATCGCGCGGCTGGAGTGCTACTCCGAGTTCGAGCGGCTGGGCACCAATTGGAAGACTGAGACGCTGGCGGGCGCCACCACTTTCGTCACCATGGCGTACATCGCCTTCGTGAACCCGTCGATCCTGCACGAAGCCGGGATGCCTTTCCAGGCTGTCGTCGCCGCCACTTGTTTCTGCGCCGCTTTCGGCAGTATTTTGATGGGCGCGTTTGCGCGCCCCGATTGCGCTCGCGCCCGGCATGGGGCTGAATGCGTACTTCACCTACGTTGTGGTCAAAGGCATGGCAATCCCGTGGCAGACGGCGCTGGGTGCGGTGTTTCTGTCGGGAGTCGCATTCCTGTTGCTCACGTTCCTGGGCATCCGCCAGCTGATCGTTGAAGCCATTCCGCAGGAACTTTACGCCGCCGTCGCCGCCGGCATCGGATTGTTCATCTCCATGATCGGTTTGCGCAACGCCGGAATTATCGTGTCGAGCCCCGCCACCCTGGGGGCGCTCGGTAAGCTGAATGACAAGAATACGCTGCTCGCGTTATTCGGGCTGGTGGTCGTTTGTGGCCTGGCCGCGTGGGGCGTGCGCGCGGCGATGCTCATCGGAATATTGGGCACCACGCTCGCGGGCGCGCTATTTGGCCTGATCCGCTGGATGCCGGGCACATATCGCATTGCCGATATGGCCGCCACTGCGGGCGCACTCGATATACGCGCCGCGTTGCACGTGGGCTTACTCGAAATCGTTTTCGTGTTCCTGTTCGTGGATCTGTTCGACAACGTAGGAACGTTAGTGGGCGTGGGCAAATATGCCGGATTATTCGACGCCGCCAAGCGTATTCCCCGCCTTGGCCGGATTCTGGTTGCCGACGCTACTGCCACCGTGGTGGGATCGCTGGCCGGTACCTCTACCGTCACCAGTTACATTGAAAGCGCCGCGGGCGTGGCCTGAGCTTCTCAATCGCCAACGGCCTTGCATTCGGCTTCACCAGCTATGCGGTGTTGCGCGTGATCCGTGGCGAATTTCGCAAGGCCCACTGGCTGGTTTATGTGCTGGCGGCATTGTTCATCGCACGCTTCATTTACTTGGGGTCAAACTAATCGGTGTTAAACGAATGAAGTGTTGCCCGCGCGGCAGCAATAGCACGCTGCCAGACATTTCGGGCGTTCGCTTGACGCCATCGACTTCGAGCTTGATCGGCGTATGCTCCAGCAGCGCCATCGCGCGAGCGCTGCTTTGATAGGCGAACTCGATGCCCGTGGGGGTAACGCCGGCGGTTTTCAGATCGCCATTGAAGTCGAACACACGCATCGGCGGGGACTGCGCCGCCGTCGCGGGTTCAATCACGTGCGCTCCCGGCATCAACCACACAGCCGCATCGCTCGCAAAGGGCCACACTTTTCCGTCAACCAGCGCTGGACCACTCCAAGGCACCCCTACCCCGCGCCGCGATTCCACCACTAGTTTGCCGTTCACCCGCTCGGCACGGTCGACGGCCGCCGCTGCCGATGCCAGTAAAGGCAGATCATAGCGCGCGATCGACGCTTCAAAATACAGCGCTACCCGCGGAAAAGAATCGCTTGCGGTGTGAACCAGTTCAAATAGCTCCGCTCCGGTCTGTTGCTTAGTAGGGTAGACGTCCTGATAACGTTCGACGATATTGATATCGATGGCCAGCTTGTCCTGAGCCGGGGTGAGTGGAGCGTAGCGCGCCGCAATCTGCGGATACCGCTGCGGGCCCAGGTTCCAGATGGTCGCAGGGTCCTCGATTAGAAACGTGAAATCGTGCTGCGCCAGCAACGGCAATACGCGCGCCGCATCCGCTCCCAGCTTTTCACGCATGCTGGTGTCGAAGCGGTCGTCGATGTGCGTGACGGTCAGATCCAGCTGCGGTTTGAGCCGGCGAATATCTTCGATCTGTTCGATCCATTCTGTCTGCTGCCGCTGGGCGAGTTGCGCGCGAAACTCGAGAAAACGCGCCAGACCCGCCGAATTCTTCTGCCAGCGCCGTGGCGACTTCGCATCGAACAGGTCCAGTGGATCGAATCCCGCGACCTGTTGAAACTGGCGGCGGACATCGGCGTTTAGCGGTGTGAACCGCGCCGGATTGTCATAACCTTCGAGTGACTCAAAATACAGCTCCGCCAGATTCACGCCATCCCAATCAAAGCGCGTGAGCAGGTCGCGCGCGCCCGCCGACACCGCCGCAAAGGCATCGCGATTGGTCAGGTTCACCAGTTTGCGCCAATCCAGTTGGGCATCCTGTTGCAGAGCGGTCTTCTCCCGCCATTCGGGGTGCTGGTCCCAGAAGGCCTCGCTCACGTGCGGCAATTCCAGCCACGCATACACCTGGATGGCGTTGCGGTGGCAAGCATCGATCAAATGCCGCAGATATTCGTCGCCTTGCGGATCGCGCTCCCAGAAGTGCCAGGCCGCGACATGCAGCGCGCTAATCCCCGCCGCGCGCCAACGCTTGGCGAAATAGTCTAGGTCCACGCGAGTCCGATAGGCGGAGTCGAAAAAAGCCCATAGGCGGGAGGATTCGAAGGGCGGTTCCAGGCCCAGATCCACCAGCGCCTGCGGCAGGTAAGGAAACCGCTCATAACCGCGCGGGCCCGGCGGCGCGGCCACCCATAACACCGCGCCGGCACCCTTGCGGTAGCCTGCGAGCAGCGGCGCCTTCTGCCAGCGCTCGCGCGCGAATACGTGAGCCGCGGGCGGAAGCTCAAATACTGGCAGATCCAGCGCCTTCTCCCACACAACGCGGAGATCCGGCGCCCGTAAGTCTTCAACACTGCGCACGGACACATGCGGCAGCGTGCCGGCGTGGAAGCCCAGAGCGGACGCGAGCGGCGACTCGCCCTCCAACACCAGGATCACGCCATGCTCCACCCGCGCCACCCACTCAGCTGAAGGCAGATCCGTCCCGCGCGGAGCCACCACCACGCTCGAGCCGCCGCCCGTTCCGCTGGTCAGGCCGATCGACGATAGTAATTCCGGCCAGCCACCCCCGTCGTCACCCATCACATGAAATGAAAAGCGCGGTTGGGCCTGGAGCGGTAGCAACCACGTGCAGCCAATCCACAGCCATCTAACGAGAAAACGCATACCAGACTCCGATCCGCAGGTCATTGAAGTTCGGTCCTCGCGGATTCCCGGCATTCACCAGGTAGACGCCGCGGAGCAGGTTCACGGAAAACAACAGCGGCGCCGCCCGCCCCCGTACGCGGAAGCGCACGCCCGGGCCGGTCTCGGCGTAGTTAGCCCAATACAGGCCTTTGGCGTCCGTGGTTACGTTCCAGTTCCAATACAATTGGGGATGCAAACCGGCGAATCCTGTCTCGGGCTGCGGCAGCGTATAACCGGTGCGGTTTTGCGAATACAGCAGGGAATCGTTTTCGAAGCGATTTACGTAGACCGCGTCGTCGTCGGTCTCGGCAAACCAGCCGCGGGCCCCCGCGGACAGCAGATGTCCGAATCCTTTGGCATAGGACACGCCACCGCGGTAGTCGGGTGAAGCCCGGCTGGGATTGCTCGCGGTCGTGCGGTAGCGCGCCTCTTCGCCTGCCTCGAACCACCCCGTCGCGCCGTGCCATGAGCGAGTGGCGACTCCCAGCGCGAGGATCGCCGCACCCTCGGAAAGGTATTGGGGCGCGAACCCCGTCCCAGGCTCTACCGCGCCCTGCGTGTCTCCCACAAACCGCAGCGACACGTAAGGCCGAACCAGCCATCCCGGAAGATTCAACTCGGTTTTCGCCTGGGCATAGGCGAACAAATCGTGCCAGCGCGTTGAGAACGTAGGAAACATCCATACCGTGGTGCGGAACCGCGCGAGCGACGGCGCCAGGCTACGCGACGCGTGCGCCGCCTCGGCAGCGATTTTCGCATCCGGACTCCGGCGCGCCAGATTGAACCACTGGATGGCGTCGCGGTCATCTTTGAGCAGGTTCTCGGCCCAGCCCAGCTTCAACATCACTTCGAAATCGACCGGATCGTTTTCGTGGGCGACAGTCAAGTAGCGTAGTGCGTCCTTCAGGTACCCCTTATCGAGACTCCTTAGTGCGAGCGCCTTCGCTGGGTTTGCGGCGGCGGGGTTGGAGAGTACCCCCGCGGGCTCTGGCGTGCGCCTCTGCAACGTCGGCGGCAGCCGCAGCGCCGTGCGTACGCGCTCGGCCAACTCCTCATTGCCGCCACGCAAAACTCGGTTGAGCAACGCCATCGCCCCCGCGCCATCGCCCCGCGCCATTTTCAAGAGCCCCAACTGTGCGGCCGATTCCAAATCCTCAGGCGCGCGGACGACGATGCCGCTGAATTGCGCTTCCGCCTCGGCCGGCCGCTCCATCTTCAGTTGTAAATAGGCGAACTCGCGGCGCAGTTCGATGTTTGAAGGATCGAGCGCCAGCGCTTTCTCGAATTCATACACATAGGGATAGCGTGCCGGCAGCAATTCGCGGGCTTGTTCCGCCGTTCTCGGCTCGGCCCCGCGCGACGCCGCGAGCAGCGCCGCGCCGGCCTCTTCCCCGCGGTCGAGCTGCTTCCATACGCGACCAAGGTTGAGCAGCAATTCGCGATGGTCCGGACGTAAGCGCCAGGCGCGCTCGTAGTGCTCCGCGGCGAGTGGAAGCTCATCGCGCTGCTCGGCCAGACGCGCCAGTTCCCAGTGGCCGCTGAAATTGTCCGGCGAAACCGCCAGCGCCTGCTTCCAGCGTTCGATCCCTTGGCGCAGCGGCCGGTCGACATTCTCAAACGCCTGCGCGGCGGTAGCGCTGGATTCCCGGTAGTGCTCAAAGATGCGCCGCGCCACGATCTCCTGGTGGGTCTCGTAGCACAGGAACGCGTACTCAAGCGCCACCTGATCGTCGCCCGGGTCCAGCCGCATGGCCTCGGCAAACTGGTCGCGTGCGGCGGCCGTCTCGCCCACTTTCAATAGCGTGTAGCCCAGATCCTTGCGCACCGAAGGCCGGTCCGGCGCGAGCGCGATGGCGCGATCGAAACCGGCGATGGCCCGGTCGTATTCCTTAGCCCTCAGAGCTTGATAAGCTTTGTCTAATTCCGCGTAAGCCGGATCGCTCGGGGGCGGGATGGTCTGGCCCCACGCAACGGCGGCATAGGCCAGGAACAATATTCGTTTCTGCACCGGTATAGAAGTAGTGTCCGCAGTTGGATACTATTCTCGGAGGTACGCGTGAGTCATCGCATTTTTGTTACGGGCGGCACCGGTTACATCGGCAGCCGCCTGATTCCGATGCTGGCGGCGCGAGGACATGAAGTTGTGGCGCTGGTCTGCCCCGGCTCGGAGCCCCAGCTCCCTCCCGGGTGTACGCCGGTGACCGGAGACGCGCTTGACGGAGAGTCCTATCAGCAACACCTCAGAGCCGGCGGCACCTTCATCCAACTGGTGGGTATGGCGCACCCCGCCCCCGCCTCGCATGCCTACATTGCGGCGCGCATCGCGTGCGAACGCGAACTCGAAGCGAGCCGCCTCAACGCCACCATCCTCCGGCCCTGGTACGTACTCGGGCCGGGACACCGCTGGCCGTGTGCGCTTATCCCGTTCTATTGGCTAGCCGAACGCCTGCCCTCGACGCGCGAGGGCGCACGGCGCTTGGGTCTCGTCACTGTGCGGCAGATGTTGGGAGCGCTGGCGGAAGCGGTGGATCATCCTCCAGCGGGCGTGACGGTAATGGACGTGCCCGCTATTCGAGCGGCTGGGTGACATCGACGAAAATGTCCCCGTCCTCAACCTTCACCGGGAAGGTGGCGACCTTGATGCTGTCGTCATAGGCGCAGACGCCGGTCTTATAATCGAAGCGCCAGCCGTGCCAAGGGCAGACCAACAGTTCGTGACGGATAGCTCCTTGACTCAAGGGCCCGCCCGTACAGGGGCACTCGCCGTCGAGACAATGCACCTCGCCACCGGCATTGCAGACAGCGTAGGGGTGCCCGTCCACTTGCGCCTCCAAAGTTTCTCCCTCGGGCAACGCAGAGATCGACGCAACTTTTACGAATGCCATAGGTGCCTGCTAATACCAAAAAGGGCCGGAAACCTCGAAAGGTCCCGGCCCGCCCTGGACTAACCTACTACGCTATTTCGGTTCCGCTTCCGCTGCCGGCTCGACCTCGGCCTTGGGCGCGACTACTTGCGCCGAGGGTCCCGGATTCTTCGCCATCAGCTCTCGCAGCAATGCAATGGTAGCCGGCTTGGGATCGCGCGTGGTCCCCTGCAGGCCGCCCTTACCGTTGGCGACGTCGAGCGCGGTAAAGCCTTGTTTGTTCTTGGCGTCGAGCTTGGCGCCCTTTTCCACCAGATAGGTGATGATGGTGTTGGCGCCGCGCAGCGCGGCTCCGTGGAGCGCAGTCTCCCCGCGATCGGTGGCCGCGTTGATGTCAAGGCCCCGGTCCACGCACAACTTCACGGCTGCAAGCGCCTGCGGTTCGGTGCTGCGAACTTTGTCGGCCCAGCCGACACCGGCTGCAACCAGCAACGCCGTCAGGCCGTCTTTGTTCGCAAGCTTGGGATCCGCACCCTTGTCGAGCAGCAGCTTCATGGTTTCGACGTCCGCACCCCGCGCCGCGCGCATGAACGCGGTGGCTCCGGCGGCCATGGTCTTATCGCCCATGTCCTGCGCGAACTTATGTAGCGGAACGCTGTCGATCAATTGCGCGTTGACGTTGGCGCCCTTATCGATCAGCGCTTTGATGATGTCCATCGCCGTGGTCTTGTCTTCGTCCTTGAGCGCCGGGCGAGGAGAATATTCCTCATTGCGGATTTCGACCGCCGAGAATAGCGGCGAGCGGCCCTCTTTATTGGACGCGTTGACGTCCGCACCCCGGCTAATCAGCACCTTCGCCAGATCGTAGTGTTTGTTGAGAATCGCCAGAACCAGCGCGCTGTTGCCGTCAACGTCCTTCTGGTTGACATTCGAGCCGGCATCGAGCAGAGCGTTAGCGGATTCGATTTGCCCCTGGCGCGCGGCAAATGAGAGCGCGCTTAGGCCCCCGCGCGAGACCGGAGCTACCGGGCTGCCTGCCGTTAGTTTGGGAAGTGTGGTGTCGCGGTCATCGGAGAGAATCTTAGGATCGGCGCCCTTGGCGAGCAACAGCTTGATCACTTCCGGGTGGCCTTCGGAAGCGGCCCACATCAGCGCGGTCTGGCCTTTGAAGGATTCCTTGGCGTTGGGATTCGCGCCCTTATCGAGCAGAGCCTTCACGGCTTCCGTGTTGCCTACGCGTGAAGCCGTCATCAAGATAGTTTCGCCTTCCGCGGTCGCGAGCGTATCCGCGCTGACACCGGCCTTGAGCAGCCGTTCCACCACCGCGCCGCCGCTGGTGCCGGCAGCTTCCGCAATAGGCGTGACGCCGTAGCGGTTAGCAGCTTTGGGGTCGGCCCCAGCCGCCAGAAGTTCGTTGACCATCTCCAGATTGTTCCAATGCGCCGCCCAGTGCAGCGCGGTAGTCCCGTCCGCCGTGAAGGCCCTGGCGTCCGCCTTCTGCGCCAGCAAGCTCTTGACGGTGGCTTGATCTTGGTTCTGAGCCGCTTCAATCAGCGCCGGAATACCAGCCGCATACGATACCGCCGAAAGCGCGCCGGCCACCAGCAGGCCACGCAAGATTCGCCCGTTCCAGATTCTCATGTCTGTTTGCTCCTTGGTGCTCTAGAGGGCCAGCAGGCCAGTGCTGTCGCCGACTTTATCCTCATGCACGCCGGCCTTATCGAGAATCGTAGCCAGCAAATTCGACATGGGGGTTTCATCCGGCAGTTTCACGTGACGGCCGCCTTTAACCTGGCCGCAGGCACTGCCGCCGATAAACACCGGCAGCGGCGAATGGTTGTGCACGTTGCTATTGCTCATGCAGCTTCCGAACAGGACCAGCGAATGATCCAGCAGCGTGCCGTCGCCGTCGGGAACCGCCTTCAGCCGCTCGAGCAGGCGCGCGATCAAACCCACATGATAGGTGTTGATCCTGGTCAGTTTCTCGAGCTTCTCCGGATCGTTCTGGTGATGCGAGGTCGGGTGGAAAGCGTCGTTGATGCCAATGTTCGGGAAGGTCCGGTAGCTCACTTCGCGAGCCATCATGAAGGTGGAGACGCGGGTGATATCGGCCTGGAACGACAATGCCATCAAGTCCAGCATCAGGTGCGAATGCTCCACATGATCGTCGGGAATCCCGATGGGCGCGTCCGGGACGTTGATGCTGGTGTTCCCGGTCTGCTTTTCGGCCAATTGAATGCGGCGCTCGATCTCACGAATATTTTCGAGATACTCGGAGACTTTATTGCGATCTCCACTCCCCAGACCGCTCGAAAGCGACTTCACCTGGCCGGTGACGGCATCAAGGATGCTGCGCTCGCGCTGAATGCGGAGCAGGCGCTCTTCGGCCGATGCGCCATCGCCAAACAGCCGGTCAAATACGGCGCGCGGGTTGATTTCCATGGGCAGCGGACTGGTGGGCGTCCGCCAGGAGATGGTGTTCATGTAAGTGCAGCTGAAGCCGACATCGCAGGCTCCCAGCAAGCCGCTAGTGTCTTCGGTGGCAAGTTCGAGCGAAGGCAGCGGCGTTTCCTGGCCGATGTGCTGCGCCGCCACTTGGTCAACCGTGACTCCGGCGCGGACATCCTCGCCTTCAGTGCGCCGCGGGCGCACGCCGTTGAGCCACACGGCGGGAGAGCGGCCGTGATCGCCACCGCCATCGCCCGGGATGCCGGCGGCCTGTTTGTGCGCCAGGTTGGTTAGCACCACAATCTGATCCTGCACATTCGCCAGTGGCGTCAGAGTGCGCGAAAGCTTGAAGTTCGAGCCTTCCCTGACAGGAGTCCAGTTGGCCATCACAGCGCCATGGGGAATGTAACAAAACCCTAAGCGAACTTGTGGTTTAGCTGCAGTTTTGGCGAGCGGGGTCTGCGCCGGAACCATCGAATCGAGCAACGGTAATGCCAACCCAACGCCCACGCCCCGCAATAGTGTACGGCGCGATAAATGCTTCCCAGTTATGAACATAACTATCTCCTGATCTCCTAGCCGTCTAAAAGCATACACGCCCGTTTCGCTGGGCGCAACGGGGTCACCCCCCGCTATGGTTTGAATCTGAATTACTTATCTGTCGCTATATTCTCCGCCACTACATTCCCCGCCGCCTTCTTCACTTTCATTTGGAACGGGGCGCTCTTGATTACACCCATTAATATCGACGAGAACTTATAATCGTCCTTCGAGGCATCGTGCAGGATAGCCCGAATGGTCGGCATATCGTAGTATTCCACTCCGCGGCCGAGGGCGTAGGTCATCAACTTTTGCGTGAACACGCTCAGGAAAACCTCCGGGCGCGAAGCCAGCATCTTGCGTAAGTCCGCCGGGCTGCTGACTTTGGTGCCGTCATACATGATCCCGGAAGGATCGATCTTGGCGCCCTCGTCGGTCTCCCGCCACTGGCCCACGGCGTCGAAATTCTCGAGCGCGAAGCCCAGCGGATCCATAATTTTGTGGCACGAAGCGCAGTAGGGGTTGGCACGATGCGCTTCCATGCGCTCGCGCACAGACGACGGCTTCCCGCCTTCGGCGCTGGTCTTGAGCGCCGGAACATTAGGCGGAGGAGGTGGTGGCGGCGTACCTAAAAGGTTGGTCAAAATCCATTTGCCGCGATTCACCGGGGAGGTGCGCGTCGGCAAGGAGGTAACCGCCAGAATGCTGGCCTGGCCTAGCAGGCCGCGGCGATTTTCGTCGGTTACCGGCACGCGGCGGAAACTTTCACCGTAAATTCCCTTCATCCCGTAGTGCCGGGCTAGCCGCTCGTTGACGAAGGTGTAATCGGCGTTCATGAAGTCCAGCACGCTACGGTCCTCGCGAAGGATGCTCTCAAAGAACAATTCGGTTTCGCGGCGCATCGCCTGGCGCAGATTATCGTCAAAATCCGGGAAGGTCTCAAAGTCCGGATTCATGCTCTTCAGGTTGCGCAGGAACAGCCATTGTCCGGCAAAATTATCGGTCAGCGCACGCGATCGGGGGTCGATCAGCATACGCTTGACCTGTTGTTCCAGAACCGCGGGGTCCTTCAGTTTCCCGGCGCTCGCCACCGTGATCAACTGCTCGTCGGGAATGGTGCTCCACAGGAAAAAGGACAGCCGCGAAGCCAATTCCAGATCGTTCACCCGATAAGGAGTATCCACGGCAACATTGGCAGGATCGGGCTCGAAGCGGAACAGAAATTCCGGGCTCGCCAGAATCAACTGGAGCGCGGCTTCGATGCCAGCATCGAAGGTCTTGCCCTCATTCTTGCCCTTCTGGAAGAAGGTCAGCAATTGCTCGGTGTCGCGATCGGTAACCGGGCGGCGGTAGGCCTTGCGGGCCAGATTCCCCAGAATCTTCTTGGCGCAAGGAACTTCATCGGCGCCGGCCGCGGGACGGCAGATGAAAATCTTCTTGCGGCTGGGCGTCTCACTCACCCCGCGCGCATCGAGCGGCCCGTTCACGCTGACGCGATCGACCGAAGTCTGCCCTTGATAGCCGACCGGGTCCACGTTAGAGCGCAGGAAGGGCTGCAGAATGTCGTCCTCTTCGGCGGCGGTCTTCTTGAGGAATGTGACCACTACATCGTGCGGACCGGCCTTCACCGGCACTCGCAGCGTCAACCGCTGATCCAGATCTGTAGCCGACACCCCGGAATTGACTTCGCTGGCCTTTTCGTCTTCTCGGCCGCCGATTCGCACCAGACCGACGCGTACTCCGTCAATTGAAAGCTCCACTTCATTCGGATACTTCAGGCCGCGAATGATGTCGGTGGTCGCGCGCCACATGCGGATGCGGAAGACGTAGTCCCCGTCCAACTGGAAATTGTGGGTAAACTTCACGCCGCCGCGGGTTCCCAGCGGAAAGCCTTCCAGGTACTCGTCCTGCGAAAGATCCGGCCGGGCCCGATAGATGGTGGTATCGGCTACGATCGCCTGATCGCCCACCGCCAGCCGGCTGATATTCCAGGAGGCCGACATGTAGCGCTCGAGCAGCGCCGGCGAAGTCTTGAGTACGTCTGCGATGTTGTCGAACCCGTAGCTTTCATCGTCGTTCGGCAGCAGCGAAGCGCCGTCGATCTGGAGGCCCAGAATATCCTTCACCGCGTTGGCGTACTCGGTGCGGTTCAGGCGATGCAGTGTGGCCCGGCCCGGATTCGGTTTGGCCATCGCGTTGCGGTCAATCGAGGTTTCCAGCCAAGTGACGAATCCATCGAGTGTAGCTTTGTCCGGCCGCGGCATTCCCTGCGGAGGCATGGAGCCGGTTCCCAGCTTACGGATCACCTTTTCGAGCGTCTCCGCGTGTGCCGATACATTGGATAAATCCAGGTTTTCGAGTGTCAGCCCGCCGGTCTTCAACTTATCGCTGTGGCAACTGGCGCAATAGCGTTTTACCAGCGCTTGATTGGCTTGAACCTGGGCTGCATCGTTGCCTGCCGGTTGCGATTGCTGAGGCGCCGCGAAAGCCATGACCGCCGTTGCCAACGTGAACACCGTACACTTTAGAAAGACGCGTGGTTCCATCTAATTCGTCCTAGCTTACCCTCGGCCACTACTCTACCTGAACTAAGGTTGGAACTCAACCGCCACCCGGCAGACCTGAATTGCGGCTAGTTGGCTCAACCGGCCTAAGCGGTTGCCAGCGCTTCTGGCGCAGCGTTTTGAGCCCGCCGCGGGGAAAGTACTACTGCTTGCCCTTCGCAATCAAAATAGCTTCGCCGCCCTCCACATTCAAGGAGGTCGCCCCCGACAATTCGCGGACCTTCTTGACCAGTTCGGCACCCTCACCGTCCCCCGGCTCGAGCATGCGAACGTTATTGTTATCGGCGTCGCGCGTCACCGGCACCAACCCCACCCGCGCGACCTTCTTGCCTTCCACCACTACCCGCGCCACCATGCCATCTTTATTCGGCCGCATGCGAATCCAATCGGTGGCGAAGTTACCGAGGCAGTACATCACCGGCTTGCCTTTATACACCTCGACGCCCTGCAACACATGCGAGCCGTGCCCGTACACGATGTCGGCACCCGCGTCAATGGCCGCATGCGCCAGCAGTTTCTCATAGGCCTCGGCCTGCATGAAGCGCGCCCCCAACGGAATCGGCGCGAATAGCGAGGGGTCGTCGGGACTCGGGTTGGGCGACGGCGGCCGCGTTTCAGCCAGTATCTCGGCGGATAAGGCGCGTCCGGCGCCATCGCGATTGTGACTCGAGACGATCAGAATGTCCACCAGCGGACGCAACCGCCGTATGTCCTCGCGCATCCGGTCGAGGTCGGTTGCGTCAATGGTCGAGCCGTCCTTCGATAGAATCCGTGCGACCCCTGCCCGGGAAGCAGTGGCGATCTGCTGATCCTGCGCGTACCATTTCGCGGTGTATTGCAGAAAGCCGATCTTGACGCCCTTGCGTTCGATGATTGCGGGCCGGTGCGCGGCGTCCAGATTCGCGCCCCCGCCGGTGTGGGCGATTCCATTGGCGTCGAGCACCGCAAGCGACTTCATGATGTTTGCCGGCCCGTAAGCCACATTGTTCGCCACCCCGACTACCGCGATGTTCGCCGCCTTCAGAGCCGCTACCGTCTCGGGTCCCAGGTGGATCCACCCGCTCTTATCCGGGATGTCGCGATCGGGCCCTTGCGATTTCACCAGCAGGCCCTCCAGGTTTCCGTAAACTACATCCGCACGCTTAAGGGTTGCCGCCACATTGGCGAAAGCCGTCGTGGGATCGCTGCGATTCTCGATATTGATATCGCCTAGCAGCAAAATCGTGATCGCATCGCCGGCAGCCGCCGCCGGCCGCGATAACAGAGCGATTCCCAATAACGGAAGCCACATTTTTATGGGCTGAACCACACGCAGATTCTATCTCACTCGCCTGCCTTCACGCGTCACCCGTCAACTCCATTTACCTGCGTTTCAAAGATTTCGCGCCTCGGGTCCGGGCCGGTTCGCCGCGCTGCATGCATACTGGGATCGCAGTATCAGCCTGCGCAGGCTAGTCGTTGTGGTTTAGTGGAATCCGCGTCCGTTTTAAAAAGCGGACTTGCCGCCCCGAAAACATTGAGGAAAGGGCGGGACAGGAAGAGAATCGATTCTCTGGTAAATACGAACGTCGCGAGAGCGGCGCAAGGTTATCGCGAAGGAAAGGGGAGAGCGCAATCGGCGGTTCATTCGGAAACTTTTCTGAGACCGCCAGCCGCCCCTTTCCTTCACCACTCCGGTGGGTTGCCTTAAACCAGCAGCCCACCGCGAGACGATCTAAAAATCCCAATCGGTACAGCCGAAGTGTTTGCCGCCGCCTCCCACCCCCGCTTTGCTCTCCGCCCGGAGTGTGTCAACATCTGATTGATTATGAGCAAGCCCAAGAACAAGAAACCCATTTCCCGACGCCAGTTCATTGAGGGAACCGGAGCCGCCCTGGTAGCCGCCACGGCCGTTCCCGCGCTTCATGCTCAGAGTCCCGCCGCTAAAACTGCATCCTCTGCCGGCCGCTCCACCATTCATATGACCGTCAACGGCGCGTCACACGCCGTCGAAGTCGACGACCGCTGGACGCTGGTCGAAGTCCTGCGCGATCACTTGGGCCTCACCGGCACCAAGATCGGCTGCGATCGCGGCGAGTGCGGCGCCTGCACCGTTCACATTGACGGCAAACCCATGTACTCGTGCAGCCAGTTGGCGGTGTGGATGGACGGCCACGCGATCACTACTGTTGAAGGTCTCACGCGGAACGGTAAGCTCGACCCGCTGCAGCAATCCTTCATGGACCACGATGCCCCGCAATGCGGCTTCTGCACCTCCGGCCAGTTAATGAGCGCGAAAGCGGTGCTGGCCGCCAACCCGCACCCCACCCATGAGCAGGTGCGCGCCGGCATGACGGGTAACATCTGCCGCTGCTCCAACTACAACCGCTACGTCGAAGCCACGCTAGCTGCCGCGGGAACCACCAGCACCTCGAAGGTCGCTATGATCGACAACGCCGCGGGCGAAAACGTCCAGCCCTTGAAGACCCTGGGCCGCTCCACTACGCGCATCGACGCCCGGCAGCGCGTTTCCGGCAAAGCGACTTACACCAGCGATGTCAGCCTGCCCGGAATGCTCTACGCCCGCGTACTACGCAGTCCGCATCCGCATGCGCGCATTCGCGGCATCGACGCCTCTAAGGCTCTCGCTCTGCCCGGCGTGAAGGCCGTACTCACCCACGAGAACTGCCAAGTGGTGTGGGGCTCCGGTTCGATCGCGGGCGGCCGGCAATACGTTGAGGAAGTCAAGAAGATCACCAAGCAGCGCCGCTATGCGTTCAATAATCCCGTGCGTTTTGTAGGCG
>Ga0068855_100003632_pt1 | contig 18859 bp, 17 predicted proteins | sample KBSCornC52_FD_66592 | JGI IMG/M metagenome (GOLD analysis project Ga0068855, IMG submission 66592) | Corn rhizosphere microbial communities from Kellogg Biological Station, Michigan, USA - KBS Corn C5-2 | ecosystem: Host-associated > Plants > Roots > Rhizosphere > Soil ...
GCTGCGGGACCTCGAACTCTCGTCATCCGATTCATTCGGGTGGTTAATGGAGTCATGAACATCGTCGCTACCCGTAGGCCGACGCCTGCGACTCTTGCCGACCATCCGTTCTTCTCCGATCTGCCCCTCGGTTCGCTTCGTCGCCTTGCAACCCACGTTTACCGGGTCGACTACGCGCCCGGCGACCCCATCATCAAAGAAGGCAAGACCGCCGATCGGTTTTTCTTGATCCGTCGCGGCTCGGTAAGCCTCGACATGGAGGTGGCCGGGCGTGGCCGGGTCGAGATCGAGACGCTGGGTGCCGACGCGGCGCTCGGATGGTCGTGGCTGATGTCGCCGTACCGGTGGCACCTGAGCGCCACCGCCGCCGATCGCACGTCGGTGCTGGTGTTCGAGGCTGCGACCCTGCGCCCGCTCCTGGCCGGCGATCCGTCGCTTGGCTATGAGTTCATGCGGCGGATCGCCGTGGTGATGTTCGACCGACTTGAGACAACTCGAAACCGGCTGGGCCCGGCCCTGGGAGCATCGTCGATTAAAATTCCGTAGCTATAGCTTTTTGACGACGGTCAGCACCACGGCTGAGTCTTCGAGCGCGACGAGAGCGTGGCGGCTGGGCGGAATCACCAGCAGATCGCCGGTGCGTGGCTCCCACGAGTCTGCGCCCGCGCTGAGTCGCACCCGGCCACGAAGCACGAACAGGGTCGCTTCGCCGGGGCTCTCGTGCTCGTCGAGGGTCGAACCCTTGACCATGGCGATAACGGTTTGTCGTAGCGCGCGCTCGTGCCCACCGACAATCGTGTCTGCGGTGTGGCCGCCGCTCGCGGTGGCCGCTTTCTCCAACAGTTCACGCGCCAGCGCGTCGAGGGAGATCTTCTGCATCGTGGGCGCCCTTCGGTGGTGTCGACCGTTCGAAACGAGATGCCCGCCCGGCCGGGTCGTGCACCTGCCGCCTTCGATCTTCGAGCATCGCGAGCCGGCGTCGGCAGGCGGGTAGTCCGGGTGGTGCCGCTAGTCCTGGCCGGCCCGCAGTGCGAAGCTGGATGCATGAGCAAGGCGGCACCGAAGGCAAAAGCGCAGGTCCACGTGCAGGTGCGCCGAATCTACGACGACGCCGAGCCGTCCGACGGGGTGCGGGTTCTCGTCGACAGGGTGTGGCCGCGTGGCATCACCAAAGACAAGGCGCACATCGACGAGTGGTGCAAGGACGTCGCACCGTCGACCGACCTGCGCAAGTGGTACGCCCACGATCCCGATCGGTTCGACGAGTTCTCCCGTCGCTACGCCGCGGAGTTGAAAGCGCCTGCGCAGGCCGCCGCCCTCGCTCGGATCGAGGAGTTCGCGCACGCCGGGAACGTGACGCTACTGACTGCGACGAAGGATGCCGCAATCAGTCAGGCGGCCGTGCTACGCGACCTGATTTCGGGGCGCCATCACTAGTGCTCGCGTTTCTGCTCGGTGGCTAGGATCGCGGCTTGGGTGCGCCGTTCGAGGCCGAGTTTCGCCAGTAGCGACGACACGTAGTTCTTGACGGTTTTCTCGGCCAGGAACATGCGTTCGCCGATCTGACGGTTGGTGAGGCCTTCACCGATGAGATCGAGGATTCGCCGCTCTTGTTCGGTCAACGCTGCGAGCGGATCCTTGCGTTCGCGCGCCACCGCTTCGTCACGCAACCGCTGCATGACTCGCGCGGTCGTCTTCGCGTCGAGCAGCGAACCGCCTTCGGCGATAGTGCGCACCGCAGTGATCAGATCGTTGGCCTTGATTTGCTTGAGCACGTAACCCGAGGCACCAGCGAGGATCGCGTCGTAGAGTGCGTCGTCGTCGGCGAACGAGGTGAGCATCAGGCAGCCGAGCTCTGGCATCTTGGACCGCAGCTCTCGACATACGCTGACGCCGTCGCCGTCGGGCAGCCGGACGTCGAGCACCGCGACCGCTGGTCGAAGTGCCGGGACCCGTGCCATTGCTTCGGCAGCCGTCGACGCCTCGCCGACGACGACGATGTCTCCCTCGGCTTCGAGGAGGTCTTTCACGCCTCGCCGAACAACCTCGTGATCGTCGAGCAGGAACACGCTGATCGTCCGCGTTTCGTCAGCCCGCTCTGTCGTCATTCGTGGCTCCCTCACCTGTTAGCGGAGTTGGCTGCCAACTGGCCTTGGCGGCTGCGATGACCGAACGAAACCAGTGGTAGCTGCTCTTCGGAATCCGCCGCTGCGTCGGATAATCGGTGTACACGAGCCCGAACCGCATTGCATACCCACGTGCCCATTCGAAGTTGTCGAGCAACGACCAGCAGTAATACCCGCGCACGTCGACGCCCGCATCGATCGCCGGCTTGATCGCCCGCAGGTGCGCATCGAGGTAGCGCACGCGATCAGGGTCGTCGACCTGACCATGCTCGTCGATCACATCGGGGCAAGCCCGGCCATTTTCGGTGATGTAAACCGGCGGTAGTTGTGGGTAGCTGGTCTTCAACCACGTGAGCACGCGAGTGAGGCCGTCTGGGTCGATCGGCCAACCCATCGCGGTGAGTTCTTCGCGATCGTAGATGACTTCTTTGGTGCCGAGGTCGGCGGCGGTCCGCTTCGCAGGGTCAGGCTCTGCGTAGTCGGCGGCGGCGATCCGGCTCGGGTAGTAGTAATTCACGCCGAGAAAATCGAGTCGTGCGGCGATCGTCTCGAGGTCGCCGTCGTGTAGGAATGAAAAATCTGTCAGGGCGCCATAGGTGGGACGCGCCAGTTCGGGATAGCGCCCTGCAAGCACCGGGTCGGTGAACAGCAGGTCTGAAATCAACAGTGCGCGCGCGGCAGCGTCGACGTCCGCGCTGTTCTCGCTTGTGGCACTGACTGGTTGCAGGTTGAGTGTGACGCCGATCTGATCGCCAGGCCGTGCCGATTCTCGAAGTGCACGGACGGCGAGACCGTGGCCGAGTAGCAGATGATGTGCCGCGGCGAGCGCGCCGTGGCCCTCGCGGGCTCCGGGTGCGTGACGGCCAATCGCGTAGCCGATGATCGACGAGCAGTACGGCTCGTTGAGGGTGATCCAACGATGGGCGCGATCACCCAGCCGGTCATGCACGATCGATGCGTATTCGGCGAAACGTCGGGCGGTATCGCGTTCGCGCCAGCCGCCGAGATCTTCGAGCGCTTGCGGCAAATCCCAGTGATAGAGGGTGATCGCAGGTGCGATGCCTTCGGAGAGCAGCGCATCGACGAGCCGTTCGTAAAAGTCGAGGCCGACCTTGTTAGGGGCGCCCTTGCCGTCGGGTTGCACGCGCGGCCAGGCGATCGAGAAGCGGTAGCTGTCGACGCCAAGGTCGCGCATCAGTTCGACGTCTTCGAGATAGCGGTGGTAGTGGTCGCACGCGACGTCGCCGGTATCGGCGTCGTGCGTGCGACCCGGAGTATGGCTGAAGGTGTCCCAGATCGATCGACCACGGCCGTCTTCATCGACCGCACCTTCGATCTGGTACGACGCCGTCGCCACGCCGAACTCGAACCCTGCGGGAAGATCGATCTGATCGCCGAGACCCATGGTGCCCCAATCCGTCTGCCTCGATCACGAACCTCGATCACCAACATAGTGCGCGAGTCGAACCGAGCCAGGGACGAAGGGCCCGGCCGATCGGGACGCACGCGGGTGTTGCTTTCCCGCATCGGGGTCGAAGCTGGATAGCAGAATCAGCTGGAGGAGATCATGACCGCGCTCATCGGTGGCGTCGATGCTGACGCATTGCTTAGTGACGCCGGCATCGTCCGAATCAGGTCCGCCCGGCCGGCTGACGCCGCCGCATTGCGTGACATGTACGCCAAACTGTCGGCCGACACGTTGTACCTGCGTTTCTTCACCGTCTCAGCCGGGGTTGTCGGCGAAGACGTCGAGCGCCTCACCAGAGCGGCGGACGACGAACACCACTCGCTCGTGGCCGAGATTCGTGGCGAGATCGTCGGGGTGGCGACGTATGAGCGGCTCGACGAACCGAGCCGTGCCGAGGTCGCGTTCCTCGTCGACGACGCGCACCAGGGTCGCGGTGTGGGCATGTTGCTGCTTGAACACCTGGCAACAGTGGCGACGGCACAGGGGATCGTGACGTTCGTCGCGGAGACATTGCCGGCGAATGCGCGCATGCTGCACGTGTTCTCCGATGCGGGATTTCCGGTATCGACGACGCTTTTGTCGAACGTCGTGCAGGTCGAGGTTCCGCTTCGCTTCGACGAAGCGTTCCGATTGGCGGTCGACGCACGTGAAGCGCGGGCCGACGCCCGGTCGCTGCAAAGGGTGCTCGCACCGCAATCGGTGGTGGTCGTCGGGGCGGGCTCCGACCCTGCTGGGCTCGGTCACCAGGTGCTCGCCAATATCGTGCGCGGCGGTTACCGCGGCAGTCTTTATGCGGTGAACCGGTCGGGACATCGGGTAGTCGGCGTCCGCGCTTTCACCGATCTTTCCGACGTACCGGGCCCGATCGACGTCGTGGTCGTAGCGGTTCCCGCGTCGGGGACGCTCGACGTCGCGCGGGCCGCTGCCACGCGTGGCGCCGCCGGGCTGGTCGTCATCACGGCAGGCTTTGCCGAGGTCGGATCGGCCGGAAAGCGCGAGCAGGCCGAACTCGTGCGCATCTGCCGTAGCGCCGGAATGCGACTGATCGGCCCGAACTGTATGGGCATCGCGAACGCGGCTTCCGACGTCGCGCTCAACGCCACGTTCTGCCCGTCGACGCCGCCGCCGGGCGGCATCGGCCTGATGTCGCAATCCGGCGCCGTCGGCATCGCGGCGCTCGACTACGCAGCCCGTTCGGGAATCGGTCTCGCGACCTTCGTCTCCGCAGGCAACAAGGCCGACGTCTCGGGCAACGACCTGCTGTGTTTCTGGGAAGAGGACGACGCCACGACGGTGTGCGCGCTGTATCTCGAATCGTTCGGAAACCCGCGGAAATTCGCGCGCATCGCGGCACGCGTGAGCCGGCGCAAGCCGATCGTCGCGGTGAAGTCGGGCCGCACGGTCGCCGGCAGTCGAGGCGCGCTGTCACATACGGCCGCAGCCGCGACGCCTGACGTTGCCGTCGACAGCTTGTTCGACCAAGCCGGGGTAACCCGAGTCGACTCGCTCGGCGAATTGTTCGACGTAGCAACGCTTTTCGACCTCGCACCGCTTCCGCACGGAAGACGGGTCGCAATCGTGGGCAACAGCGGCGGTCCGGGTGTGCTGGCTGCCGATGCGTGCGAAAGCGCCGGCCTCGAGGTCGCCGAACTCGGCGACACAACGCGACGACGGCTGGCGGGCCTGCTGCCAGCAGGGGCGGCGATCGGCAACCCGGTCGACCTGCTCGCGGCGGCGGATCCGCTCTCGTTCGAAGCGGCGCTGCGGGTGCTGCTCGACGACCCCGACATCGACGCCGTGATTACGGTGTACACGCCGATCCAGCCGGGGTCTCAAGTCGGCATCAGCCGCGCTATTGCAACGGTTCAGGCTGACGCGCCGGGCAAGCCCATCCTTGCGTGCTTCCTCGGCTTGGTCGCAATCCCGCAAGAGTTGCGGGCGCACGACGGCCGACCCGTCGTGCCGTTCTATTCCTTCCCGGAGCCGGCGGCGCGGGCCCTTGCGGCTGCGGTTCGTTACGCAAACTGGCGTGATCGACCAGCCGGGGTTTCTCGTGAGTTCGACCGTATCGACCTGGTCGGCGCCCGCACGATCGTGCGGGAGGCGCTGCGTGCGCAACCCGAAGGTGTTTGGCTCGATGCCTCGAAAGCGGCAGCCTTGGTGGCGACGCACGGCGTCAACGTCGCGCGTTGTGTGTCCGTGACGGATGCCGCTGCCGCCGCCGAGACCGCAGCCGAAATTGGTTTTCCTGTTGTGTTGAAGGCGGCGGGCGGCGAGTTGGTGCACAAGACTGAGCTCGGCGCCGTGCGGCTCAACTTGCGCACGGCGGAGGCCGTCGAGCGGGCTTTTACTGAAATGGCAGGCCATCTGGGTGACCACATGGGTGGCGCGATCATTCAGCCGATGATCGGTGAGGGTGTCGAGACTGCGATCGGCGTGGTCGCCGACCCGACGTTCGGACCGCTCGTGATGGTGGGACTTGGGGGCGTGGCGAGTGACTTGCTCTCCGACCGCGCTTTTCACATGTTGCCGATGACGGTCGATGACGCGAAGCGCCAGATTCGCTCGCTGCGTGCAGCTCCGCTGCTGTTCGGCTATCGCAACGCGCCGCTGTGCGACGTCGAAGCACTCGAAGAGATGGTGCTCCGAGTGGCGCAACTGGCGACCAACGTGCCCGAGCTAGTCGAGCTCGACCTCAACCCGGTGACGGTTTCGTCGGCCGGAGCGATCGCCGTCGACGTCAAGGTTCGGTTGCGACCGGCTACTGGCAGTGACCCCCTTACCAGGCGGCTGCGGTGAACCAGGCGGCGCCAACCTCGACCGACTCCTCGGGGTCTGAGGATCGGTCGATCCGCAGGTGGGCGAGCGTTTTCGTCGTGTTCGCGGTGCCTTCGCGAAGCGCGGGTTCGATCAACGCCCACGATGCGGTCATGCCGCCGCCGACCACGACCGCCTCGGCTTCGAACTTCACGAGCCAAGGCGCGAGCGCTGCGCCGAGCGAACGGCATGGCTCCTGGATCGCCCGCAGTGCGGCGTTGTCACCGTTGGTTGCCCGGTCGGCGATCTCGCGGACGTCGAGATCGGCGCTGTCATCGCTGCCCGAATAACGGCAATACGCAGTGATGATCGCTCGCCTGCTCATCACGTCTTCGAGTGGCAGGCCGTCAATCTCGACGAAATGCATCTCGCCGTCGGGCGGTACCAGCGGACCGCTGTCGATGCGCGTGCCGTTGTCGATGAACGCCGATCCGACCCCGGTGCCTAAGGTGATACCGACCGAGCGCCGGCAACCCTTCGTCGCGCCGCTAACCCATTCGCCGATGCCGAACGCCCCTGCATCGTTGAGGAATTCGATGGTGTCAGGCGGCTCGTGCAACGCGCGAAGCAGCCGGTCGCGCACATCGACGCCGTTCAGCGCGTCGAACTTCGCGACGCCCTCGTAGCGCCCGATCCCGATCTTGTAGTCAAACGGCCCGGGAATCGCGACGGTCAGCGTCGCACCTGCGAGCGAGCCGAGCTTGGCCGCGCAGCCCGCCAGCGCGTCGATGATCTCGTCGGCCGAGCCGTCGCTTCGAAGCGGGCGTCGGTGCCGCGTTGCGGGCACCGAACGCCACGTGGTGACGTCGACCAGTGCTGCTGTGACATGGGTTCCGCCAACGTCGAGCACCGGGTTGGCTTTCATCGAAGGACATGTTCCCACGGCTCGGATTCCTTCGCGACAGAGGCGCGCAGTGCAGGAGCGGTCAGTGCCACGAACAAAGCGAGCACTGCCGGGATTGCCAGTGCCTTGGGCAGGCCGACCAGTTGGGCTGTGCTGCCAATGACGACGGGCCCGACGACCCGCAGGGTGAGCCGATCGCCTACCGATCGGCTCGCACGCGCGAGGGGAGGTGGGATGTCGGCGAACACGTGCGACAGCCTGGCACATCGCCGATCGGCGCGTCTCAATCTTCGAGGGGTGCGAGCCAGCTGAGCTTCGTGCCGCCTAGCGGCAGGGTTGACGCGGAAAACTCGCCTCCGAGCTCGCGTGCACGCGCTTCGAGATTCATTAGCCCGCTGCGGGTTCTGCCTTCGCCAAGGCCGACCCCGTTGTCGGTAACAGTGACCGCGACTCGGTCTTCTTGTACGGCGACAGTGACGTCGGCGCGCGACGCGCGAGCGTGCCGGGCGGCGTTCGACAATGCTTCGCGGACGACGGCCAGGAGGTGCTCACCGATCGTGGCCGAAACGCGGGTGTCGACCAGTCCTTCGAGCCGAAGGCCCGGCGTGAATCCGAGCGTCGACGAATACTCCTCGACGAGTTCGACGATGCGTGCCCGCAAGCTATCAATAGCGCCATGTTCTGGTCGCTGCAAGGCGTAGATCGTTGAACGGATCTCTTTGATGGTCTTGTCGAGATCCTCGACGGCCTGCTGTACGTGACGGGTCGCCTCAGGTCGAGTCATGAAACGCATCGAGCTCTCAAGTTGCATCCCGGTGGCGAACAGCCGTTGGATCACCAGGTCATGTAGGTCACGCGCGATGCGGTCACGATCACGAAATAGGCTGAGCTGCTCGGATTCTCTGCGCTGCCTGGCAAGTTCAAGAGCAAGCGCCGCTTGAGCGGCGAAGCCTTCGAGCATCGACTGGTCGCCCACCCCGAACGTCGCACCACCTCGCTTGTTTGCCGCGTAGAGCACGCCGTAGGTGATTCCACCCGCTCGCAAGGGTACGAAAACCGCTGCGCCGATGTTTGCCCTGATGAGGTGACCGGCGGCCGCCCGCGGCTCACTGCCCAGGTCAGGCACGTTCAGGCTCTCGCCGCTTTTGAAAACGGCGCCGACCAGCGACGCGTCGCCTTGGAGCCGCAAACCAAGGAGCGTCTCACTAAACTCCCCACGCGCGACCTCGACCGCGAGCGAATCTCCAAGTGGCAAGGCGATCGCGGCCACATCGGCCGTGGCGAGGTCACGCGCTCGGTCAGCCACGAGGCCGAGCACGTCGTCGGGCTCGGCGGCCGAGAGCAGCGCAGTGGTGACTTCGGCGGAGGCCCGCAGCCTGCGCTCGCGGCGCCGGGCGTCCTCGTAGAGGCGGGCATTGTCGATTGCGACACCCGCCGCTGCCGCCAAGGCCGTGACGACGTTCTCGTCGGCCGCGGTGAAGTCGTCTCCCGAGGTTTTCTCCGAAAGATAGAGGTTGCCGAACACTTTGTCGCGAACCCGAATCGGGACGCCAAGAAAGCTCTTCATCGGCGGATGATGTGGCGGAAAGCCATACGACATCGGGTGTTGGGCGATGTCGTGCATTCGCAGCGGTTGCGGATCCCTGATCAGCACCCCGAGGACGCCGAGGCCGCGCGGGTAGGGCCCGATCTCCTTGATCGTCTCGGTATCGATGCCGGTCGTGACGAACTGGGCGAGGCTCTCGCCCTCGCCAATCACGCCGAGGGCCCCGTAGCGGGCGTCGACCAGACCCGCTGCCGCCTCGACAATGCGATGCAGCACGGTCTGCAGGTCGAGATCGCTGCCGATCGCGACGACGGCGTCGAGGAGGGCAGCGTCCGGAGTTTCGGCCACGCGTCCATCCTGCACCCACGCTTCGGGGCGCCAGCGCCATTAGGCTGCTGTGATGGTGGGCGGCGGCACGGATGCGACGTTCGAGGCCGAGCGCTCTGATACGTCCGGGCCGCTTGTCGATGGCGCCCGGCCGTCTGACCGGCAACGGGCCGGCGGGGCGAACAACGCCAGCTACGGCCTGTCGAGCACCGAGGTCGAACAGCGCCAGGCCCGCGGCCTGACCAACCGTGTCGACGCCAGGCCTAGCCGCACCTTCCTAGAGATCGTTCGAGCGAACCTGTTCACCCGGTTCAATGCGATCCTCGGCGCGATGTTCGCCGTCATCTTAATTGTCGGGCCTTTGCAGGACGCCGTCTTCGGATTCATTGTGATTGCGAACACCACCATCGGCATCGTGCAAGAAGTGCGGGCGAAACGTGTGCTCGACAAGGTGTCCGTCGTCACTGCACCGTCGGCCATGGTCGTGCGAGACGGTGTCGCCCGAGCCGTCGCCGCAGCCGACATCGTCGTCGACGATGTGATCGAGCTGCGGGCCGGCGACGGCTTGCTGGTCGACGGCGTCATGCTCTCGGGAGACGGGCTCGAGATCGACGAGTCGTTGCTCACGGGTGAGTCGGAGGCAGTGCCAAAACCCATTGGTGCACAAGTGTTTTCGGGAAGCTTCGTCACATCAGGCAGTGGCCGCATGTGGGCCACCCGAGTTGGCGATGCGGCTTATGGCGCCACTCTCGCCGCCGAGGCGCGTCGTTTCACGCTTGTGCGATCGGAGCTGCGAGAGGGCATCAACAAGCTTCTCCGCGTCATTACCTGGGTATTGATTCCGGTCGCGATTTTGCTGGCTTGGAGCCAATTCACCGAAAGCAGCAGCGTGGCCGACGCCGCACGAGGATCGGTCGCCGGCACGGTCACCATGGTTCCTGAGGGCTTGGTGCTGCTTGCCAGCATCGCGTTCGCGGTCGGCGCGATGCGGTTGGCTCGTTCGAATGTCGTGTTGCGCGAACTGCCTGCCCTGGAAGGCCTCGCTCGCGTCGACGTGCTCTGCATCGACAAGACCGGCACGCTCACCACAGGTGAGCTGAAGGTCGATGGCGTCGAACTGCTAGGTGCCGCCGATGAAGATGAGACACGCGTGACGCTGGCTCAACTCGGCGCGGCGGACGCAAGCCCGAACACCACGATGGCTGCGATCCGCTCTGCATTCGCGGTGTCGGAAAGTTGGGACCCCCGCGCCCGGCTGCCGTTCTCGTCGGCCCGCAAGTACTCCGGCGCCGATTTCGGTGTGCATGGTGCCTGGTTGCTCGGCGCCCCCGACATTCTGCTAGCCGGCCTCGGTGCTGACGAGGTGCCGCGTGGCCTAGCCGGACTCGTCGCAAAATCAGCCGGCTCCGGTCAGCGACTTCTGCTGTTGATGCGGGTAGATCGATTGCCCGACGCAGCCGGGCTCCAGGTGCTGGGTCGCCGTCAACCGACGGCGTTGCTGCTCCTGCACGACCTGCTGCGCGCCGATGCGGCGGAGACGCTGGCATTTCTCGCAGAGCAGGGCGTGCGCGTCAAGGTGCTTTCGGGTGACCACCCTTCGACGGTCGCAGCCATCACCGCTCAGCTCGGTTTGGTGACGGCCTGGCCAGCGGTCGATGCCACCAAGCTTCCGATGTCCGACGGCCCGGAGTTGCGCAGCGCGCTCGATCGATGCGACATCTTCGGGCGCGTCGCGCCGCAGCAGAAGCAGGCAATCGTCACAGCACTGCAGGCGATGGGACACACGGTCGCGATGACCGGCGACGGCGTGAACGACGTCCTGGCGTTGAAAAGTGCCGACCTCGGGATCGCGATGGGTTCGGGCACGTCAGCTGCTCGTGCGGTATCGCAACTTGTCTTGCTCGATGACGCGTTCAGCGCCGTGCCGACCGTTGTTCGAGAAGGACGGCGGGTCATCGCCAACGTCGAGCGGGTCGCGAACCTGTTCCTGACCAAGACTGTCTACGCCACGGTTCTCGCGCTTACCGTTGGTGTCTTGGGCCTGCCTTTTCCCTTCCTGCCAAGACATTTGACGCTTGTCAGCGCGGTGACGATCGGAATCCCTGGCTTCTTCTTGGCCCTTGCGCCCAACGCGCAACGGGCCAAGTCGGGGTTCATGGGCCGGGTACTGCGGTTTGCCCTACCTGCGGGTGCGGTCGCCGCCGCCGCGACTTTCGGCGCGTATTCGATGGTGCGATCGGAGCCGTCGACCACCCTCGACTCCGCTCGCACGGTCGCGACGCTCGTGCTCGCAGGCGTCGCGCTGTGGGTGCTGTCGATCCTGGCGCGCCCGGCGACTCGGTCGCGCCAGTGGCTGATCGCGTCGATGGTCGGGTTGCTCGTTGCAGCGCTCGCGCTACCGTGGTCGCGCGAGTTCTTCGCCCTGACCTTTCCGCGTCCGGTGTTGTGGCTCGCGGGTGTCGGCGTCGCGGGCATTGCCGGATTGGCGCTCGAAGGCGGTTGGTTGCTTGCCGGATCGGCGCAAACTCTGGTCGAGAAATTCCGGCTCAGGCGTCAGTCGCCCTCGGCACGGCCGAAGTGAAGGTGGCGTGACAACGCCTCGGCCCGCTCGCGGTCGGCGTCGTCGAGCTTTCTGGTGTCGCGCAGGTCGACGTACGGTTCCTGCGTTTCCGGCAGGCCGGCGTCGATTGCCCTCGCACGTTGCAGTTCGGAGTTGAATTCGGCGCCGAGCAGCAGCGCCATGTTCGAGATCCACAGCCACACCAAGAAGACGACGATGCCCGCGAGCGAGCCGTACGTCTTGTTATACGAGGCGAAATTTGCCACGTATACCGCAAAACCGGCGGAGGCAGCGGCCCAGATGACGACCGACAGCGCACCTCCGGGACTGATCCACGTGAATCCCGGCTGCTTGACGTTCGGCGCGGCCCAATAAAGCACCGACAAGGTCAGGCAGGCGATGACGACGAGCAGCGGCCACTTCACGATGCCCCATACCGAGACCGCGGTCGAACCGAGCCCGATCGCATTGCCGATGTCGTGCGCGATTCCGCGTGACAGCAGCGCGATCGCTGCGCTGACGACGACGGCCACCACCAAGAAGACGGTGACGCCGAGTCGCACTGGCGCGAGCTTCCAGATCGGTCGGCCCTCGCCGATGTCGTAAATCGCGTTCGAGGCGCGCATAAAAGCAGCGACGAAGCCGGACGCCGACCAGAGCGCGACCAGCAACGCGATCACACCGATCACGCTCGCTGCCGAGTGCTGGTGTTGGGCGTTGTCGAAGATGTTTCGGATCGTGGCGCGGGCGCCGGTCGGCGCGTGCTTGTTGACGTTGGTCAGCAGCTTCTGGCTCGCCGACTGGCCTAGCAGGCCGATGATCGCGACCAACACGAGCAGCCCGGGGAAGAGCGACAAGATCGCGCGATATGTGAGCGCGGCCGCCCAGTCGCTCAGGTTGTCGGTGCGGTACTCGCGGATCGCCCGCCGCATCACCCCCTTCCACGCCTGCCTGTCGAGACGTGCGGGTGATCGCAGTGGACGGCGCCGTCGCTGAAGTGGCTTCTCGTCGTCCGAGCGGCTGATCATCGTCGGCCTCTCATCCTGCCGGGAATGGTTGAACTCTCATCTATGTTGACCAGAGCCGAGAGGACTTATCCAGCCACCCGCCGGCCCTCGGCGCCGCCCGCAAGGAGACGAACCAATGACTACACAGACCATCAGCACCGATCTCACCGCCCTGACTGGTGAGTACACCATCGACGTTGCCCACAGCCGGATCGGCTTCTCGGCCCGGCACGCCATGATCACCAAGGTCCGCGGGGCGTTCAACGACTTCGAAGGTCATGCGCGCCTCGACGCCGCCGACCCGTCGAAGTCGACCGCGTCGGTGACGATCAAGGTCGAGAGCATCGACACCCGCAACGAGCAGCGCGATGCCCACCTGCGCAGCAACGACTTTCTCGACCTGGCCAACCACCCCGAGATCACCTTCACCAGCACGTCCGTCGAGCCGCTCGGCGACGACAAGTACCGCGTCACCGGCGACCTCACCATCCGTGGCGTGACGAAGCGGGTCTCGATCGACTTCGAGTTCACCGGCTCCGCGGTCGACCCGTTCGGCAACACCCGCGTCGGATTCGAAGGCGAAACAGTCATTAACCGCAAGGACTGGGGCGTCAACTTCAATGCCGCGCTCGAGGCCGGCGGCGTCCTCGTCAGCGAGAACATCACTCTCGAGTTCGAGATCTCCGCGATCAAGTCCGCGAGCTAAACCGCTCGGTTGACCTCCGCCAACCCGCTGGGTGCCTCCCTTCCTGCGCCCGACCCGCCGAATTCGGTACGTATCGGCGGGCCGGGACGCGGGAAGAGACCTGGTATGAGTACCCGCTCCCGGGTAGTGCAGATGGCCGTTCTGGTCGCCCTAGGCGTCACGCTGATCGTGACCGCCACGGCGACCGGGCGGTCGTTGTCGTCTGGTAGCGGCTCGATCGTCGTCGGCGTGGTATTGGTCATCGGCGCCGGCTTCCTGGCGGCGAAGCCGGTTCGCCAGCGGTGCAACCGCTTTCGCGACGTCCGGCGGGGGATTCGCCAGATCGAGACCGTTCTGCGGCTGGAGGCGGCGCTGACGACGCGTCGGCTGACGGTGGGTGGCGCTACGGCGGGGTGCCCGATTTGTGGCGCACCGGCAGGCCCGCATTGCGTTTGTCGCAAGCGTTGACGTCGGTAGGCTCGGCATCATCCTGAGACTGCCCGCGGATGATCCGCAACTGGTACAAAGAGCACGTGGCTAAGCTCAGCAAAAATGAATTCGCTCGCCTGCTCGCCTTCCGCACCGACCTGCGGCGCTTCGAGCGGTGGAGCGAGCGTCAGGCGCGCACAGTGGGGTTGAGCCCCGCGCAGCATCAGCTGATGCTCGCGGTGAAGGGGCACGACGACCGCCGCGGGCCGACCGTCGGTGAACTCGCCGAATACCTGCTGCTGCGCCCGCACAGTGCCGTCGAGTTAGTCGATCGCGCTGAGGTCGCGGGTCTCGTCGTCCGGAAGAAAACCGACCCAGACGGGCGAGTGGTGCGCGTCGGTCTCACGGCCGATGGTGAATCGCGGCTGAACGCGCTGTCTGCGTTGCACCTCGCCGAATTGCGCCGGCTCGCCCCGTCTCTGAAGCACCTCGTCGAAGGGCTCGACTCCGACTCATCTGGCTGAGGTCCGTGCCGTGCTAGGGGCGTCGGCGCGTCGTTGCAGTGCCAAGCGCCGATTTTGCCCGTGATACATCGTGCTGCGATACTCGACGGTGAAATCCCCACTGTAAGGAGTCGTTCGCCGTGCCGCGCCCTGGATCCGACGCACCACACAAGCGGCAAACAAGTCGGACGGCGATCAAGCCTTCGACGCAGTCGGCGAGCCGGCCTGGGACCGTCGTCCGGGCCGAGCATTTGGGCGACTTCACCATGCGGGCACGCACGACAAAGATCTGCCTGCTCGCGGTCTTCGTCGGCGGTGCTAGCGCGGTGGTGGCGCTCGGGTTGCTGCGGCTCATTGGCTTCATCACGAACGTGGTCTTTTACCAACGGCTCGCGACATCGCTGGTGGCGCCCGATGTGGGTCACCACGCCGCGATTCTGATCGTGGCTGCGCCCGTCGTCGGTGGTCTCGTGGTCGGGCTGATGGCCCGATTCGGTTCGGAGCGCATTCGCGGGCACGGCATGCCCGAGGCGATCGAGGCGATCCTCGTCGGCGGTAGCAAGGTGCAGCCCCGGGTCGCGATTTTGAAGCCGATCTCTGCGGCCATCAGCATCGGCACCGGTGGGCCGTTCGGCGCCGAAGGACCGATCATCATGACGGGCGGGGCTGTCGGGTCGGTCACCGCGCAGTTCTTGAAACTGACGGCTGACGAAAGGAAAACGCTGCTGGTCGCAGGTGCCGCCGGCGGCATGGCGGCCACCTTCAACGCGCCGCTTGCGTCGATCCTGCTCGCCGTCGAGTTGCTGCTTTTCGAGTGGCGGCCGCGCAGTTACCTGCCAGTGGCCACCGCCGTCGTCATGTCGACGATCGTGCGCGGCTATTTACTCGGCACCGCGCCGATTTTCGCGATGCACGACGTCGCTATTCATCTTTCACCAGTCGACTATCTGTCGTGCGTGGCGGTCGGTCTCACCGGCGGCGTACTGGCGGTCGGTGCGACCGGGCTCGTCTATCTCGCCGAAGATTGCTTTGCCCGCTTGAAGTTCCACTGGATGTGGTGGCCCGCGATCGGCGGCCTCATCATCGGGCTCGGCGGTCTTGCCGAGCCGCGTGCACTCGGTGTGGGTTACGACGTCATTCGTGAACTGTTGCAGGGCAAGGCGACGCTCAGTCTGATTTTCGGCATCCTCATCGTGAAGACGCTGATCTGGTCGCTGTCACTCGGGTCGGGCACGTCGGGCGGCGTGCTCGCTCCGGTGTTCATGATCGGTGGTGCGCTGGGTGCGCTCGAAGGGCACTTGTTTTCTCCTGTGTCACCGGGATTTTGGGCATTGATGGGCCTGGCGGCCGTGGTCGGTGGCGTGATGCGTTCGCCGCTCACAGGCGTGGTCTTCTCGCTCGAGTTGACTCACGACTGGTCGGCGCTGCTGCCCTTGGTGGTGTGCGCGTCGGCGGCGTACGGGCTGTCGGTGCTCGTTTTGAAGCGCTCGGTGCTCACCGAGAAAATCGCGCGACGCGGTTTGCACCTGAGCCGTGAATACGACGTCGACCCGCTCGAATCGCTGCTGGTGCACGAGGTAATGGAAGAAGAGTTCACCAGCTTTAGGCCCGACATGTCGCTGGCCGATGCATCGGCGACGTTTATCGTCGAGCACCGCCAGACCCGAAATGCGCAGCATCGGCAACGGCTTTATCCGGTGCTTGACGGCGAGTTGCGGTTGCACGGCGTCGTGACCCGGCGCGACATGCTCGACGCCGCGCTCGGACATCTCGGCGACCATCACCAGGTGCGCGACATCATGATCGACGCGATCGTCGCCTACCCCGACGAAACCCTGCGCGCAGTGGCGAATCGGATGGCCGACAAGCATGTTTCTCGATTGCCGGTGGTCGATCGCGAAGATCCCACGCGAATCCGCGGACTCGTGACGCTCGTCGACCTTCTCGCCGGGCGCCGCAAAGACCTGCAAGAAGAGCGCCACGCCGAGCGAATCTTCAGAGTGCGAGTTCGCTCGGCCTCGACGCCGATGCCGGACGACGCAGAGCCCGAGGTCGTTCTCGCTACTCGATAGGGGTGCGGTCGTCGCGTGCGGGCACGTTCACCGCGACACGCGCTCCGGCGGTCCACTCTTACTCGGCCCCGACGCAGAAGACGGGATCGCCGTGTTCGTGTGCCCATTCCGTCATCAGCGCGCTCACGGTCCCCGGGGTGCTGGTAGCGAAGCCTGAGGTGGCGGTGCCCACGTTGCCGACGTAGTGCGAGATCAGCGCGTGGGCGACGCCGGTGCACGAGGCGTTGACGTTGACGAAGCCAGGGTCTTGCACGACCTGTCCAGCGAACGCCGGTGCGGTCGAGATGCCGGCGGCCGCGAGGACGAGTGTGCCGACGATGGCGGTACGACGTACTGCGTGCATGAATGGTCTCCTAATCGGCGAATACGGCGGGTGGCTGGACGTAGGACATCGGCTCGGTTTCGGGCGTCGAGCTCGGCCGGATCGTGAGCGCGATGCCGGCCGCGACGGTCCAGACGTAGAACAGCAGGAAGGCGAGGAAGCCGAGCGGCGTAAAGTGCATGACTGCGAGCACGAGCGCCGACCAGGCGAGCCAGCGCGGCAATGTCCGCGCAAGGATCCCGGCCGCGGCAAGCGCGAGCAGCAGCACGATCGAGTCGGCGCCTGGGCCGCCGACCGAGCCGGTGATGTGCCAGGACTGCAGCGCTGCTGGAGTCGTCTCGGGTTTCGCGCCGATCTGCCCGAGCGTGTAGTAGGTGTTGGCGCTGGTGAGCCCGGTGACGGCGACCATCGCGGTGCCGACGAGGATCGTGCCCGCGATGACAGGCGGGGCAGCGCGGCGTGCCCGAGCCCACAGGGCGACGCCGAAAAGCACGAAGAAGACCACCGAGTAGCCCAGCAGCAGCCCGCCTCGGCCGACCTGGGTGTGGTGGTCGGCGTAGTAGGACGTGAGCTTGGTCAGGGGTGTGTCGGTGTCAGGGAAGTCGCCGATGGTGAGGTTGCCGGCCATCGCGAGGACGGCGAAGACGACGCCGGTCAGCGGGAGCATCCGGGTCACGCGATCTGTTGCACTCTTCATGGGTTCCCTCCGAAGCTGGGCCGCGCGTCGGCCGAACGGGAAGAACCGTATGAAGCAGAGGCGGTTGCCGTCGTCGGCGTGGCGGCTGAACTTCGCATCAGCCGCGCGAGGGACGCCCGGCGGCTGACGGATCAGTCGCGCGAATGACGCCGTGAGTTCGCGCGGAGCATTACCGTCACCTCGTGAGAATCGGGTCGCAACGCCTAGAGCGGCTCCGTGCCGACCCGGCGCGGGTCGACCGGTGGATCGCGCTGGTGCTCACCGTCCTCGCACAGTGGGAGATCTGGTCCGGATCCGGTAGCGCGGCGCATCGGGGAGGCGCGGCGACGGTTGCTCTCGCCATCACTGCGCCTATCGCCGTACGCCGCCGCTGGCCGGCAGTTGTCGGGACCGTGGTGTCGGCGCTGGCCACCTTCGAGTACGCCATCTTCAGCGGCAGCTCGATCGCTTACCCGCTGGCGAACTTCTTCGCCCTCTACGCCCTTGCGGTGTGGCCTCCTACCCGGCAGTTCGTGATCGGCATTGCGGTCCTCGTCGTGATCGTGCTCGGCAGCTCGGCTCTCGACGGCTCCGTTGTCGGCTCCGCGCAATACCTTGCAGTCGTCATCATCGTGATGCTGTTCGTGCGACGGATCGTTGGTGACCGCGAACGGCGAGCCGAGCTTGCCGAACGCGAGCGTGATGTCGCGTCGCGGGAGGCGGTTCTCGACGAACGTGCCCGGATCGCGCGCGAGCTGCATGATGCGATCGCGCACACCGTGTCGATGATGGTGCTGCAGGCCGGCGCCGAACGGCGGCTGCTCGACGTCAAGGCCGGTGGCACGCGTGAGGTCCTCGAAGGGATCGAACGCACGGGCCGGTCGGCGCTGGTCGAGATGCGTCGGCTGGTTGGAATGTTGCGCAGCGACAAGTCCGAACCGCTCGCACCCCAGCCGGGGCTGCAAGACCTGCCGATCCTCGTCACGCAGCTGCGTGAAGCCGGGCTGCCGGTGGACCTGGCCGTGGACGGGTCGCCACCGGGCCTGCCTGTCGGCATCGAGCTGTCGGCGTACCGGATCGTCCAGGAGGCGCTCACGAACGTGCTCAAGCACGCCGGCGAAGCCCACGCGACCGTCCGCGTCCGCTACACCGCCGACTCGCTGGAGTTGGAGATCACCGACGACGGACGGGGGCAACGCACCGACGTGGTCCGCGGCGGCCACGGCCTCGTCGGCATGCGCGAGCGGGTCGCCCTTTACGGCGGCCAGCTCACCGCGGGGCGTCGACCGGGCGGCGGTTTCGGCGTCCACGTCGTGCTGCCGGTGCGATGATCAGCGTCCTCATTGCTGACGACCAGGCGCTGGTGCGTGTCGGGCTGCGCAAGATCCTTGAGGTCGAGCCCGACACCGACGTCGTCGGGGAGGCCGCGGACGGCGAGGACGCGGTCCGTGAGGCGCGTCGGCTGCGACCGGACGTC
>Ga0068855_100003634_pt1 | contig 18855 bp, 15 predicted proteins | sample KBSCornC52_FD_66592 | JGI IMG/M metagenome (GOLD analysis project Ga0068855, IMG submission 66592) | Corn rhizosphere microbial communities from Kellogg Biological Station, Michigan, USA - KBS Corn C5-2 | ecosystem: Host-associated > Plants > Roots > Rhizosphere > Soil ...
GTGGGCGTCCTCCTGAAATCGAACCGCACGCAGCGAGCCGCCGTCCGCGCCTTCGTCGACGCCGTCGCCGCCCCGAGCGGCTCATAGGAATTCTCGCTTACTCCGCCGAACTCAAGCTTCGCTTCCCTGATTTCATGCGGCCGAATCGAACATATTGCCCTTCTTGAGGAGATCGACGTAATGACCGTGCGTGCCGCCGTTATCTCGGTCCTCTGCCTGCTTAGCGCCTTCCCCGCGGCCGGGCAGGATGCGAAGCCTGCTGAGAAGCCCGCCACAGGAGCCGCCGCGGAGAAACCGGCCGACCCGCCGCCCGCGAAGTTCGTCCGACAGCACACTCTCCGAATCGGAGCCGGCGACCTCGCTTATACGACTACCGCGGAAGAGATCTACCTGAAGGACAAGGAGGGGAAGAGTACCGCGAGCTTCTTCACCATCTCGTATGTAAAGGACCGCGCGGAGCCCGATGCGACGAAGGACCCCCGTCCGCTCACGTTCGTGTTCAACGGCGGACCAGGCTCCGCGTCCGTCTGGCTGCATCTCGGCCTCGTCGGCCCGCGGGTGATTGACATTCCGAGTGACGCGACCGACCCCGGCACGCCTCCCTACAAGCTCCGCGACAACCCCGCCACCATTCTTCGCGCGACGGACCTCGTGTTCGTCGACCCCGTGGGAACCGGTTTCAGCCGGCCGATGGGCGAAAAGAAGGGCGAGGACTTCTGGGGATTCGACGAGGACGCGGATTCCGTTGCGGAGTTCATCCGCACCTTCCTGACCCGCCACAACCGCTGGAACTCGCCAAAGTACCTCCTCGGCGAGAGCTATGGCGGCATCCGCGCGTCGCTCCTCATTCCCCGGCTGCAGGGCGACCTTAACATCGGCATCAACGGTGTCATTCTGATCTCGCCCGCGCTCAATATGGCGACGCTGCCATTCATCACGGCGGGCAACGACCAGGCATACGCGACCAGTCTGCCGGCGATGGCGGCAACCTCCTGGTACCACCACAAACTCCCCGATCAGAACCAGTGGAAGGACATGGCCGCGTTCCTCCGCGAGGTGGAACGGTTCGCGTCCACCGACTTCCTCGTTGCGCTCTTTCAGGGCACAAGCCTGGAGAAGCCCGCGAAGGAGCGGATCGCCGACAGGCTGCACCGCTACACCGGCCTCTCCAGGGAGTACATCCTGCGCAGCGACCTGCGCGTCACCACCTCCCGATTCGCGAAGGAACTCCTCCGCGACCAGGGCAGGGCCATCGGTTCGCTGGACGGCCGCTACGCGCAGGACGAGCTGGATAACGTTGGCGACCAGCCGCTGAGCGACGCATTCGATTCGAAGACCGGCCCAATCTATATGGAAACCTTCCAGAGCTATCTTCGCAATGTGCTGGGCGTGGACATCGAGAAGCGCTATCTGGGCGGCAACGGCGAGGCGAACGGCAAATGGAAGCGGCCAGCGAACAGCCGCAACGCGTTTTCGGGATTCGTCGACGTATCGGACCTGCTCGCGCAGGGGACCAAAGACAGCGAAAAGCTGCGGGTATTCGCCGCGGCCGGCTACAACGATCTGGTAACGTCCTACTTCGCGCTGAAGTACATGCTCGACCACAGCCGCATCGACCCGAAGCGGGTGACGATGCGGGACTATGCCGGCGGCCACATGATGTACCTGAACCGCCCGTCGGGTGAAGCGCTTTCGAACGACATCGTCGCCTTCATCGAATCGAAATAGGTTCGTGTGGATACCCGTAGTCGAATCCACGGCCGTTCATTCGACAGATTGGTGGCAGACAATCGACGCACTCCCGATGGAAAGGACCCATGAAGTGAATCAGGCAAACGTATGGGCGGTGACGCTGTTCGTGGAGGACCCGAAGCGATCGAAGGAGTTCTACCAGCGTGTGTTGGATCTCGCACCAGTGTACGAAGACGAATCCTCCGTCGCGTTCAAGCTCGAAAACCTCATCCTCAATCTCCTCGAAGCCCGGGTTGCCGAGACCGACCTCGCTCCAGCCGCCGTGGCGCGCGAGAAATCGGGCTCCCGCTTCCAGCTCACCATCAAGGTAGACGATGCGGACGCCACATGCGCCGAGCTAGCGGGCCGCGGCGTAACTTTCCTCAATGGCCCGACGAATCAGCCATGGGGCATGCGGACCGCGTGCTTCACCGATCCCGACGGCCATCTGTGGGAGATCGCCCAGGAAATCCAATAACTCCGTCTGTGGGAACCAGCAAGGAATCGAGGAATCGCAGGGGAATGGCGGCCGCACGGCGAAACGGCAGGTAACGTGTTCACGCGTCCGTGCAGGAAAGCAGACTCTTCGGTCGCTTAGGCTCCCTCTGAGTGACGCGTTGCAGCATTTGATTCAAAGCCAGAACAGTCCGTCATGCTGAACGGAGTGAAGCATCTGCTTTTGAGCCGTTCAAGGCGCCTGATAAATCCGCGGATTTGAATCGCGTCCGCAATTGTCGCCCTCTTCTCCACCCAATGCGAACGATCTCCTACGCCATTGCCTGCATCGTGCTTCCCGCCCTCTGGGGACTGGCCGCGGCGTGGATATACGACCGAATCGCGGCCCGGCGGGCGCGGCACATGCCGGACGAGGATGACAGCGCGGACATGTACCACATCTGAGGCTGCTCGCCCATGTCCGCCGTTCCCGATTTCGCTCTCCATCCTGTCTGGTGGCTCGCCCTCGGCCTCGCCGGGCTGGGCGTCGGCATCGTCGGCGGCATGTTCGGCGTCGGCGGCAACTTCCTCCTCATCCCGATCCTGAACGTCGGGTTCGGCGTTCCCATCAGCATCGCGGTCGGCACCAGCCTCTGCCAGATCATCGGGACCGGCGTTGCAGCCCTCATGCGGCACCAGCGGCTCCGGCAGGGCGAGATCAAGATCGACTGGATCATGCTGCTGGGCGGGCTGATGGGGGCGAGCGCCGGTGCAAATCTTCTCGGCACGCTGGCGACGAGAGGTTCCCTCGACATCGCGGGTCACTCCATACCGACCGCGAAGTTCGTGCTCGCCGTCATCTACGTGGTGCTGTTGTCGGTGGTTGCCTTCTGGATGATTCGCGACGCCCGCATGCGCCCCGCCGGCGCGCCGCTCACCTCCGGCCCCCTCACGCGAATCGCGCTCCCTCCCATGACCTGGCTGCCGGCCGCCGAACGGCGGATGTCGGTACCGGTGATCGCGTGGCTCGGCCTGCTGCTCGGATTCCTGTCGGGCCTCGTCGGGATGGGGGGAGGGGTCCTGTTGATGCCGATCCTCATCTTCGGCATCGGCGTGCGGGTGCGGATGGCGGCGGGGACCGGAATCCTGGCGCTGGTGGTGAGCGCGGTGGCGGGGACCTGGGCGCACGCCCGCCTCGGCCACGTGGACCTTCGAATCGCGATGATGCTGCTGATCGGCTCGACCCTGGGCGCGGCCGTGGGCGCCACAATCACCTCGCGGATGGACGGTCAGCGGCTCCGCGGCCTCTTCGGATGGCTGGTCCTCATAACCGCCTGCGCCGTCCTCTGGGACCTCCTGCGAACGCTTAGGGTGTTATAGGGCCTCGGCGGCGTGGGCGGACATCGCAGTCGGAATCGCATACGGGGCTGAAAGGGAGTGCATTTGCCCAGGAGTTACGACCGTGTCATGCATGGCTCCCCGATTCGGATGGGCGGTCCCCCATAGACTGTAATCACTAACCTGGATGAGGACAATTGCACCGGTCAGTCGATCGATCACCACGGTCGCACGATACAGGTCGCACTCGCAGTGCACGATCCAGCGGCGCATTCGCCCCTGCCTGACGCCAGTGATACTCCAGACGCTGCCCCCATCTTCGAGATCCGAGACTCCAAGCCAGTTCCGTGCCCTCTCCGCCGCAGTCCACTCACCTGGTACACGGGCGCCGCTTCCAGCCGCATGCCGGCTGAGCTGGCAATAATGGACGAGTCGACCCGTCGAGATATTCCAGCCGGCGACGATGATCACTGCGCCTTTTGAGTCGCAACACTCGGCATCCACCATCTGGCCGTCCGTCGTTTGAGTCGATGTTGCGATCGTCAGCGGACGGCCGTCCCCTGTAAGCTGGCTGGCAAGTGCAGCAGTCTTGCCGACGACATCGCGTTCGTTGAACCAGCTCGTCTTCGCCGCAGCTCGCTCCGGATCTCGGAGCTCATTGAGGCTCTGTGCTGCGAGGGCGGAGATAACGATCAAGACGCAGCAGAAGCAGGCAGGTATACCGCGAATCCGGCCCAGCGGCGAGCTGTTGTTGCCGCGCAGTGACTTCCCGATGGGCGCGCGCGTGCTTACCGGGTTGATTCCGGTCGCGCGACCCGTGGGGCTGACACTCAGTGTATGCGAATAGTCTCCGTCGAACATGGTGATCTCCAGGGATTCTGTGAGCCCGAACGCTTTCTCGCCGGCGCGCGTAAATGGAAGGCGCGCCGGGGAACCATAACGGTCACGCACATCAGCGAACGCAAATGCCCTCCGCAAGCGGCCCGGTTCGGGTGTCAACCGCTGTGGCGAGGCCGGTCCGCAAGTCGACTTGGTAGACCTTCTTCCCGCTCCTGTCTGTGGCGGTGCCGGTCCACTTCGGCTCCGCGGGAGTCCCTGACTGAATGTGCACCGTGCTCTCACTCGGATTCCGTAGAGGATCCTGATACATCGTCTCGTGGTTGGCGAGCGTCTGGAGCTCAGTCACGGTGGGCATTCGCCAATCCGTATATCCCCCCTGTGCCATGCCGGCACACCAGCTTTTGTAGTAAGAGAAGCTGAGGTGTCCGGCGGTATCCCAGGAACCTCGGCTCCATGCGCGATTAGTCTGCAAATCTACGCAGCCACCTCCGGCCGTCGTGAACAACGAGTCGTTAACCCGGCAGTCCCCCGGATTCAGCAGCCGCGCCGCTCCGTGTGCTCCCGCCCGCCCGATACCGAATCCGAGCATAAGTGCGGAGGCGGCAATAGCCAGTTTCCTGAGTGTAGTCGCGCGATTCATGATGTTTCTCCCCTTGGAAAGTGGGTGCCGTTCCGACCTCCTGGCCGCGATCGCTTCCCGCTAGATGGTCCCGCCGGGCGATACGGCCGCCGGCTGGGCAGTCTCTTCCCAGCTCGTAGTCACCTACCGGGCTACTTACCCTTCTTTGAGAAAACCTGTGGGCGAACACAGACGACGTCCCAGCCGCTGTTTAGGCCGTTCAAGAAGACCTGGTTTGTGCCAATAACGATTGCATAGGCTTGCGTAGAGCCGCGCTTGGTGCTGGTCCAGCGCCCCAGGCTGTTCGGGCCCGAAATGTTCAGGTGGTTGCCGCCGCCGTGCGTCGACAAGCCCTGCATTTCATCCAGCGTAGGCACCCGCCAGTCGCTTTGACCGCCTTCGACCAGGCCATCGCAATAGGCTGTTGCGCCCGAATAGCCGATCCCAACGCTGCCAGTCATATCGAAGCGAGACGCGCTATAGGTCAGTCCGGACGCGTTGTCCGTGCAGCCGCCGTTCGAGCTTGTAAAAGCTCCATCTTCGACGAGACAATCGCCGGGATTCAGCAGCCTCGCCATGCCGTGAGCGCCAGCGATTCCGATCCCCATGCCTAGAGTTGCTGCGCAAGATGCGATGGCGAGCTTTCGGACGATTGCTGTGACGCGATTCATGATCTTGCTCCTCCTGTCAGTGGAACCATGTGAGTCAGCAGCCGTCGGCTGAATGCCAAATCGGCCGCTGCAGTGGTGAGCTAACGAGGAGATGATAGGAGCGTTGCGTAGATGGACTGTCGGGTTTTGCGTCGGTGATACGTCTGTTGGAGGAGAATCGAGGATATTTCTACCGGAATGTCTGGTTTTGTCCGCCGCGCCGGCAAATCGGTACGTCGAGGAGAGGGATGAGGTCAGTACGCGGAATAGCAGACCGTAACCATGTCCCGGCCCCTGCCGCTGGTGGATTGGCCAGTGACCAGAACGCGCTCGCCCGATGGCCCCGGCTGGCCGGCGCCAGGGACGACCGCGATGGCCCTCGCGAAATCGACCGCCGGAGCGCCTCCAATGCCGTGGTAGAACCACTCGCGGCGGATGCTGCCCTCCATGTCGAGGGCAATGGTGGCGTAATCCACCTCGCGCGCTGGCGGGCATCTGGCCGGGTCGGGAAGCGAGCCCGTCACGTAGAGGAAATGCCCGAACGCGGATGCGATAAAGCCGTTGTCCGTGCCGCCGTCCCGATGGAAGTCCCGCACCCAGGTGGGCTTTCCTGCCTCGTCACGAAGAAGGATGCGGTTCATCGTGCCAGCCTCTCCGAAGACGGCTCCCCATCCTTCGGCTCCGCGAAGTGTGTCCAGGTGGTCGCCATCAGAGGCCGCTCCGCGGGCACGAAGCAGCTTTCCCGACGAGTCGTACACCAGGGTCAGGCAGCCTGTTCGATCGTGGTTGTAGGTGCCCGCCGCGGTGGCGCCTTCGCCCAGGACGTATATCATGCCCATCTTGTCGAGCTTAACGAACTTGCCGCCGTCGTCCGCGTGGTTGCCCCGGCCCCAGACGCGGCTCCAGATCTCCCGCCCGGTCACCTCGTCGTACTTGATCGTCAACACGTCTGATTCCGGAGAATCGCCCATGCGACTCGTTGTCATGCCGGTTGCGTACAGTCCACCATCCGGCGATAGCGTCATGTCGTTGACGCAGTCTTCGTCGTGGGCGGGTCCGTCATAGCGCTCCGACCAGACCAGACGGCCACCGGAATCGTACTTGATAATGGCCCAATCGCGGGCTTCTTTGCGGTTGTAGGAGTTGCCCATTACGTAGACGCCGCCGGACCCGTCTACCAGGAGCTTTTTCGACTCGTCCCGGCCATCGGCGGGACCGTTGTATCGCCGAACTCCCGCGCCGCATCCGATGTCCGGCCAGGAGGGAGAAGGCTTGCCATCCGGTCCGAGCTTAATAGTCGCGAAGTCCAAGCCCGAGAGGCGCGTCAGTCCGTTGCCCTTTCCGTTGTCAGAATCGCCAGTAACGTATACGTTGCCCGCTTTGTCCAGAGCGATCCAGCGCGCGCGGTCCACGTCGTTGCCGGGCCCGTTATAGCGATATTCCCAGAGCTGCTTCCCATCGCGGTCGTATTTGATGACGAGGAAGTCGACGTCGCTCCGGACGGTGTCGATGAATCCCGCCACGTAGGAATTCCCGTCCCTATCGGTGACAATCGCCTGGGGCTCACTGTTTTTATCTCCAGGTCCGCCCCTGTAGCGGGCGACCCAAAGGGGCTCCTTTGAGTAGCTTGGAGCGAGTGGGGCGACGAAGCGGGCGGCTGCGGGAGTGCGGTGACGAAGGAGGCCGAATGACGCTAAGCTGACGAGCAGAACGGCCGCCACGATACCGAATCCGATCGTTCTTCGGTGGCGGCGATCCAACGCCCGGCGGGGCACGCGGGAGAATTCGAGGGCTGGCGGAGTGCGGGCAAGCTCCGACGAAGCCCTGGGGAGCTCGGCCGCAACAGCCTCGGACGTTGATGCCAAATCTCCCTGCCGCAGGCGCGTCCGCAGGTCCCGGGCCGTAGTCGACGGATCTGCGCCCAGCTCGTCGCGCAGAATCCTCTCCATGTCGCGGTACTGGCGAAGTACGGCGGAGAGCTCGCCCTTGAGCGCGTGATAGCGCATCAGGTCGCAGTGCGCCTCTTCGCCAGTCGGATTCAGCTCTACGGCTCGGCGAGACGCATCCATGGCCCTGTCGATGTTGCCAAGCTGCTCGCTGGAGCGAGCGAGGCCCCTTAGCGCCTGGTAGCACTCCTCCGCATATCGGCCGCGCTCCGCAGTAAACTCGTCCTGATAGTAACCAGCGAGGAGCTCGCCGGTGTACAGGTCGACGGCGGCCTCGTAGCTGCTGACCTGATCGCACGCAGCCTGGGATTGGCGGGCGGTGCGGATGTGCCGCCTGAACTCAATGGCGTCGACATCCGCCACCTCCAGGTTGAGCTGCAGCGTGGACCGTGTCGAAAGGAGGAGGTTGGGCCCGGCGTAGCCGGCCTGCCCGAGGTGGTGGTGGATGGAGTAGGCGAGCTGGCGGAGCTTGCGGCGGCCTTCTTCTACGTCATCGTCTGGCCAGAGGAAGTCGATGAGCTCCTCGCGGGTGAAGGAGCGGCGGGGTTCGAGCGCGAGTCGGGCCAGCAAAGCCCCGGCGTGCGGCCCGAGCTCCACGGCGTCGCCGTGGTCGCAAAGCAGAATTCGCAGCCGGCCGAACAGCCGGATGCGCAGTGGAGGCGCGGACATGCCAGGCCCTCGGCGGTGTACGGCGCGGAAGTGGTCTGGCAGACTTTTCACTCTATTCCACTCAAATACCTCCTGCAATCACCGCCGCCACGCAGCGCCCCGGCGCACTCGCGGCCGGATGTCCGCCATTTATAGAGCAGCGCGGCGGCCGGTTTCCGCCGATTCGTAGGCTGCGAGGACCATCTCGACGGAGACGCGACCGTCGCGGGCGGAGACCATCGGACTGCCGGCCTTCAGCGCGTCGATGAAGAGTCGCGCTACGCCCGCGATTCGCTCGCCCTGGTTGGCGGCGACCGCTACGCCCTGATCCTGCCAGCCGAGCGCCGTGCGATCGCTCTGATAGAGCTTTACGGCAATAGGATGGGGCGGCTTAACGGCGCAGGAGGGGCCGTCGCCGTGATTCTGAATGATGACGCCGCGGTCGCCGTAAATCTCGGTCGTGTTCTCTCCGGCCAGCGTGACGCTCGCATTGTGAATTTCGGCCATCATCCGGTCCGGGTAGCGGAAGATCGCGAATCCCGCGTCGTCGGGCGCGACGTTCGTGAGCACGTTGTCGATCTCCGCGATGACCGACGCCGGCCGGCCGAACATCCAGTAGAGCCAGTCGCAGGGATGGGTCGCGTCGTCCATCCACATGCCGCGGTTCGCCTCGCGCGAGACGTGCCAGCGCGTCGGCCCGTTCACGAATGCGTCGTTGAACAGCACCCCGATGCAGTGCCGCCTCCGCACGATTCCGACACGTCCAACGGCTCCGTCTTCCACCAGCCGCTTCATGTGGAGGTTCGCCGGGTCGAGCCGCATCTGGAACGCCAGCGAGAACCAGATTCCTGCCTTCTCCACGGCCGCGATGATTCGGTCGCAATCGAGGAGCGTGAGAGCCATCGGTTTCTGGAGCAGGACCGCCTTTCCCGCTTCCGCCGCGGCGACGCAGAGATCCGCATGCTTGTTCGTCTCCGAGGCGATGATGACGCAGTCGACCTCCGGATTCGCCAGCACATCCTCCAGATGCGGGCTGAAGGACATGCCGAACGATTCGGCGCTCTTCCGGCCGCGCTCCACGTCATCGTCCCAGCACGCAACGAGCCGCGCGTCGTCGAAATCCCTGATTCGGTTGCAGTAGGCGTTCACGTGCCCGTGCGCCCAGCTCAGCACCCCGATCCCAAGCTTAGCTGCCATGTTCGCGGCTCCCGTCCGCCCTGTCGCCCGACCACACCTTCGCCATCAGCGCATATCCGGCGGGGTCGTGCGTCCGCAGCTCGGCCCGCACGAAGGGGTAGAAGTCGTTTCGCCCGAACCACGTCTCCGTCAGCTCGGCGAAATACTCCTTCGCATCCGTGAGGGCGTAGTGCCGTCGTTTGCCGCCCGTCACGAACTCCACCGAATCGTACCTGCCGCTCTTCACTGCCGTATCGTACGCCTGTTGAACCTCCGCGTTGTCCATTCCGAGGACACGATCGTGATACGCGTGGGCAAGCTCGTGCAGGAGCATCATCGGCTGCGTCCGCTTCGTCCAGTCCACGAAGTTCACGACGTTATTGATCTCCACGCACTTCGCCTTCTCCGGGTTGTAACCGTTCTCGCGAAGCCAGCCGACGTCCGGGTGGTATTCCGCCGCTCCGTTTGGCCTGGTGCGCCACTCCACCCAGATGGGAACCGAACGCAGGACCGCCGCCTGCCGGCGCGGCACGATTCGATTAATCTCCTTCAGCTTCTCCCGCATCAGCTCCAGCGCCGCCCCAGTCTCCTCCGCATGCGAAAGCGCTTGCGGATTCACCCTCACGACGAATCCCTCCATGTCTCGACGCTCGTAGGCGGCGGTAGGCGTGTAAGTCGCAGGCGCGGCCTCTTTCTGGCCGATTCCCAGCCCGAACGCAATCCCGGCCACCATTGCAACCGTGAGATTCATGCCGAGGCGCCCTCCACCGTGACAGGCAGCCTGGCCGTCGCGCGAATATCGCCAAACAAGAGGGCCGCGAGCGCAACGAGCGAGCTGCGGCGATACCCGTAGGTGCAGATATACGTCGGTACCGAGTTAAATTCTCGGATGTCGTAAGGCTCGCGGATGGCCACCACGATGAGGTTCCCTTCGGCGGCAGCCGCGAGGATGCGGACGAGCCTCGCCTGCCGGCGGGGATCAATGGGGGAAACGGACCACGGCTCGTGCGGGCATGTGAGCGCTACAATGCTGTCGTATGATTCGATGTTCTCAAGGTCGAGATCCTCGTTTGTGTATTCAGCGAGGTGCAGGCGGTCGACCGTGGCGCGGCCGCGTGACTGCCTGCGAACCGATTCTGCGAATGAATCAACTGCAGGGTGCATCGACACTGCGAGAATTCGCGCATTCCTCCGTACTGGAATTACTGCGAGTGGCCCCGTCGTTGCGCGGACAACGGTTATCGACGCCTCCGCGATCTCGCGCTCCAGCGAATCGATGGCCGGGTCGCGCCAGGGTTCACGTTCGACGACCGATGGGGACGATAGGAACCTTCGTTTCGCGGCGAGGACGCACTCGACCGCCTCGTTCAGTCGCGACTCAGGAAGCTCGCATGATTCGACCGCGGATCGTATTGCCTCGACGGTCTCGCGTTGTGTCTCCAGCGTGTGGCACACCAGCACCATATCCGCTCCGGCCTTCAGCGCCTCCACCGCCCCGCGCGCCGTCCCGAACGTGCTCGCGATGGCATCCATCTCCAGGCAGTCGGTGATGACGAGGCCGTCGTATCCCAGCTCGCGGCGCAGCAGGCCGGTCAGGATGGGCTGCGAGAGCGTGGCCGGTCGCGCCGGGTCGAGCGCCGGGAAGAGGATGTGCGTGGTCATGATCGCACCAACACCCTCCAGAATCGCGCGGTCGAATGGGACAAGCTCGACCGACGCGAGCCTCGCACGGTCTCCGTTGATTGTAGGCAGCGCGAGGTGAGAATCGACGCTCGTATCGCCGTGACCGGGGAAGTGCTTTGCACAGGCCAGCAGCCCCGCCTCCTGATACCCGCGAATCGCCGCCGCTCCGAGCCGCGCGACGAGCTGCGGATCCTCCCCATAGGAGCGGACCCCGATGATCGGGTTGTCGGGGTTGTTGTTCACGTCCACCACCGGCGCGAAGTTCCAGTTGATGCCTGCCGCCAGCAGCTCGCGCGCCTGTGCCTCGGCCTGCCTCCGCGCGTAGAGCTCGCCCGCGGCCACTCCTGCCTCGCCCGTCGCGATCGCCCCGATCGCCATGTTTCCGGGAAACTCGTGGAAGGGCGCGCGGAATCGATTGACCGAGCCGCCCTCCTGGTCGATGGCGAGGAAGAGCGGAACGCGCGACATCGCCTGCAATTCGTCCAGAACCGCCCGGGTCCGCAGCGGATTCGCCGAATCCACGTTCCGGCCCAGCAGAACGACGCCGCCGACCTCCATCGTCTCGACCAGCTCCCGCGCGTGCGGGATGACGCGGCGCGATTCGGCGTCCGACTCGCCCTGCCAGCCGAAGCAGAGGACCTGCCCGATTCGCTGCTCGATGGAGAGTTCCGACAGTTGGGGAATACGTGGCATGGCAGAGGGTTCCACGCGGCGCGCACGCTCTCCTCCGACAATCGCCCGGAGGAGATAGGCGGCGCGGGAACGAAATGCCGATTGAGTGACTGCGCGACCAACCGGAGAACCGCTTCATGGAGAACAGAGTGAGGGTGTTGGTGTGGGACGAAGCCCCGTCGCACGCGCCGGGGGACATCTACCCGAACAGCATCAACGGCGCGGTCGCGGAGGGGATGAACCAGGTTGCGGGCGATCTCATCGAGGCGCGCACGGCCAACCTTCACGACCGTGAGCAGGGCATCAGCGAAGAGTCGCTCGCCAACACGGACGTGCTGGTCTGGTGGGGACACGCCCACCACGATCTGGTGACCGACGAGACCGTGCGGCGGGTCCTGCACCGGGTCCACGACGAGGGAATGGGCTTCATCGCGCTGCACTCATCCCACTACGCGAAAACCTTCAAGGCCGTGATCGCGGGCCACGGTCATCTGAAGGGCGGATGGCGCGAGAACGACCCGCCGGATTCGGAGGAGATTCGCGTAGCCGCTCCCTGGCACCCCATCGCACAGGGAGTCCCGGACTTTACGCTCGACCAGGAGGAGTACTACGGCGCGCCTTTCGACGTGCCGCCGCCGCTCGTGATGGTGCTCCAGTCACACTTTCCGCTCGACGGCCGCACCTTCCCCAGCGGCCTCTGCTGGACCGTCGGCAAGGGCAAGACCGAAGGATTCACGTGCGGGCCGGGAAAGGGAATCGGGGAAGGTGAGGGGATAGGCCGCGTCTTCTATTTCCGCCCCGGCCACGAGACCTTCCCGACGTACTACAACCCCCACGTCCAGCGCGTCCTCGCCAACGCCGCCCTCTGGTGCGCAAAGAGAGGGTAGGGGAGTGTGGGAGAGGGGGAGTGTGAGAATGCTGACGGCGCGGAGCGCCGTTTCACCGAAAAGCCCCGCGCCTTCAGGCCGGGGCGCCGTTGTGACCTCATCACCTAATCACCTCATCACTTCATCATCCTTCCAGTTCCCACGCACCACCGCATCGGTCATGCGGGCGACGCGAACCATCTCCTTCACGTCGTGTACGCGCACGATGGACGCGCCGTTCGCGATGCTGAGCGCGACTGTGGCCGCCGTCCCCTCCAGCCGGTCCTCGACCGGCAGCCCGCCCAGCACCTTCCCGATGGTCGATTTCCGGGACGTGCCGACGAGAAGTGGGTAGCCGAGCTCCGTAACCTCCCTCAGCCTCCGCAGCAGCTCCAGATTGTGCTGCGCGTTCTTCGAGAATCCAAATCCCGGATCGAGCACGATGTTCTCCGGCGCGATTCCCACGTCGAGCGCCGCCTCGACCCGCTCTTTCAGCTCTGCCTTCACCTCACCGACAACGTCCCTGTACTGCGGACTCCGGTGCATATCACGCAGCGAACCGCGGCTGTGCATGAGGCAGATCGGCACATCAAGGCGGGCTGCCGCAGGCGCCATCGATGGGTCGAACCGGAGCGCGCTGATGTCGTTAACCATCGCCGCCCCCGCCTGAACCGCGCGCTCGGCAACCTCGGCCTTATACGTGTCGACCGAGATTGGCATCCGGGCCGCCAGCGCTTCGATGACGGGCAGGATTCGCCGAATCTCCTCCTCCTCGGAAAGCGGCTCGGCGCCGGGCCGCGTCGATTCTCCTCCCACGTCGACGATGTCCGCCCCCTCGGCCACCATCGCCTCCGCCCGCCGAATCGCGTCCTCGGATGCGTGAAATCGGCCGCCATCCGAGAACGAATCAGGCGTGACATTGAGAATGCCCATGACGAGCGTTCTCTCGCCTCGCCTCGCCGCATCCAGCAGCGACCGAATCAACTGTCGAACCCCCAAAACGCCGAATGGCACGCCACCGCCGGCATGCCATTTTGCATTGAACATTGGTCATTTTGCATTTTGACTTGTCGTCAGTTATACAGGCTGGGCCGGGGAGTTGGGCCGAACGAGGGGAGGCCGTCCGAAACCATGTCGCGTAGAGCGTCGCGGCCGGCGTCGCTCAGCGAGAAACCCTTCTCGCCGATGGCATTGTCCGCATCCTGTTCCAGCTTGACGCGGAACACGGAATCGTCGCACGCGAGCGTTAGAATCTGGTTGAGCTGGAACGCGTCGAGTGATTCGAGCTGGTCGCGGGCGGCGTCGGCGGCTTCGCTGTCGGGCGACAGCTCGATAACTCGCTGGAACTCCTCCACCGCCATCCGGACTTCGCCGCGATGCTGGCAGAGGTGCGCCCTGGTGAATCGGTGCGAGGGGCTCGACGGGTCGATTCGGATGAGGTCGTTCGCAACGCGCATAGCAGCGTCGAGATCGCCGAGGCCGAGGTAGGCGGCGCCGAGAGCGTCGCGGGCGGGAACGTGGCGGGGAGCAATCTTGAGCAGGGCTTTGCTCGCGGCTATTGCCCGTTCGTAATCGCGGTTTTCGAGATGGAAGGTGATGATCGCCTCGCGCGCGGTGAGCTTCGCCGGTTCGACCTCTATGGCCCTCTCCGCGGCGCTCACCGCCTCCGGCCATTGCTGTCGCGTCTGGTATAATCGTGCGAGACGGAGATAGCAGGTGTAGCGGTCGGCTCCCAGATGCAGCGCCTCCTCGAGGCTCCGAATCGCCTGCGGCAAGTCACCCTGCGCGGCATACTGCTCGGCGCGCCGAATCTCTCGAAGAGCGCGGCGCTTGTCCCGGACGACCGGGATGTCGGTCGGGTCGGCTGCGATGCGATGTGGCGGATTGGGGTCGCCGGTCTGCATTGGCCTGTTCCTCTGGCGGGTGGAACGTCGTCACGAACCGCGGTATCGCCCCTAACATACGCGCTGCACCCGAAAAGTTCCTCCAACCAGAATTGCAAGTGTTGAGTATTAAGTATTGAGTGTTGAGGAGCCCGTCTCAACACTCAACACTCAATACTCAACACTTACCACTCAACACTTAACACAAACTTGCAGCTCACGAAACTCCAGCTCGTCGGATTCAAGACATTCGCGGACAAGACCGAGATCGACCTCGGCGAGGGCCTGACGGCCGTCGTCGGGCCGAACGGCTGCGGCAAGTCCAACGTCGGCGACGCCCTCCTCTGGGTGATGGGCGAGCAGAACCCGCGCCTCCTCCGCGGCAGCGAGAGTCGCGACGTCATCTTCTCCGGCACCGATCGCCGCAAGCCGCTCGGCATGGCGGAGGTCCGCCTGACGATCGACAATGCCGACAAGGCGCTCCCCGTCGATTTCGCCGAGGTGACGGTCACGCGGCGCATCTACCGGTCCGGCGAGAGCCAGTATCTTCTCAATAACGCCCCGTGCCGCCTGAAGGACATCGTGGAGATGTTCCTCGACACCGGAATCGGGAAGGGGGCGTATTCCTTCGTAAGCCAGAGCGAGATCGACGCGGTCCTCTCGGCGCGCGCGGAGGACCGGCGCGAGCTGTTCGAGGAGGCGGCCGGCATCAAGAAATACCGCGTGAAGAAGCGCGAAGCGGTCCGCAAGCTCGAACAGGCTGAATCGAATCTCACCCGCATCCGCGACATCGTCCACGAGCTGGAGCAGCAGCGCGCCCCGCTGGAGAAGCAGGCCGTGGAGGCGCGGCGCTATCTCACGCTGACGGAGCGCCTCCAGCAGATAGAGGTGGACCTGCTCATCGCGGAGGCCCGGAAGGCCGATTACGAGCTCTACGCGAACCGGCAGGAGATGCAGCTCGACCAGGAGGCGGTGCAGCGGTTCGATGCCGACCTGGCCGGCAAAGAGCGCGAATCGGATGTCGTGGGCGAGCGGCTGGCGGAAGCGGAACATGAGCTCGACAGCGCGCGAATCTCCCAGCAGTCGGCGATGACGACGGTGGAGCGAACCGAGAGCCAGCTTCAGCTCGCGCAGGAGCGGGGCCGCGGCGCGGAGCAGACCGCCGAGTCGCTCGATCAGGAGCTGCGGGACCTCGCACTCCGTGCCGAGCGGCTCGAAAAGGAGATTGCCGCCCTGTCCGCGGCGCTTTCCGAAACGGAGACCGGCGAGGCGGCTGGTCGCGCCGACCTGGCGTCCGCGCGCGCTCGCCTGGCGGAGCTGGAGACGGCGCTGCGCGAGGCGGTCCGGCAGGGCGAAGATCGGCAGGGCGCGCTGAGACGGATGGCGGAGCAGCGGGCGCAGCGGGAAGCCGCGCTGGCGGGCTGCCGGAGCCGGCTCGCCGAGACCGAATCGCGCCTGGAACGGCTCTCCGCCGAATCGGCCGCGATTCAGGACCAGCTCGCTGCCGCGGACGCGCGCGTCTTCGAGGGACGCGCACGGCTGGAAGGTCTGCGCGGGAAGCTGGAGGGATTCACGGCGCGGCAGGCATCGCTTTCAGCGGACCGGCGGACGGCGCAGGACGCACATGGCCGCGCGCGGACCGATCTGGACGCGGCCCGCCGTCTCCTCGCCGAGCGATCCAGCCGCCTCGCGACCCTTACGGAGCTTCAGGAATCGGGAGAGGGGTTTTACCAGGGCGTCCGCGCAGTTCTCAATGCCGTGCGGCATAGAAAGCTCACGGGCGCCTACGCGCCGGTCGTGGACCTGCTGACGGTACCCGAGGAGCTCCGGATCGCGGTCGAGGTCGCGCTTGGCGCGAGCGCGCAGGACATCGTCTGCGAGACGGAGGCCGAGGCGAAAGCCGCCATCGAATGGCTCAAATCCACGCGCTCAGGCCGCGCAACCTTTCTCGCGCTTCCGCTCCTGAATCCGTCCAGCCCTCTCTCTTCGGCAGCCGTGAAGGGATTTGAGGGCATGCTCGGCGCGGGAGGCGACCTCGTGAAGGCCGACCCACGGTACGGCCGGGTCGTGCAGCTTCTGCTCGGTCGCGTCGCAATCGCCAGCGACATGGATTCGGCGGTCCGGGTGTCGCGGCGGATGCAGGGCTGGAGCCGAATCGTGACGGTCGAGGGGGAGCTGTTGTCGCCCGGCGGCGCGCTGACCGGCGGATCGTTGCAGGGCCGCGGCGCGCATCTGGTCGGACGCAAGGGCGAGATCGACGATCTGAATCGCGCGATTCCAGCCCTCCGCGCTGACGTGGACCGCCTTTCCACCGCGGTGGAAGCCGGTGCGGCGCAAATCGGGAAGCTGGAGCAGGAGCTCACGGACGTGAATCGCTTGCTCTCCGAAGCACATGCGGGAGCGGCCGGCGCCGAGAGAGACCTTCACGCCGCCGAGCAGGACGCGTCCCGGCTGCGCGCGTCCGCGGCGGACTCCGAAGCCGAGCAGGCGCGTCTCGCCGAGGCGCGACAGGCTCTCATCCGCGAGGAAGAGGACTGGCACCGACAGGTTGAAGAGGGCCGGCAGGCGGACACGACAGCCGACGACGCCATCGCGCAGGCTCAGGAGGAGGCCCGCCGCCTCACAGTGCTGCGAGATGAGGCACGAACGCTGGCTGTCTCCCTCGAAGTGGAAACCGGCCGTCTCGCAGAGAAACGCTCCGCCCTTAAACGGGAATTGACGGCAAACCAGGAGGAGCGGACGCGCATCCTGACTTCACAGGAGCAGCGCCGCAATCAGCGGGAGTTGGCGTCGATGCAGTTCGCCGATTCGGATGCTCGCCAGCACGAGCTGCGGACCCGGCTGGAGGAGGCGCGGCGTCACCTGACCGAATGCGAAAAGCAGTTCATTGCCTGGCGGGACCGGCGGCAGGCGCTGCTCGCGCAGAGCTTCGAGCAGCAGTCGGCGATTAAGGAGATGATCAGCCGACGCGCTGACACCATGAAGCAGATGCACGACGCCGAGCTCCAGATCGCGCGGCTGGAGGTGCGGCTGTCGCAGGCGGCCCAGCGGCTCCAGGACGAATATGCGATGTCGCTGGAGGAGGCGCTGGCGCGCACGGACGTCCCGGAGATCGACAAGGAGACGGCGAGCGAGGTCGCAAAGCTGCGGCGCGAGATCCGGTCGATGGGCGCGGTCAACACCGGCGCGGTAGACGAGTACGAGCGGCTCACCGAGCGGCACGATTTCCTGGGCGGGCAGCGCGCCGACCTCGAGAAAGCCCGCGAGTATCTGCGGACGACCATCGCGGAGATCGACGAATCGACCCGCGGCACGTTCATGGACACTTTCCACGCGGTATCCGAGGAGTTCGACCGCATCTTCAGCCGACTCTTTAACGGCGGAACGACGAAGCTCATTCTCACGAATCCGGACGACCTGCTGGAGACCGGAATCGACGTGTTCGCGCAGCCGCCCGGCAAGAAGCCGCAGCATCTCTCGCTCCTCTCCGGCGGCGAGCGCGCGCTGACCGCGACGGCGCTCCTCTTCTCGTTCCTCGCGGTAAAGCCGAGTCCGTTCGTCCTGCTGGACGAGGTGGACGCGCCGCTCGACGGAGCCAACGTGGAGCGATTCGTGCAGCTCGTCAAAGACTTCGGCGACCGCACGCAGTTCCTGATCATCACCCACAACCCAACGACCATGGAGGCCGCGCCGCGCTGGTACGGCGTCACGATGCAGGAGCCGGGCGTCTCGCGAATCCTCTCGTACCGAGTCCCGCAGGACCAGACCATCGAATCCGAGCCCGAACAAGCCGTCGTCCTCACCGCCGGGTAGGCTTAGCCATTATGAACATTATAAACGGAATGGGGAAACGGCCTTGAAACCACGAATGAACACGAATGAGCACGAATGAAACCCCGGATCTGAGCAGTTATTCGTGTGAATTGGTGTGCATTCGTGGTTTCAGCCTTTGACGTTATTATGTTCATACTGTTCATAATGGCTAAGCCTTCCGGCTAATTTATGGCTGGCTACCACATGCGCATTGGCGTTGATACCGGCGGGACGTTCACCGACGTGATCGCGGTTGCCGAGGACGGCCGGCTCGTGATGGTCAAGGTCCCCTCCACTCCGGACGACCCGTCGAAGGCAATCGCGGATGGAATTCGCCGGATCGGCGCCGCGGCCGGATTCGAGGTCGTGCACGGGACAACCGTGGCGACGAATGCGCTCCTGGAGCGACGGGGCGCGAAGACGGCGCTCATCACTACGCAGGGCTGCCGCGACGTGCTGGAGATTGCCCGGCAGAATCGTGACGACCTCTACTCCCTCTCTCCCAAGCCCCGCGATCCGCTGATTCCCCGCGCGCTGCGGTTCGAGGTCGCTGAA
>Ga0068855_100003636_pt1 | contig 18853 bp, 13 predicted proteins | sample KBSCornC52_FD_66592 | JGI IMG/M metagenome (GOLD analysis project Ga0068855, IMG submission 66592) | Corn rhizosphere microbial communities from Kellogg Biological Station, Michigan, USA - KBS Corn C5-2 | ecosystem: Host-associated > Plants > Roots > Rhizosphere > Soil ...
AAAACCCGAGTTGGTCCGCCGACGGCGAGTACCTGATCTACGTGCAGAAGCGCGGCGGTCACGACGAGCTGTTGATGTGGAACCGCCGCACGCGCGCGAGCACGTCGCTCGACTTCATTGCCAAGCGGCATCTCCGCATCGAGGACGAATTCCAGTGGCTTCCCGACGGCCACCGCTTCATCGTGAGCGCAAGCGTTGCGACTCCAGCGACGGAGCGCGAGAGGGTGGCCGAGCGTGGGCCGAAGCTTCCGGTGTGGGAGTATGACTTTCCTCAATTCGGCGCCGCGCACGCTGGCGAAGCGTCCGTCCAGGTAGTAAGAACGGCGGCGTTGAAGAACGCCGAATCGGAGCGTGGGACCGCGGTAAAACCGGCTGCGGCCTCCGCTGACTCTGGGATGATCCCACCACCGGCACCAACCAGCTTCCTCATCGCTGTCGACATTCAGCGGCAGACAGTCGAGCAACTCACGGACTCGCTGAATTTCGGGGCGTACGTGCCGTCGCCGGACGGCAGGTCGATCGCCTACACGGTCTTCAAGGGTTGGGCGCTGCCGGACCGTTCGCGCATACATGATTTACTCATTCTCGATCTCAAAACTCGCACACGGCGTGTAATCGCGCGAGACTTGCCGATCTGGTGGGGCAATACCGTGAGTTGGTCGCCCGACAGCTGGTCTCTCGCCTGGCTGACGGTTGCTCGTGTCGGCGGCGGCCAGGCATTCCACCTCTCGCTCGCGGACGGCGTCATTCGCCGACTTGGCAACGACAGCACGCCGACGTTCCAGCGCATGGACGCCACCGGGTACAACTTCCGCACGCAGCTTCCGCGGTGGGATGCGAGCGGCGAGAACATCCATCTCGTGTCCGCCGATGGTGCTCTGTGGCGTCTCAACGCGCGCTCGGGGGCAGCGAAGCGACTCGTCGGGATCGACAAATTTCAGATCCAGAACGTTCTCACCGTGCGCAACCGGCCGCTCCCCGCGTCAGGCAGCGTGTACGTCACCGCTCGTCCTTCTTCAGGATCGACGGTCGGTCTGTTCAAGATCGACCTGAACAGCGGCGTCAGTCGCGAGGTCACCCAGCCCGCGGGAGTGTCGAGCGGCGGAAGCTACAGCGTCGCAGCAAACGGAAACGTCTCGATGGTGTTGCAGGGTGCGCAGCGGCCGAGGGACGTGTGGGTTCTCGAGAATGGCTCGAATGAATTGCGGGAGGTGAGCGAGCTCGGCGACGCGATCAGACGTTATCCGCTCGCGTCGGTGAAGACGATCGACTACATCAGCGCCAGCGGCGATCATCTGCGTGGCGCGCTCCTGTTACCGCCGGGATTCGAGCGGGGACGCAAGTACCCGACGGTGGTCTGGGTATATGGCGGACGCGGTGGCGCCGAGGGCCAAGATCATTTCGGTCTCGAGGACGACACGCCGTTCTACAACCTGCAAATGTTCGCGACGCGCGGCTATGCGGTGCTGTTTCCGGAGGCGCCGCTTCGAACGGGCACGCCGGTGAAGGATCTTGTCGCGACGGTGATGCCAGCGGTGGACAAGGTCATCGAGTTGGGGTACACAGATCCGGATCTCCTCGCGGTCGCGGGGCACAGCTATGGGTCGTATTGCTCGCTCGCGTTGCTGACGCGGACCACACGTTTCAAGGTGGGCCTCATCGGCGGGATGCGCGATTGGGATCTCTTCAGCGGCTTTCTGGCCGGTTTCCGGACGAATACGAGTTTTGGCGCGTACTACGAGACGGGCCAGGGCAACATCGGCGGGACACCATGGACGCAGCAGCAGCGCTACATCGAAAACTCTCCCTTTTTCAGTTTCGACAAGATCCAAGCGCCGATCTTGATGATCCAGGGGGCGCGGGACGCGCTTCTTCAGGCCGACAAGAATTTCAAGGCGCTCTCGGCGCTCGGCAAGAAGGTGGAATACCGCATCTATGAGGATGAAGGGCACGTCCTGATGCGCGGCGTGGACGTCGCCGACTACTGGCAGCACCAGCTCGACTTCCTTGCGACCAATCTGAAGGTGGCACGAGATGCGAACGGTGTCGTCCTGTTCGATGGCACGCATGCGCGGCGCATCGAGGCGCCAAAGTAGAACGCGACTCAACTCGAATCACCGTGAGTGACGCGCTTTCGGGTTCTCCAGTTCTACGATATATGACACATGGCATCCGCACGGTCATCGGCATGTGCGCACTGGCTGCCGGCTGCGCCGCCTCGAGCACGACCAGTCCGCGCGTTCCCCCAACCGACCACGACCTTCAGGGCTCGTGGGGAGAACCGTTCATGTTGGCGGGAAACTCGTTTCTGATGTCGCTCACGGAGTCATCGGGCGTCGTGACGGGAACGGGATCGTTCGCTGGAGAGGCGGCGCCGTACGGCGGGCTGGTGGTGAGCGGCACGATCGCCACGGAGGCCGTGCGCCTGCAGATCATTTACAACTTCGAGCCGCATCTCTTCCCCACGCTCGGTCCCGATACGGCGCAGTTCATCGGAACGCTGGTCACGAAGGATTCCGTCGCTGGTCAGCTCACGCGCCGCGGCCAGACCGGCGCGCTTCAACTGGTCCGGCTGCGCATCGGCGATCCTCCCTGAGCAATAGCGTCAACGGATCTCGATGCAATACGCCCTGCAGGAGTCCTGATGCGAACCGCGCCGCCAACAGCGCGACGAAGACACCAAGAGTGACTCCGGCGCCAACGGTGGGCCGAGGAAGCATGAGGTTTGACGCCGATGAGGGTGCGACTTAGCGTTGACTAGGTGTTTCGTAAGCGCTCATCGCCGTTGAACGGATCGGACAAAGTTGTCTGAGACTCCCACGAAAATGCTGAGAATACGGTTTCTCGACCATGGCGATCGCGCCGCATGGGAAGCGCTATTCCGCGCGTATATGGCGTTTTACGAGCGCGACGAGCCGCAAGAGATGTATGATCGCGCCTGGCGGGAACTTCTCCGCGGCGAGCGCATGCACGCCATGGTGGCGGTTCTGGACGAGCGCATTGTCGGTATCGCGCATTTTCTCACTCATCCGAACACCTCGTTGCCCGCTGACGTGTGCTATCTGCAGGACCTATATACGGAGCCATCCGCACGCGGGCGCGGCGTGGGACGCGCTCTCATTGCTGCCGTCGCCGAGTGGGCACGCGACCACGCCTGCGCGCGCGTGTACTGGACCACCAAGGAGGACAACGCGACCGCGAGGAGCCTGTATGACAAGGTCGCGAGCTTTCGCGGCTTCGTGCGGTACGACATGCCGCTGGTCGCGGGTGCCTGAACGTTCACATCCGCATTTGCATAGCGCTCATCGCCGACTAAGGCACGTCGCACGGTCTGCTCGTCGAGAAACCGACGCTGTGCGATCAAATCATGTTGAAGTTCTTGACGGCGGATCCGGTGCCGACGATGGCGCCGCGGCGGCAGACGTAACGAAGCGTTGGAAGCGGTGGTGAGCGGATGGGCGATCGGCCCCGTGACGAGCGCGGCGGCGGTCACTCGGAATGATCGCTAGTCGATTGAGCTCGCCACGGTGTCCAAACCGGTGAAGTCGTCGCGCGGCAACCAGAAGAAGAGCTCGTTCGCGTCCAGATCTTTTACGACAAGCGTCGGGCGTCCCCAATCGATGCGTTGCGTCGGAATGCCGGTCGCCGCGAGATGTCGCCGCAACGCCTCGCTCTGCTCATCCTCGACGCCAATGAACAACCGTCCGCGCCCCACTCGATCGCGCGTGTGCTCGTCCGCCTGGTTCACGATCAATTCGAACCCGAGTAGGCTGACCTGAAAAACGGCCATGCGGGGATCGTCGGCGCCGAGTCCCATCTCGGTCCAATCGAGTGAGAAGCCGAGTTGTTGGGTGTAGAAGCGCAGTGCGCGCCGTGCGTCGTCGACGAGGAAGACGCTTCTCGCATAGAGCTTGTTCATTTCGCTCGCTCGTTACACGATTATACAGCACGACGACAGTCGCGCCACCAACGTTCACGGCCGCGCCTAAGCACAACAGTTGCCAGGTGCCGTACGTCCGGGCGTCGTCGAACACGAGCTCGATGTCAGTCCGACCTTCGGCGATGCGGGCCTCTCCGGACGCGCGTGATGCCCGCAATCAGCGCAAGGACGGAAAGCACAACGAGAGCAGGATACACCAGCAACAAGTCGATGCGGATGTTGCACTCGCCACTGCACAGTACGTGCTGCTTCATCAAAGACTCATATACAACGTATAAGCCCCAAGCCGCGGCCGCGGCCCGCGCGAGTGGGTGCCGCGACCAACGCGCGAACGCGACGAGAAGGACGGCTGGGATGAGCGCCAGGAGCGGCCAGCGGACGAGAATATCCAGGCTCACATCGCTCCTGCATCGTGCCGCGGCTTTAGGTGTTACTGCGAGACATTGACCTGGAACGCCGGCATTGGCCCAAGCGCACCGGGTATCGTGAATGCCTGGGCCGGCGTCCCCGTCGCAGCGAGGCTCCTAAGTGTGCTGTTGGCGGAGAAGTCCCAGTCTCCGCCCCACGTTTGATTGCCACGCCCACGACAGAACATCCAGTACTTCTGTCCGGCGACGATCGGGACCGGAAGCAGCGAGCTCTGTGCAGGGAAGAACGTGAGTGTGCCGCCGCTGGCGGGGATCGCAACCGTCACCGTCATCCCGACTAAGGTTCCCGGATTATCCGGGTTCGCCGCGTCATCGGACATTATCCAGCACTCACCCTGTCCAGGAAGCCCGGCTCCATGGAGCGACGCGAACACGCCCACCCACGACCCGGATTGCGTCGCCGTGAACTGAAACCCGTTCGAAACACTGAGGCCGGCGATGTTGTATGCGCCGCCCTGAAACACCGCCGGCAATGAACTGAATGCCGAAACAACCGGCGCCGCCGCCTTGCCGCCGCCGGTTTGCACGGCTTGGACCTTGACCGTGACCGTAGCGAAGTTGTTCGCCGGCTGCGGATCGGGAACGGTGGACGTTACGATGCCGATGTTGGTCAAGGTCCCGGCGGTGAATGCGCCGACGCTCATCATGATCGTCACCTGATCGCCCTTTCTGAGGACGCCGATATCGCAGCGCACAGATGTCGCGGTCGGGCTGATGGCGCAATCCCAGGTGGTCGTTCCGGCGGCCGTCACGGTGCTTCCGTTCAGGAGCGTGTCGACGAACACCACGCCGAATGCGGTGTCCGGGCCGGCGTTCTTGATTTGATATGCGTATTGATACGTCGTGTTGATGACTGGAGACCCGTTGTTGCTGGATCCGGAGAGCTGCAGATCGGCTCCGGTCGCGACGGCGCCAGCCATCGACGCTTGCCCGCTCGCGGCGCTGCGCGGACTCGAAACCATGTCGCTGCGGCACGCTACCGCTGTTGACATTGCAAGCGATAGAACGAGCAATGGAGCCGGCCGCATGAAACGCTCCGCGATGAATGGGAATGGCTACAGACGCATGAATCGAGGCCGAGCGCGGTTTGTTCCCCGCGGACGCGGCTTGCGTGTGATCATTGGGATGCCCGTGTCAGTGCTCGCCATGAAGTCGCTCGAGCGGCAGCTGAACGGCGTGATGAGCGATCCCGCATCGGTGGGGCTCGCGGCGGCGGTGTTGCTGGGCGGTGCGATGCTGGCATTGATCGCGCCGGTGCGGCGGGCGACGATGATCGATCCGAACGCGGCGTTGCGGGAGGAGTGAATCGTCCGCTTTTGGGATGGTTGGTCCCACGTCCGAGCACACGCGCGCGCCAGCTACTCGATCGCCGCGAGCCCAAGTCCATGCAACGCTGGCAGTTCTGGTCGGGCCCGCGCGGGCACGCTTCGTCCATTGATCGAAGCGTCCCCTTTCCCGGCATCGTATGGAACTTCTCATGAACGACATCCGCTACGCCGCGCGAAAGCTGGCGCGCGCGCCCGGCTTGACCTTCGTCATCGTGGCCACGCTATCGCTGGCGATCGGAGCAACGACGGCGATGTTCAGCATCGTCAACGGGGTGCTCCTGAATCCGCTTGGATTCACAAGACCCGATCGACTCGTGCTCGTACAAGCGACGGATCCCAAGGGCCAGCCGATGGCGGTGTCGCCGCAAGACATGATCGACTACCGCGACCAGACACACAGCTTCGTCGGCATGGCGGCAGTCGATGGCGGTCGGAGCATGAATCTCACGCGTGAGTCGGCGCCGGCGGTCCGCATCAGCGCGGCGCGCGTCGGTGCGTCGTTCTTTTCGCTGCTCGGGATCAAAGCGCAACATGGTCGCACTTTCGCTCCGAGCGAAGACGCAGCGAACGCCCCGAAAGTCGTCGTGTTGTCGGACGGCGGGTGGCGTCGCTACTTCGGCGCCGATCCGCGCCTTATCGGCCAACGCATCACGCTCGACGGTAACGCATACCAAGTCGTGGGTATCGCGCCGCCACGTTTTACGTATCCGACGAGCCCTGACGTTTGGTACCCAGCGGTTTGGCGCGATTTTGAGATCGGCGATACCCATCGAGGGTACCATGCGATACGCGCCATCGCGCGGCTCAAGGACGGCGCGACCATCGAGAGCGCGAACCGCGAGGTGAGTGCCGTCGCCAGCCGCATCGCGCAGGCGTTCCCGCGGTATGACGCGAAGGTCGGCGCACGGCTCACGCCACTCCGGGATCAGATCGTCGGCAACGTCGCGCGTCCCTTGTGGGCCATGCTCGGCGCTGTTGCCTTCGTCTTGCTCATCGCGTGCGTCAATGTTGCCAACTTGCTGCTCGTGCGCGCCGCCGCACGCGAATCCGAAATCGCAGTTCGAACCGCACTCGGCGCGGGACGCCGGCGTCTCGTGCAGCAGCTCGTCACCGAGAGCTTGCTTCTCGCTGTGGCCGGCACGCTGCTCGGCACATTGCTCGCGTCGTGGGCTGTCGACGCGGTGATCGCGTTTGGACCCGCTGGCCTGCCCCGCCTCAATGAAATTGGAATCGATGGCCGAGTTCTGGCCTTCGCGACGTTGATCGCTGTGGTGACGGGCGTCGGGTTCGGGCTGTTGCCCGCGCTCCACGTTGCACGATTCGACATCTCGCGCGTCCTCCACTCGAGCGCGCGTGGTTCGTCTCCTCGCGGCAACCGCACGCGACATGTGCTCGTGCTGGTCGAGCTGGCGCTCGGCATGGTGCTGCTGGTCGGCGCCGGACTGTTGATCAAGAGCTTCGACCGGCTGACGCACGTCGATCCGGGATTCCGCCCCGATCATCTCATCGTGTTCGACGTGGCGCTCTCGGGAAAAAAATATGAGTTCGACGCTGAGACCAACGCCTTCGTCGACGACGTTCAAGGGCGGCTCGCCGCGCTTCCGGGAGTGCAGAGCGTTGGCGTCGCCGGCGACCGGCCGCTCGATCTCAATCGCGAGTTCGAGGCGTCAACGTCGTTTGCGGTTGACGGGGCACCCAAGCCGCCGCCGGGCATGGAGCCGGAATCTCGCGTGCTGCCCGTCTCGCCGAGCTTCTTCGAGACGATGCATATATCGGTCGTGCGCGGCCGCACCTTCACGGACGCCGAGAACCGGGTCGACGCCGCGCCGGTGGTCGTCATCAATGAAGCGTTGGCACGACGATACTTCCCCGGCGAGAACCCGATCGGCATGCATCTCACGTTCGGATTGTCGCACGATGTGTCCGCGGCGCCCGGCGATAGCCTTCGCGTGCGCGGCGAGATCATAGGAATCGTGAACAACGTTCGGCACAACTCGCTCGACGAAAAGCCGGAGCCCGCGACATACATCCCATTCCACACGCTTCCGCCCCCGCCGGCGTTTGTCGTGCGGACGTCCGCTGGTCCGAGCGCCGCCGAGCAAGCGATTCGCGGCGTCGTCGCGGCCGTCGATCGCAATGTACCGATTTACGAGCTCGGTACGATGGACGACGCGCTCTCGACCTCGGTGTCTCAGCCGCGCTTCTATACGCTGCTGCTGTCGGGTTTCGCCGCGGTCGCGCTGCTGCTCTCAGGGCTCGGTATCTATGGTGTCATCTCATACGCGGCGAGCCAGCGCATGCGCGAATTCGGGATCCGCGTGGCACTCGGCGCGACGCCTCGCGATGTCTCGAGGCTCGTCGTACGGAGAGGGCTGACGCTGACCATTGCGGGCATTGGGGGCGGCGTCGTCGTGGCGCTGCTCGCGACGCGTGCCTTGCAAGGGCTGCTTTTCGATGTCCAGGCGCTGGATGCTATGACGTTCGTTTCAGTCGGCGTGCTGCTCGCCGCCGTGGCGACACTCGCATCGTGGTTACCGGCGCGGCGAGCAGCGCGGGTCGACCCGGTCATCGCGATGCGCGCCGACGGCTAGTATTGGGCGTGAGAATCCTTGCATTCTCGAGCGCGAAGCGAGAACACTCTGGCCGCTACTCGAATCGCAAGGCTTCCAACGGTCCGACTCTCGCTGCTCGTCTCGCCGGCAAATAGCTGGCAACCACCGCGGTCGCGACCAATACCAAGACTGCGATGCTGAGCGATGGCAAGTCGATCGTTCCCACGCCGAAGAGCTGCGCGCGAATCAAGCGCGTTGCCGCGAGCCCCGCCGGCACCCCGATGACGACACCGGTGATGGCCACGCGTACCGCCTCGCCGAGCACCATTCTCGTTACATCGCCCGGTTCCGCGCCGAGCGCCGCGCGCAATCCGAACTCGCTGGTGCGCTGGCTAGTCGAATATGCGGTGACTCCATAGAGACCAAGCGCCGCGAGCACCAGCGTGGCGATACAGAAGAACATCGTCACTTGCACGAGCAGTACGTCCTGAGATACGGTGCCGCGCACGAGGTCGTTCACCGGATCCACCGCGGTCGGGAGCGTCGCATCGACGTCTTCGATCGCGCGACGAATCGGTCCGACAAAGCGTGACGGATCTCCCCGAACGTGGACCACGAGCTTGGCCGTCCCCGCGTTGCCCGTATTCGGATTGTTGAACACGATGTACATCTCGCGACGCGGTGTACCGCGGACGTCCCTGCTCTGAAAATCCCGCACGACCCCGACGATGCTGTAGTGCAGGGTGTCCGCCAGCGTCACCGTACCGCCGAGCGGATCACGAGCACCGAAATACCGCTTCGCCATCGTTTCGTTGATCACCACGGCGGGCGGTCCCGTCTCGAGATCGTGCGCTTCGATGTCGCGGCCACGAATCAAACGCGCGCCGATGGCGTGGAAAAAGTTCGGGCCAACCTGCTCGACCGACACCACGCGCTCCGAGTCCGCCTGCGGAACGAAGCCCGGCACATCGACGATGCCGCCGCCGGCGCCCCCGCTGAACAATCCGTGATCGGCGAACGCTGCTGCATCCACACCAGGTACGCGGCTGACGCGGTCGGCGAGGTCGCGCCGCAATTGCCCCAGGCGCGCCCCGACATACTGCGACCGCGACGTCCGTACACGCACGGCGACCACGTGATCGCGATCCGCTCCGATGTCACTATGCAGGAGTTGTTGCATGCTCCGTACTAGCAAGCCGCCGCCAATGAGCAAGAGCATCGACAACGCAATCTGCGCGACGACGAGCGCGCGGCCGAACGGAATCCGCCCGCCGCGCGCCGCGCCCATCAGGTTGCGGCCTTGCGAGCGCAATGACGTCGCGAGGTCGACACGCGTCGCGCGGAACGCGGGCAGCAGTCCGAAGAGCAGCATGCAGGTGAGCGCCAATGCCGCCGTGAATCCGAGCACGCGCGCATCGAGCCTCGTATCGATCGCGACCGGGCCGGCGACGGTCGAGCCGCCGCGCACGGTCGTGAGCAACGTGCGGCCGCCCCATGCCGCCGCGAACAGTCCGAGCACGCTCGACACGATCGTCAGCAACGCTCCCTCGACGAGCATTTGCTGAATCAACCGCCCGCGGCCGGCGCCGAGTGTCATGCGGACCGTCATCTCGCGGCGGCGCGCGACGATACGCGCCAGCATCAGACTCGACACGTTCGCGCAGACGACGAGAATGACCAAACCAACCGCCGCCATCAGCACCCACAGCGCCTTTCCATACTCGGCGCGCCGTTCGGAGAACCCCCGAGCGCCCGACACGACTTGAATGGGGTTCGCCTTGAGGGCATCCTCGAACCGCGACAGCTTGCTCCCGGAGAGATTTTCGCCAATCGCGTTCGCCTCGACCGCGCTGACCTCCTGACGCGCCTGGTCGAGCGTGACGCCCGGCTTGAGCCGGCCCATCATCATGAGCCACGACCACCCACGGTCGGTCAATACGTTCATATTCGGCTGAATCGCGGGATCCATCATCATTGGAAGCCAGAAGTCCAACGGCTGCCCGATGATGTCGCCGCCGAAGCCCGGCGGCGTGACCCCGATGATCGTCACGGCGACGTCGTTGACTCGCATGACGCTCCCGATCGTGGCGCTCGACCCCGAGAAGCGCCGCTGCCAATAGTCGTACGTGATGACCGCCACGGGATCCTGGCCCGGCGTCTCGTCTTCGGCCGCGGTGAAGGTGCGGCCGGCGTACGCGGCCACGCCGAGCACGGAAAAGAAATTGCCGGTCACGAATCGTGCGTGCGGTTGTTCCACCGCCGCCCCGGCGCCCGAGCCCATCTCCACGTCAATCGGACCGGACCATCCGCTCGCATACATATCGGTGAACACCGTGTTACGTGCCCGCACGTCCCTGTAGAGCAGAAACGACACGAAGCTGGTAATCGGACCGCCGACGTTGTTGTTATTCACCTGCGTGGGATCGCTCACGATCACGAGCTGCTCCGGATGCCGCACCGGAAGCGGTCGGAGCAACAGCGCGTCGACGAGCGTGAAAATCGCCGTATTCGCGCCAATGCCGAGTGCGAGCGTGGCGATGACCGTCAGCGTGAACGCCGGGCGGTTCTTGAGCGATCGAACGCCAAAGCGCAGATCGCGCGCGATAGACTCGAGGCGCGCGGTCCCGCGCGTATCGCGGCTCTCTTCTTTCATCTGCTCGACGCCTCCGAATTCGAGGCGTGCGCGTCGCAGCGCCGCCGCATGCGAGATGCCTTGTCGCTCATACTTCTCAGTCTCGCGCTCGATGTGGAAGCGAAGCTCATCGTCGAGCTCGTGCTCGACCGAGGCCCGAAAGAACAATGCGCGTACGCGATAGCGGATATCGCTCAGACCTTGCGAGATCACTCGAGTGAGCATGGTGTCCTCCGATGCTTACGACATCCGCAACACGAGCGCGACGGCGGTCGTCAGGCGCTCCCAGTCCTGCGCTTCGGCTTCGAGCTGCTTGCGGCCGGCACGCGTGAGCTCGTAGTACTTGGCGCGGCGATTGTTGTCGGACGCGCCCCACGAGGCACTGATCCATCCCCGTCGTTCGAGCCGATGCAGTGCCGGATACAGCGAGCCTTGTGGGATCTGGAGCGTTGCGCGCGAGACTTGGTGGATGCGCTCGGAGATTCCCCATCCGTGCATCGGCTCGAGCGAGAGCGCTTTGAGAATCAGGAGGTCGAGCGTGCCTTGCGGCAAGTCGAGTCGGACGTCGGACACGGTTCCTCTCTCACTTCTACAGGTTGACGAAGTATGCGACGCTTCCTGTAGAAGTGCAAGAGGGAAACTGTATCGCCATTGTGGCCCGGCTTCCGGCGACGCGGGTTTGGATGTTCGATAACACTAAGCTGTCGTCGTATTGTAACGTTCTGCCATGGGCAATTTTTACGCAAACGTCGCGCTCCGTACAAGTGACGTCGAGGCGGTAGTCCGCACCGTGACTGCCCTCGACAGGCACGCGTACGTGGCACGAGAAGGTGACGTCACATATGTCTTCGACGAACAATGTGACGAGCAGGACCTCGAAGATCTCGAACGGCTCGCCATCGCGCTGTCGAAGGAGCTTGCCTGTGTCGCGTTCGCGGCGTGCAATCACGACGACGACGTGCTAGTGATCCTCCTCGCGGATCGAGGCGCGGTGACCGATCGCTACGACTCGAACCCCGGCTATTTCGACGGCGCGCCCGGCGCGCCATCCGGCGGCGACGCCGAACAATTGTGCGGCGCGTTCGGCGTGCCGGACAACGTCGACGATGTCGAGGACTTGCTCCGCCGGCGAAACGATGACGTCGGCCCCGAAGTCGGACGACATGCCGCGCTGTGCCGGCTCCTCGGAGTGTCCGAACGCTTGGGGATCCAGGGCTATCGATACCTGAGTCAAGGCGAGTTGGTCGAGGAGCTCGAGCCGGCAATGCTTCGCTTGGTAGCGCCTGCCGCCGACCGACATCGTCCGCCGAGCGGGCGATCGTCCAAGACGCGTGACACGGCGTCCAGCTCGGTTGGCGCCGACAACATGATGGCCGCGATGCAGGCCGAGCCTGATCTGTTCTGGAACAGTTATGCGCTGGCGCTCCACGACGCCGATATTCCCGAACGCTTCGTGCCCTTATTCGGAATCGCGCAGGGCAACGGTCACTTGCTCTTCACCCGGCTGCTCGAGTACGTCATGTCGCGGAAGCTTTCGAAGAACGGGTGGGTGCACGCCGACGACTTGCTTGCCGATTTTCTTGGCCAACGCAACTTCGTGCCGATCGCGCTGGCGCGCTTGCTGCGAGGTGCGCTTGGAATTCCGCCGTTGGGCGAGGATCAAATCGCCGCGTTCAACCGCGGTGATCGTGAGTTGCTCCTCCGCATTGCAAGCGCTGTGGACGCCGCCCATGCAGACGCGGAGCGTCGAGGTTCCGACCCTAGTCGCCGCGCAAGACGTCCACTGGATTGACCGAGGTCGCCCGTCGCGCTGGGAACCAACTCGCCAACAGCGCGACCGCGACGAGCACGAAGATGACGCCCACGAATGACAACGGGTCGGTCGTGCTCACGCCATACACAAGTCCCTTGAGCAGACGCGTGAGCAACAGTGCACTTGCCGCGCCGACGACGATCCCGATCATCGCGAGCGATCCACCTTGGCGAACGACGAGACCGATCACGTCGCCACGCTGGGCGCCGAGGGCGACGCGCACACCGATCTCTCGGCGGCGCTGCGTCGCGAGATACGACGTGACGCTATAGATCCCGAGCATGGCCAGCACGAGCGCCGCGCCGCCGAAGACGCCGACGAGCGCGAGGACGAAGCGACGGTCCGCTACCGAGGCCGCGATGTAGCTCTCAATGGTGCGGAGGACGGGCGGAACGTCGGGCCGCAGCTCATGCGCGACCGCGCGCGCCGACGCGATCACCGAAGCTGGATCGCCGGTCGTCTGCATGACGACGTAAAACGGATTGCCGGCGTAGCTACTCTGCGGCTCGTAGGCGTAAAACGTCGGTTGAGGTTCGGCGGCGAGGCTCTCGCCGCGGACGTCACCAACGACCCCGACCACGGCAAACGGACGCATGTCATTGTCCATGTTGCCGTACTCGATGATCTTCCCGATCGCATCCTCGTTGGGCCACTTCGACTTGGCCAACGAAGCGCTGACGAGGGCCACGCGCAGGCTGCCTGACTGATCACGACTATCGAACAAGCGGCCGCGAAGCAGTGGAATGTTCATGGTTTGGAAATAGTCGCCATCGACGACGCGGTAATCTGCGTTGCCGCTGCGCGATGGATCATGGCGAAGCGTCGCCCAATCGTCGGCGGTGACCGGCTGGTCAATGCGACTCAGGATCAAATAGCCACCATCGGCGCCGTCGCCGACGAGTGGAACTCCCGTGGCAACCCCGACCCTCGCTACGCCCGGAATCACGCGGAGACGCGCCATCACTTGTTCATGAAACGCAACGCGTCGTTGGTGCGCATCGGGGCCGTCGTCGTAGGGCAACGCCAAGTCGAGGACTACCAGGTGCTGCGTACGGAATCCCGGATCGACCGCGAGCAGGCGTAGAAAACTGCGCGCGAGCAGCCCGGCGCCGATCAGCAGCACCACGGTGAGGGCCATCTGGGATACCACGAGCGTGCGACGCACTCGGGCACCGGACCCCGATCCAGCTTGTGTCCTCTGCGACGACGACAGTGTCTCACGAATATCGCCGCGCGTTCCTTGCCACACCGCGAGGAGCCCAAGGACGATCGCGGCAAGCGCGGAGACACCGACCGCAAACGCCAACACCGCCCAGTCGACGCGTATTTCGTTGGCGCGCGGCAGACTACCGGTTTGCATGGCCAGTAGTAAGCGAACGCCTCCGACCGCCAATCCGACCCCGAGCAGGCCACCGAGTCCCGAGAGCACGCCGGCCTCGATGAGAAATTGTTGCGAGAGCTGGAGACGCGTCGCGCCGAGCGCGAGTCGTACGCCGATCTCCGACCGACGAAGCGTCATGCGCGCGACGAGAAGATTGACGACGCTGGCGCACGCAATGAGGAGGAGGAACCCCGCGGCGGCAAATAGCACGAGCAGCGGTGTGCGGGTTTTCCCCACGAGTTGTTCGCGCAACGAGACCAGGTCGCCATCGGCCATCCACGTTGCGTCGCCGTATTGTTGCTTGAGGCGTCTCGAGACCGAGCTGAGATCCCGTTTCGCTCCGGCCGCGGTGACACCATCCTTGAGTCGGCCGACAACCCGCCATCCGTGCGACGTCCGGCCCGGCTTCAATTCATCGGGCGAAAGCTCCTCGGGGATCCACAATTCATTGCCAGCCGGATAGTCCATCTGCGGTGGCATTACGCCGATCACACTGTACAGCTTCTTCTCGATGCTGATTGTGCGACCGATCGCGCTCGGACTGGCATCGAGGTACTTCCTCCAGAAGGCATCGCTGACGACAACCAGGGGCGATGGCGCGCGCCGCATCTCGTCCGCAGAGAACACGCGTCCGATCTCCGGATGCAGACCGAACACGGAGAAGAAGTCGCCGCTCACGTCCGCGGCAACGGCGCGTGCCGGCTCACGCAAGCTCGTCACCGTGATGGTGTTCGGCGGGTGCGCCAGCGCCATTGCCGAGAAGCTTCGAGTTTGCGCGTTCCAGTCGTGGAAGTTCGGCACGGACACACTCATGCGCCTGCCGTCATTGTCAACCTGGAAGAGCTGAACGACGCGGTCCGATCGCGGATACGGGAGAGGCTGCAACAACACGCCATTGACGACGCTAAAGATCGCCGTCGCGGAGCCGATGCCAAGGGCGAGCGTCAACACGGTGACGAGCAGGAAGCCGGGCGTGCGCGCCATCGCTCGCGCGGCATGGCGCACATCACTCCAAACCGACTCGGCGAACTCGCGCATGCGCAGCTCCCTCGCGTATTGGTGGTCGATCGTCAGTACATCGTCGCGATATCGCACCACGTCACCGAATTCAGTCAAGGCGAGACGATGTGCGTCGCCGGACGACATACCGCGAGCGATCAGGTCCTCGGCTCGAGCGTCGATGTGAAATCGGAGCTCGTCGTCGACCATCTGCTCAGCGGCGTGCGGCGATGACGCCAGCCTGAAAAGGCGCTTGTATCGAGAAATTCTCGGCATCGTCAATCGCTTTTGTGTCCCGTCACACAGGCTGCAGCACACCCGCGACCGCCTTCGTGTAGCGCTGCCACTCGGCAACTTCGGCACGGAGCGCGGACCGGCCTCGCGGCGTGATCTGGTAGTATTTCGCCTTGCGATTGTTCTCGGAGACGCCCCATTCGCTTTCGATCCAGCCTTTGCGTTCAAGCCGGTGAAGCGCCGGATAGAGCGCCCCCTCCTCGACAAGGAAGACCTGCTTGCTCCGCTCCTTGATCAACCGTGCGATGGCGTAGCCGTGCCCGGGCCCCAAGGCGACGGTGCGAAGTACGAGGAGGTCGAGCGTGCCCTGCAGTAAATCGATCGACTCGCCCATGCGCATGTCCCATAAGGTGGTTATGGATACCTAAAAGGTTCTCCCATAAGATGTCAATGGGGGGTGAAGCATGCTGAAGGGGGCGGCCCATCGGCGGGAGAAAGGTATTGACCGCCAATGTCCACGACCCTAGTTTGCTCTAGGCCTCGAGCAAACAAGGACATGACAGAGACCAAAGCCCGCGATCTTTTCCCCGGCGCCGTCGAGATGATGGTGCTCCGCCTCCTCAGGCAACAACCCATGCACGGCTACGCCCTCGTGCATCGCATTCAGCAGGGGTCCAACAACCTGCTGCAGGTGGAAGAAGGGTCGCTCTACCCCGCTCTTCAGCGTTTGCTCAAGGACGGGCTCGTCGACGCCGAGTGGGGCGTCTCGGCCACAAACCGCCGCGTGCGCATCTATAGAATCACGCGCGCCGGCGTCAAGCACCTCACCAACGAGGTCTCCAGCTTCGAGCGCATGCTCGAGGGAATCAATCTCGTGATGACGCTGAGCAAAGCATGAGACGCTTCGACTGGCTCGACCGGGTGCTCCACCGCGATCGCATCTATGACGATCTGTCCAGCGAGATTCGCGCGCATCTCGAACAGAAGACCGACGAGCTCGCGGCACAAGGCATGTCGCGCGCTGACGCGCGGATTGCGGCGCGCCGTGCGTTCGGCAACGTCACCATCATCGAGGAACAAGGGCGCGAGACATGGCAATGGCCGACGATCGAGTCATTCGTCATGGACGTGCGCTACGCAACCCGGCAACTGCGCCGCGCGCCGGCGCTCTCGGCGATCATCATCGTCACGCTCGCCGTCGGCATCGCGGCCACAGCGACCGTGTTCAGCTGGACCCGAAGCGTGCTGCTCGATCCTCTTCCCGGCGCCGCCCGCGCCGATCGAGTCCTCGCTCTCGAGACGACCACTGCCTCAGGCAGCTGGACCCCGACCTCGTGGCTCGATTACGTCGACTTCCGCAAGTACCTCACCTCGTTCGACGGCCTCGCCGCCGCTCTTCCGGCGTCGCTTGCCGTCGGCGACGATGAACGCGCCGAGCGTCGGCCGGGCGAGCTCGTGTCGGCGAATTTCTTCGACGTGCTGCGCGTTCGCCCCGCACTCGGACAGTTCTTTCCCTCCACGCAGAACGACGCCGAGGGATCGCAACCAGTCATCGTCATCGGCTACGACTATTGGCAGGCGCGGTGGCATGGCGATAGCGCCGCCATCGGAAGTGTCGTTCAAGTCAACCATTTTCCGTTCACCGTTGTCGGCGTCGCCCCCCCGACATTCCACGGATCGATGGCCGCCGAACGCATCGACCTGTGGGTGCCGGCGTCGATGCTCGGTCACATCGTTCCCACCGGCGGATGGTGGCTTCGCGATCGCGGCACGCGCACGTTCCGCATTCTCGCGCGCCTCAAGGATGCCGTCACCGCTAGTGCGGCGCGCGCCGAAGTCGTGGCGTTCGCCAAACGGATGTCGGATGCGAACGGCGATGTAAGCAAAGGAATGAGCGCGCTGCTCCTACCGCTCTGGAAATCACATTGGGGAATTCAAGATGGGCTTCGCGCGCCGCTCCTCGTGCTCCTTGCCGCGTGCGGACTAGTATTGCTCATCGTGTGCATGAATGCGGCGAACCTGCTGCTCGCGCGCGCGATTGTGCGACGGCGTGAATTCGGGCTTCGCCTCGTGCTCGGCGCGCAACGCGGCCGATTGCTTCGCCAGCTCATCACCGAAGCATCCATCCTTGCCGCGAGCGGGGCGGCGCTCGGGTTAGTGTGCACCGTTTGGCTCGCGCGCTCCCTTCATTATCTCATGCCGCGGTTCACCTCGTCGGCGCTACTCGATCCACACGTGGACGGAACGGTGCTCGCATTCGTCGTGCTGCTCGCCGTCGCGGTGACGGTGCTCGCCGGAATCGTCCCGGCGCTGCACGGCTCGCGCGAAGGATTTGGCGATACGCTGTCCGGCAGTTCGCGCGGTGCGGTTGGCGGGAGACAGGCATCACGATTGCGAGGGGCGCTGGTGATCAGCGAGATGTCACTCGCGGTCATCTCGCTCGCCGTCGCCGGGTTGTTCTACGACAGCGTTCGGCACATGCGCGGAGTATCGCCGGGGTTCGATGCCGAGCATGTGACGATGTCGGCAGTGAGCGTAACACTCGCCGGGTACGATTCCGCCCGCGCCGAGACGCTACTGCGCGACGTCGCCGATCGTCTTCGGAGCCAACCCGGCACTGAAGCGGTGAGCTATACCGACTACGTACCACTCAGCCTCGGTCCCGGATCCTGGGAGGACCTGCGCATCGAGGGTTACACCCCCGAGCCGAGCGAGAACATGAAGCTCTATCGCGCGGCGATTGGGCCCGACTACTTCAAAGTGCTGCACATCCCGCTCCTCGCCGGGCGCGACTTCACGCTCGACGACGACTCGGCGCATACGCGCGTGATGATCGTCAACGAAGCATTCGTGCACCATTTCCTCGGACAGCGCGCAGCGCTCGGCGTTCGTGTGCGCGGCTGGGGGCAGTGGTTTACCATCGTCGGCGTCGCCAAGGACGTGAAGAACTATCGCGTGACCGAGCGTCCGACGCCGTACTTCTATGTCGCGACACGGCAGGTCTACCGGCCGGAAGGCGGCTACACGTTCCTCGTGCGCAGCGCGATGCCAGCGGATCAGACCGTGCGCGCGATCGGGCAAGCGGTGCACGCCAGCGATCCGTCGGTGCCCGTGTTCAATGCGATGCCCCTCGCCGAATACATCTCGGCGCCGGTGCAGAGTCAACAAACCGCGGCGCGATTGCTCGCGTTGCTCGCAGCGTTGGCGGCGCTTCTCGCGGCGGTCGGCCTCTACGGCGTAGTCTCGTACGCAATGGCGCAGCGGACGAAGGAAATTGGAGTACGGATCGCGCTCGGCGCGCAGTCACGCGATGTACTGCGCATGGTTGCGGCGCAGGCAGCGGCGCTGCTGTTCATCGGATTGATCATGGGCCTCGGCGGTGCCGTCGCGGTGGCGCGCGTGGTTTCTTCGATGCTATTCGCGGTCGGCACGGCCGACGTCACCGTGTTCGCAGGCGCGGCGGGCACGATGGTCGTAATCGCGATCGTCGCGACGGTGATGCCAGCGCGACGCGCACTGAAGGTCGATCCGCTCGTCGCGCTACGG
>Ga0068855_100003637_pt1 | contig 18850 bp, 17 predicted proteins | sample KBSCornC52_FD_66592 | JGI IMG/M metagenome (GOLD analysis project Ga0068855, IMG submission 66592) | Corn rhizosphere microbial communities from Kellogg Biological Station, Michigan, USA - KBS Corn C5-2 | ecosystem: Host-associated > Plants > Roots > Rhizosphere > Soil ...
TTGAGCGGTGCCATCGTCGCCATGCCATGGTCGCCCGCCATCGTCTCATGCATCTCGCTGCGCTGGACTTGCGGACTGGTGACGCCCGTCAGCTGCTCGGCCAACTTGCCCCCGTGGAGGGTGAAATAGGCGGCCGACGGGCTGTTTGGCACCGGCGACAGGCGAATCCAGGCGTCGCTGACCGCCAGGCTGCCGGTTTCAGTCGACGCCGTCTTTTCGCCGCCGGAACAACCGCCAAGCGCCAGCGCGGCGAAAATCACGACGAGTTTGGCGGCACGCATTTGGAATCTCCGTATTTTGCGGCGGCGTTCATTAGCTGCGCGGACCGTCTTGTGCCAACCGAAAGCCCTCCTATATCGCCCTCGGAACTGCGCTGGTCGCGATCCTTGCTTGATGAGGAGGGTCGGGGGCCGGCTAGAGGTATGACGAATAAGAGGGAAGATCATGGCCAAGGTTATCGGGATCGATCTGGGCACCACCAACAGCTGCGTCGCAGTGATGGAGGGCAGCAAGCCCAAGGTGATCGAAAATGCGGAGGGCGCGCGGACGACGCCATCGATCATCGCCTTCACCAAGGATGGCGAGCGGCTGACCGGCCAGCCGGCCAAGCGTCAGGCGGTGACCAATCCCGAAAACACCGTCTTTGCGGTCAAGCGGCTGATCGGCCGCCGGTTCGACGATCCGATGACCCAGAAGGACATGGGCCTGGTTCCCTATAAGATCGTCCGCGCCGGCAACGGCGACGCCTGGGTCGAGGCCGGCGGCAAGGAGCTCAGCCCGTCCGAGGTTTCCGCCTTCATCCTCCAGAAGATGAAGGAAACCGCCGAAAGCTATCTCGGCGAGACCGTCACCCAGGCGGTCATCACCGTTCCCGCCTATTTCAACGACGCCCAGCGCCAGGCGACCAAGGATGCCGGCAAGATCGCCGGTCTCGAGGTGCTGCGCATTATCAACGAGCCGACCGCCGCGGCGCTGGCCTATGGCCTCGAGAAGCAGGACGGCAAGACCATCGCCGTCTACGATCTCGGCGGCGGCACCTTCGACATCTCGATCCTCGAGATAGGCGACGGCGTGTTCGAGGTGAAGTCGACCAACGGCGATACCTTCCTCGGCGGCGAGGACTTTGATGCCAAGGTCGTCGATTTCCTCGCCTCGGACTTCCAGAAGAACGAGGGCATCGACCTGCGCAAGGACCGGCTCGCCCTCCAGCGGCTCAAGGAAGCGGCCGAGAAGGCCAAGATCGAGCTGTCCTCGGCCCAGACCACCGAGGTCAACCTGCCGTTCATCACCGCCGACCAGAACGGGCCGAAGCACCTGGTCAAGTCGATTAGCCGCTCGGACCTCGAAAAGCTGGTCGAGGATCTGGTCAACCGCACGCTCGAGCCCTGCCGCAAGGCGCTGGCCGACGCCGGCATCAAGGCAAGTGACGTCGCCGAGGTGGTGCTGGTCGGCGGCATGACCCGCATGCCGCGGGTCCGCCAGGTAGTGAAAGACTTCTTCGGCCGCGAGCCGCACACCGGCGTCAACCCCGATGAGGTCGTCGCCATGGGCGCGGCGATCCAGGCGGGCGTGCTGCAGGGCGACGTCAAGGACGTGCTGCTGCTCGACGTCACTCCGCTGTCACTCGGCATCGAGACCTTGGGCGGCGTGTTCACCCGCATGATCGACCGCAACACGACGATCCCGACCAAGAAGTCGCAGACCTATTCGACCGCCGACGACAATCAGGCGGCGGTCACCATCCGCGTGTTCCAGGGCGAGCGCGAGATGGCGGCGGACAACAAGCTGCTCGGCCAGTTCGACCTGGTCGGCATCCCGCCGGCGCCGCGCGGCGTGCCGCAGATCGAGGTCACCTTCGACATCGACGCCAATGGCATCGTCAACGTCAGCGCTAAGGACAAGGGCACCGGCAAGGAACAGCAGATCAAGATCCAGGCCTCGGGCGGTCTCAGCGAGGCCGACATCGAGCAGATGGTCAAGGATGCCGAGCGCTTCGCCGAGGACGACAAGAAGCGGCGCGAGGCGGCCGAGGCGAAGAACAACGCCGAAAGCCTGATCCACACCACCGAGCGCCAGGTCGCCGAGAATGGCGACAAGATCGACGAGGCGCTGAAGTCGGAGATCGAGAGCGCGATCGCCGCGGCCAAGTCGGCGGTCGAGAGCGGCGACGTCGCCCAGACCAATGAGAAGGCCCAGGCGCTGGCTCAGGTCGCGATGAAGATGGGCCAGGCGATCTACGAGAAAGAGCAGGCGGCCCAGGCCTCGCCGGGTGGCGAAGCCCCGGGCGAGACCGCCCAGGCCGACGATGTCGTCGACGCCGAATTCTCCGAAGTCGACGACAACAAGGCGTGAGATGACGATGACGGCGTCCGTTTCCACCGCTAGACGCGGAGGAACGGGCGCAGTCTTGTCTGCCGGGGGGCGCAATGCTCGACGCTGACTATTACGAACTGCTCGAAGTCGAGCGCACGGCCGACGACAGCACCATCAAATCGTCCTACCGCCGGCTGGCGATGCGCTATCATCCGGATAAAAATCCGGGATGCGCGGACAGCGAGGCCCGCTTCAAGGCGATTAGCGAGGCCTATGACTGCCTGAAGGATCCGCAGAAGCGCGCGGCCTATGACCGCTATGGCAAGGCGGCCTTCCAGGGCGGCGGCGGGCCGCAGGATTTTGGCGGCTTCTCCGATATCTTCGAGAATATCTTCGGCGAGTTCATGGGCCGTGGCCAGCGGCACAACCAGACCACCCGCGGCGCCGACCTGCGCCACGACATCGAGATCGCGCTCGAGGATGCCTATGACGGCATGACGACGCGACTCAACCTCACCGTCTCGGTGAGCTGCGAGCCGTGCGGCGGCAGCGGCGCCAAGCCGGGCACCGGCGTCAAGACCTGCGGCACCTGCGGCGGCCAGGGCCGGGTGCGCGCGCAGCAGGGCTTCTTCATGGTCGAGCGGATCTGCCCGAGTTGCCATGGCGCCGGCGGCGTCATCTCCGATCCCTGCGAAGCCTGCGGCGGCGAGGGCCGGGTCGACAAGGACCGCGAGCTCGAGCTGCGCATCCCGCCCGGGGTCGACGAGGGCACGCGCATCCGCCTCTCGGGCGAGGGCGAGGCCGGCATGCGCGGCGGCCCGCCGGGCGACCTCTATGTCTTCGTCCACGTCAAGCGACACTCGCTGTTTCAGCGCGACGGCACGACGCTGTTTGCCCATTGCCCGCTCAGCTTCACCACCGCGGCGCTCGGCGGCACGATCGAGGTCCCCGGCCTCGACCGCCAACGCCATGAGATGCGCATCCCGCCGGGGATCCAGTCGGGCAAGCAGATCCGCCTGCGCGGCGCCGGCATGCCGGTGCTCAACGGCCGTGGCCATGGCGATCTCGTCATCGAGATCGCGGTCGAGACGCCGACGCGACTCAGTGGCCGGCAGCGCGAACTGCTCGAAGAATTCCGCGCCACCGAAACCGGCGAAGAATGCCCGCAATCGCATGGTTTCTTTGCCAAATTGCGCGATCTCTGGGGCAGCTGACACGGCATGCTGCCCGACCCCTAGGGGTGTTGATCGCGTGACAGTCCCTCGCAGCTGGCGTAATTTTGCGGTTATCGCGGCTTAGCGTCTGGACGGGGGATTTCTGAACACCTTCCGAGCGCCCAATTCGGAGAGTTTCCTCGTCGGCGGGGGCGAGGTCGGGGAGCTGATGCGCACGCGTGACTGGGCGCCTTCGCCGCTCGGCCCGCCGGCGGACTGGCCGGAAGAACTGCGAGCCGTCGTCGCGCTTCTTTTGCTGTCGAAATTTCCAATGTTCGTCGCCTGGGGCGAGCAGCTCACCCTGATCTACAACGATGCCTACACCGAGATCCTCGGCGACAAGCATCCGGCTGCGCTGGGCGCCCCATTTTACGAGATTTGGCCACCAATGGGTGCAAGCGATGAATCGCCCCGGCTCGCTGCCGCGCTCGCCGGCGAAGCGTCGTACGCGGAGAATCAGGCGGCGAGGGTCGATCGCGGCGCAGCCGACGAACGCGCCTGGTTCACCTTTTCCTATTCGCCCGTGCGCGACAGAAGCGGTACGATCCGTGGCGTGTTCTGCGCGGTCACCGAGACCACAGAGCAGATGCGCGATCGCGAACGCCAGGCCTTCCGCCTGCGGCTCGAACAGCGGTTGCGCGACCAGACCGATCCCACCGAGATCCTCTTGCTGGCCGCCGAGCTGCTCGGCCAGGAGCTCGGCGTCGGCCGGGTCGGCTATGGCAGCATCGATGCGCGCGACGAAACTCTGATCATCGAGCGCGACTGGACCGACAACCGGATTCCCACCGCCGTCGGCCGTCACCCTCTCGCCGAATTCGGCGCCGAGTCGCTCGCCACGCTGAAAGCGGGTGGCATCCTCGCGATCGACGATGTCTTCGACCACCCCTTCATCGGCGATCGCGCCGATATCTTCCGCGCGCTCCAAATCCGCTCGCTGCTGGCCGTGCCGCTGATCAAGGCCGGCCGGTTCACCGCGCTGCTCTTCCTCCACGATCCCGAGCCGCGGCATTGGAGCGAGGCGGATCAGGCGCTGGTCGGCGAGGTTGGCGACCGCACCTGGGCGGCGGTCGAACGCGCCCGCGCCCAGGCCGAGCTACGCCGCTCCGAGACCCGTTTCCGCGCGCTCGCGACGACCGGGGATTCGATGGTCTACCGGGTCAGCGCCGATTGGCGGCATCTGCTCGACTTCGACCGCGACGATTTCGTCCCGCCCAATACCCGGGCCGAGCAGGAATGGGGCACCGGCCATGTCCATCCCGACGACGTTGCGATGCGCGAGGCGACGATCAAACGCGCGATCGAAACGCGCGAGATGCTCGAGATCGAGCTGCGCGTTCAGGGCAAGGACGGCAATTGGCGCTGGCTGCGATCGCGCGCCGTGCCGATCTTCGACGAACAGGGCGAGGTCGTCGAATGGTTCGGCGCGGCAACCGACATCACCGATCGACACACGGCCGAGGACCGGCTGCGCGAGAATGAGGAACAGCTGCGGCTGGCGACCGAGGCCGCAGAAATCGCCCTGTGGGACATCGACCCCGATCGCCAGGAGCTGCTCTGGCCAGCGCGGATGAAGGCGATGTTCGGGATCGCGGCGGATGAGCCGGTCACGATCGCGGATTTCTACAATGGCCTCCACGAGGAGGAGCGCGATCGGCTGATGGAAGCCTATGCCGCGACGACAGATCCCAAGCGGCGCGCACCCTATGACGTCGAGCATCGCGCGATCGGCCGGGATGGAGTGGTGCGTTGGCTCGCCGGCAAGGGCCGCGCCATCTTTGTCGGCGATCGCTGCGTTCGCGTCGTCGGCACGGCGATCGACATCACCCAGCGCAAGGCCGCCGAGGAAGCGCTCAAGGACGTCAATGAGACGCTTGCGGTGCGTATCGCCGAGGCGCTCGAGGAGCGCGCCCAGGCCGAGGAGGCGTTGCGTCAGGCGCAGAAGATGGAGGCGGTCGGCCGGCTGGTCGGCGGCATCGCCCATGATTTCAACAATCTGCTCGGCGCGGTCGTCGGCAGCCTCGAGCTGATCCGCCATCGCTCGGGCGACCCCGAGCGGGTCAAGCGCTATGTCGATGTCGGCATGCAGGCGGCCGACCGCGGTGCCAAGCTGACCGGGCAGCTGCTCGCCTTCTCGCGCTCGCAACGGATCGAGCTCAAGCCGATCGCCGCAGCCAAGCTGATCGGCTCGATCAGAAGCCTGCTGAGCAGCACCCTGGGGCCGATGATCGAATTGCGCCTGATGCTCGAGGCGCCCGACCAGCGCGTGCTGTCCGACGCGACCCAGCTGGAGATGGGGCTGATCAACCTGGCGATCAACGCACGTGACGCGATGCCGGAGGGCGGCCGCGCGACGATCACCACGCGGATCCGATCGATCGCCGAGCACCATGAGCTGGCTGCGGGCGATTACCTCGAGATCCGGATGGAGGATACCGGCTGCGGCATGACGCCCGAAGTGGCGTCGCGCGCGCTCGACCCCTTCTTCACCACCAAGGACATCGGCAAGGGCACCGGTCTCGGCCTCAGCCAGGTCTATGGGATTGCCCGACAGGCCGGCGGCACCGTCCAGATCGAGACCGAGGTCGGCCATGGCACGGCGGTCGGCATCCTCCTTCCCTGCGTCGAGGGCGAGCCGACCACCGCCTCCGGCTGGTACCAGGAGATTCCGGAGCGGAAGCCGGCCCCTCCGGGCCGCGTGCTGGTGATCGACGATGACACCGACATGCTGCGGGTGATTTCGGATTCGCTGGAGATGCTCGGCTATTCCGTCGCCGAGGCGAACAATGGGCTGTCGGGCCTGCGCATGTTCGACGAGCTCGCGCCGGATCTGCTGATCGTCGACTTCGCCATGCCGGGGATGAACGGGGCCGAGGTCGCCAAGGCGGTGCGCGAGCGACGGCCCGACATGCCGATCATCTTCGCCAGCGGCTATTCCGACACCGAAGCGATCGAGCGCGTCATCGGCGCCGACGCCAAGCTGCTGCGCAAGCCGTTCGGCATCGAGGAGCTCAAAGCCGCGGTAATGGCCGCGCTTTAGCGGCCCTGACCGAACACCCGCTCGAAGATCCTGTCGACCCGGGCGAGATGATAATCGAGGTCGAAGCTGCTCTCGAGCGCATCGGCCGATAGATGCGACGTCACCTCCGGGTCGGCCTTGAGCAGGTCGAGCAGCGAGAGCGCGCCATCCGCCTCCCAGACTTTCATCGCGTTGCGCTGAACCGCGCGATAGGCATCCTCGCGGCTCATGCCGGCCTGGGTCAGTGCGAGCAGCACGCGCTGCGAATTGACCAAGCCGCCCATGCGGTCGAGATTCTTCTGCATCCGCTCGGGATAGATCACGAGCTTCTCCATCACCCCGGTCAGGCGATGCAGGGCGAAGTCGAGCGTGACCGTCGCATCGGGGCCGATCATCCGCTCGACCGAGCTGTGGCTGATGTCGCGCTCGTGCCAGAGCGCGACATTCTCCAGCGCCGGGGTGACATAACCGCGCACCAGCCGGGCGAGACCGGTGATGTTCTCGGTCAGCACCGGATTGCGCTTGTGCGGCATCGCCGAAGAGCCTTTTTGTCCGGGCGAAAAATATTCCTCCGCCTCTAGGACCTCGGTGCGCTGAAGATGGCGGACCTCGGTTGCCAGCCGTTCGGCCGAAGAAGCGATCACGCCCAGTGTCGCGAAGAACATCGCATGGCGGTCGCGCGGGATCACCTGGGTCGAGATCGGCTCGACGGTCAGGCCCATCTTCTTGGCGACATAGTCTTCGACGAAGGGATCGATGTTGGCGAAGGTCCCGACTGCCCCCGAGATCGCGCAGGTGGCGATGTCGGCGCGCGCCGCCTCGAGCCGGCTCCGCGCACGGTCGAACTCGGCATAGGCCTGGGCCAGCTTCAGACCGAAGGTGGTCGGCTCGGCATGGATGCCATGGCTGCGACCGATGGTCGGCGTCGTCTTGTGCTCGAAGGCACGGGTCTTGAGCACGGCGAGCAGCCGGTCGAGATCGGCCAGCAATATGTCGGAAGCGCGGGCGAGCTGGACGGCGAGGCAGGTGTCGAGCACGTCCGAGCTGGTCATGCCCTGATGGAGGAAACGCGCCTCGGGGCCGACATGCTCGGTGACGTTGGTCAGGAAGGCGATGACGTCATGCCGGACCTCGGCCTCGATCGCATCGATCCGCTCGACCTCGAATTTGCCGCGCGCCCAGACCGCCGCGGCCGCTTCCTTCGGCACGATGCCGAGCTCGGCCATCGCGTCGAGCGCATGCGCCTCGATCTCGAACCAGATCTGGAAGCGGGTCTCGGGCGACCAGATGGCCGCCATTTCGGGGCGCGAATAGCGCGGGATCATCTCGCTTCGACCTTTGCGGTAGGGATGGCGGCGGCGTAGCAAAGCGGCTGCGAGGGTGCAACGCGAGGGCGAGGCAGGAGACGGCCGATGACGGATGACGAAAAGGCGATCCACGCCCTGGTCCAGCGCTGGATGGAGGCGACGCAGGCCGGGGATGTCGACGCTGTCCTCTCGCTGATGACCGACGATGTCGTCTTCATGGTCCCCGGCCGCGAGCCGTTCGGCAAGGAGGCCTTTGCCAGCATGTCGCGGGCGATGTCGGGGGTCGAGATCGATGGGAAGAGCGAGATCGTCGAGCTTCAGCTCCACGGCGACTGGGCGTTCCTGCGCAATCACCTCTCGATCAACGTCCGCACCCCGGACGGCCGCGAGATGGGCCGATCAGGCTATACGCTGACGATTTGCCGCAAGGAGGCGGATGGCCAATGGCGGCTCTGCCGCGACGCCAATCTCGTCGTGCCGACCGGCTGAGCTACCAGCCGATCGCGGCCCTGAGCGGGTTGGCCGGGTTGGACAGCAGCTTGATCGTCAGCGCCAGCGACATGACGACGAGCAGCGGGCGAACGCCGCGACCCTGGAAGCGCATCGCGGTATGCGCGCCGATCTGGTTGCCAATGATGCTGCCGCAGGCCATCGCCAGCCCGGCCAGCCAGACGACCTTGCCGCCCAGGATCATCGTCACCAGCGCGGCGATATTGGTCGCGAAGTTGAGTAGCCGGGCATGGGCCATGGCGCGGACCAGGCCAAGTCCGACGAAGGCGACCAGCGCCGTCGTCAGGAAGGAGCCGGTGCCCGGACCGAAGAAGCCGTCGTAAAAGCCGATCACGGCGCTGACCGCGACGAGGCCGGCCTTGCCGATCCGGTTGTGGCGGTCCTCCTCGCCCATCTTCGGCGCGACCAGATAGTAGATCGCCATCGCGACGAGCAGGATCGGCACGAAGCCGGCGAGGAAGCCGGGATCGAGCCGCTGGACCGTGAAGGCGCCCAGCGCCGAGCCGGCTAAGGCCGCGACCACCGGCGCGGCAAAGCCGCGGAAATCGATATGCCCCTTGCGCGCGAAGGCGAGCACGGCGCCGCCCGTGCCGAAGCAACTCTGCAGCTTGTTTGTCCCAAGCGCCCAGACCGGGGGGATCCCAACCGCCATCAGTGCGGGGAGGGTCAGCAGCCCGCCGCCGCCGGCCAGCGAGTCGATGAAGCCGGCGACCATGCCGACCCCGGCGAGGAACGCGACGATGTCGACGGTAAGGTGCACGCCCGGGGTCAGATCAATCCGAGCGCGCGCATGCTGCTATGGCCGCTGGTGCCGATGACGAGATGGTCGTGGATCGTGATGTCGAGCAGCTTGGCGGCATCGGCCAGCTTGCGGGTGATCTCGATATCGGCGCGGCTCGGCTGAGGATCGCCGCTCGGATGATTGTGCACCAGGATCAGCGAGGTGCTGTGCAGCTCCATCGCCCGGGCGATCACCTTGCGGACATAGACGGGCGCCTCGTCGACCGAGCCTTCGCCCATCAGATCGTCGCAAATCAGCATGTTGCGGGCGTTGAGGTGGAGCACGCGAAAGCGCTCATGGGGGCCATGCGCCATATCGGCGTGGAGATAGTCGAGCAGCGCCTGCCAGCCGCTCAGCACAGGCTGCTCGCTCGCCCTGGCGCGCAGCAGGTGCAGCGCGCTCGCTTGGGCGATCTTGATCGCGGCGACCGCGGTCTCGCCAACGCCCTTGACCTGCGCGAGCGCCTCGGGCGCGGCGGTGAGCACGGCGGGCAGCCCGCCAAAGCGGGCGATGAGCGTCTTGGCCAGCGGTTTAGTGTCCTGCCGCGGTATGGCGAGGCACAGCAAATATTCGAGCAGCTCATAGTCGAGCAGCGCATCTGCGCCGCCGCTCAGCAGCCGCTGCCGCAGCCTCTCGCGATGGCCCTTGGGTCCCGGATCTTCATCCCCCATGGGCGATGTCTATGGCGTGAGCGGCACGGCAGCAACCGAGGCGGCTATTCCGTCACCCGCAGCCGATGGGGCAGATCGTCGTTCAGCCGCACCCAGGACATCCTATCCTGCGTCCAGATCTCGACGCCTGGAGCAAAGCCGTCAGGCTCATCGAGCGATGCCGTCGTCAGATCGATCTCGCCGGCCCGGGTGTCGCGGCGATAGGCAATCAATGTCCCGCAATCGCGGCAGAACGACCATTCGACGCCCGGGCTCGACGAATAGGCCGAAGGCTCGCCGCGCAGGGTGACCTGGTCCTGGCGAAAGGTGAGCCAGGCGACCGGCCCGCTCCCCGCGGCATGGCGGCAGGAGCGGCAATGACAGAGGGCCCGAAAGAGCGGCTCGCCGGTAGCGCTGTAGCGTAGACGACCACAGAAGCATCCGCCTTCGATGAGCCTGTCCATGTCGCACCTTTCCCGAAGCCTCGCCGGCTGATCGATCTATGCTTCGCCACCGGCCGCGGCAACGCGCTTGCCGTCGGCGAAATGATCCTTTCCGGGCCTGCCGCGTTCCTTGGCCAAGAACAGGACAGGAGGACGGCGTGAAAGCATTGATTCTGCTGGGGATGGTCGCAGCGCTGGGGCTGGCTGCCTGCGACGGGCCTTATCAGAAATCGGGCGAGAAGGCGGATGCGGCGCAGGGCACTCGCGAGCATATCGGCGAAGGACCGGGCGAGGCCGCCGGCCGCGCGATCGACAAGAGCTTGGACCAGGCCCGCGACGAGGTGAAGGCCAACGCCGACACCATGCAGGCGCATGCCGAGAACGTCGCGGCGGCGATCGACAATCGTGCCGACCAGATGGAAGCGCAGGCCGATCAGCTGCGCCATGACGCCAAGCGCAAGGCCGAGGCGATCAAGAAAGCGGTCGAAGAGTAATTCTGGGCCAGGGGTGTTGGCGCTGGAGCCGCTGACCTCCTAGTCTGACAGCGGCCGCGCGGGGCGGCCGAGGGAGGGTCAATGCGGCGGCGGTACAAGGTTGCAGCCGTCATCCTTCCGCTGCTGGTCCTGGCGATATTGGCGGCATGGCTTCAGCGGCAGTCGATCGCGACCTATGCGATCGACCGGGTGCTGCGGCAGAACAATGTGCCGGCGCAGTACAAGATCGTCAGCATCGGCGCCGGGACGCAGCGACTGGCCGACATCCGCATGGGTGATCCGCGCCATCCCGATCTCGTCGCGCGCGAGGTCGAGGTTGGGATCGGCTGGCGGATCGGCGGCCCGCGCGTCGTGGCGTTGAAGGCGCGCGGCGTGCGGCTGATCGGACGACTGGTCGACGGCAAGCTGTCGCTCGGCGCGCTCGACCGGTTGATGCCCGCGCCCTCCGGCGGCCCCTTCGCCCTGCCCGATATCCGGATGGATCTCGACGATGTCGGCGTGCGGCTGGCGACGCCGGGCGGCGCGGTCGGCATGACTGTTACCGGCCGCGGCAATCTCGCCTCGGGCTTTTCCGGTCGTGTCGCCGCGATCGCGCATGCGATGACGGTTGCCGGCTGCACCGTGACGCGGCCGACCGCCTGGCTCGCCGTCACCACCGCCGATCGGTCGCCGCGGCTGATGGGGCCGATCCGCTTTGCGCGACTGGCCTGTCCGCAACGCGGGATCCTGAGCGAAGGTGGCGCTCTGCTGCCAGATATGAAGCTGACGCCGGCGCTCGACGGCTGGCGCGGGGAAAGCCGGCTGGCATTGAAATCGATCTCCGCGGCCGGCGGTTCGACGCGAACCGTGACCGGCCGCATCACCTTTTCGGGCAACCTCGCCGCGACGCGTGGCGACGCCGATCTGCTGCTGACCTCGCCGCAACGGGGCGATTGGCGCGCCGCGCGGGTCACAACGGCGTTGCATTACCAGTTGGGCAAGGACGGTTGGTCGGCCAATGGCCGGATCGGCGCCGGGCATGCGGTGATCCCGGCGCGCCTTGCCGCCGGCTGGGCGGAGCCGCTGGTGGGCACGCCGCTTGGGCCGATGGCGGCGGCGATCGGTCTGGCGTCACAGCGCGCGGGGCAGGATCTTTCCGGCAGTGTCGATCTCGCCGCGCGTGGGCAGGGCGGCTCGCCCGCACTCGCGATCCAGCGACTCGATCTGGCAAGCGCGAGCGGCGCACGGCTGAAATATGCCGGCGCAGTAGGGTTGATTGGTCCCGGCCGCAGCTTCAGCGGCGACGTCAGCCTTGCCGGCGGTGGTTTTCCGAGCTTGCAGGCATCGCTGCGTCGAGACGGCAGCGGCAGGATCCAGCTCGATCCCTATGCCGTCGCGGGATCGCGAATCACACTCGATCCGGTCGTCATCCCGCCGATCGCCAACGGCCTGCGCCAGGTTACGACCCGGCTGCACCTCGACGGCCCGGTAGGCGGCGGTACGGTCCAGGGGCTCGACCTGCCGATCCGTCTACAACTCGGCCCGGGCGGGCAGTTCGCCCTCGCCGGCGGCTGCACGCCGGTTGGCTTCGAGCGCCTCGACATCGTCGGCGCCCGCTTCGGCGCGACCCGTTTCAATCTCTGCGCCACCGGATCCGCGCTGATTGCGCGCGGCACCAACGGCACGATCACGGGTGGCGCGACCATCGCGGCGGCTCGCCTTTCAGGGCGGATCGGTGACAAGGCGCTCGGCCTCGCTGCACACAACCTGAGGGTCTCGACGAGCGATTTTGCGCTGAGCGGCATCGACGTGCGGCTCGCCCCGGCAACGCGGCTGCTGATCGATCGGCTCGACGGCCGCTTCGCCGGTCCGGGCGGCCGCTATGCCGGCGCATCGGGAATGCTGAGCAATGTGCCCTTGCGGCTGGCGGCAGGGCAGGGGAGCTGGCGCTGGGGCAAGGAGGGGCTCGTCGTCGATGGACAGGCGCGGCTGTCGGACGCGGCCGATCCGCCGCGGTTCAATCCGCTCGCGGTCAGGAAGATCGACCTCCGCCTGGTCGGCAGCAGGATCGCGCTCACCGCCGAGCTCGACGAGCCGAAATCGGGCCGCAAGGCGTCCGGCCTGGTGCTTGCCCATGATCTTTCCTCGGGCCGGGGGCAGGCGAAGCTCGACGTCGCCGGGCTGCGCTTCGACAAGGAGGTTCAGCCCGATACGCTGACCCGGCTGACGCTGGGCGTCATCGCCAATGTCCGCGGCGCGATCAGCGGGCAGGGACGGATCGGCTGGTCGTCCGCCGGGGTGACGAGCGACGGCGATTTTTCGACCGAGAGTATCGACCTCGCCGCCGCGTTCGGCAACGTCACCGGCCTCAAGGGCAAGATCCACTTCGACGATCTGCTCGCCCTGACCACCCCGCCGGGACAGGAGGTCACGCTCGCGCAGGCCAACCCCGGCATTCCGGTCAACGATGGCTCGGTCCGCTTCCGCCTGCTCGCCGACCAGAAGGTCGCGGTCGAGGGTGGCCGCTGGCCCTTCGCCGGCGGTGCGCTGGCGCTGCAGCCGACCGTGCTCGACTTCGGCCGCCCCTCGGCGCGCCGCTTCACCTTCCGCGTCGAAGGCCTCGACGCCGCCCAGTTCATCCAGACGCTGGAGCTCGACAATGTCGCCGCGACCGGCCTGTTCGACGGCACGTTGCCGATGGTGTTCGATGACAAAGGGGGGCGGATCGAGCATGGCCGGCTGATTTCGCGTCCCGCCGGCGGGACACTGGCCTATGTCGGCCAGATCAGCCAGGCCAATCTCGGCAGCGCCGGCAAGCTCGCCTTCGATGCGCTGAAATCGATGAAGTTCACCACCCTGATCATCAACCTCGACGGCGATCTCGACGGCGAGATTGTCAGTGACGTCGCCTTTGCCGGAGTCAACCAGGCGCCGGTCGAGCTCGCCGGCAAGAGCAAGCTGCTGCCCGGCATGACCAATGTGCCGTTCCGCTTCAACATCAAGGTCAGGGCGCCGTTCCGCGGCCTACTCAACACCGCCAAATCCTTCGGCAATGTCGGCGAGACGGTGCGCAGTGCGCTGCCGCCCGTTCAGCCCCCAGCCAGCACGGGGCCGTAATATGACGGCAAATGTTGACGGCGAAACAAACCGATGCGAGGCATTAACGATGACGAAAATAACTTTCGCCGCGCTATGCCCCGCCGTGCTTCTCGCCGGCTGTATTCAGGTCAAGGCGCCCGACAAGCCGATCGAGATCAACCTCAACGTCAACATCAAGCAGGAGGTCGTGGTTCGTCTCGAAAAGGACGTCCAGGACCTGATCAAGAGCAATCCCGGAGTCTTCTGATGACCATGATGGCGAAACTGACGACCGTTCTGGCGGTCACGATCGCGCTGGGCGCGGCCGGCGTCGCCTTGGCGCAGACCGACCCCAGCGTCGAGGCGGCGCGCGCCTCGGGCGCTGTAGGCGAGCAGGCCGACGGCTATCTCGGCTTCCCCAAGCCACCCTCGGCGGCGCTGAAGTCGGCGGTAGACGCAATCAACATCAAGCGTCGCGCGGCCTATACCGACCTCGCCGCCAAGCGGAATGTCACGGTTCAGGAGGCTGCCGGCGCGACCGCCTGCGAGCTGCTCGGCTCGCGTGTCGGCGCCGGGCAGATGTACCGCACCCAGGCCGGCGCCTGGAAAGCCAATAACGGTTCGGTCGAGAAGCCGTCCTTCTGCCCATAGGCGCCTGAGCCGGTGGCTTCGACATGCCGCGGTTGTGACTAACACGGTAAATTTCGCCGTTTATGCCGCACTGCGGCACTGCGGTTGACTTGCCGGTTATCGGTTTATAGACGACGCGCGTCGGACGGGCGAATTGCTTCCCCGACCGCAAATCTTTGCCTTTTTCGACGAGGATGATTCGGCTTCGTGGCCAACGACCCGAGCGACCTACCCCCTGCGGGCGATCCGGAACCGTCCTCGCTCGAAGCGCGGCTCGCAAAGGCGCGTCAGACCGAGGCCGAGCGCACCGCCGAGTCCAAGGCGCCGATGGGCATGTCGGGCAAGGGGTCGCAGCAGGGCCAGCGCGTGCTGTCGATCCTGATCGGCTATCCGCTCGGCGGCGGCGTGATCGGCTGGTATCTCGACGGCCGGCTCCACAGCCGGCCATGGATCATGCTCGGGCTGCTGTTCCTCGCCTTCGCGGCCGCCTGCTACCAGGTCTTCAAGATTTCCAAGGAGCGTCCCGAATAGGGCCGCGCTCCGACCAAGCGATGAGAACAGGGATACACCGTGGCCGCTGAAGCCAAGATCGATCCGATGCACCAGTTCATGATCTCGCCGGTGGGTGGCGGGGAGCTGACCGGCTCGCCGTTCATGTTCACCAACTCGGCGTTGTGGATGCTGATCGTGCTCGGCTGCATCTGGCTGTTCATGTGGGGCGGCACCAAGCGCCAGCTGGTGCCCGGCCGCTGGCAGGCCGCCGCCGAGGAGTTGACCGGCTTCATCGGCAATATGGCGACCCAGAGTATCGGCAAGGAAGGCCGGGCCTATGTGCCGTGGATCTTCACCGCCTTCACCTTCATCCTCTTCGCCAACATCATCGGCGCGCTGCCCTTCGGCATCGTGCCCGGCGCGCATCCCTTCACCGTCACCAGCCAGTTCACCGTCACCGGTGTCCTGTCGATCGTCAGTTTCGCGATCGTGCTCGGCGTCGGCTTCTGGAAGCATGGGCTGCGCTTCTTCTCGCTGTTCTGGCCGAAGGACGCGCCGCTGGCGCTGTCGCCGATCATCTTCCTGATCGAGATCATCTCGTTCCTGGTCCGGCCGTTCAGCCTCGGGCTGCGACCGTTCATCGCCATGTTCGCCGGCCATATCCTGCTCGACGTGTTCGGCAATTTCGTCGTCCAGGGGATGAATGCCGGCGGCGTCGGCTATGCGATCTCGCTCTTGTCCTTCGTCTTCGTGATCTTCGTCAGCGCGCTGGAGCTGCTGGTCGGCGCGATCCAGGCCTATGTCTTCGCGCTGCTGACCTCGCTCTACATCAACGACGCGGTTCATCTGCACTAGTCTGAATTTCAACACTTTATCCAAGGGAGTTTAAAATGGATCTCGCAACTGCACAGGTTATCGGCGCGGGCGCCGCTGCGATCGGCGTCGGCGCCGCCTCGGCCGGCGTGGGCTATGTGTTCGGCTCGTTCCTCCAGGGCGCGCTGCGCAACCCGGGCGCGGCCGACGGCCAGCGCGGCACGCTGTACATCGGCTTCGCCGCGGCCGAGCTGCTCGGCCTGATGGCGTTCGCCGTCGCGATGATCATTCTCTACGCGCGTTGATCGACCAGGGACCGGCGCTTGCCGCCGGTTCCGGGCAAAGGGTGACGCATGCCTCAATTAGCGCAACTTCTTCTCGTCTATCAGTCGCAGTGGTTCTGGCTGCTGATCACGCTCGCCGTGATCTATTTCGGCATCGGTAGGATCATCGTGCCCGGAGTCGAGAAGACGGTCGACGACCGTGACGCCAGGATCGCCGCGGACCTCGCGGCGGCCGAGCAGGCACGTCAAGCCGCGGCCACGGCGGAAGAAGGCTGGCAGGCAAGGATCGCCGCGGTCCATGCGGAGGCGCAGGCCACCGCCGCCGAGGCGCGTGCTCAGGCCGCTGCTGCGGCGGAGAAGCAGCTGGCGGCGGCGGATGCCGAGCTGGCGCAGCGGGCCCATGAGGCCAATGCCCGGCTCGACGAGGCACGCAACGCGGCGCTCGCCACGGTCGGCGACGTCGCCGCGGAGGCGGCGCGCGAGATCGTCGCGAAAATCTCGGGGGCCAGCGTCTCGGAGGACGAGGCACGCTCGGCAGTGAAGGCGGCAATGGCCCATGGCTGAGGAACATGTAGCAACCACCGAAGCCGACGGCGGGCATCACGGTGCCGAGCCGAAGGCGCTCGGGCTCGACGCCGGCGGCTGGGTCGCGCTGGCAATGCTGGTGGTCTTCGCCATCGCGATCTACCTGCGCGTGCCGAAGATGATCGGCACGATGCTCGACAAGAAGATCGCCGGCATCCGCGAGCAGCTCGACACCGCCGCCAAGCTGCGCGCCGAGGCCGAGGCGCTCAAGGCCGAATATGAGGGCAAGGCGGCCGAGGCCGCCAAGGAAGCCGAGCAGATCCACGCCCATGCGGTCGAGGAAGCCAGCCGCATCATCGCTCAGGCCAAGGTCGACGCCGAGGCGCTGATGGAGCGCCGCGCGCGCATGGCCGAGGACAAGATCGGCGCCGCTGAGCGCAGCGCCGTCGCCGAGGTCCGCGCCGCCGCCGCCCAGGCCGCGACCCGCGCCGCCGCCGATCTGATCGCCAAGCATCATGATGCGGGCGCGGACAAGCAACTGGTCGAGAAGGTGATCGGCACGCTGGATCGGTAGGGCGGCCAGCGCGCCGAATCTCTATTCCGTCATTCCCGCGAAAGCGGGAATCCACCTTTTCTTCCTGAAGCGGCGGATGCGCACCGGCGTCTGTAGGAAGGCAGCTGGATTCCCGCTTTCGCGGGAATGACGAAGAAATAAGCGGAATTCCGTAACGGGTATCGGCCCACGCCGACGGTTCATAATCCCGCCAAGACACATTAGATCGGGGTTATGTCGTCACCCCCCGAGGACCGGCTCAGCGAAGCGAAATCGGCGTACACCGTGCGCGGTGGCGATGCGCCCGACATCGACGCGGGGATCGCCGCGATCCGCAATGTGCTGAAGACGCTGCCGGCGCGGCCCGGCGTCTACAGGATGCACGATATCCGCGGCGACGTGCTCTACGTCGGCAAGGCGCGCGCGCTGCGCAGCCGGGTGACCAATTACACCCAGGTGTCGCGGCTGCCGAAGCGGCTGCAGCGGATGGTCGCGCAGACCCGGTCGATGACCATCGTCACGACCAACACCGAGGCCGAGGCGCTGCTGCTCGAGGCGCAGCTGATCAAGCGCTACCGGCCGCCCTACAACGTCCTGCTCAGGGACGACAAAAGCTTCCCCTACATCCTGCTGCGCGAGGATCACCCATTTCCGCGCATCCAGAAGCATCGCGGCGCGCGGCGCGCCAGGGGCAGCTATTATGGCCCATTCGCCAGCGCCGGCTCGGTCACCCGCACGCTCAACGCACTGCAGAAGGTCTTCCTGCTGCGGTCGTGCACCGACAGCTTCTTCGCCAATCGATCGCGGCCCTGCCTGCTCTACCAGATCCGGCGCTGCTCGGCGCCCTGCGTCGAGCGGATCGACGAGGCGGCCTATGGCGAGCTGGTCGGCGACGCCAAGGCCTTCCTCGGCGGCAAGTCGACCGACGTGCAGGCCAAGCTCGGCGCGGCGATGACCGAGGCGGCCGAGCGGCTCGATTATGAGCTGGCCGGGGTTTTTCGCGACCGGCTGCGCGCGCTGACCTTCATCCAGGGCGCCCAGGCGATCAACTCGGCCGGGGCGAGCGATGCTGACATCTTCGCCTTGGCCTGCAAAGGCGGGGTGATGTGCATCCAGGCCTTCTTCATCCGCGGCGGGCAGAATTGGGGGCATCGCAGCTTCTTCCCGGCGCATACCGCCGACGTTCCCGAGGACGAGGTGCTGACCAGCTTCCTCGTCCAGTTCTACGAGGAAGTGCCGCCGCCGCGGTTGATCCTGCTCGACCGCGATCTCGCCGAGGCAGCGCTGCTGACCGAGGCGCTCACCGAGCAGGCGGGCCGCAAGGTGGCGCTCAAGCGGCCGCAGCGTGGCGACCAGCGCAAGCTCGTCGAGCAGGCGTCGCGCAACGCGGTCGAGGCGCTCGACCGCCATCTCGCGGAATCGACCACCCAGGGCAAAATCCTCCGCGAGATCGGCGAGCTGTTCGAGCTCGACGGCCCGCCGAAACGGATCGAGACCTACGACAACAGCCACATCATGGGGACCAATGCGCTCGGCGCGATGGTCGTCGCCGGGCCGGAGGGCTTCCTCAAGAACGGTTATCGCAAATTCAACATCAAGCGCGCGGAAACCGTGCCCGGCGACGATTTCGCAATGATGCGCGAAGTGCTCGAACGGCGCTTCGCCCGGCTCGAACGCGAGGATCCTGATCGCCGCTCGACCGACTGGCCGGATCTCGTGCTGATCGACGGCGGCAAGGGCCAGGTCTCGGCGGTGTGCCGGGTGA
>Ga0068855_100003642_pt1 | contig 18841 bp, 13 predicted proteins | sample KBSCornC52_FD_66592 | JGI IMG/M metagenome (GOLD analysis project Ga0068855, IMG submission 66592) | Corn rhizosphere microbial communities from Kellogg Biological Station, Michigan, USA - KBS Corn C5-2 | ecosystem: Host-associated > Plants > Roots > Rhizosphere > Soil ...
TCTTCCACTCACGAGCCGGAACTAGCAACTTAACCAAGATTCCCACTGCCTTCTTTGCACTTTTATTAACGGACGCCTCCTCCCTGCAAAAAGGCTTAATTTTTTTGCATGATATTCCCGCAAACCCTCCTTTTTCGTCAAGCATCTGTTTCCCAACGATTTTACTTTGTCCCAGATCGACACATCTCATTGCACTGCAACATCGCGCTTGACTTAACTCATTGAAACTATAACGTTCGATTAACTTGATTCGTGGGCAATAAGTTAACTTTGATAGAGCCGAGGGCAAGGGCGCTCGAAGTTTCAAAGGGTTAGCTTTCGTGGCGGTTACAGCCAGGTTGTCCCGGATTGGTGTAAGGGGGCGTCATGGCGTTAACGACTGCGACTATTGTTGGCGGCAATACGGTCACTTTCGATCTTTCAGGCGCAGAGAAAGCGCTAGCCCTTAACGCCCTAGAGGCGATCCAATCGGGTTTCACCTCATCTTCGGTTCTCACTGACCCCTCAGAATCGCCTTCCTCGGTACCGGGGAGGCTCAATGTTTATAACCTGGATAGCCTGGGCGTGGATTCGGTCGTGGCGGCTGCCAACACGCATGCCGTGATCATGCTTGGGCCTAATCCTGGGGGCGTAAACATACAGGGAAACAACGGCGCGGAATTGATTATCGGTAGTTCGAAAGGGGACACGATCAATCCTGGCCGCGGCGATGGGACTGTCATAGGCGGTGGCGGCAATGACTCGGTTGTGTTGCGCAACACCGGGACGGTTTACGTGGGTGTCGGAACCGGCAATGACACGGTCGACGTTGCGAATTCCAACGCTCATATCGTGGGTGCCGGCCCGGGCGATCGCCTGAACGTTGCGGGTGGAAACACGACCGTAAGCGCTGATGGTCCATTGAACGCGAAAGTTTATGGCGGCGAGAGCTATCTCACACTCAACGGTGGAACTCTCAGCGTGGTGGGTGGAAACAACCATGTCACCGTAGCAGGCGGTCAGGAATTCGTCTCGGTCGGCGGTAGCGCAACGCTTGACGTGGTCTTCCAAGCCCAAGGCCAGCACACCGTCACTGGATTGCCGGCGACCATCCACCAGCAATCGAGTGGAGATTACAAGCTTGTCCTGGACGGCCAAGACACTATTTATCTCGGCGCTGGCAACGATACGATCACGCAGGAAGGCGCTTCCACCGTCTATGGCGGGTCGGGCAATCTGAACTACACTGGTGGATCGGGCCGCGACTCCGTGATAGCCGGCAGCGGTAACGCTACTCTATTGGGCGGCGGTGGGGCCGACACACTGATCGGTGGCAGTGGCCGGAGCACCCTGAGCGGTGGCAGCGGCTCTGATCTTCTCGTGGGCGGCAGCTTCCGCGACACGTTGATCGGGGGCGGTGGGAATGATCTTTTCCGTTTCACGACCTCGGCAGCTGGTGGTGCGCACACCATTACGGATTTCGTCAAAGGCCATGACAAGATCGATCTTACCGGGGGCGGCTACTCGCTTGCTGACATCGCCAACAAGACAGTCAGCGGCAGCGACACCACAGTGACCTTCAACGATGGCACAAAGATCATATTGAAAAACTTCAAGAATTTGACGAGCTCGGATTTTGTTTGATCGTTGCCCAACCGGTCGACCGTCAGGGATCTGGCCGTTGAGAGTTTTTTATCGCGTGGTCTAGATAATAGGGGCATGCCTGTAGGAGCGTGCATTTGTGATGTCTGCCAGCGATGTGGATCAGCGGTACCCCTTGATGTGTACGTCACGCCGAACTCATGATTCCAGCTCTTGTGAATGAGTCATGGAAATCCCGTTCGCTTCCTTCCCTGTCAAATTCCCGGATACAGATACTGAAATAGCGGCTCTGCTACGGCGTGTTACCGACGCCACAAAGGCAGGTAACCTTCCACTGGCATTGAGAATGGCGGATCGGGCGCATAGACTGGCGCCCGGTGCGCTCGAGATCACCCGCCTTTATTGCTCGCTTCTTATCACGAACGGTTTTGCTGCTGACGCTTCCGCGGAGATCAGTAGCCTGAAAGCTGGAGTACGCGACGCAGAGTTCGCCGCAATCGACGTCGAGGCGTCGCTTGGAGCTGCAGGATTAGAAGCGGCTGCGGCCAAACTCGAACTTTATCTCTCTCGCTTCGCCATTTCGCGGTGGTCGGGACTCGCAAAAATTGCCCGACGAGTGGTGACGCAGATGGGGCCAGCCTGCGCAGGGTGGATTGGCGTCACTCCCGATTACAGGCTGATCGGTGATTTACGGAATAGCGACGGTTCTGATCTTCCTATGGAAGTCTCCTTGCCTGAGCAATCGTCCGTGCTTGAACTGATTAGTTGTTCCGACGGCTGGTGTGACGAGGGCGCGCTCGGCTCGATACGTGCGGAGCACGGCTTACGAATCAGCTCGCTTTCCTGGTTGGCTTCGCCCATCGGGGCGGCAGTTTCTATTCCGAAAGACTTCGGATTAAGCTGCGAAGTCACCCCTGTCTCGACCGGACTTGCCGGCAGAGTATGCCTTTCATGGCTTCCACCTGAGGTCGTACCGTCGCTGTTTGCAGTCTCTGGGAATGCCCGGTCTGAAATATGGCTGGAGCCCGATCCTGACTGGCCCGGTCATCACCGGTTTGAGATCAAAGCGAGTGCCTTCAAGCGCTGGCGACGGCCAGTCGTCGATCTATACGTTAGGCTGCCTGATGGGAGGGAGCAGCAACTCTATGGCTCCCCCTATCCTCTGGCAGCAGCGAAGCGGCACGACCGCATTGGATTGAAGACCGCGAAAATTCCCGAGCAGGATCGCGCCTTGGGGGTTAAGATCATCATCCCGGTATATGGTGGCCGGCAAGTGGTGGCGGAATGTCTCGCGAGCGTCTGCGCCAGCGTGCCTCAAAACGTTGAGATTATAGTCATTGATGATGCGTCGCCCGACGATTCTTTGAGAGCAGATCTGGACGGGCTTGCAAACAGCGGCGCTATTACGCTGCTTCGGAACGCTGAAAATATTGGCTTTCCCGCCAGCGTCAACCGCGGAATCACTGTCGCGGCAGACCACGATGTCATAGTTTTGAATTCTGACACCATCGTGTTTCCTGGGTGGCTTGAGCGGATGCGCGCGCACGCTGAAACCTATCCACAATATGCGACGATCACCCCGCTATCGAATGCGGGCTCAATTGCGAGCTATCCAGCAGTCGAAGAACCGAAATGCCCGCGAGATCGGGCCGAGCTGCGCGACGAGCTTGCAGCCACGATCAACGCCAAAGCGATCGTGGAAGCGCCCACCGGGGTTGGCTTTTGCATGTTCATGCGAAGAGCCGCGATTGACCAAGTGGGGGATTTCGATGAGTATCTCTTCTCCCTAGGATATGGCGAAGAAAATGACTTTTGCATGCGCACGAGCGCTTGCGGATGGAAGCACGGAATAGCGTGCGACATCTATGTCCTTCACCATGGCGGCATGTCGTTTGGCCCTCGCAAAGCTGCGTTGATGGCGCGCAACGGCGCCATCTTGAACCAACGACATCCGTCCTATCCTCGATTGGTGGAAGAATTTGCCTCGCGGGACCCTTTGGCTCCATTCCGACGTATGCTGAGTGCCGCCGAAGTGGCCCACCAGGATAAGCAATGTTTGGTCATTAGCTTGGGAATAGGCGGTGGTGTAGAGCGCCACGTGAGCGCCAGGTTGAAAGACCTTAGAGCGACCGGCTTTTCCCCAATTCTGGTTCGCCCAAGCTCGGATGGTAAGCAGCTCCGAATTGACAGCAATGAAATCCCAACAGCGGAACTACGTTATGATTTAGACGCTGAAAAGGAGGCTTTCGAGGCCTTCTTGGAAGGCTGTACGCTAGAGCATCTCGAAATTCATCATTGTCTGGGCGTTCCAGCAGAAATCATCGACACTTGTATCAGGCATGCTCCCTCTTTTGACATCTACATTCACGATTTTAGTTGGTACTGCCCGCGGCTCACGCTCCTTGGTCTTTCGAACCGCTATTGTGGTGAACCAGAAATCGATCGATGCGAGCAATGTGTCGGCCTGTTAGGCACTGCTATGGATGACTCGATCGGCGTCACCGATCTACGTCGCCGCAGTCTGCGTTGGTTTGTGCAGGCTACCCGCGTGATTGTTCCGACAGCCGACACCGCATCGCGATATCAAAGACAATTTCCTGAGGTGCGATTTGACGTTACGCCTTGGGAAACCGCACTGGCGCCGATAAAGGTTCAAGCGCCATTGGATGACGCCCCCTTGAAAATAGCTGTAATTGGGGCAATTGGCGAACAAAAAGGCTATGACTTCCTCCTCGAATGCGCACGCTATGCGGCTTTACGTGATCTGCCTGTTGAGTTCGTCGTATTGGGCTTCACCCAAGACGATCCAAAGCTGACGCAGACCGGAAAAATATTCATAACTGGCCGCTATGAAGAGAGTGAAATTCCTTACCTTCTTCAGCGCGAAGCGCCCGCGGCCGCTGTGTTTTTGTCGGTAACACCTGAAACCTGGTGCTTTTCTCTCTCACACGCCTTGCGCGCCAATCTACCCGTGCTGGCTTTCAATCAGGGTGCCATCGCTGAGCGGTTGAGAGCAAGCGACGTCGAGTATGAACTCGTAGATCTCGGTATCACGGCACAGAGCCTTTATCGGGCCCTTGTCGACTTGGTGGAACGACATCGCACCAATTTGGCATCACGTCATACACCAATTTTACATTCCGGACTGGCAAGAGAGCCGGCCGCAGCGAGCCTTTTCCGATCCGAGCTACCCCCTGGAGTGCAACGCGTGTCTGTCAGTGAGAATATTTCTGCCACGGCTGAATTCCTGAAATTGGCGAAGGGAGTTTATCTGTTTTCCGTGGCCTCAGACGACGAGGAACAGCGCGATGACACGGACGCTCTGCCGGCCATTCAGATCAGCACGGCGCCCGGAATTAAAGGCGGTGCGGTGGAATATCTCGGTTCCCGGAATACGGGTCAGCACTGGCTCTATCGGTCTGGTGACAATCTTGTCCTCAAGGTCAATCAAAGTCCTGCTGACATTGTAGTGACGCTTATAACGCGTCCCAACCTCAAGCCGCTGCAGATCGACGTACAAAAGCTTGAGGGAGAAGGCGAAAGATTAACGCGCCGCCAAATCGGTTCGCTGGAGCGCGCACGGACCTCAGCAACTCAATTCGCGAACCCTGACATGGCGCTGCCTGCCGTCCCGGAGACGGCGGAGTGCCTGAAGTCACAAATAGTGGCCCACGTTCAAAATGTGGGAGACATGGTGTTTTTTGATCAAAGTTGGGTAGGAGCTTCTGACCGCTTACTATCAATAGAAGCGTTTACGATCACTCCGATGCTTAATGTGGCCCCCGCAGGTATTGAGTATAAATGTCTCATGGCTACCGGCATTGAGAGCCATTGGACTGAACAAGGTCAACCATGTGGAACACGCGGCTTGTCTACTCCTCTGCTGGGGTTTGCCGTTCGGTCCAAAAATGAAGGCCATGATGGAGCCTTCACTTGTCAATATTCTGGTCGTTTTTCTTCAGGCAAGCTGATGGGTCCGCTGAAGGATGGCGAAATGTGCAGCGGCATTGGTCCGTCTGACTATTTGGTGAGCATGTGGGTACGTATCATTGATCACCGTAAGCAGCGCGAGCAAGTTACCGACACCAGCCATTCAAGCCAAAAGACAAATCGAAAATCCGTTCGGGCTCAGCAACCACTAGGACCTCGGTTCAGTGTTTTTCGCGAGATTGACGCTTGAGATCGGCATCGACGCTGCTTGCATCACACTCCGAGCGATCGACAATGGTTAACCAACCTTTGTTGATCAACGCTGGATGCGGGTCTTCGGGGGCAGAACGCACCCCTAAGCTGTTTGAGCATTGGCGTCACCTGAGGATTGATGTTGATCCTGCGGTAGCGCCGGACGTTATTGCTGATATAACTGATTTGTCTGCGGTGGCGGATAATTCTGCCGATGCGCTGTGGACTTCGCACTGCATAGAGCATCTCTATAAGCATCAGATCCCCGTTGCCTTGAGAGAATTCTGGCGAGTTCTTAAGGATGATGGATTTGCAATTATCATCGTCCCAGACATTCAAACGGTTGCTCGTTTCGTTGCCGAAGACCGGCTCGGTGACGTCCTTTATCAATCTGCCGCAGGTCCGGTAACACCGCACGACGTTTTCTACGGCCTAGGTACTGCGGTAGCCGCCGGCAATGAGCACATGGCGCATAAGAGCGCGTTCACCCCGAAAACGTTGATGGACACAATTCGAGATGCGGGCTTTCCCGAGTTTGTGATCAGGCGGCGCGAGAACCTTGAGCTCGCGGCAATCGCGCGCAAAAGTCCTTGGCCTAATCCGCAATACAGAAATGCTCTCATGGAAGCGCTGAAGCTATGATATATTTATTCATACATCAGAACTTTCCGGGTCAATATCAGCATCTAGTTCGCTATTTAGCGAACGATCGCGATAATACCGTTTACTTTGTGTCCCAGCCTAATGCGAACTGGATGCGCAACGTTATCAAGGTTGCCTATCATCCAGAGCTGGCCGCAAACTTGACTTGTCATCCCTACGCGGTGGACTTTGATCATGCCGTAAGGAACGCCGTCGCTGTTGCTAAATCACTCGAGATGCTTCGGGATCAAGGGGTAGTGCCCCATATCATCATCGGTCACAGCGGCTGGGGCGAGACAATGTTTGTCAAGGACATTTACCCAACCGTCCCGTTGCTAACCTACATGGAGTTTTTTTATCACCAGCTGGGTGTGGATACCGGCTTTGATCCAGAGTTTCGCGGTCCGCCAGATGACGGTCGTCGTCTTCGCGCAAAAAATACCGTTAACTTCCTGAGCTTGGACGCGGCAGATTGGGGTCATACTCCGACAGCGTGGCAGCGAAACCTATACCCTCCAGAGCTGAGGGGACGAATTACCCAAATACATGAAGGAATAGATACAGATCGGATCAGGCCGGACTCCAAGGCTTGGCTCAAGCTCTCCCGAGAAAATAAAATGCTAACCGGTGAGAATGAAATAATAACATATGTCGCGAGAAATCTAGAGCCTTACCGTGGTTTCCACATTTTCATGCGCGCTTTGCCACAAATATTGCGGCGCCGTCCTAACGCGCAGGTTTTGGTCGTCGGGGGCGACAGCGTTAGCTATGGCTGCCCTCCTCCTCCGGGTACAACCTATCGTCAGTTGATGATGTACGAAGTCGGGGCGCAAATAGATGTTAGTCGCGTCCATTTTCTGGGTCAGCTACCGTACGATCAATATCTTAGTCTCCTTCAGATATCGTCGGCTCATGTTTATCTTACCTACCCCTTCGTGCTTTCATGGTCATTCCTTGAAGCGATGGCTGCCGGTTGTGCGATTGTGGGCTCAGGTACCCCGCCTGTGCTGGAGGTCATGGAGGACGGCATAAATGGCCTCTGCGCCGACTTCTTTTCCCCCGAGGATATAGCTGACAAGGTCGACCTGCTGCTAGAAAACCCTGAATACTCCAGGATATTGCGAGAGGGAGCCCGGAAAACCGCCACCGAAAACTTCGATCTTGAACGCAAGCAGCTTCCGCAGTGGATGAAGCTCGTTGAAGATCTTATCGACGGTAAGCGGCCGGATACGAATTCCAACTCTTCCCACGCGAAGGAAGACAGTCGGATTGCTTTGGCCAAGTCCCCTTCAGCGCGAGCAAGGCGAAAGTCACCCCGGCCGGTACGCCCAAGGCAAGTGGAGGTCGTCCAATGATGTCTAAAATCAGTTTCATCGGCTTTCGGCGTGGCCTAGGCTACCGCGAAGACGGTAATAGAAATGACGGAAAGATGGCCTCTGATTCTGTTCAGGGTCAAGCTTGTTCTCCAAGCTTGCGAGGCTATGCGCGACACCGACCGCACCGAAAAATCTGGTTTGTGGTTTGATCGCGCTTGACCATGAGAAAGTCTGTTGCGGTAGATTGACAGTGGGGTGAAAATGGATCCGTTTCCAAACTATTCAGTTCTTCTTAACGAGAAACTCGTCGTTCCTTCCTCGACTACGCAATATGTTGCGATTGACCAACATTTTTTCTATCAGCTGATGCGCGATTTCATATCAAAGATATACGTCGATGTGCAATGGTACATCGGATCAAATCCGGATATTGAAGAGGCAATCGCCAACGGGTTGTCTGCCAAGGACCATTATTGCCGTTTTGGGTACTTTGAACATCGCATGCCATATGCGATCAAAGTTGAGGAAGAATGGTACCTGGACGCTTATCCCGACATCAAGGAAGCGGTTGAGCAGCGCGCTTTTCCGTCGGGCCAAAGCCACTTCGACGTGATCGGATACCGAGAGGGGCGCATCCCTGCTCCCGGGTTTAGTCTGCGAACCGAACTGACTGATGATTGACGATCGCAGATAGAGTGGCCTCCTTGTGAAGAGGGAACAGATGAAACAGGAGAAGGCCGCTAGCGCAACGGCGACGAGTTCGCCCTTGTCCCCGGGGTTCAACGAGCGGGCTTATCTACATGCTCATCCGGATGTTGCGGCTGCAATTGTCCGAGGGGATGTGGAATCGGGAAAGGACCATTTCCTCAAATATGGCTCTCAAGAGGGAAGGGACTCGCTCAATCCGGCTCTCGATCCGCTTGACCAGCTTGTCATCGCCTCAACAGCACGCGAGCTTAATAGCCGGCCGTCTCTGGCCCACTTCCTTGAGACGATAATCGTTTCGCGAAGTGGGGGCGTCTTCGTAGTTGGATGGGTGGATGACTCGGAGTCGCCGCTGGAGCGTATCAGGCTGACCGCGGCCGACTGGCGCCTCTCAATGGATGGCCGGTCGCTGGCTCGCGTGAGACGAGCCGATGTGGAAGACGCGCTCGGTAAGCCGATCAGTCATTCCTTTGGTTATTTTGGCTTTCTGTTCGCCGACCGGTCGCTCCAGCGCGTTGGCGAGGTGAAAGCGGAGATCATTACAAAGAGCGGAGAAACCGCGGAGTGCCAGTGCCAGGTCCGCATGGTGGAGGACCTCGAGCTGCGCGATATTGCTTTGCAATATCTCGCGGAGGCCCATCATTTCGGCAATCAGCAGATCAAAGGCATTGCCTGCATCGATCGCGCGATCGGTCAACAGCTCATCAACCTCAACACCCATATAACCGCCAACATTACGGCCACCCCCTATGTCGAGTGGTTCGGAACCGATATCAAAAAACCCAAGGGATCGATCATTGTCTGCCTGTACGGAAAGGCTGAATATCTATTCCTGCAGAACGCCCTTCATTCGCAGGCGAAGGGAATAGAAGATTACGAGTTCATCTATGTCTCCAATAGCCCTGAGCTCGCCGAGCGCTTGCTCAACGATGCGCGTGCTTCGTCCCTGCTTTACGGGATAAACCAAGCCGTGGTCGTGTTGCCCGGCAACGCGGGCTTTGGTGCAGCCAACAACGCAGCCGCGCGCGCGAGCCGAAGCGGGCGGGTCATTATAATGAACCCCGACGTGTTTCCGCGCGAACGCGATTGGGCGGCAAAGCACTCCGCACTTCTCGCCTCGCAGCCTGCCGTCCAAACCAAGCTGTTCGGCATTCCGCTTTATTATGATGACGGCTCTCTCATGCATGGCGGCATGTATTTCGAGCTCGACAAGGGCCTTTCGATCGAAGGCTTCACGATGCACCAGTCCCACCTCGTCCGCGTAGAACATTATGGTAAGGGCGCGCCAGGCAAGGGATCGGAGTTCGCCCGTCCTCGTGCCGTACCCGCGGTGACGGGTGCATTCATCTCGGCCGAACGCGATTGGTACGAGGAGCTCGGCGGCTTTACCGAGGACTATATTTTTGGTCATTATGAAGATGGCGATCTTTGCCTCAAGAGCATGGAGCGGGGGGTCGCTCCGTGGCTCCAGGATCTTCATCTCTGGCATCTCGAGGGCAAGGGCTCAACGCGCCGGCCCGTCCATGAAGGCGGATCGCTCGTCAACCGCTGGATGTTCTCGACCCGCTGGGGCGCAACCGTGATGGACGGTCTGTTAGGGCCGAACCCGACCCACAAGCTTCTCAAGGCGGGCTGAGCCGAGCATGCGATCCACAACCGAAAGCCGGCCGCTGAAGGTCCTGTTGCTCAGCCTGTTCCATCCGGAGCTGGTGCGCGGAGGCGCGCAACAGGTTTGCTACGAACTTTTCCAGGGCCTCAAAGAGATCGAGGGGATCGAGCCGACGCTGCTCTCCGCGGTCGATCCAAGCTTCAAGGCGCTTTATAAAGCAGGCGCGCGCATCACCGGCTTCGATGGCCGCCCCGGCGAGTTCGTCTTCCTCGGCCGCGACTATGATTATTGGTGGCACCGCAGCGGCAGCCATCTGCTTGTCGAATCCTATATCGAATTCCTCGAGACGCTTCAGCCGGACGTCGTGCATTTTCACCACTTCCTGCTCTACGGCATCGATTTCGTGACGCTCACGCGCAAGACGCTGCCGAACGCGCGCATCGTTTTCACCCTACATGAATTCCTCACGATCTGCGCGGCGGATGGCCAGATGGTGCGGCGATCCGACAAGTCCCTGTGCAGTCGGCCGTCGTCGATCCGCTGCCACCAATGCTTCCCCGAGCGCGGCCCGGAAGAGTTCTTCACGCGCGAGCTGTGGATGAAGCGCCATCTCTCCGAGGTGGATATGTTCACCACGCCGACGCGCTTCATGCTCGCTCATTTCGAACAATGGGGCCTGCCCCCCGAAAAGCTGGTCTATGTCACCAACGGACAGCCGGATTACAGCCGCGGCGAAAACCACGTCAAGGAGCGTGAAAAGCGCAACCGCTTCGGCTTTTTCGGGCAGATGGTCGACAATAAGGGCGTTTGGGTGATCCTGCAGGCGGTGGCGTTGCTCCGCGCCGAAGGCTTCACCGATTTCGTGGTCGAGCTGAATGGCGAGAACCTTCAATATGCCTCCCCCGAACGCCGCACCGAGATCGAGAAGTTCCTGGAGGAAGAAAAGGAGCTGCCGTCGCACGAGCGGATCGTTCAGCTGAACGGCGGCTATCAGGTCGATCAGCTCGCCTATCGGATGGCGCGGGTGGATTGGTGCATCGTTGCCTCGGTCTGGTGGGAAGCGTTCGCGCTCGTCATCTCGGAAGCGTGGATGTTCAAGCGGCCGGTAATCTGCTCGAACATCGGGGCGATGGCGGAACGCGTCGTCCATGAACAAAACGGCCTGAACTTCGCCGTGGCCGATCCGCGATCGCTGGCCGATACCATCAAGCGCGCCTGCACCGAAGAGGGCCTGTGGGATAAGATCGTCGCCCAGATCACGCCGCCGCCGCCGCGCGAAGATATGGTCAACGGCTTTCTGGAACTGTATCGCGGCGCCGCGAAGAGCGCCGAAACCAAGGAAGTTCCTGCCCATGCCCATTAAGGGGAAGATTGAAATATACGATCGCAGGACGGTTTCGGGATGGATTGCCAATTTCGGTCCCGTGTCCGAGCCCTTGCTCATCGAAATGCTGATCGATGGAAGGGTGATTGCTCAGGCCGAAGCCACCGGCTTTCGGGAAGATGTTGCGAACATGAAATTCGGCGACGGGCATTGCAATTTTGCGATAAATTTTCCTGCGATCCTTACGGAGGGGGAATATGATCGAGCGCAGTTGCGGATATCAGGAAGTGACATATGTCTCGAACTGCCGCGGCTAAAGCATGATGTCGAAAGCGATCGACCTGCCGAAAACATGCGTCCATCGACGCCTGTCTTTATCGTTGGATCGCCGCGATCCGGAACGAGCATATTGGTGCAAGCCCTTTTTAGGGCTGGATATCACGGCTATGAAGAGGGGAACCTTCTTGGGTTGGCGAAATCCATTCAGGACTGCATCGAGCGCTATTTCAAGTCGAACGAGCATGATCAGCCATCGACCCTGATCGGCAATGTATCGGTCGAAGAGCTTCAAGATCGCTTCTTTGAAACGATGCAGTTTCAAATTGACAAGCTGAATCCCCTCAGCCCCTGGCTAGACAAGACCGGCAATCCCGAGACAATATTGCTCCTGCCGAGGATTATGAAGGCGTGGCCCTCATCCAAGGTCATTTTCGCAAAGAGGCGGGGCGTCGAGAATATTATGTCCCGGCTTGGCAAGTTTTCCGAACGCGACTTTCGGTATCATTGTGAGGATTGGGTGCGGAATATGAAGTCGTGGCGCGAGGTCCGTCCGAAGCTCGATCCGGACCGCGTCATCGAAATTGATCAGCTCGACATTGCGCTCAGCCCTGGCGAGGTAAGCGCCAAGTTGGCGGCTGTCCTAAATCTGAACACCGCTGAGCTTCAGGAAATGAAGCGAACCTTTGAGCAGGACCGGCCGCAGCAGTCCGGAAGCGACTCCTTCCAGAAAAGGGTGGCTCTCGAGGAGACCGGCTGGAGTGAAGAAGATCGGAAAATGTTCCTCGACATATGTGGTACAGAAATGAGTGAGTTTGGTTATGAACTGAGTTGACGCTCGTCGACGACGTTCTCGCGCTGATGAACCGCGTGGCACGGCAGGAGCATGGTTGATGAAAGCGCTTGTTTCCGCTGTCTTGCTGTTGATCCTTGGCGCCATGCTGATGGCGCTTCGTCCTTCGCTCGGCTCAGAGGACCGGCACGAGTTGATCCTGACAAGCGACTGTGGGGCTAAAGGTGACGGGAAGACCGACGACAGCCTTGCATTGAAACAATGCCTTGAGCGCCTGCAATCGCAGCTTATGCAGGGTCATCCAACCGTTCTCACGGTGCCGGCCGGGTTCTATCGCATCACAGGCGTCAATGGCGAGATGCCGACCATTCGGTGGCGTGGCGGAACCATCAAAGGCGACGGGCCTCACGCAAGCTACATCATTCTGGATGAAAGCTACAGGGGCGCGCTGTTTTCATGGTCCGAAGCATGGACGGGAAACAACTTCGGTGCGAGCTACGATCCAACGAAAGATGCGAGCGGGCCGACGGTGACGGGCCTCCAAATAATAGGGTCGCTGCAGGCGAAGGCAGATCAGAACGCTTTTGTCTTTTATGACCGGGCTGATCATGTTCTGATGCGCGATATCGAAGTGATCAATATGAAGGGCTCATGCCTTTCTATCGGTCAGCCCAAGTTCATGCCGGTGGCATACATGCGAGAAGCGATGTTTGAAAACATCAAGTGTTGGGGAACAGGCACGAGCTCCCTCCCCGCGATATCAATCAGTTCGGTATCGCGCCCAAATTCCGATGCAACCAACGAAATTGATCTTTATAAGCTAGCAGTTTTCAATTCCGCGTCTGATGGTGTTGCTATCAGCAATCCCAATAAATTTAGCGCTACGCGCAGTATTAGGTTCTTCGGGCTCAGAATCGAAAAGTGCGCGGGCGACGCATTGATCATTGGTGCAAAACGAGACAGCGGGCAGGTTGCTAATATAGAAGTTTACAGTCTCTCGGTGATACAGGCTGATGTTAATGCCGTTCACATCGGTGCCGGTAAAGCGGCGCCGGGCCCGTACCAAGTCAGCGTCCACGGGGGATCGCTGAATCCAGGTAACCATCATGCCATACGGGTTGACGCCGGGCGTCTAATCGAAATTAATCTAAGCTATGTGGACTCTCCAATCGAGCTCGGAGCGGCTGTCGGCGATGATATAAACATTCACGGAAATGGAAACGAGCGCGCCTGGAAAATCATCAAGCTTATGCCGAGCGCCCAATAAATCAAACGAACGAAGGGTCTGAATATAAAAGACCTCGAGTTAAACTATCGAAAAAATCACATAATTCCCAAGCTATCTTCTCTAGTGCGACTTGTTTCGCCATTTACGATGTGCAGGCAAAGAGAGGGCGTCAACGAATACGCTTTCACTACGTTCTCTCCATTGCACACTTTGAAGACCCGCTGCACCGCGTCTTTAACCCAAGAGTACTCCGGTAGGACGTCGATCTTTTCGTAAGATAACGAATAAGCTAAGATTCGTATATCTACATGACCAAAATAGCCATCAACTCTGCAACGATCCAACAACCTCCCTGCACCGCGTTTAGACAAGATATAGCAGTCACCACCAACTGCCTTACCATGGTGATCGATAAACGTAAGTGATTTCTCGACTTCATGAAATTCGACAAGACTGATGTCTGCAGAAAAGCCGGATACCCTGTTATTAGCAAATATTACATCAAAATCCTGCGGAAAATCGATTGAGCTGAGTAATTCCCAATTTTGAAGGATCGCATCGTCTTCTAAAATAACAGATGCCGATGTCTCGCTGGCCGCGACCTTCTCCCAAGCCCGAACATGGCTGAGAAAACATCCGACCGCCCCCTTGGTTTTCAGGGAATTAGGATCGTTCGTAAGCTTCAAGCAGAGCTGGTCCGGCAGGGCGCTCCCTTGCACCCCTGGAACCCTATAGGTTCGCGTAAAATCATATGCCGAAAGCTCTCTTTCGAGCCGATCGTATCTATCTCGGTCTCGCTCCATGTTGATAACAAATGCTGATATGTATCTCATATCTACGCTCCGCCAAAAGAGACAGTTTATAATTCGGCTATATACTTATCATAAGGTGGTCGTCCAAAAGATAGGACAGACGAAAGCGCAAGAGCAAAATCTTTTGATGGCTTATAATCCAAGTTATTGATAAATGGATACATAAAAAAGCTTGGACGATTATTGTCCGACACAACGCTGGGAAGATATCTCTCAACGTTCTGAGTGATAATCGCAGTTGGACGGATCTGTGATGCAATCTCCGGATGATAGAACGGTGTTCTAAAGAACACAGTTTGAAAATAGAAAAACGATAAAAACCTCGCCAAGTCCCTACCGAAGGAATCTCCGAAAATCAACAAGCGCCTTCCCGAATCGTGTGCTTTGTTGAATCGAATATCAACTATTCCGTTATTCCCACCCACAATATTATTATGGTACCAAATACCGTGTTTATCCGAAACAAAGGTAATCCTGTTTTCAGAAACTTGCGGGGTCAGCTTACTTCCGAGATCTCCTGTCCAGTTTTGGTTTCCGGTTAAGTCCAACTCCAAGTCGTCCCCGTAACTAATCCAGTCGTCGCCGATGGCCTCGAGGATCGCTTTGGTCACGACTATCGAGCCCGCATCGGTCATGTGCGTGTCGGTCTTCTGGTAAGTCTGGTGGTTTGATCGCCTGAGAAAATCCGTAGGGTATAACAAATATCGCGATACATTGCCTGCGCGCTCTAAGAACAGCTTTCCCATTTGCGCCGTTTGTTTAAAAGGGAATTGATCTACTAGAACGGTTTGCTTGTCCGGTGATATTACGTGTATATAATTAGCACCAAGCCGCGCTGAATCCTGTGCACGATCAGCTATATTTTGATAAAAATCTGTAATCGAGTTTTCGGATGGAGCCAAAACCCCGCTGCAATATTCGAGAACTCTATGACCCCCATTGGCAAGAAACAGATATCCGTTATCACCAATTATTACGTCGTTTTCTATTTTACCCGCAGGTCTGTATTTTTCCAAGCCTTCCGTCCCATAAGACGCCTCAGCCGCTTCATCCATTATGGTTTCCACTCTCGTATCCCGACATGAGGGAAATCTAGCTTATTTGCCGTTTATGTCAATTTGCTCGCCGCTCCCGCGACCACCCATTTGAGATGCCGGTCGGTAAGGTTCGCATATTCCGTTTCCCAAATTAAAGAATCGCTTTATGGGCATGTGACCCCATTTTGGAGAATGCTATGATCTCTCAGAGCGGTACGGTCGTAACTAACGTGGTATCGGGCAAAACTATTTCGTTCTTTGTGTCCGATCCGGGCGACGTTATTCAACGGCATCACCTCAGAGGGGAGTTCTATGAAATAGAAGAACTAGAGATAATTTCAGAGTATTTCCCCATCGGTGGCGTCTACGTGGATGTAGGGGCGAATGTAGGAAACCATACGATATTCGTATGCAAGTTTCTCTATCCTTCCCAAGCTATTATCTTCGAGCCGAACCCTCCTGCAATAGATATACTGAACATAAACTTGTCGTTAAACCGGTTGCATTTCAAGGTGGATAGCACCCACGTAGGAGTGGGGCTTTCTGATACGACTGGAATAGCGCAAGCAGTTACGCCGCTGGCTAACTTAGGCGCCACGCGCCTGCAGCCCACCGACACTGACACAGGAATAACGTTGGTAGTTGGTGATAGGGTTTTGGAGCATCGTAAAGTTGACTTTATCAAGCTAGACGTGGAAGGAATGGAGATGAGCGTTCTCTCAGGCTTGAAGGGAACCATCGACACTTGGCGTCCCGCAATATTTGTTGAGGTTGATAATATAAACGCGGCATTATTTTCCAAATGGTTGACTGATAATCGTTACTCCATTGCGCGTGCCTTCCGAAGATATCCGCAGAATGAGAACTTTATGGTTGTGCCAGTTGAACGGTCTTGAGCGCGTTTATGAGCGCGCCTTCCGACATTAACTGACGCTCCGAATGATGATGGAGTGTGAAATCGACGAGCTTTCTTCGCGTCAATATGTCAGCGCTAATGAGCACGTGCGGCTGGGCATGCTTGCTCGGGCGAACAGCGATCACAACCGGGCGCTCGCTTATTTCTCCGCGGCGCGCGACGCCGACCCCGTCAACCTCTGGATCTTGATCGAGTGCGCGGTGGAACAGCGCGCGCTCGGGCGGGCGGGGGAGGCGCGGGCGCTCTACGAAACCGTTCTGGAACGCGACCCCGTTTATGCGGCAGCCCATTCCGGCCTGGGAGCGCTCGCGCGGGCAGCAGGGGAACGCGAAGCGGCATTGCGCCATTTCAGCGCGGCGCGCGAGGCCGCGCCGGCCAATCCGTGGAACGGTATCGAATGCGCGACGGAGCTTCGTGCGCTGGCGCGGCTTGATGAGGCCGACGCGATCTGCCGGGACGTTCTGGCTCAGGCCCCGGATTATGCGGCGGCCCATCATGGCCTGGGGGTTTCCGCCCGACAGGCCGGCGATCGCGCGCGGGCGCTGGCGCATTTCACGGATGCGCGCCACGCCGAGCCTGCGAATCTCTGGAACGCGATCGAGTGCGTGACCGAGCTGCGCGCGCTCGGGCGGGTCGATGAAGCAGAATCGCTTTGCCACGAGATATTGCAAGCCGATCCCAATTATGCGGCCGCACATGGCGCACTTGGTCAGCTCGAAAGGCAGCGCGGCCATCACCGGCAGGCGCTGGAGCATTTCGAACGCGCCGCGGAGCACAGTCCGCACGATAGCTGGTACCGTGTGGAGTGCGCGACCGAACTGCGCGTGCTGGGCGCCCTCGACGAGGCTGCCGAACGTCTCCGCGAACTCGGCAGGCTGCAGCCCGATCTGGCGGCGGTCGATCATGGCCTCGGCATGATCGCGCGACAGAAGCGCGATCATGCGGCCGCGCTGGCGCATTTCGAGGACGCCAGCCGCAAGGATCCTGACAATATCTGGAACAGGCTCGAATGCGCCGCCGAGCTTCGCAGCCTCGGCCGATTCGCGGATGCGATCGTGATCTATGAAGAGGCGCGGTCGCGCGATCCGGGCAATGGCCATGTCCATGTCGCGCTGGGCGTGACAGCGCGAGCGCAAGGCTTGCACGAGGAGGCTGCGGCGCATTTCCAGCAAGCCGTTTCGATCCAGGCGGACAATCCTTATTTCCGCGCGGAATATGGGCATGAACTTGTAGGGCTAGGCCGGCTGGAGGAGGGGCATGCGCAATTTCTTGCTGCGTGCGACATGCCCGGTGGCGCGCTTCCCGGCCGGCGCGGGCTCGCGACGCTGGCGCGGTTGCGGGGGGACGGCGAGGAGGAACTGGCGCTCTGGCAGGCGCTCGACGAAGGCCAGCCCGATAATCCACAGATCCGGCTGCAGCATATTCAGCGCTTTTCGGCCATTCGCGGGCCGAAGCAAACGATCGGGCGATTCTTCGCCGAGGCACGCGCGGCTGAGCTTAGCAGCGAACTCGCGATCGAATATGCCGCCAATCTCAGGCTTTCCGGCCAGATCGTCGCGGGCAAACAGGCTCTCGAAGCTGCGACGCCTTCGTCGCTGGACGATCAGATGCTGGCTCTTCGTTTCGCCGCCGAAGCGCGCCTTCAGGAGCATTTTGCGCTCGGCCGGGCGATCATCGAGGAAATCTTCACGCTCGGCGCGCCGCTGCCGGCCGCCTATCTCGAACGGGCGCGGCTGCTCCGGCATTCCGCGTCGCCGGAAGACGTGCTCGAAAACTATAGGGCAGCGATATCCTCGCAACCGCACGCCATCGAGGCATTGGCCGAGGCGCTGGGCTATTTGCGCGAGCAGAACCGGCTCGAGGAGGCGGTCGATCTGGCGCGCGCGGCAGAGATTTCCGCGCGCTCACATCCGAGGCTATTCGGGCAACTGATTGCCATCCTGTGCGACTTGGGCAAGGTCGAGCAGGCAAAGCAGCTATTGGAGGAGCGCCGCACTCTGTTTCCGGGACGGTCCGAAAACCTGATCTGGGCGGCTGACGTCGCTCTTGCCGGAGGGGACGTCAACAACGCCTTCGCACGCATTCGGGAAGCTATCGACGCCAGGCCCGACAACCCGGAAGCCTGGGGCCGGCTTGCGCATTATGCTGCGCTGACCGACGATTATGACCTTGCCGTCCGCGCGCTGTCGAATCAGCCCCGCACAAGGCCTGAGCTCGAAGCGACGCTCTCCTACTATCAATCGCAGCTCGGTTTGCAGGACGATGCCTTGGCGACGCTCAACGCTGCCGAAGCCCGCTATGGCGAGATCCCGGTTCTCATTATCGCGCGGTGTCGCATCTTGGAGCGCATCGGGCTCGTTGCGGAAGCATCGCTGCTTTTGAGCACGGCATGCGCGAAATATCCCGACAGCGCGGACCTT
>Ga0068855_100003648_pt1 | contig 18829 bp, 41 predicted proteins | sample KBSCornC52_FD_66592 | JGI IMG/M metagenome (GOLD analysis project Ga0068855, IMG submission 66592) | Corn rhizosphere microbial communities from Kellogg Biological Station, Michigan, USA - KBS Corn C5-2 | ecosystem: Host-associated > Plants > Roots > Rhizosphere > Soil ...
GAGGCGCCCCCGGACCCGCAGACCAACGTCATCCCGGCCGGGGCGCCGGTCGCTGATCCAGTGATGGAGCTCATCAGGTGAAGATCGGCGGCAAGGAAGTACCCAATTGGGCCGTGTACGGCGGCATAGGTGTCGCTGTGGTCGGCGGCGTCCTCTGGTGGCGGAACCATTCGGCGGGCTCGGGCACGGCGAGCACGGCCACCACGGCGGCGACCGACCCTAACCTGATCGACCCGGCCACAGGGATCCCCTACGCGGACGAGACAGCCGGGGCGATCAATAGCGCAGGCGGCCTGTCCGGGCTCGGTTTCGGTTTCCCGACCTCCGATATCACCGGGTCAACGCTGAGTTCCGGCACGTCGTTCACGACCAACGCCCAATGGGCGCAGGCCGTAGAAGCGGGACTGACCGGGCTCGGCTACGACGCGCAGGCGGTCGGCTCGGCCATCGGCAAGTACCTGCTCAGCCAGCCGCTTACCTCCGACCAGGTAACCATCGTGCAGACCGCGGTGGCCGAGTACGGGCCCCCTCCGGTGGGCACGTTCGCCATCATCGCGGGCGGCGCCGCGCCTCCTCCTCCGCCAGCTGGCGGCGGCGGCGGCACCCCTCCCCCGGGCCCGGGCGGCGGCGGCGGCGGCACCCCTCCCCCGGGCCGCCTCGGCGCACCGGTAGGCGTCCACCTCACGATCGACGGCCGGACCGGCGTCAGGCTCCAGTGGGGCCCGGTAGCAGGCGCTACCGGCTATGTCGCGCAGCTACGCCAGGGCGGCGACAACGGGCCTGTCGTAAGCGGCCCCTTCGGGACCTCCGCCGCGGTGGCCAACTTCGGCAACCTCAAGCCCGGCACCCACTACACCGCGCTTATCTGGCCGTCGAGCTCGACGGTGCCGGGCGGGCCCGGCTCGACCCAGCCGCATACCGAGTTCGGTTTCACGACACCCAAATAGGAGACAACCGTGAGCCTCAAGCCAGAGGTGAGCCTCACCGTAGCCGCGGCGACCGGGGCTCTGGTCTACGGCATCTTTCAGGCCGAGCTGCCGTCGATGGCTGATGTCCACGCGGCCGACGCGCACAACCAGTACGTCAGCCGCAGCGTGACGGTGGCCGGGTGGACCTCCGCGGCGGCGGTCGCGGGTATCTCCCTGCTCGCCAAGGATCCAACGGTGTTCGTGGTCGGCGGCGCGTTCGCGGCGTTCCTGACCTGGCGCGCCAAGCACGCCAGCTACACCAACCCGGCAACCAACCAGATCGTGCCTCCGCCGCAGAACCCGGCGCCGCAGGGCGCTAACCAGTAGGCGCGCGCTGATGGCTGTCGCCTGGTTTGTCGTCGCCCCGGTAGGCGAGTCGCAGGGCTCCTTCCTCAACCCGAAGGTGCCCGATAACTCGCGCCTGGCCGAAGTCGCCACGACCAGCGCGGCCTACAAGGCGTGGCTAGGGAACGGTTCCTACAACGGGTGGCAGGTCGTCATGGGCCCGTTCGCCACCGAGGCGGCCGCAAAGGCGGCGCACCCCCCTGCCGGGCTGTCCGCGGTCCTGACCGCCGCGCAGCTCGGCGCGACGGTCGCGGCCGGGGCGGCGATCGGATCCGGGCCGACCCTGCCCGGCCCCACCGTGACCAATCCGCTTGACTGGCTGTCCAACATCGGCCAGTTCTTTTCCGCGCTGACCCAGCCCAACCTGTGGCTCCGGGTGGCCAAGGTGGTCCTCGGCGGCGTCCTGGTGGTGGCCGGGCTGATCAAGCTCACCGGGACGGACAAGAAGGTCTACGGCATCGCGGGCATGGCGGCCAGCAGACTACCGGGAGTGTGACACCGTGCCACGTACCGAGGATTCCCTCACCGCCAAGCAAGCCGAGGTAACCGCGCAGCAGGGCCAGGGCGCCGCGGTCGACCCGGTAGAGATGGCCATCCCCGAACCGCTCGTCTCGGTCCCGGTGCGGAACGAGTCCCCGGCGCAGGCCATCGCCCGGTGCGTCACCCTCAGCGCGGCTAACCCGGTGCTGCTGCTCCTGCCCCAGGACCCGCGGCGGCGCCGCGCTATGGTCCTGGCGGTCGACAACGATGTCTACGTGGCGTCGTCTAAGGAACTCGGCCAGGCCGTCCAGGGCGGCGCGCTGGCCTCCGATGCGTTCTACCTCCCGAAGGGCGTCCCGGTGCCGGTCACGGCCAGGGCGGCGCTGTGGGCGGCGTGCACGACCACCGCGGCGGCCTCGCGGATCTCGCTGCTCGTGGAGAAAGACGACGAGTAGATGAGCCTCCCCCAGTTGGTCACGGTGGCCAACCCGGCGCCGGGCGGGCAGGTCACGATCATCAACCCCGCGCAGGGATACGCCTACCGGCTCCGGAGCATCATGCTCACGCTGACCTCGAGCGCGGCGGTCGCTAACCGGTTCCCCCAGATCTTCATTGACGACAACAACGGCCACGACATTACGAACGTGATGAACGGGACCGCTCTCACCGCGTCGGATTCGATCGTGCTGGCAGCATTCCCGAACGCCGGGTACTCCCTCAACTTCGGCGACTTCGTGTCCTACATGCCCCTGCCGGATATCCCGCTTGCCCCGACCTGGCGAGTCCTGGTCGGCGCGCTGAACATGCAACCCACCGACCAGCTGTCAGGCGTGACCTATACCTTCACCGTGGGCTGACCGGTGGCTAAAACGCTGACGCTGACCCGGACGGCCAGCATCACCCTGAACGGCTCGGGCGCCGGAACAGTCCAGGCCGGGCCGGCCACGCCGGGCGAGATCTGGTCCCCCACTCAGGTAAGCGTCTCCTGCTCGGCCACCGTTACCACCGGGACATGCCAGTGCAGCATCTACGCCGGGGCGGGCCCCTCGCAGGGCACCTTCGTTGACGGCACGTTCAGCGGCGACACGGGCGACACCACCGACGCAATCGGCGGACGGCAGGTCAACCCGGGCCAGTCGGTATTCGCGGTCTGGTCGGGCGGCGTCCCGGGCGCCACAGCCACAATGGTCCTGGCCGGAACCCGGACGGTGCCCTGATGGGATTCGCTAACTCGATCATCGGCGGCGCCGCGACCCTGATACGCGCGGCAGTCCAATCGGCCAACTTCGTCCATAACGTAAGCGGCTGGCAGATCGCCAAGACCGGAAGCGCGGAATTCAATAACGTCACGATCCGCGGGAACCTGCTAGGTACTGACTTCCTGATCGACTCCGCGGGTGACTTTTTCCTGCTCAACTCGTCAGGCAACACCGTCGCTCTGGTCTCGCCGAACAACGGCGGCGCCGCGGGCTGGTGGATCTACCAGGACTCCGGCGCGGTGCAGGGCCCGCTGATCGCTTCCGGCGCATCGAAAGCGGGCACGGATACCGTCACCGGGTCGGCGTTCGTGCCGGGCATTACCTCGTATGCGGGTAACGCTTTCGCGCAGCTGGTCTCGGGTGCGCTGAATTTCCAGGGCGCGGCCGGGCAGTTCGCCCCGGGCCAGGTACTCACGAACAACCTGGCCGGGATTATCGAGCTCGGTTCGGGCCAGAAGACAGCCGGTGACGCGCCTGCCCTGCTTGACCTGGTGTCTACCGCGGCGTCTGGTGTCGGCAAATCCCAGGCTGTCTTCTCTGTCGATCAGAACATCTTGAATGGCACGGTCTCATGCGATAGCGGCGCCATCAGCAGCGACGGGGCCGGGAACCTGACCATAGGGCAGAATCTCAACCTCACCCCGAAGATGGCGACCCCACCGAATACCGCGGCGGTAAAGGCAGGGACCGCGACGCTCGCGCAGGCCGAGGCGTGCCTCGGCGCGCTTATCGGCTCGATGCAGAACCGGAACATGGTCACGTGATGAACCCCACCTCGGTAAGCATCCTGATCGCCGCGGTCGGGGTCATCGTGTCGATCTGCTCATCTGTCTTCGTGGCCGGGGCCCGGTGGGGCCGGGTGGAAGGTGACATGCGGTCGATGTCGGACCGGCTGGCCAAGATCGAGGGCATGTTCACCCTCAAGCTGAGAGACGGCGACCGGGTAGACCAGCGCAGCGACCAGGGGCGCTAGATGTCCCGCGGGAAGTGGAAGCCTCGCCGGGCTAACGGGTCCGTGCTCGAGGCCTACCGGCATGGCCGGTACAACGTCCGCGACCAGCTCGGCCACTACGTCAAGCCGGAATCCCAGTCCGACCACCCCTGTCACCATCGTTGCTGCCGCGGGGAACGGGTCCACCCCAGAAACCTCCCGGTCAAGCTGGACCGGCAGTACCTCCGGTCCCTGTCTCAAGACGAGCTCGAGACCGAGCTCAGCCAGTACACCCGGTTCATCGACACCCACGAGGGCGGTTTCCTCCAGGTCGTCGCCGAGCTCGACCGGCGCGACGAGTCGGAGAAACGGGCCGCGGCCCGGAAGCAGCGGGCCCGGGAGCGGCGCCAGGAACGGGAGTCCGAATACCAGGACGAGGTTTACCGGCAATGGCTCCAGGCCGAGGCAGAGACAAACGGGTACATGCTCAACAAGGCAGGCAAAGCGGCAGGGATTGACGAGCGCACCCTCTTTACCGGGCCGCAGTCGCGGGTAGCGAAGTACGCCAGCAGGGAGCTACGCGACTATTTCGATGCTCACCCGCGGCCAACGCGGGTCTCCTGGTTCGGGTCGGCCTACGCGCGGCGGGCCCACTACGCCGGCCAGCGTGCCGGGGCGAGCGGCGCGGCCTGACCGGCGCGGCGCGCTAGGACTGTCGGCCCCGCGGGTTATGGTGGAAGCCGCGCGGCGTGGCCCCTGCGAGTGCGGGCGGCTCGCCTCCGGCGCCCCCCAGGACAGAGAAGCGGCACCCCCCCGTTGCTGCTCAACTGGGGGGCGCCGCTTATACCGGGGTTATCTGCGTCTGGGCGGCAGGTACGTAACCCAGAAGTGCAGGCTCTCAATCCGGCCCGCTGGAAAGAACGACTCGAGCAGATCACCCTGGCCTCCGAACCTGGCGATAAAGGCGAGGTTCTCACCGCTCAGCGGGCCGATGATCTGCTCGCCGTTGATGCAGAACGTGATCTCGACATCGGCCGGGCACCTATGCCGCCTAAGTCTGAGTCTCACGCGACCCCTTCCTCGTTGAAGATGACCCGGTTCCAGTCGGCGGCCAGATCGCTCGAATCGGGCAGTGTGAGAGTGACACCGCTCAGCGCGACTGCGGCGGCGTTGGCCAGCGTGGCGTGAGCCTGCGCCTCGGCGAGTAGGCAGGCTCGGCGCTGCAACCGCTCGGCGGCATCCATGCCGGCGTAAACGCCGTGCTCGAAATTCATCACCGCCGCGGCGTCAGAGAGCAGTCGCTCGGCCTCCTGGTAGTGGCCGGGCCCGGTCACTGGGCACCGCCGCGGAGGTAGTCCTCGGGCAGCACGTAGCCGTACCCCTCGAGGGCGGGCGGCGGGCTCCAGTGGTGGCGGGTGGCCTGGCGGAATTCGTCCATCACCGCGGGAGGCGGCGTGTCGTCGGCGTACCAGTTCAACTTGGCCACTACGGGATCGGTGCACGTACCGCGCTGGTGCCGGATCTCACCATCACCCCGGGGGCACCCGCAGTCGGCGGCGGGCGGCTGCGCGTCGGCCAGCAGCGCGCGGGTGTCGGCCAGCAGCGCGTCGGCCCGGGCGTCGGTCTGGTTGTCGGCGTCGCGGAGTTCGGCGGTGAGCCGGGCCCGGATCTGGTGCAGTTCGGCCAGCGCGGCGTCGATCGCTTTGACCGCGGCTGAACCGTAGCGGCGGGCCCGCGCGTCGGGCTCCTGCCTTCCGGCCCACACGTCGAGATCCGCGGCGATTTCCTCGAGGTTCCGCTGCAGTCCTGCTAGGTCGCTGGTGTCCATGTAGTGTGTCCCTCCGATTGCCTAGGCGGCTAGTTCCAACACCCTGACTATAGATAGTCAGGAAGGGGTCGTCAAGCAAGCAGCAGCCCGCGGCACCTCGCCGCGGGCTGCTGTCATACTGGATCTTGGGTCGCACTCATGCCGTACAGGTCACGGCGTGATGGCGGCCCTTAGTTCTGGTTGTTCGTGCACTCGCCGCACGGGACCGTGTACCAGGTTCCGTCCTTGCGCCGGATGCTGATTACGCCGCTCCCGCCGCACATGCCGCAGCGGATCTTGGCTTTTCCCATCGCGGGGCCTACTGCTTGGGCCAGTTCTTGGGATCGCCGATCCGCCACCACGGCGACCGCCTGAAACGCTGCACCGAGCTCTGGTAGGGGATGGCGTCCTCGTAGCCGCGGCCCTGCTTGGCGACCTCGACCCGGCCTTTCTGGACCTGCTTGCGCTTTGCCTTGCTGTCCCTGGATGCCATGTCGTGCTATCCCTTCCCGCCGCGCATGTCTTTTTCCAGTTGAGAGCCGCGGTAGCGCAGCCGGTCCCCCTTGACGCGATCCTTCCTGCGCTCGTCGGTCGTGATCGCCTGGAGCGTGAGTTTCTCGTCCAGGTTCTTCCGGGGATCGAGAAACCCGATGACGTGCTGTCGTCGTCTCGCCATGATGGCCCTTCGGATGAGTCCTGCGCGGTGCGGCCCGTGCCGGCGCCTGATCGTGATGTACGCCGGTTCTGCGGGCCGCCCGGCGTCGGACATGATTTCGAACATGTAACGACGGTAACCCGGAATCACCGGCGCCGCTACTTGCTGTCCATCTAGTCACTCTATACAGTGACCTTCATGCCATCAAGACCCGCATGGGATGAGGACCGGACCCGCGAGCAGACACTCCGGCGCCGCGCGAAGGTTCGCGGCCTGGTCCTGGCGAAGGCCTACGGGCAACCGTGCTGGTTCCTGTTCGACAAAGAGCACCATGCCCCATCGGCGCGGGTGTTCTACACCCTCGACCAGGCCTCGGCGGTGCTGACGGCCGACGATACGGGGGCCGGCTAAAGTCGCCTCACGAGTTACCAGGGGACCAACTGCAGACCTGAAACGCGGCAGGAGGGCCCGGTCACTACACCGGACCCTCCCGAAGTGAAGGGATTGCTGGACACACCCGGAGCAACCACCCTCGCAGTGCTATCCGCCTAGGATTGCAGCGCTCAGTCTAAAGCGCGTATTGCGAGGCTGACAACCTCCGGCCGTCCAGCACGGACGCACCGGAGCGGCACGTGCTCACTACTGGCCAGTATCAGCGGCTCATCCTCAACCTCTCTGACGAGCGGGACCAGTGGCGGCGGCTGGCCTGGCAGTTGTGGCACGACGGCCACCAGGCGGCCGAGCTCGCCCACGCCGACGACTACGCGCGGGGCCTGGCCGATGGCGCCTACTGCCGCAAACGAGCGGAACATGACCTCGTAGAGGCGGCCCGGCTCGAGCGGCTCCGGTGGGGCGATGCCGGCCGGGAGCGTTTCGGCGATCCGCGGCCCGGCGACTTCCCGGGCCGGGGCGTGCCAGCGTGACGAAAACCGCAGTTCAGCGGCGCCCACTTGGTAACCGCGCAAGCAGTGTTTCCCCGCTTCCCCCGGCCGACCGGCTACGGGCCCGCGAAGAACGCCGGCGACGGCGGCGCCGGGAACGCCACGTACTCCGCGGCGGCCTGCGGGACCTGACCAACCTGGAACGGGTGCGCAAGTGCGGGCATGTCACCTGCGGCGCCCCGGGCGGCGGGCCCGGCCTGCGGCTCACCACTGACCCGGCCGGGGGCGCGGTGGCCGGGTTGTCCGGTCTGGTGACGTGTGGTTCGGTGTGGGCCTGCCCGGTCTGCTCGGCGAAGATCGCTGCTCACCGTGCAGATGAGATCGCCGACGTGATGCGGTTCGCGCTCGAGCGGAAGTGCAAAGCGAGCATGGTCACGCTGACGATGCGGCACCACGAGGGCCAGCGGCTAAAGGACTGCTGGGACGCGCTGTCCCGGGCCTGGCATGCGGTGGTCTCCGGCAAGCAGTGGGTGACGGACTCGGCGGCGTTCGGCCTGCGCGGGTGGGTTAAGGCGGTGGAAGTCACCCGGGGCAAAAGCGGCTGGCACGTGCATATCCACGCGCTGATGATCTGGGAGAAGTCCGTCAATCTGCAGGTCGCGCGGCATGTCGCCGATCGTATGTGGGCGCGGTGGAACCGGGCCTTGATCAAGCGGGGGTTCGATTCCCTGCGCGACGCGGGCGGGCTCGATGTCCGGATGGCCACCCTCGTCCCGGGCGGCTTCGGGCTGCACGAGTACTTCGTCAAGCTGTCCCACGAGATCACCGGAGGGCAGGCGAAGCTGGCCAAGGGGGGCGGGAGGACCCCGTTCCAGATCCTGGCCGATGCGCTGGCTTCCGGTGGGGAGGCGGCCGACATTCACGCCTGGTGGGAATGGGAACGTGCCAGCCACGGGCGGCGGCAAATCGGCTGGTCGAAAGGCCTGCGGGAATGGGCGAAGCTGGCCCCGGAGCAGAACGACGACGAGGTAGCAGAGGACCAACTGCAGGGCGACGAGCTGCTGTTCCTTGACCTGGATAGCTGGCGGGCTCTCCGCGGCGAGCCGGGCCGGGTTTGTGACCTGCTCGAGGTGGCCGAGGATCACGGCTATACCGGCGCGCGGATCCGCCTCGACCGGTGGGGGCTCGGCTACATGGTGGTGCGGCGATCCCGGCTCGGCCCGCCAGTCAGGAGCAGACCGTGATCTGCTGCGACACCTGCCCCTACTGGCCGACGTGCGAAGAACGAGACGACTTCATGCGCGACGTGCTCGGCCTGGACGAGGAAGCCATCGCCGACCAGGGGGTGCCGGATTGAACGGGATCACCTTCATTACCCAAGCCGAACTCGACGCGCGGTTCACGGCCGAGCACGCGCACGAGGACTTCTGGTGCGAGATCTGCGAGCGGACTCACCCGCTCATTGAGCACCGGGAATGCAGGAAACCGCACCACGAGAGGAACTAGGCGAGTGACTATCCAGACCATCCAGGGCTACGACGCGACCCACGCGAACATCGGGCACCTCCCGAAGGGGCAGGCGGGCGGCTACATCACCGGGAGCCCGGACGTTCAGTGGACCGATGCGGATTGGGCGAGCCACCCGGGCGCGGTGCGTATCGACCAGTCGCCGGTTATCACCGCGGTTGACGTGCGGTGCGACATGGTTGACCTCGAGAAAGGCGCGGTGACGCTGGCCGAGCTCGCCGAGGTGGTGCGCGACGCGCAGCAGGCCTACAACACCGGGCTGCGGCCTGGCCAGCGCTGGCCGGGCGTCTACTGCTCGAGGGCGATGGTGGCGGCGGCGCATAACGCTCTGGCCGCCGGCGGCGTGCTGTCGTGCCCGTTCGGAATCGCCGACTGGAATAACAACCTGGCGGCGGCCCGGACAGAGGTAGAGGAAACGAACGGGCCCTACCCGATCGTGTGGCGGCAGTACGCCAACGACGGAACCTATGACGCCGGGGTGTTCAGCGTGCCCTGGCTCGCCGCGGTGAGCGCGGCCCGGCCCCCGGCTCCGCCCGGACAGTGGCTCAACGGGCGCGCCTGGCACTGGAGCTCCGCGTTTGCGTGCGGCATCGGCGACGACGGGAAGTACCACATGTTCCACCTGACGGGCGGGACGTGGGAGAAGCTCATATGAGGACCGGGGCGCGCGTGAACATGCCGCGGCACTTGCAGCACCGTCGCTCGCTGCTGGAGACAGTGATCCAGGTGGCGGCTGTCGCGGCGGTCGCCGTCGCGTGGGGCCTGGCGATGGCCGGGCTGATCCGGTGATGTGGCGGAGGGTCGGCCGGTGGGCTGTCTGCGCATCGGTGGCGATCGCCTATGTCGTGTGGGTGTTCGCGCTGATCGTGGTTAGCGGCGGCCGATGACGCACGATCTGGTAGTGGCGGAAATCATGGCCAGGGCCCGGAAGCTGGGCGTGCTCGCGCACTACTGCGGGCGCTCCCAGCTGTGCCAGGGAGACAAAGGACTGCCCGACCTGCTGTGCGTCGGCCTGTACTTCGGGGCGTTCATCGAGGTGAAGATGCCGCACTCGGCGAACCTCAGCCCGGAACAGACCAACTGGCGCCACCAGCTCCGGGCGGCCGGATTCATCCATTACGTTGTCGGGCCCGGCGCGCTCGACAACGGCCAGGTAGACCGGATCCTCGGCTACCTGGCCACCGGGAAAACGGAGGCGGCATGAGACTGTGGCGATGGCTTAGGCGCGTCAGCGTTCCTAGAACGGACGTTCTTACACCGCGGCGCGCTCCTGGAGCGGCGATCGAACACCCGGGCGAGGCGCCTCGGCCAGCCCCGGTCAGCCCGGCGCCCGATGACCATACGAGGTTTGACCTGATCAGGCAGCATCCGTACCTGGACCGCGCATCACGGCCAGTACGTGGCGCTGACGACCGATACCCAGGCCGGCCAGTGGGGTAGCCAGGACCGGCCACACCTCGTCGGCCAGGCCGGCATACCGGGCGCCGCAAAGCGCGGTAACCGGCTCGCGGCAGATGCCGCGCTCGGCGGCCTGGTCGGCGAGCTCGGCCGCGGTGATGGCGCCGGGCTGGCCGATAGTCAGGTCGTAGGGCTCGATCACCTCATCGAGCCCCAGCAGACCGTACCGGGCCGACAGGATGAACACCCGCGGCCGGGGCGCGATCACCAGCGCGGTAGCCAGGCAAGCCCGGAAGTACGGGCCTACGTACATCTGCTCAGCGGCGCAGGCGGCCAGCTGCTTCCGCGCGCCGCATCCGACGAGGGCGATCACGACTCACCGGCCAGGATGCGGATAACCGTGGTCTTGGCCAGGCCGGTAAGCCGGGCCAGCTCGTTGACGCCAACGCCGCGGTCGGCCGCCTCACGCACCAGCTGGTCACGCTGCGCGTAAACCCTGGCCCAGCGGCGCAGATCCCTGCGCGCAGTCTCGGCTATCTCAGCGGCGAGTTTATCCATCCTGGCCTGCTGCTTCTGTTCCGGCGTGATCTCGTTCATGGAAGCAAACGCTACCACTAGACCGGTAGCGTTCGCTACCACCTTGAGAGAATCGGTACAGAGATGGGACAGCCCCGGGCCCGCCGCAGGGCCCGGGGCTGGCCGTACCCGGGCCCGCAGGGTGAAAGCCCGGGGCTGGGGCCCGGCTCGATCCCACCTCGGCCGGGCGCGGAGGCGGCCTGAATCCTGACTCCCGGCGAACCGGGCACCCTCCTGCCCATGCCTGGCAGTGTAGGTCGCGGGCGAAACTTTCAGCGGCAACTTGCCCCCGCTGGCCAGCCTGACCAGCACAAATAACCGATAATCGTTAGCCGCGCTAACTAATTCGAGGCTGAGGCGTTCGCTAGCGAGGGGCCCCACGCGGCCAGCTCGGTGCGGTCCGACTGATGCCACTCGCCGAGATCGCATCGCGTCTCCACGGTGAGCGCATACGGCGCCGCGGCGTTGTCGTTCGGAAGGTCGGACACGTCCAGTGTCTTGACCGCGGCGCCGTTCACGTCGCGCAGCACGATGACTCGAGCATCCATGATGGTTTTCCCTCTCTCAGGTGGGGCCCGGCCCGGACCCGGGCGGGTCGTGCCGGTGGAAGACAACGCCAAGCAGCGCGGTGATGGAGGTAATCACGCCGGCCAGCCCGGCGCTTAGAGCGGCGATTGTTCCGGCGCTCACCACATACCCAATCCGGCGCGGCGCTTCTTGGGCTCGGGCTCGGGCGATCCTTCCCGCTCGGGCGGCGCGGTCGGCTCGCCGGGCTCGGGCTCGGGCTCGGGCGCCTGGACCTCGACTACTTCCGGCGCGGCGGCCTCGGGCTCGGGCGGCGGCGCGGCCTCGGCGCGCAGGAGCTCAACCTCGGCGCGCAGGGCCTCGAGCTCCAGGCGTTCTTCATCGGTGAGCTGCTGCCGTTCCAGCTTGGCCAGCTCGAGCGCGGTCGCGGCTTCTATCCGGGCGATCTCTACCTCGGCGTCGGCTTCGGTCTTGGTCGCGGCCTTGACCGCTTCGGCCTCAACCTCGGCCGGGTCGGGCGGCGCGTCGAAGATGGCGGCGCCGGTCTCATCGTGGATGTGCGGCATGGTCATTACTCGTTCCTCGCAATCGCGGCGTTGGCCCACATCACGGTTTCCTCGAGGTGGGTGAGGGCTAGGGACTTCTCACGCGACTCTGGGCACTCGCGGTTGATGTCGTAGGCCAGGCCACGGGCGATGGACCGCAGACGCTCGTACCTGGCGGCCTGGTCGTCTTTCGGCGGGTGATGGGTGAACCGGTTGTCTATGTCGTTGTTGTGCATCAGGCGGATCGCCTCCGCGGGTCGTAGGGCCATTTGCTCCGGTCGTTGCCGTACCGGGCGAGCACCGCGGCCTTGGCAAACGTCTTGTCGACCACGCGGAACCGGACCGCGTAGGTTCCGTCCGCGCGGCGTTCGGGCCGGTCGGCGCGCATCGACACCGCGGCGGCCCCGGTGCGGTGAAGGTAGAACGCGCAGCGGTGCAGCGCGCGCTTGTACTCGTCAGCTTCGGCGCGGTCGGCCAGCCCGGTGATGACGAGATCCGCGTAATGTCCGGTGGACGGGTGGTGCTTGCCGAGTCCTCCGGCGCGCTGGATGCTCTCCCATATCCAGTGATCAAGGACGGGTTCTTTACGGGCGCGCCACGTCGGCGCGGGACCACGCGGCACGCTGACCTCCGGTGATAGATACGGCTGATGCAATGTTACTCTTTAAGTAGCACAATCAATGAGAGGGCGGCTATGGGCCTGCGTGAAGCTCTGCGACGTGCGGATACTGCCGTGCAGGAAACCAAGGAATCGGTGATTGTCTCGGCGGCCCTCGCCGCGGCGGCGATCGTCGTCGCGGTCGTCGCGCTGGTCGTCGCGGTGGTGATGCGGTGATGGAAGGCCTGGACCAGTTCGCGCGGCGGCACCCGAGACTAGTCCGGTTCCTGACCGGCGCGCTGGTCACGTGGGCGGCTGTCGACCTCGGCGCCGCTATCCGGCTTCACGTGCAGGCGGCCCGGCTCGTCGCCGACCTGCAGCGCGAGGCATCCGAATCGCTGGGAGGCTAACCCCGTGCCACCGACCTTGACCACACCTGACGGGCAGGTTGTCGACACCCCCGACCAGCCCGGCGCGTCTGTCGACCTGGCCGCGGCCGAGCGCGAGTTCTCGCGCGCGATGGCAAGCGAGGACCCTACGGCGACGCAGGGCCCTCCGCCCCGGGCCGGTGGCGACGGCGGCCAGGCCGAGGCGCCGAAGCGGCGCCGCGGGCGGCCCCGGAAGGACCCCGCGGAATCCGCCCGGGTCGCGCGCGGCCCGGCGCCGGAGGCCTCGCCGGTCGACTACACCGAGGCGGCGGCAGGGCTGGTCACGCTGGGGTGGGCGACTATCGCGGCGATCCCGTACACCACTCCGTTCGCCGCGGTGCTCGACGCGAATGCCGAGCAGCTGACCGGGGCGCTCGCTAACGGGGCGAAGCACAACCCGAAGATTGCCGCGGCGCTCGAGCGTGCCGCGACGGGCGGCGGCGGCGTCTACGCGATTCAACTGGCCGCGGTCGGCGTCAACATGGGAATGCAATGCCTCGAGATCCTGCGGGACAAGGACACCCGGGCGGCGGCCACCTCGGCGACACACGCCAAGTTCCGGGAATTCCTGGCCGCGCAGGGCGTCAAGGTCCCCGATGATTCACGTGAAACATCGGTTGTCGATGCCGCCGCCGCAGCTTGACCGGGCCGACTTCCTAGCCAATTACTGGGATTACCGGCCGGGTGAGCATGTCGGCCTGATCTACCCGACCCAGAAGGGCAAGACGCATCTGGGGTATCAGCTGGCCGATTCGGCGATGCGGCAGAATCCCGGGCTCACGTTCGCGTCGATGATGCCGAAAGCGAAGTCACCGGCAACCGCCCGGTGGGCCGAGGCGCTGCAGCTGCAGGAAACCCCGACCTGGCCACCGCGGCGCAAGCTGTTCGCCCGGGAGCCGCGCGGACATGTCCTCTGGCCGCCACACCGGCCGGACCTGGCCGCGGCCGACAACCGCGCGCAAGTCGCCGACCAGTTCCGGCGCGCGCTGCACCAGATGCTATGGAAGGGCGATTGCATCGCGTTCGCCGACGACCTGCACCGGCTGGCCGTGCTGATGGGCCTCAATACCGAATGCGAGGAATGGTGGACTACCGGCGCAGAGGGCGGCGCAGGATTGTGGGGCGCGAACCAGAAACCATCGGGCACCGCGGGGTCGGGGTCAATCTCCACGTACTTCTACAACTCATCGACGCATCTGTTTTTCGGCCGGGACCAGGACGCGCGCAACGTGCGCCGGTTCAGCGAGATAGGCGGTGGCGTGGATCCGGCCGAGGTGGCGTCGATCGTGCGGGATCTGCGGTTGTACCCGATCGGCGGCAAGACGATCAGCGAGGTTCTGTATCTCGATACCCGCGGCCCCTACTACGCCACGATCGGACCCTAGGCCGATGATTCACGTGAAACATGAGCGTTAGCTTCTGGGCCGGGTACCTGCTCGGCGTGTCGCAGAATTTCGCCGCGTCGCTGGTGCTGGGCGTCCCGGCGTTGCTGCACCTGCACCGGAAGCTGGACCGGCACCACCGGGAGGCGTGCGGACATGGCGATTAGCGGTATCGGCCTGGCCTACGCGACGGCGGGCGGCGTGCTGGTCTGGTCGGGGATCAAGGGCGAGACGGTAGCGCAGACTTTCAAAGAACTTGCGCACGGCCAGCAGCCATCGGGCACGAATCAGCAGCCGGTCGACACGACGGCGGGGCCCGCGGCGGCGAGCTCGGGCGCCGCGGCGGGCGGCGCCGAGCCGTTCGTCACCTCGTCGGCGATAGCGAACGACGCGCAGGGCTATGTAGGTCATAAATACGTATACGGCGGTGCCCCCGGTCCCAATGGCACCAACGGGTGGGACTGCTCGAGTTTCTGCAATTGGGTGCTTGGCCATGACTTCGGGATGGTGCTGCCAGGCGCCTCCCAGCCTGGCTATAACGGCGCGACGCACGGGCCCAACACCCTGCTCTACCTGGCGTGGGGCGCGGCCAAGGGAGTCTCGAGCAACCCGGCCGACGCGCAGGCCGGGGATTTGTGCGTGTGGCAGACGCATATGGGGATCGCGCTGGGCGGCGGCCAGATGGTGTCAGCGCTGAATGAGTCCCTTGGCACGCGGGTCACGTCGATTCAGGGGGGCGCTCCGGGCGGTGAGGTGCTGTTCGTGCGGCGCCTCAAGTCGGCGGTGGGCGCGGCGGGCACGACGCAGGCGGCGGGCACGTCGACGGCGGGCGGCCGGGGCTGATGCCGCTCTCAGGTATCGGGCTGGCCTACGCCACCGCGGGCGGGATCCTGGTCTGGTCGGGCGTCAAGGGCGAGACGATCGCGCAGACGTTCGGCGAGCTCGCCCGCGGCCAGCAGCCATCGGGCACCAACACGCAGGCAATCACCGTCGCCTCGGCGCCGAGCTCGGCGGCCTCGCCGGGCGGCGGCGGCGGATCGGTCGGCCCGCCGGCCAACGGCACCCGGTATAGCTACGGCCAGCTGAAAACGCTGTGGGTGCTGGCCGGGGGCGCGCCATCGCTGGCCCCGACGATGGCGGCTATCGCTATGGCCGAGTCGGGCGGCCTGACCAGCGCTCATAACCCGTCGGGGGCGTCCGGGCTGTGGCAGATAGAGATACCCGTTAACGCTCAGTACGTGCCAGGCGGGGCAGCAAACGTTTACAATCCTCTAGCGAACGCGCGTGGGGCGGTAGCGATTGAGCGCGCGCAGGGCCTGGATGCTTGGGTGACCTATTCGAGCGGGACTTACCGGCAATACCTGCAGCCCTGACCCCGCGGCGTGTAGCACTGCGGGTAGCACGTGCGCCTATACTGGTGGTGCTGCGAGGTTGCCCGGGTACTGGTGAGGACGCTTCCGCCTAGGGCGGCTCTCGCAGCAGCCAGTTACCCGGGCAGCCTCTCGCGTTGGATATACCCCGCGGGAGCGTGCGTGCGCGACACCTTGGACCTGGAACCGAAGTGCGGTGATGCCGCGCGCCGGATGGCGTCGGCGGTCTCTCTCGCGGCGATGAACGGCGGCGCCGGCCGGTGGCTGGCCGTGAAGCTGCAAGACGGCGGATCCGATCACGTGTTGTACGACCGGCAGTCCGACGCGATGGCGCACCAGGTGAGCTCCGAGCACGCGTGCTATCTCCTGATTCCCCCGGACGGGATGACCACGGGGCAGGCTGACCGTGTGCTCGGTTTCTGGCGCGAGATGTACTCCGCGGGCGGCCGGCAGATCGACCCGCGCGACGATTACCCATCTATGCCCCTGACACGGCCGGATGGCCTGCGTCAGATTCGCCTCCTGACGGGAAGGTAAAGCATGTCCACTCCCACCGCGCCCCCGCAGGCCAAGCCCGGGGCCCAGGCGCCAGCGCTGGCCCGGTTCCGTTCGGGTACCCAGCGGACTCTGTCGTCGGACGGTTACGTCAACTCGACCGTGCCGGGCGCCTCGGCGCAGGACTTGCCGGTCTACAACCCCTCGAGCAACAACTACCTCCGGGGCCTCTGGATTCAGGCGAAGTGCACCACCTCGGCCAATGCCGCGACGGTGGTTTTCGGCGGCGACATGCCCCTCGGCGCCTACTCCACGGTCGTGTTTCAGGATGCGAACGAGAAGCCGATCGTTGGCCCGTTCGATTCCTACACGCTGGCGATGGTGTCCAAGTTCGGCGGGTATCAGAATCTCGGCGACCCGCGCGCCTCGGCCCAGTTCGTCGCTACCGCGGGGTCGGGCGGCACGGGCGGGTCCTTTCAGGAGGTGCTCTACCTTCCGATTGAGATCAACCTCCGCGACGGTTTCGGCGCGCTGCAGAACCAGTCGTCGGCCAGCACGTTCCAGCTGAAGCTGACCCTGGCCGCGTCGACGGCGATCTACACCACGCCCCCGACGACGCTGGCCGCGGTGCAGACCACGATCTACGAGGACGGCTGGTGGAAGGGCAACCAGGCCGGGGCGTCCGCGACTCCCCCGCAGGCCGGGAGCACCCAGTATTGGACCCGCGGGACCTACAACGGCATCAACGGATCGCAGCAGTTCCAGGTCTCGCAGGGCCTCGGCTACCCGATCCGCATGTACATGCTGCTGAACTACGACATCTCGGCGAACACCCGGGCGGCCGGTGACACCGATTTCCCCGACCCCTTCCAGCTGATCTTCAAGGGCACCAGCGAATGGAACGTCTCGAAGCTGATGTGGAAGGACCAGATGTCGCGCTGGTACTTCTACAACAACACCACCGCTGACACCCCCCTCGGGCTGGAAAACGGCGTCTACGTGCTGCCGTACCACCTGACCTTCGACCTGGCCCCGGGCGCCGAGCTCGCCGACGGGTACAAGCGGACCAACCAGGGCGATCTGAATCAGTTCATTGGGTCGTGGAACGGCAACTCGAAGCTGTTCGTGGTGGCCAACTACGTCGCGTTCGCCCCCGGCGCGGCCCCCGGCGCTAACTGATGCCGGCCGACGACCCCCGGGATATCGTCCCGGCCACCCAGCGGAAGGCGGAACCCGTGCCCCCCAAGGACCAGGACCAGGGCGACCAGCCCGAAGTGACCCATGACCTGCTGCTCGCGGACGGCACGTCCTACGAGTCCAGCGGCAGTATCCCGTCCCACATTGCGATCGGCGACCGGACCGTGCCGGTGCTGTCGGTCACGGAAAGGCAGTAACCGCAATGGGCAAGATCACCTGGCAGGGCGTGGCGGTCGGCGTCATCGTCGGCATCGTCCTGGCCCCGCAGATCAGCAAGCTTCCGCTGGTCAACAAGCTTCCGCAGCTTTAGGGGCCCCGTCGTGGCCAACTCGACCGGGCCGATTCTGGCCGTAGGGATTATCGAGTTCGGCAACGACTACCTCAACGGCCAGGGCCTGCAGTTCCGCGTGCTGGTCGCTACCGGCGTTGCGGCCGGGGGCCTGGCGCTGCTCGAGCATGCGCCGGGCCTCGAGCCGGTAGCGACGGGTATCGCGTGGATCGCGCTGGTAACGCTGATGTTTACGAGGATGGGCGGGAAGCCGTCACCGGCCGACACGCTCAGAAAGGTAACGGGCCTGTTATGGACCTGACCAAGATCGCCGTGGGAATCGTCGCTGTCGGCCTGGTTACCGCGCTGGTGCTGCCGGGGCGGCAGACCGCGCAGGTTCTCAAGGCGGCGGGCGGCGTGTTCCAGGGCTCGCTTGACACTGCCATCCGGGGCTGACCCGTGGCTGTCGGGCAGCTGTCGACGCTCAGCGGGGCATGGCTCACCACGGCGCAGCAGAACGCCGTGGTTGGCTACCCCGCGGCTGAGACGTACCCGGGGCCGGTCTCCGAGCCGCACGACCCGGTAGCCACCGGTGAGCCGCTCGTCAGGAATGAGGCGCTGACCGGCCAGCTGGAGGGCCCCGCGTTCCCGTCGGAGCCGGTGCCTGAGACACCCGCGGGCGGCGTCATCGGCGATACCGTCGCCGACCTCGGCCACTCCGCTCCGATCGCCAGTTTTGACGCGCAGTGCGAGCCGTTCGCGCCCCCGGGCGCGATCGCCCCGACGCACGGCGATGACACGGGCGGGACCTGGCGCACCGAGCACTTCACCGAACCTCGCTCGCCGGGCTGGTACCGGCGAACCGCCACGATGCAGACGTTTAACCGGCAGTCGTTCGTGACCGACACGGCCGGATGGGACCAGACCGTGCCGAACGGCCGGCAGGACCTCATACAGGACCAGGGGCAGGCGCTCGACCCCGGCACCCGGTGGCTTCCCTATTCGGAGCGTCCGATCACGGCCAGGTTCGCGGCCGAGGCGTACCCGATCCTCGACCCGGCCGGCGGGCCCTACAATCCGTCCGGGCAGCTGACCGACCTTTACGCGATGGGCGGCCAGGGAAACCTTGTCTATGAGGCGCCCCCGGACCCGCAGACCAACGTCATCCCGGCCGGGGCGCCGGTCGCTGATCCA